>OOBW01000172.1_pt1 | contig 62896 bp, 37 predicted proteins | sample 1671701 | NCBI WGS metagenome assembly OOBW01 (sample SAMN06348183, study PRJEB24527) | human gut metagenome | biome: human gut; feature: ankylosing spondylitis patient; material: feces | host: Homo sapiens | place: China | collected 2015-10 | reverse complement strand
GAGTCCAACAAAACGGCACCGCCCCCAAACCTCAACTTCCTATTGAACAAAAACAGGCAAACCACGGGGAAACCCCGAACGCTCCCATCGTCGGCGGATCATCCCCGCGCATGCGGGGCAAACCTCCATGCCGCGGATCCAGCGGTCCATAGCGGCGGATCATCCCCGCGCATGCGGGGCAAACGAACGCTTCCCCACTGAAACGGTGTCCGAAGCCGGATCATCCCCGCGCATGCGGGGCAAACCAGTCCGGTCGCGTCGGCTTCGGGCGCGCCGGCGGATCATCCCCGCGCATGCGGGGCAAACCAACAGCGTGCCGGCGAAGCGCAGCTCGCATGCGGATCATCCCCGCGCATGCGGGGCAAACCCCGCCTTGAGCGTGATGACAGCCGCACCCGCCGGATCATCCCCGCGCATGCGGGGCAAACTTGGGTTTGGATTCGATTCTTTCAGACAACGACGGATCATCCCCGCGCATGCGGGGCAAACGAGCAGGACACCGACTCCGACCCCGACCGTATCGGATCATCCCCGCGCATGCGGGGCAAACGACGGCGACAAGATGCCCATGCGAGTCTCCTGCGGATCATCCCCGCGCATGCGGGGCAAACCTCACTGCTGATGATGCTCATGCTTCCACCGCCGGATCATCCCCGCGCATGCGGGGCAAACATCTGTTCGATGCTTTCCGTGTCCGTGGCGGCAGGATCATCCCCGCGCATGCGGGGCAAACTATGAGATGTGCAAGACTTGGGAGGGTGATGAAGGATCATCCCCGCGCATGCGGGGCAAACTTGGCGAGCAGACGCTTCCACCACGGCTTGTCCGGATCATCCCCGCGCATGCGGGGCAAACATGACCGGTACGGCCATGCTGTTGCCCAACGCCGGATCATCCCCGCGCATGCGGGGCAAACAGCTTTGTCTTCTAGCTCCCTGGTGAACGCGACGGATCATCCCCGCGCATGCGGGGCAAACAGCTCCCAATCGCCAAGATGCTTGCCCATGTCCGGATCATCCCCGCGCATGCGGGGCAAACCGTAGGTATGGTCGTTTTTCCACGCGCCCAGTCGGATCATCCCCGCGCATGCGGGGCAAACGGCCCGTTCATCACCGTGTCCACGCAGATCTTCGGATCATCCCCGCGCATGCGGGGCAAACGTCTTCCTCGCCGTCGATATGCCAGCAGAGGCCGGATCATCCCCGCGCATGCGGGGCAAACCAGGCGGCTGGGTTGAACGCCGGCATTCTCGGCGGATCATCCCCGCGCATGCGGGGCAAACACCGGGTTCATCGTGTTCGAGGGCGGGGTATCCGGATCATCCCCGCGCATGCGGGGCAAACTTGGCGAGCAGACGCTTCCACCACGGCTTGTCCGGATCATCCCCGCGCATGCGGGGCAAACGAGCTGGGCGGCTAGCGTGAGATATGCGTTCGCGGATCATCCCCGCGCATGCGGGGCAAACCTGCCCGAGGCTTATCTCGTAAGGGACGTCCTCGGATCATCCCCGCGCATGCGGGGCAAACGACATGGAGATCGTGCGCAGCCTCGAACCCTGCGGATCATCCCCGCGCATGCGGGGCAAACCCCCTCGGTCAGATAAATGTCAGCGGGTTCGCCGGATCATCCCCGCGCATGCGGGGCAAACGTTCGTCATCGGCGCTCGCGGCCTCGGCAAAACGGATCATCCCCGCGCATGCGGGGCAAACGCGGCGGCGGGCAGGATACGCACGTTGAGGCGCGGATCATCCCCGCGCATGCGGGGCAAACAAGGGGGCAGGAGGAAACTTGAACGGGAGATACGGATCATCCCCGCGCATGCGGGGCAAACCGCACCAGCGCGTGATGCCACCAGCCGGTCGTCGGATCATCCCCGCGCATGCGGGGCAAACTCGTGCTCTTGCTCGGCCTGACCAACGCCGCACGGATCATCCCCGCGCATGCGGGGCAAACTCCTCGGGCGCGTTCTCGATGATCCGGCTGATCGGATCATCCCCGCGCATGCGGGGCAAACGGGTCGGGTCAGTCCCTGTCGGAATCCTTGCTCGGATCATCCCCGCGCATGCGGGGCAAACCCAATCCCACCAGAGAAATGGAAAGGAGGACGCGGATCATCCCCGCGCATGCGGGGCAAACCACGTTCCTCAACAAGACGCTCGCCAACCCCGCGGATCATCCCCGCGCATGCGGGGCAAACTCGAGGTCAAAGAATTTAAATCCACGGCGACTCGGATCATCCCCGCGCATGCGGGGCAAACTTCGCCACGCTGGTGGGCTCCCAGCTTCAGAACGGATCATCCCCGCGCATGCGGGGCAAACGACGATTTTCTCGTTCAACTCGGCGCGATGGTCGGATCATCCCCGCGCATGCGGGGCAAACGGTGTGTGGGGCGTGTTCAACATCCGTGGCCACGGATCATCCCCGCGCATGCGGGGCAAACCCGCCGTGATATATCCACGTCTGGGCGCTCGCCGGATCATCCCCGCGCATGCGGGGCAAACGCATGGTCGCCGGTATATGGCAGACAGGACGCCGGATCATCCCCGCGCATGCGGGGCAAACTCCACCAAGTACAACGCGCGACACATGCCGACCGGATCATCCCCGCGCATGCGGGGCAAACAAGGGCGCGTTCGCGCAGACCCTATCCGCCGACGGATCATCCCCGCGCATGCGGGGCAAACACTTGGGCGCTGACCGGTTCAATCAAAGAGGACGGATCATCCCCGCGCATGCGGGGCAAACTTTTCCACAACTGTTCTGTCCTGTGTTTTGTTCGGATCATCCCCGCGCATGCGGGGCAAACCATGGTGGCCGGGCGGCATTCCACGCCATCCACGGATCATCCCCGCGCATGCGGGGCAAACTCGGTCAGATTATCAAAACGGAGACACGCAACCGGATCATCCCCGCGCATGCGGGGCAAACGCACGGCGGCGTGATTGTCGCCGTGCCATCTACGGATCATCCCCGCGCATGCGGGGCAAACCCGAACACCGTCATCCCGGTCACGGCCACCGCCGGATCATCCCCGCGCATGCGGGGCAAACCTCACCTCATGCTATAATGCCGCCGAGGTCGACGGATCATCCCCGCGCATGCGGGGCAAACGCCAAGCAGACCGCCGAGGGCGCGGCCCTGACCGGATCATCCCCGCGCATGCGGGGCAAACTTACCGCCGATGCCGGCGATACCCATAGCCGCCGGATCATCCCCGCGCATGCGGGGCAAACTTACGCTACGAAGACGTCATGACCATTGCGAACGGATCATCCCCGCGCATGCGGGGCAAACTGACCTTGACAAGTTCTACGGTGATGTGAATGCGGATCATCCCCGCGCATGCGGGGCAAACGACAGAACGCCGTTGGAGACCTTGACGATTTTCGGATCATCCCCGCGCATGCGGGGCAAACAACGATTTTCTTGTTCAACTCGGCGCGATGGTCGGATCATCCCCGCGCATGCGGGGCAAACCCATGCAGACCGCCGATAAGGTGGATGAACACCGGATCATCCCCGCGCATGCGGGGCAAACTCGGTCATCGCCATAGACGCTATGGTCGTGCCCGGATCATCCCCGCGCATGCGGGGCAAACGAGACCAAGACCCCGAACACCCGTATCACCTACGGATCATCCCCGCGCATGCGGGGCAAACTGACTAGCCTAGCCTGTTTATGAACATGACTCCGGATCATCCCCGCGCATGCGGGGCAAACGTTACTTCCGGCTCTCCAGCCGCTTATGAGCGCGGATCATCCCCGCGCATGCGGGGCAAACGACTTCATAAGCGACATCGTGGCAAGCCTGTGCGGATCATCCCCGCGCATGCGGGGCAAACCTGAACGCCTATTCGTGCGTGCTTGCCGCCCGCGGATCATCCCCGCGCATGCGGGGCAAACCGCACCGGGCCACAGGACCATTTCACGCTGTTCGGATCATCCCCGCGCATGCGGGGCAAACAGGGGAACGTCCATCGAATGCCCGCCCACTGGCGGATCATCCCCGCGCATGCGGGGCAAACCTGCAGCTTGTTGAGGGTTTCGGCGGTTCTTTTTTCGGATCATCCCCGCGCATGCGGGGCAAACTCCTGAACTGTGCTACCCCAGTAGAGATTCTCCGGATCATCCCCGCGCATGCGGGGCAAACATGAACGACTTCGGTTTTTTTCAGCGGCTACGCGGATCATCCCCGCGCATGCGGGGCAAACATGAACGACTTCGGTTTTTTCAGCGGCTACGCGGATCATCCCCGCGCATGCGGGGCAAACTTCAAGATTGACGTCATTCCGCATCAGCCTCCCGGATCATCCCCGCGCATGCGGGGCAAACAGGGCGGCGCCATAGCATTCCGCCTGCAGCGTCGGATCATCCCCGCGCATGCGGGGCAAACTTTGTCGGTCTGCTTGGCGGCGGTTGCGGCGTCGGATCATCCCCGCGCATGCGGGGCAAACGACGCCGGGGGTGCGGGTGTCGCCGCCCTCCACGGATCATCCCCGCGCATGCGGGGCAAACACCGCCAGCGTTGTCGTGGATAACGTAGCATCCGGATCATCCCCGCGCATGCGGGGCAAACCAAGCCATGCGAGTTGTCGTAATATCGGATAACGGATCATCCCCGCGCATGCGGGGCAAACGTGTCGGCCTCACGCGCGAAGTTGCCCACGGCCGGATCATCCCCGCGCATGCGGGGCAAACGCCTATCCATGTGATACCGTTCATGATTATTCCGGATCATCCCCGCGCATGCGGGGCAAACCCGGTTCTTGATTAGCGCGTTTATCTTTTGGTCGGATCATCCCCGCGCATGCGGGGCAAACCGGTATGTGTCCAAGCCTTTGCAGTTCGGACACGGATCATCCCCGCGCATGCGGGGCAAACCATGCCCAAGATGTTGTCAATTGATCTCTGCACGGATCATCCCCGCGCATGCGGGGCAAACGCGCAACGTGACGAGCGAGCCGCGACGGTAGCCGGATCATCCCCGCGCATGCGGGGCAAACGATGGTCTCGGCGTCCTCGGTGTCATAGCCCTCGGATCATCCCCGCGCATGCGGGGCAAACACCAGTTCGTCCACCGGCAGCAATCCGCCCGTCGGATCATCCCCGCGCATGCGGGGCAAACTCCGCGGTTGACCGCGCCGACCAGATGAACAACGGATCATCCCCGCGCATGCGGGGCAAACAACGCCACCAGACTGGAAACACTGGTACCGTACGGATCATCCCCGCGCATGCGGGGCAAACCATGTTCCACTGTTCATGATAATGGGTATTAGCGGATCATCCCCGCGCATGCGGGGCAAACCACCGCTCACCGAGACGTCACCCGTACAGCTTCGGATCATCCCCGCGCATGCGGGGCAAACATATGCCATCAAATACGCTTGCGAGTTGAGCGCGGATCATCCCCGCGCATGCGGGGCAAACGCGATCATGGCGTCGTCGGAGTCAAGCCACGTCGGATCATCCCCGCGCATGCGGGGCAAACTCGATGACCTGCGCGACATGCTTTCACGGGTGCGGATCATCCCCGCGCATGCGGGGCAAACTGGCGAACCGTATGTTATGCGTACCGGTATGCCGGATCATCCCCGCGCATGCGGGGCAAACTTGCGAAGCTTCGTCTTGTTCGCCGGTGACTGCGGATCATCCCCGCGCATGCGGGGCAAACGACCTGTGATTGTTCGATAAGCCTGATAAGTTCGGATCATCCCCGCGCATGCGGGGCAAACTCGGTGTTCGCGGTTCGTGTGACGGCATCGGCCGGATCATCCCCGCGCATGCGGGGCAAACAAGTACGTCCAGCGCAACCCGACGGTAGCTAACGGATCATCCCCGCGCATGCGGGGCAAACCCACGGATGTTGAACGTGCCCCACACACCATCCGGATCATCCCCGCGCATGCGGGGCAAACCTTGCCGACATCGACAAGGCGTATGACGTGAACGGATCATCCCCGCGCATGCGGGGCAAACTGATTGTCCCGAGGTTTTCAGGTTGGTTAATTCGGATCATCCCCGCGCATGCGGGGCAAACCACCACTGGAGTGTTTGGCATGATAATCAATCCGGATCATCCCCGCGCATGCGGGGCAAACTCCCGGATGAGTTACGTGGCGAACATCATGGCAGGATCATCCCCGCGCATGCGGGGCAAACACCGCGTTCGAGCGGAACGTGGCGGTACCGTCAGGATCATCCCCGCGCATGCGGGGCAAACCAGCTCGGCACGCTCGCGGTCAGCAAGGACGTAGGATCATCCCCGCGCATGCGGGGCAAACCCGTCGCCAGACAGTCGTCGGCGCGCGTCTCGTCGTCGCTGCCGATGACGTTCATCATCGACAGGAACGGATCATCCCCGCGCATGCGGGGCAAACCAGATCAGCGTCGTGATCCCGTTCGACGTGAACGGATCATCCCCGCGCATGCGGGGCAAACCCTGGCTCCTTTCGTTGATTTCCTTGACGAGCCGGATCATCCCCGCGCATGCGGGGCAAACCAGTGCTTGCGATAGTTCGGCATCTTCGTGTCCGGATCATCCCCGCGCATGCGGGGCAAACAGCGTACCGGTCACAGGGTCCAAGCCGCCCGTCGGATCATCCCCGCGCATGCGGGGCAAACTCCAGCACGACCGGGTACATGATGGCGCGGGCCGGATCATCCCCGCGCATGCGGGGCAAACTCCCAGACCGTCACGCCGCGCTCGAACATGCCCGGATCATCCCCGCGCATGCGGGGCAAACTGCCGCTGTTGCAACATGTTTTGAACGGTGAGCGGATCATCCCCGCGCATGCGGGGCAAACTCCTGCGATGCCGCATCGGGCAGGATCGTCACCGGATCATCCCCGCGCATGCGGGGCAAACCTGAAATCACGCCGCGAGTCATTGGGCCTGACCGGATCATCCCCGCGCATGCGGGGCAAACTTCGCCGCCTTGGGCGGACCATGGGGCATCGCCGGATCATCCCCGCGCATGCGGGGCAAACACATATGCGTCCCCGAGGACTTCTTCCATAAACGGATCATCCCCGCGCATGCGGGGCAAACCGTGTCATTCGTGGCCGTCGGCGTAATTTGCACGGATCATCCCCGCGCATGCGGGGCAAACTGCTTCGGCGGCTGTCTGGCTCGCTGAGGTCGCGGATCATCCCCGCGCATGCGGGGCAAACCACAGCGGAGGTGACCTTCGATATATTCGTTCCGGATCATCCCCGCGCATGCGGGGCAAACTGCTTGGTTGGCGTAATGCCGTCCGCATAATCCGGATCATCCCCGCGCATGCGGGGCAAACCTGGCCGTAATCCTTGGTGTTCATTTCGAGTCCGGATCATCCCCGCGCATGCGGGGCAAACGCCTCGGCCTGCTCGTCGGGTTTCGTCACTGTCGGATCATCCCCGCGCATGCGGGGCAAACCCCGCATGGGGTAATTGGGATTGGGTGCGCCGCGGATCATCCCCGCGCATGCGGGGCAAACCATTTCACCGCCGTCTATTGGTAGGCCCATGTCGGATCATCCCCGCGCATGCGGGGCAAACGTCCGACACGCTCACTATCCGCGAAACCTACACGGATCATCCCCGCGCATGCGGGGCAAACCATTGAGTTGGTTGCTCAATCCGGTCGCTCCGCGGATCATCCCCGCGCATGCGGGGCAAACCGGTTAATTTCGGTTGCCGCCGCCTGCCGAGCGGATCATCCCCGCGCATGCGGGGCAAACTGGATTATGATGTCGATGCTATTGTGGATTGTCGGATCATCCCCGCGCATGCGGGGCAAACTGCGTGTAGTTGTTCTCGCCGGTTTGGTTGAACGGATCATCCCCGCGCATGCGGGGCAAACGGACGGCCACGGAGTCGAACCGTGGTCCCGGTCGGATCATCCCCGCGCATGCGGGGCAAACGACCACGGACGCTTCGAGGTTGCCCATCGCGCCGGATCATCCCCGCGCATGCGGGGCAAACATCTTGGATGCCTCGCCCGGCGCCCATCCCTCCGGATCATCCCCGCGCATGCGGGGCAAACTATTGTTCCGCAATGTCCGCGAACCATGTGCCCGGATCATCCCCGCGCATGCGGGGCAAACCACGGACACTAAACTGCATCTCAGCGCCGACTAGGATCATCCCCGCGCATGCGGGGCAAACAAGGGGGCAGGAGGAGACTTGAGCGGGAGATACGGATCATCCCCGCGCATGCGGGGCAAACGAACCCTCGACAGACACCGAGGATAACGACAACGGATCATCCCCGCGCATGCGGGGCAAACAGGTCGGCGCCAAGGCCGATAAGCTTGTTGGTCGGATCATCCCCGCGCATGCGGGGCAAACGACCATCTCTAAGAAGTTGCGCAGCGAAATAACGGATCATCCCCGCGCATGCGGGGCAAACGGATGCGTTTCATTCCTTCGTCACTTTCGCTTCGGATCATCCCCGCGCATGCGGGGCAAACGACAAACCAGAATGCACATGGCGTCTCGACCTCGGATCATCCCCGCGCATGCGGGGCAAACCAGACTTGGCGTCATGAGCGTGGGCGACGGCACGGATCATCCCCGCGCATGCGGGGCAAACTTGCTGCTGCGAATCTCTTTCACGCCGGCGTTCGGATCATCCCCGCGCATGCGGGGCAAACCGCTTGGAAGCGGCCAACGGAGCCAGCGGAGACGGATCATCCCCGCGCATGCGGGGCAAACCTACGTGACCTCAGACGGCAATAACAACGGGCCGGATCATCCCCGCGCATGCGGGGCAAACTCGCTGCCGATGACGTTCATCATCGACAGGAACGGATCATCCCCGCGCATGCGGGGCAAACTCGGACATGTCCATGACCGCGCTGGTGAAGCCCGGATCATCCCCGCGCATGCGGGGCAAACGTTCAGGCGCTCGGCTTCGTGTACGCGCTGGCCGGATCATCCCCGCGCATGCGGGGCAAACTGACAGATACCCTTACGCATGGTATCGGGAGCCGGATCATCCCCGCGCATGCGGGGCAAACTTAGTTGATGTATTACGCGGTCTAGGATACGCAGGATCATCCCCGCGCATGCGGGGCAAACTTATAGATTGTCGTGTACGAAGTCGCCGCCGACGGATCATCCCCGCGCATGCGGGGCAAACGACGCGGGCCGTTGGGTCATCGTCAACCCGGACGGATCATCCCCGCGCATGCGGGGCAAACGCGGCATCCAAAGACGTTTATCGGGCATCCTGCGGATCATCCCCGCGCATGCGGGGCAAACCTGGTCGATGGCAGGAAGCCGGACGATATCCTCGGATCATCCCCGCGCATGCGGGGCAAACAGCTTCGGCGTGAGCTGCATAAGGTCGCCCGCCGGATCATCCCCGCGCATGCGGGGCAAACCACCGCCGCCGCGCTGCTACGATACGTGTTTGCGGATCATCCCCGCGCATGCGGGGCAAACCCCGCAGTTCGGTCACGGCGAGTGGGTCGAGACGGATCATCCCCGCGCATGCGGGGCAAACCTCGGTATGCGTTGCTGGTAGTCATCGGTGCCCGGATCATCCCCGCGCATGCGGGGCAAACGAGGATTGGCGGCTGGCGTGCTTCAACCGGATCGGATCATCCCCGCGCATGCGGGGCAAACCCCGTCCCATGCGCGTCGCCGCGTGGAGGGCCCGGATCATCCCCGCGCATGCGGGGCAAACTTCCGGTCCATGGTGTCGCCGACGGGCACGTCCGGATCATCCCCGCGCATGCGGGGCAAACCCGTTGTCGCGGACGTTGATCTTCTCGTCGGTCGGATCATCCCCGCGCATGCGGGGCAAACTTGCCTTCGCCGTATGCGGTGCCGGAACCGTCCGGATCATCCCCGCGCATGCGGGGCAAACCGATTCGCGACCCCATCGATATGACGGCAGTGCGGATCATCCCCGCGCATGCGGGGCAAACACGCCCGACTGGGTGGCGGGGCCGTTCTGGTCCGGATCATCCCCGCGCATGCGGGGCAAACGGTTTCGACAGCTCGAAGCTCGGCGGCGACCTCGGATCATCCCCGCGCATGCGGGGCAAACTGAGGCAAGGACTCGGGCACAAGTTCGCCTACCGGATCATCCCCGCGCATGCGGGGCAAACACGCCGGTGTCGGTCCACTTTGACGGCAAGAACGGATCATCCCCGCGCATGCGGGGCAAACTGGGTTTTGCGTCAACACGTCGATACTGTCGCCGGATCATCCCCGCGCATGCGGGGCAAACCAGCCTCGGGTGAGCTTGTTCTGGATGGTTTTCGGATCATCCCCGCGCATGCGGGGCAAACTCGGATAACTCCAGCACCACCACATCAAAAAGCGGATCATCCCCGCGCATGCGGGGCAAACCATGCCACGTGTTGAGGTCGCCGTAGACTACGCGGATCATCCCCGCGCATGCGGGGCAAACCGTACCGGGTCGATATTCGCTCGCCGGTACGACGGATCATCCCCGCGCATGCGGGGCAAACACCGAACCGACGAAACATCCGCAATCGGCAATCGGATCATCCCCGCGCATGCGGGGCAAACACGTCGATATAGACGTAATGCTGCTCGATCACCGGATCATCCCCGCGCATGCGGGGCAAACTCGGCGGTTGGAAACTCCGTAAATCGCACGGACGGATCATCCCCGCGCATGCGGGGCAAACCTACATCCGACCGAATCGCCTTACCGACTTGCCGGATCATCCCCGCGCATGCGGGGCAAACTACGCGAAATGGAACGCGCCGGAGAATCCCCCCGGATCATCCCCGCGCATGCGGGGCAAACGCACTCCGGCCATGCCGCCTTCATGCTCGATACGGATCATCCCCGCGCATGCGGGGCAAACTCGATGACTTGCGCGACATGCTTTCACGGTTGCGGATCATCCCCGCGCATGCGGGGCAAACGCCTCCGGACTATGCCTCGTACACGGTCGGCCCGGATCATCCCCGCGCATGCGGGGCAAACAGGTACGCGCCAAAATATGAGGCTCTCATACGCGGATCATCCCCGCGCATGCGGGGCAAACTGACATACGGATATAATGAGTTCACGTCCCAACGGATCATCCCCGCGCATGCGGGGCAAACCGGTTCCGACCGGGGCCAGGCTGTTCCCCGACCGGATCATCCCCGCGCATGCGGGGCAAACTCGCCCACCGTGGCCTTTTCGAAGTCACGCATCGGATCATCCCCGCGCATGCGGGGCAAACCTCGCTGGGAGACAGGCGAGGTCAAGGAGAATCGGATCATCCCCGCGCATGCGGGGCAAACACGTTGCAGCATGAGCTTATCCACGCAAAACACGGATCATCCCCGCGCATGCGGGGCAAACGCCGAGCTCATGCGCAAGGCGCGGCTCAAAGACGGATCATCCCCGCGCATGCGGGGCAAACGACCACGACAACGACGTGGCCGCATTGGACGGCGGATCATCCCCGCGCATGCGGGGCAAACATCTGGAAACCCAGAAATTCGACACCACCCTGCGGATCATCCCCGCGCATGCGGGGCAAACCCAAACTCACAGCGTTCGAGCACATGATAAGCCGGATCATCCCCGCGCATGCGGGGCAAACAGTCCGATTTTATGCGAAAACTCTTGAGCGCTGGACCCTCAATAATTGGATTCGCACAGTGGCTCCAATCTTCGTACTATTGTTCCTGCCTCCAGTCATCGGCCAAAACGCCTATATCGAGAGGCACTACTCCAACCAGTCTTTTTCTTGGTTTTCAAAACTCCATTACGCTTCTGCTTTTGACTTGAGTTTGGTCGCATAATCAGCTTTAATCCATCATAATCCGCTGGCTCCCATTCTTGCCCATGTGTTCTGAAGTCCAAACCTTGTTCGTTATTGGAAGAGTACACCATGACGGCACGCCCTTCGCCAATATTCTCCAATATCTGCTGCCACAGCAGCTCCCGAACACGAGCAGAAACTTTGCCTACATAGACACCAGGGGATACCTCAAACAGCCAACGTGTCAAGTGTCCACGCAGCTTCGGAGGGGACACTGTAAGTACGATAACAATCATTATGAGCCCCTATGCTTCTGCTTGTTTGCTCGATTGTCCTATATCTTATACTGGCATATCGTCCGCACTAGAATTCGCCATCTTCCACGTCAAAATCTACATGCAAATCCCCATCATCATTGATGAACATGTCCGATTCGACTGAGTAATTTTTGCCGCTCGCTCTATATCCCGAAGCCCCAGCCCACAACTGCGTCGTAATATCTTCAACTTCCGGAGAATCCGATTCGGCCTCATCCGGAGTCAATAACAACGAACGTATATCCTTCACACAACGTTGCATAAATTTCCCATCTTTCATTCTGTCTCGTATGCCTCGACGAGCCGCGACGGATACATCATCAACTTGCTGTGCCACTAAATCAAATGCCAGAGGAATCGTGATATCCACTTTGTACAAATCTGCAATGTCATAGACAAAACTTCGCTCATTTCTTGCGTGAACGAACCCCAATCCAGGAGAACACCCAAGAGCAACGATAACTGCATGCACCACACCGTACAGAGACGTATTAGCAGCAGACAACGCACGATTCACCTCATCCGCATCATCGAAATCCGTGACTTTGTACGATCGCCCTGACCATATTACCCCGGTACGTTTTGATTCTCGCTCATACGCTCGGCGAACTCGTGTTCCCTCTTTACCAAGTAGTTGTTGCATGGTAAGACCATCAGTTGATTCATCAGGAAACCGCATCGCATACATCTTCCGAGCCACTTTCACACGGGTGCGCTCGGAAGACACCAACTTGGCCTGCGCTTCCAACAATCTCGTGGATTGCGCGAGAGAGGCCCCGTGACAGTAGTAGCGAACACCATGCTCTCCCACCCATATGCATGTGGATCTCGACTCGGCCAACAGACAAATAGCGGCATAAGTAATGTTGCTACCTGGTCCTAGCATCAGTACGCTCAACGTCGCGGCGGGCACATGCACCGTTCCTCGTGCATCAGTTATTGTCACAGCATTGTCGGCACGATTGACTACACAATGCTCCGCGTACAGAAATGTCAAACGATCTTGCACGCGGAGCAACGACTGCAACTCAGGTGGTCGAACACCAGGTATGCCGCTCATGACCGAGGCTCCTTGCGATGATCGTCAGCCAAGGGCACCAATGTCAAAAGACCGAATCCATAGCCTTTAGCACGTCCGATCCCCTCGATCAACGACCGTCGAAGCAAGTCCGGATCATCCACAACCAGTACGCCATCATAGGTGGCCGAAGTCAATGTAACTGTCGAGCCCTTACGTCTGAACTTCTCCCGAACCGAATGTCTAACTAATACCTCAGGTAGCTCAAGCCTATTGATCGGCATATGGAATCCGGCACGCCGAGCCTGATGGAACAACCATTCTTGCTGTTCTTCGGCCCTGATGATGCCCGTGCGCTTGCCGCGTTTACCCGGCTCTCCGGACAGCTCGGAATGTGTCGGATTCGCCTTGAGACGGAATCCCCATTCCTGCCCGCATTCCAATCTCGACAGGAACGGTTCATATGAGCATGTCGAAATATCGACAGTTCCAACTCCAAGTTCCTGACGCAGAATTTCCGCATCCGGGACATTCGGGGAGACGATATACAGTCGACTCGGTTGCCCGGTACGTCCCGGGTCAAGCCGCCACAATACTCGGGATGAGTCGGTATCACCATCGGTAGCCCTAGCAATGATAGCGTGCATCCTCTCCAGTGACGCCAACGCTCGCATCGCAAGACGATGCCTCGGGTCAATCATGGCTCTGGTGAATATTGTCATCGTTCCTCTTCCTCTTCTGCATTTGCCACCGCATCGAAGAATGCGTCGTCATCGAGCACCGACTCGGATTCACTCGGACACGTATCGTCGCCATCCGCGGGCCCTAGTTCGGGAACAGTAGGGCGAGGCGACGCTCCATCATCGAGTCGCATGTATCGCCGCGGCTTCCACAGCCGTTTCTGCTGGCTGAAACTCACCGGCTCATCCATAAGCTCATCCACGAATCCCAGCTGACTTCCCTCCCCGGGCAATGGTTCCACGATGATGGGCAAGAAGTCCGGCTTGCCGAAGGTCAATCTATGCATCACCCGATACTGGTATCGTTCCGTGGCTTGCCATGGAGCCTGCCGCAGTGCATCCTCTAACCCAGCGTCCGATATCCACGCATGCACAGGACCGTCTGGCGGGCACGATCTTCTGCCAAGAAACAGTTGGTAGTACGGGGACGCCAGTGCAAACCGGTATCGTTCAAGCTCAGCACGATTGGTGCTTTCTAGCCCAGCGAGAAACACCGCATCCTGCAGATAGTATCTGCGCGACAGAGGAAGCATGTCCCCGTCATCGGTACGGGCCGTCTGATAATCGCTCATGACGGTGCCCAGTTGGTCTACACGCACACCAAACCGTAGCCCGTCGAACCGTTCAAGCGATTCGTCGCGCCCGATTCCTAGCGCTGCGGCGATTATGCCGATGACGCCGCTTTTGGTGGGCCATGCTTCGGTTTCGCGCCGGGTGAACCGGCTTCGCGCCCCCCACGACTGCATGGGTGCAGCCAATCGCATCAGTAAAACTGACATGGCTCGTTCACTCCTGAGTCAGACGATCCGCGACGGTTCGCTCAACATCGGCGACCAGGTCACGCAGCGACGTGGTTTTACCGTCGACCAAAGCATCCGCAGCCGCGGTGTCGTCGCCGATACGTACGACCCAGGTCTTCACCGGTGTGATGCCATAGGCCTTGTCCAGGTCCTGTTGGCGCCGCACCAGAGCCTCAGTCGCATGCTGCACATAATCCGGTACGACAGGCCGCTCAAAAGCACCAACCAAGTTCACCGCCTGCGTATCGCGCAGATTGACCACGATGAGATCCGGCAGAACATTCTGTCCAAAAGTATTAATCTTGCCCTGCGGCACACTGGTCAGGAATGCTTGCGCAAATGCGGAGACTGCCTTTGCCGTGGCGTTGACATCGCCCAGCCGGTCCTGCAGCCGGTTGGCGTCTACGTTCGCGTACCGATAGAAAGTGGCGGCGTTGAATTCAATCTGTCCCATCATGGCTGCTCCGGCATCGCCCGCCTCATCTTCTCCCCCGTTGCGCTGATTATCGTCCACCGCGGTGAAGAAATCAGATTCGGGCTCGACCGTTTGCACGCTGATTGCGTGCGCCACCTGAGCACAGGCATCCACATTCAAATTCGTGTCATCGGCAACCATGCGGCCGAACAACGCCACGTCAATGGAACGGTCATTGGATACAATCTGCTTGATGCGCTTTTTGTCACCTTTAATCGTTTTGGTCGGATTCTCGGTGTCAGCCGCTTCGATGGCAATATCCGCCAACTGGCCATATTGACGATTGCCTAAGAACAGCAGATACTGAGACTGCTTGGCACGATCATCATCAGTCTCGTCACCTTTTTTCTTGCGAGGCTTTTCCAGCTTGATACCGGCACCGCCCTGCAATACGGTTTCGGCGAGATCAGTTGCCTGATCCTCACCCAGATCTCCACGGCGTTCGAGGATACGGCTCGCTAGTTCCTCCACGACGCGCTTGGTGCGCACTCCCAGATCGTTCGGGTCAACCAGTTCCTTGAACAATTCGCGCGTCGGCCGCTTCCAAGCCTGACTAGAGACCCTAGCTCGGGTTACTCCACCGTATTCCACGGTTTTGGGGCTGCCTGTATCATCACGGTTGAGGTTGCCGGCGGCGGTGGTTTCCAGCGCGTGGATTTCGATGATAGTGCGATTGATAGTTGACATGATGTATTGTTCCTTTCCGGAAACGACGGCACTTGCTGCCGGATTGTCTATATTCAAGACGTCGATGTGAAGACGTCATGGGTCAATAAGTCGGTAGATGAATAGAGATGAATCAAGGTTCAGAGCACTGAACTAACCATTCGGATTATCACTGGTCCTCGCGGCCCCATAGCCTCGCTGGAAGTCACGTCCCCATCGCAGTCGAACCGCATTGGCTCGCGCCCGTCCGGAACGCAGTCCTTCCAAGTCCTGAGCGAGCATCCCGTAATTAATGGCGATACGCTCGCGTCGGAGTAGTCGAATCAGGCCTCGCGCATGTCGTGTCAGTTCCTTCCAGCTGTTGGCGGTCTGCAGCCGGTCGAACATGCCACGGATGCCGTTCTCATTGAAATTGTCGTATGCCATACGGCCTACCGCAAAGCCAAGCGAAACCCCTGCATCGGTGTGCATCGACATATCACGAATCGACTGTTGATGCAGCGCAAATAGCGTGACAGCCGCATAGATGGCATGTTCTTGCGGCGTTGGCGTACCGGAATTGGTGGAATCGTATCCCCTGATCTCGCAATCCTCCGTATCCGGCAGAGTCCATGCGAATACATCGGGAGCATCTCCGATTTCATGTCCGACGCTGTGTCTGAGCTTGGCTATGGCTGCGGTCGCGTAGGCGCTGTCGCCCAAATACCCTTTCTCACTGCCACTGCCGTTGGCAAGCCGACGCACTCGCCCCGACACCCATATGCCAAGCGGCGTGAGCCGTATGGTCGAAGGCTTGCCTTGACCGGATTGCTCCATATGTTGTTCCATTATTCGTTCTCTCCTTCGTTGGGGACATCGGGGATAAGCTTGTTGATCTTCCCTCGGTACCAGATTTCGGCAAGCGCCACGCAGTAATGTGTGGTCGTCGATGCGCCGGTCTTCGGGTTTCTGCGGGTGACGTCACGGCCAACGATCGCACGGGAGGATGCCTGAGCGGCGATCTGGTCTCCGAGCCGGAACAGGATGCGCCGTGCAATCATGCTCCATTGCTGCCGGACATCTTCCGTATCGGTATCGGAGTCAAGTCCTTGCACCCACTGTCGAAATGCGCTATCGAAAGCAGTGTACCCGGCGTCCGCGGCCCGAGCTCGTGGTCCGTCTACTGGCAATCCAGCAGCGATAGCTATGTTCCCCGCCAGATTTCGTAACTCCTGCACACCGGTATCCACCATACCAACCGCATCGCGGACGACTCCTCCCAATTCAGGATGCTGCGAGGATAGCACCGTCAGATTCAAATCGAGTACATCGTCCACAGTGGTGTCGACCACGGCTTCGTTGCTGCCGTATTCGACACCGAACGAATGCAGCCGGACTGGAAAATCACCAATCTTGACTTTGTCCAACCATCGCAACGTAAGAGGACGCAGTGATTCGGAAGGCCCTTCTCTGTGCTCTTTCCCTGCTTGTTCATCGGCGACCAAGGTCGGCAATCCGCGCCACAGTGCCCGTGCGGGATCATGCTTGCGCGGCATGTAGACCAGCGGCATCTTCAACGTCTTCTCCTGAGCGTTACTGCGTCTCCAGGCGGTCATCGTCTCGTATCGATGCGCGTTCTGAGGCTTCAACCTGTCGCCATTGCAAATGAGCACCCCAGTAATGGTCTCACCGTCATGAGCGAGCAACACACGTCGGGACTGCCATGTCAACAAGGAAGCTGGCCCAATGAAGCTACCAGCTTCGCCTGTCCGGTCCATCGGTTGGTCAAATCCCGGTTCAGCCTGCTCGGTCAATGGCTGGCGTTCCCAGATCGGGGCGTCATCTTCAACAGACCAGGCCGCACCACCATCGCCGGCGTCGAACACGTCGGCGCTGGCATAATTGAGTATCAGCGTCTTCCACAGGTCAGAACCTTCAATGAGATCCCCACCCAGATGCCCTGCCCATGCCACGCCGATGGGGTAACCTTTGCCGCCTTTGACGCGTGGGTCTCCCACCGCCCCTGATTTGATTCCGGACGGGTCAAACGCTTGCAACGTCACCAGCCATCGAGCCGCCTCCGGGACGCCCATCGTGGCAAGACCCTCACCACTGCGTGTGGTGAAGAACTTCTCGCCATTGGGCACATCTAGCACGAGACGTTCCAGTCCGGAGACCTCGTTCTTCGCGGTGTGCAGACCGGCGACCTGATAGAACGGTGCCGTATCGTCGAATAGGTCGAACCGGTTCCTGTAATAGTCGCAATAATCCATCAGCGCATCACAAGCATTTCGGGTTTCAACACCATCGTTGAACAGGGTCTTCCAGTCCGTAATACCAGAACCGCGAAGATGGCCGAACGTTCCATAGATGATTGCAAGAAGCAAACGGCACAGCGCAAAACGTTGCAATGGGATATCACCATCGATGCTGCGGATTTCATTCGCCTGCGCAAAGGCCTCCTTGATAGACAGCTGGAGGAATGAACCATCGGTCATCGTCACTGGAATCCATGGACGGTCCATCAGATTGAATGAGATATCATTTGCTGGCATCTGTTTGCCATCCCTTCCTCGTTGAATAGCGGACCGTCAATGTCCTAGTACCAATTCTCGCACCATTTGCATCCCATTCAGGGATTTGATAGACGGCGGTTCCATTCTCGTCGAGAGCGATCATCAATTGCCCTGCAAGACCACGTTCCAATTGCATGTAGTCGAACCAACGGTCCGGTGTGGCTCGTTCGAAGGCCGCGATAACGTCATCGAGGTTCATATAACTCAGGGAAGTCCGACTCAGAGAGATGGTACATGACAGTATGTCTCGCACCTGTTGTCGGGTCGGGACACCGAAACCGGTCGGGAGCATCCGCTCCGATTCGTCGAATCCGCACCAAGATGGCAACATGAGTTCGCCGTTCCGTTGCTGCAACACGATGACTTCGAACGAGTCCTCGCTCTCACGGACGCCGGCACGGCCCTTGCGTTCGTTCGCCTTACCAGGAGTATCAGGGTCGGTCATGGCGACCTTGAGCCAATTGTTGATGTCGAAAGCATCCTGCATGCGCTGTGGATTGAAAATTCTGAAGCTCTCAGCCATTGTCTCACTGCTGTGCCGATCGGATTCCAAACGCTCCTTCGCCGCGCACTCTCCGTGATTGCCATCCTGCCATGATTCCGGACATACCATCTTCCTCCCATACACTGTCTGCACCAGTCGGGGAATGTCACTCGGAATGTTCAGCTTTCGAACCGCTCCCGGTTCCATGTTCAGCACCGCGAGCGAACGCATCAGCAAATACGGCTGGTATACCTTGTCCACACCAGCCGAGAACTGTGGCGGCACATCAGGATTCCACTGACTGACCCCGGTGATTACCAGTCGTGCCTGTCGTAGTGGTTCCGGACGCAGGTTTTCCCCGTCTCCACGATGATGACGGTGGAGACGTCCCGCACGTTGCAGAATCAGGTCGATCGGCGCGATGTCGGTAATCATCAGGTCGAAGTCCACATCAAGCGACTGCTCCACAACCTGCGTGGCCACGACGATGCCAGAACGACCTTCCACAGAACCGTGTTTGCCGTATCGGTCGATAAGTTCCCGATCGATGCGGGCACGATCGACAGCCAGGAACCGGGAATGGTCCAGCATGATGTCCATATCATCGCCCATCGTCTCAAGTAGCATCTGATAGGTAGCCTGAGCACGGCTCACTGTATCGCGGATGATGACCGCGCATCCACCATCGCGGAGATTTTTCCTCAGCAACGAAACGAGCGTCTCGTCACCGTCGTCTATCAGTGACACTTCGATGTCGGTGGCACGGCCGGATGGTTCAGGTGCCGCCGTAATAGGAACACCGTTCGCCGTAGCGACCGAAATCAGCGGATACCGCAGATCTGGTTCGACGGAGACCTCATCATTGTTCTGTACCGCATCCTTCCTCTGCCTCAGGGGGATACGCCGCGGCGGCGCGATATTCTCAGCAGATACCGGCGGGATTCTCGACGGCAAGGGAATCCTTGCCGGAAGCGACAAAGCATACTTCGAAGGCCTGACTGGTTCCGCCTCCACTTTGGAAGCGGCCGATGCCCCATTCCTGTAGGCATCCAGAAAAGCCTGGCGTTTTTCCTGCGGCAGTGTCGCACTGAGCATGATGACCGGTACGCCGTAGGCACCCAGCCAAGACAGTACCGTCTCCATGTACACATTCATATAGGCGGTGTTGGAATGAATCTCATCCAGAATCACAACCTTGCCAGCGAGCGCTAGATGCCGCAACACAACATATTTGCTACGTAGTCCGGCCATCAGCACCTGATCGATGGTGCCAACAACAAAGTCGGACAGATTGCCTCGCCGCCGGCCAGTCAGCCATGAGTTGACGACAGCCTGCATGGTCGAATGGTCGTCGTATGCACGATACTTCCCATACCGGCCGTTCTCGTCGCATTCGGCATCGACGGACCCGACAGATGGCTCAGACAAATCCATTTCGGTGTCAAGTCTCTCTCCGCCGTTGTCGAACCATTGTTCACGCAGATGCTCGTACTCGTCGTTGAGCTCGTTCTTGCCGTGGGCCAAGAATAGCGAACCGATCTGTCCCCGTTCATCGGCCGGTAAATGCCCCACCCAGTCCAACACACGTGTGAACATCGCATTGACGGTCGCCTGACTGGGCAGTGCGTAATAGATGCCTCCGCAGTGGAATCGTGCGGCAAGTATTTCCGCCGCAATCAATGCCGCTTCAGTTTTGCCTTCGCCCATATTGGCTTCGACGATCATCAATCCCGGCGACTCCATAGTCCTGGCCAGACGGGCCGCCTCACGTTGCATCGGACGCATACGCGCTCCGGGAATGGAGAAGCGCTCGGCGAACATCTCATCGGGAGACTCCCCCGTTGCGAGCGGGGTCCATGGCCCGGGAATCCTCAACATGCGCCATGCCTTGTCCGCCCGTCGCCTCGCATCAAAGACCTGTTCGTCCACAGGACCCTGATTGAGAGGGAACAGTCTGCTATCGCTGGCGATCCAATCGGCCATGACCACCATTGATGTCAGCAGTATCTGCGTACGTCTGCGCAAGGAGCGGTTGCGTAGTGTATAGAGAATCGGCTGAGCATGCAACGTATCCGAGACCCAATCCAGCAACTCATTACGAATCGCGGTCCATGCCTTATCTCCCATGAACGTTTCCCTGCGGAAGCTTTTTCCTCGTTGTGAAGGATCGACCAGTGCCTGTTTATCGTCGGTCAGGGACTTACCATGATGGCCTGCTACAACGCATGCAACACCGTAGGCGAACGTCCCCGGCTCAACCGGGAACCCCTGGCTGCAGAACCACTCGATCACAGCTGCATATCCGACGAGCTCATGCCGATACTCCGAACGCATCGGATCTTTGCCGACGATTGCCTTAATGGACAGCTTGGTCTGCTTCACCTTGTCAGCGAATTTGGTGCTCTGCACGATAAATGACGGAGCCCCTTTACCAATATCATGAATCGCAGCAATGAACTGATATAGTTCCTTCGCAACTTCACGATCGCCAATATCCTCAGCCAACAGCTCCTTGATGTTATCGGAGACGAAATCATCCCATACATGCAGCGCAACCTCACCTGTGTCCTCCAAATGCTGCCACAACTGCAGATAGCTGTCGTCATCCGTGCGCCCGTAAAATGCCGTTTTCGCCCAAATCGATAGAGCCTCCGGCGACAACGCCGTCTTGCCCTTCGGAAAATGAGTGGCCATATCATTCCCTCCTCAATCGTGCTGCATATTACGAGAAGTGCTGGGAAGACATTCATTTCTCCCAATCAACTTACTGATATAAAGCATACAAGATAACACCTTTATATGTCAACTCTCATTCAATACCCCCGCGAATGCGGGGCATCCATCAGCAGAAGAACTTTCATTCCTCCCTATCAACGGATCATCCCCGCGTATGCAGGGCAAACTCGTAGTCATGCAATAATAAAGGTCGGAAGGCCGGTGCCCTCCACCCTTTAAACCTTTTGGTCTGGTGGAAGGTTCCCGGCCTTTCGCCAGGGCATCCCCACAGATTCAGAGCACGGCACCATCAGATGACTTGTGCTCGCAGAAATCTTGGCCAACCCAAAATCTCCGCGAGCACTAAATACATTACGACCTCACGCCTTGGCGACCTCCACGGCCAGCTCGGCACCTTCCTTCACCTCGAAGGAGGTAGCCAGCGTCTCGTGGGCGATCAGGTCGCGGAACTGCTCGACCTTGGCCACATTGGCGGCCGGCACGGTCAGCACCAGGGCGATACGGTCCGCGATGTCCAGATCGGCAGCCTTACGTGCGTCCTGCACAGAACGAATCACGTCGCGGGCGTAGCCTTCAGCCAGCAGGTCGTCATCCAGCGCGGTGTCGAGGATCACGAAGCCACCGGTCGGCAGAGCGGCGGAGACCGAAGCGGCGGCCACGGTGGCGTTCTCCTCCTCCACACGGTTGATCAGCTCGTACTCGCCTTCGACCAGCGCAAGGTCGCCGGACGGCGTGGAGACCACCGGCGCACCGGACGCAGCATCGACATGCCAGTCGCCGGACTTGGAGGCCTTGATGGCGAACTGCACCTGCTTGCCGAGGCGCGGACCCGCAACACGGGCGTTCACACGCAGCTCGTGCACGATCTTCAGACCGTGGGCGGCGGCGTCTTCCAGAGTCGAGAACTCAATGTTCTTAATATTTAATTCAGACTTCAGCAACTCGTCGTACGCCTTGACGGCGTCCACGTTCTCGACCACCACGGTGAGCTTGGAAAGGGGCTGGCGCACGCGGATCTTGGCGGCCTTGCGCAGGGACAGGGTGCCGGAGACGACCTCACGCACCTTCTCCATCGCGTCCACCAGAGCCGGATCGTCGACCAGCACACGGCCGAGTTCGGTGTCTTCACCGGTCTTCTCGTCCACCACGAACGGCCAATCGGCCAGGTGCACGGACTCGCCACCGGTCAGGCCGCGCCACACGGACTCGGCTTCCATCGGGGCCAGCGGCGCAAGCACGCGCATGAACGCTTCAAGCACGGTGTACAGCGTGTTGAACGCGGACGCATCCTCGTTCCAGAAGCGGTCACGGGTGTTGCGGATGTACCAGTTGGTGAGCACGTCGATGAAGTCGGAGACCGCATCGCAGGCGTCGGAAATCGCGAACTCGTTCAGCGACTTCTCGGCGGCCAGCACCAGGCGGCGGGTACGGGCCAGCAGGTAGCGGTCCATCTCCGGCAGACCGGCGACCTCGTCCGCGCGCAGCTGGCGGGCGTCGAATCCGGCCCCGCCGTTGGCCGCGTTGGCGTACAAGGTGAAGAAGTAGTAGGAGCTCCACACCGGCAACATGACCTGGCGCACGGTGTCGCGGATGCCATCGGCGGTGACGATCAGGTTGCCGCCGCGCAGAATCGGCGAAGACATAAGGAACCAGCGCATGGCGTCGGAACCGTACTTGTCAAACACGCCGTTCACGTCCGGGTAGTTGCGCAAGTGCTTAGACATCTTCTGGCCGTCGGAGCCGAGCACGATGCCGTGGCAGATCACGTTCTTGAACGCCGGGCGGTCGAACAGGGCGGTCGCCATGACGTGCAGCAGGTAGAACCAGCCGCGGGTCTGGCCGATGTATTCCACGATATAGTCGGCCGGGAAGTGCTGCTCGAACTTCTCCTTGTTCTCGAACGGGTAGTGGAACTGCGCGAACGACATGGAACCGGACTCGAACCAGCAATCGAGCACATCGGAAATACGGTGCATGTGCGACTTGCCGGTCGGGTCGTCCGGGTTGACGCGGACCAGGTTGTCGATCCACGGACGGTGCATGTTGATGTTGCCGTCCTTGTCGCGCGGGTAGTCACCGAAGTCGGCCTTGAGCTCTTCGAGAGAACCGTAAACGTCCACACGCGGGTACTTCGGATCGTCACTCACCCACACCGGAATCGGGGAACCCCAGAAGCGGTTGCGGGAGATGGACCAGTCGCGCGCGTTGGCGAGCCACTTGCCGAACTGGCCGTCCTTGACGTTGCCAGGGATCCAGTTGATTTGCTGGTTCAATTCCAGTAGACGCGGCTTGATCCTGGTCACGGACACGAACCAGGAGGAGACCGGCTTGTAGATCAGCGGGGTGGCGCAACGCCAGCAGTGCGGGTAGGAGTGCACGTAGCTCTTCTCCTGGAAGAGGATCGCGCGGCGCTCTTCCGGAATCTCGGCGAGCGGGCCATCGCCGGCGCGCAGGTTGCGCAGGATCGGCAGGTTGGCGTCGAACACGAAATCACCCTCGTAGTCGGGGCACTGCGCGGTGAAGCGGCAGCCATCGTCGAGCACGTCGGTGCTCTTGATGCCCTTAGCGTTCAGCGTGTTCATATCGTCTTCACCATAGGGAGCCTGGTGAACCAGACCGGTACCTTCAACGGTGTCGACGTAGTCGGCGGTGAAGATCGTGTAGCCGTTCGGGCCAGGCACGTGGCCTTCGGATTCGGCCTCGTCACCCGCGAAGTACGGGAAGACCGGGTAGTAGCGGCGGCCTTCCAGCTCGGAGCCCTTGAGTTCGCGCACGACCTCGTAATTCTCGCCGAGTTCCTTCTCATAGTGCGGCAGCAAATCCTTGCCGAGGTAGAACTTCTTGCCAGCGAACTTGCCTTCGGTCGGGCGGACCTCGACGTAGTCGATGTCGGCGCCGACCACGATGGCGAAGTTGGTGGGCACGGTCCACGGGGTGGTGGTCCAGAAGACGGCGTAGGCGTCGTCCTCATCGCGCATCTTGACGGCCACGGATACGGTGGTGTCCTGGCGGTCCTGGTACACGTCGGCGTCCATGCGCAGCTCGTGCGCACTCAACGGCGTGCGGTCCTTCGGGCAGTACGGCAGCACGCGGTAGCCTTGGTAGGCCAGGCCCTTGTCGTAGAGCTGCTTGAAGGCCCACATCACGGATTCCATGTACGGGATGTTCAGGGTCTTGTAGCCGTGCTCGAAGTCCACCCAACGGGCCTGACGATGCACGTAGTTCTGCCATTCGTTGGTGTACTTCAGCACGGAAGCGCGGCAGGCGTCGTTGAACTTGTCGATGCCCATCTTCTCGATCTGGTCGACCGAGTCGATGCCGAGTTCCTTCTGCGCCTCAAGCTCGGCGGGCAGGCCGTGGGTGTCCCAGCCGAACACGCGGTTGACCTTGCGGCCCTTCATGGTCTGGTAGCGCGGGATCACGTCCTTGGCGTAGCCGGTCAGCAGGTGGCCGTAGTGCGGAAGACCGTTCGCAAAAGGCGGGCCATCGAAGAACACGAATTCGTTCTGGCTGTGGTCGCCGGAAGGGTTGCGTTCAACGGACTTCTGGAAGGTGTCGTCCTTGTCCCAGTAGTCGAGAACGGTCTCCTCCATGTCGGGGAAGCTGGGGTTCGGCGCGACGTGCGCGGTCTCGCCGCCCTCGTTCGCCTTGGGATATACGTTTTCGCTCACCGTAAATCTCCTGTTAGTACTGTGCACTGGTCCTACAGGAGCGTCATTGATGGCGATTGCCGGGCGCCGACGTGTGCCGGCTGGGTTCACGAATGTCACGTACCGAACCGTGGGGCCGATCGCGTCAATCGCCTCGCAGCCGGAACTGACTGTGTTCCGCCCGGAACAGCCCTGTCTGCCGTTCCTGCCTACGAGGACGATGACGGGCGCTGGTATGCGCTCCGCACCGCGGTACCACCTCGCTTATCGCACCGGTTGCGCCGCTCCGAACTGTTGCACTCGGAGCCGCGAGCCTGCGCGACCGCTTGTGTTCGGCTGTCTCGGGCCGATCCCGTCGGTTCTACTGGGCGATTGCCGCCGTTCTTCCGAAGACTCCCCGCTGATAACGGATCACTGCCTCACAACGGTGCATATCGTAACACGCCACGCGGTCAAATCAACGAGAATGTTCATCAGGAATGATCATTTTTTCTCATTTTTGTATTCATCGCGTGCACCATTGTCAGCAAACACGCTAGGCTCCTTTACCGGCGATATTGCACATCTGGTTCAGGGACGGCTCCCGTATGGGCCGGAGAAAGGATTGTTGAGGAATGACGTACGATTTCACGTCGATTATGGACAGGCATGGCAAGGATGCGATTGCGGTCGATGGGTTGGGAACCGACCTAGGTTTCGCTCCCGACCCACCGAGGGACGGATTTGACGTGATTCCGATGTGGGTGGCGGACATGAATTTCCCGACCGTGCCCACGGTTCCGCAGGCCATTATCGAACGCGCGCAACACCCCGTCTACGGGTACTTCTCCCCCACCGACGACTATTACAACTCCATTATCGACTGGCAATCCACGCGCAATGGGGTTACCGGATTGACCAGCGAGGCGATTGGCTATGAGAACGGGGTCTTGGGTGGCGTGATCAGTACGCTGACCGCGTTCGCCGCTCCTGGCGACAGCGTGCTCCTGCACAGCCCGACCTACATCGGGTTCACCATGTGCATCGAGAACAACGGCTATCGCATCGTCCACAGCCCGCTCAAGTTGGACGAGCACGGCGTATGGCGCATGGATTACGAGGATATGGATAAGAAGCTCAAGGAGCATCACATCCATGTGGCCGTGTTCTGCAGCCCTCACAATCCTTGCGGGCGCGTGTGGGAGCGTTGGGAAATCGAGAAGGCCATGGAAGTGTACAAGGCCAACGATTGCGTGGTCATTTCCGACGAGATTTGGTCCGATTTGACTCTGGGGAATCACCAGCACATCCCCACCCAGTCGGTCAGCGAGGACGCACGCAATAGAACCGCGGCGTTCTACGCGCCCAGCAAGACCTTCAACCTCGCCGGGCTCGTGGGCAGCTACCACATTATCTATAACCCCATGCTGCGCGACCGGATCGTGGCCAAGGGCTCGAAGTCCCACTATAACGAGATGAACGTGCTTTCCATGCATGCGCTTATCGGTGCCTACAAGCCTGAGGGGCATGAGTGGCTCGACGAACTCAAAGAGGTACTCACCGGCAATGTCGACTACGCCTATGACTACATCACCAAGCATTTCCAAGGGGTGAGTTTGGCCAAGCCTGAGGGTACCTACATGCTGCTGCTCGACTGCGAGCAGTGGTGTAAGGCTCATGGTTTGACTTTGGCGGAATTGGAGAAGCGCGGCTGGGATGTGGGCGTCGATTGGCAGGACGGCAGCATGTTCCAGGCTCCCTACAGCATCCGTGCCAACCTTGCGTTGCCCTTAAGCCGCATCAAGGAAGCCATGCGCCGCCTTGACCAATACGTATTCAACGCGTAAACGGCATGCATCCGCGATTGCGGTGTCCTGGAAAGACGAATGCCGCCAACGAGGTTTGTGCCCGTTGGCGGCATTCGTCATAGTGAAGCCGAGCCGATCTACCTTCACGACTAATCGTCGAGGCTGTCCACACCGAGCTTCTCTTCCAGCTCGATGACAATGCGCTCGTGCATCTTTTCGTCGATCTTCACCGTGAACATGAAGACGAGAAGACTCAGCACGATGAAGGCAAGCGGGATGTAGAACGCGAAGGTCTCGAAGGTGCGCACGTTGGCGGCGGTCATGTCGGCGGCGGTGGCGGAGCCGACCATACCGGCGGCCACGGCCACGAAGCCGACGATGCCGTTGGACAGCGCGCCCGCGATCTTGTCGAGCATCGGACGCACGGAGAGGGTTACGGCCTCGTTGCGCTTGCCGGTCTTGAGCTGGCCGTATTCGATGGAATCGGTCAGGGAGAGGATCGCGGTCATCTGGATGAACGTGCCAGGCAGGTAGAACAGAATCAACGCCACGATCACCACGGGCAGGCTGGCCGAATCGAGAATGAACAGCACATAGCCGATTGCCATAAGTACCATGCCGCCGCAGAACAGGTATCGGCGCGGTATGCGGCGGTTCAGGGCCGGGTAGAGCGGCGCCATGACCAAGCCCGCGATCACGGGGATCACGCCGGTGATGGCGAAGGCATCCGGCAGGTTAAGCACGAACTTGAACAGATAGAACATCACGCCGTTGGTGGCCACATTCGCCACTGCATACAGCAGGTAGCTCAACGCCACCCACAGCAGCTGGTCATTTTTTACGATAGCGGCGAACGCCTGCAGCGGGTTGCCGCTCTGATCTGCCCTGGAACGTAGGACGCTTTCGTTTTCCTTGGTGCCGAACGCCACGGTCCATGCGGTCAGGATGCCGAGCAATGCGGTGATGATGCCGAATGCCGTCCAGCCCGACTGACTTTCGGCGCGAGAACCAGTGAACATGAAACTGAAAGTGGTCACGATCGGCACCACGACGATGGTGATGCCGTTATAGCCAATCGAACCGGTGAACGTACCGAGCGCAGTATATACGCTGCGTTCGTGCGAGTCGGAGGAGATGGCGGGAATCATGCCCCAGTAGGAGATGTCACGCATCGAATAGAACACGTCGAGGACGATGAACACCACGACAAACAGCACGATGAACCAGGTCTGGTTCACGTTGACCAGCCCGAACAGACCGGTGTAGACCATGACGAGCAGCACGGCGGAGACCAAGCCGCCGATGAACTGCCACGGGCGGAACCGGCCGAAGCGGGTGTTGGTGTTGTCCACCAAGTTACCCAGTAACGGGTCAAGGAAGATCTCTGCGATACGGATTATCACGATAAGGCTTGTGATCAGTGCGATGAGTTTGGTGGCCAAGGCTTTCTCGACATTGACGAACAGCACGCTGGTCACGTAAACGACGAAATAGGTGCTCAGCGCGTTATAGAACGCCGACTGGCCTAGATTACCGAAAGCATAGGCGGCACGGCGCCTCAGAGTCTCTGCTTTGGTAGGACGATTTATCTGGCCGGATTCATCTCCGGCCGGATTCGGTGATTGGGATTCGCTCTCCGGTGACTGCGAAACGGACATTGGCATTTTCTCCTTAGAGTCATTCTCGGTGAGGTCTTCTCCGACCTCGTTGGAGAGTGTACATCATTACCAAGATTTAATAAATCTTTTCACTAATTATTGTCAATAGAACCAATCTCAAAACCAACGTCGCAGCACTCGCAAAAATCGCAGAATTCCAACGAATACACACCTCTATCACCATATGAATTATCGACAGCGCGACACACCGCCACAGAAAAGACCTCCAGCAACTTGCGATCTGTACCATCAGGTTTTACCATAATCAGTAAAGAGTTTTACCCTCTGAATCGACAACGTGGTTATCAACTCAAGGAAAGCGGTTATGCAGCATCCCATCCCCACCACCATCGCATCATCTGATTGGCTCACCGATCCGACCGTATTCGCCGTCAACCGCGAACCAGCCCATTCCGACCATCGCTTCTACGATCACGTACCGCAGCCGAACGAAACGATGAGCCTCAAGCAAAACCTTGACGGCTTGTGGAATGTCGCCGTGACGACCGCCCCGGTTTTCGGCTTCCCCATGAACGATTCCGGCAACGCTGAATCTCCGGATTTCACCGCAACCGATTATGACGACACCGGTTTCAGCCGCATCGCCGTTCCCTCAACACTGGAAACCAAGGGCTTGCTGAACCATAAGTACGTCAACGTGCAGTACCCCTGGGATGGCCACAGCGACCCCAAGGCTCCCAACATCCCCACTGATAGTCACGTAGCCATTTACCGCCGCACTTTCGAGACAAGCACCCCCGTCTCCGCCGCCATCGAAAACAAGCGCCGCATCACGCTGACCTTCCACGGCGCCTCCACCGCCATCTACGTCTGGCTCAACGGCTCCTTCGTCGGCTACGCCGAGGACTCCTACACACCCAGCGAATTCGACGTCACCGAGGCACTGATTTCCGGAACCAATACACTGGCCGTGGCCTGCTATGAATACGCCACCGCAAGTTGGCTGGAAGATCAGGACTTTTGGCGCATGCACGGTCTGTTCCGCTCCGTTGAACTCACCGCGCAACCCACTGTGCACATCGAAGACTTGCACATCACCGCCGATTTCGAGGCGACCACCCATGCCGGCACCATCGACGCCCATGCCGTGATCCGCAACATCGCCGACGCCAAGCAGCTCAGCGCCGCACTCATGGATGCCAACGGCACGCCGGTCTGGCAGGATTCCTATGCCATGTCCGACATCGTCGACACCTCCGGCGTACCCTGCTGCGGCACCGCAGACGCCGCGATCGACAGCACCGCCGTGCAATTCCGCGCGAATCTGGCCAACATTCGTCCATGGAGCGCCGAAAAGCCCTACCTGTACACGCTGGCTCTCACCGTGCGCGCAGCAGACAACAGCATCATCGAAGTGGTGCCGCAACGTCTCGGCTTCCGCCATTTCGAAATCGTTGACGGCATTATGCGACTCAACGGCAAGCGCATCATCTTCCGCGGCGCCAACCGCCACGAGTTCGACGCGCGTTTGGGCCGTGCCATCACCGAGCAGGAGATGCTCACCGACATCATCACCTGCAAGCGCAACAATATCAACGCTATTCGCACCTCCCACTACCCGAATCAGACGCGATTCTACGAACTGTGCGATGAATACGGCCTGTACCTGATCGACGAGACGAACCTTGAGACCCACGGCAGCTGGACCATTCCCGGTGATGTGGAGACCCCTGAAACCGCCATTCCGGGCAGCAATCCCATCTGGGAAGGCCCTTGCGTGGACCGTATCGCCAGCATGATCGGGCGCGACCGCAATCATCCGAGCGTACTGATCTGGTCTCTGGGTAACGAATCGTACGCAGGCGAGGTGTTCCGCGCGATGTACCGCTTCGCTCACGCGGCCGACTCCACGCGACCCGTGCATTACGAAGGCGTGGTGCATGACCGCCCCTTTGACGACGTGACCGACATCGAGACCCGCATGTATGCCAAGCCCGCGGAAATCGAGGAATATCTGACCAATGATCCGAAGAAGCCCTATATCTCCTGCGAATATATGCATGCCATGGGCAATTCGGTCGGCGGCATGCATCTGTACACCGAGCTGGAGCGTTATCCGCATTATCAGGGCGGCTTTATCTGGGACTTCATCGATCAGGCCCTGTGGCAGCAGCTGGACGACGGCACCGAACGCCTGACCTACGGTGGCGACTGGGACGATCGTCCTTGCGACTATGAGTTCGCCGGCGACGGCCTGGTCTTCGCCGACCACTCTCCCTCACCGAAGCTGCAAGAGGTCAAGCGTCTGTACGCTCCCGTGGTACTGACCGTAAGCGACCACGATGTGACCATCGAAAACCGCAATCTGTTCGTCTCCACCATTGATTTCGCGTTCACGGCGAAACTGCTGGCGGACGGCAATGCCATCTGGCAGGCCGACTACCGCTTTGATGTGCCCGCCGGCGAGACCCGCACCTTCCCGATTGACTTCCCGTCGGTGGACGCCGCTGGCGAAATCACCTATGAGGTTGATCAGTCGCTGGCAACGGCAACACCGTGGGCACCAGCCGGCTATGAACTGGCGTTCGGCCAATACACCGTTCAGTCAGTCGCGCCGGCTTCCGCCGGAACCGATTCGGCCGCGTGCGGCGCGGTTCCCTCCACGGCTGATTCCGATACTTCCGATACCGGTACAGTAACGGTTGGCCGCTGGAACATCGGCGTGGTCAGCGGTGACGGACGTACCGAAGCGTTGCTTTCACGCACGCAGGGCGGCATGGTGTCATTCAAGCGTGACGGTCGCGAAATGGTGTTGCGCCGTCCGGCGATCACCTGCTTCCGCCCGCTGACCGACAATGATCGCGGCAATGGCAGCGGCTTCGACCGCGTGCGCTGGTTCGGTGCCGGCCGTTATGCACGTATGGCGAATCAGCAGTTCTCGCAAACCGAGACTGGTGTCATCGCCGAATACACATATACGTTGGCCGAACCGGGCGAAACCCAAGTTGCCGTGCGCTATGAGGTGGATGCCGCCAGCGGACGTGTACATCTGGCCGCCCGATATGCCGGTGCCACCGATGCGCCGACGCTGCCGGCATTCGGATTGGAATGGACACTTCCCAAGCAGTACGAGAACCTGCGCTTCTACGGCCTTGGCCCCGAGGAGACCTATCGCGACCGTCTGCACGGTGGCAAGCTCGGCATTTTCGAGCGCACCGCGGCCGAAGACAATGCACCGTATCTGGTGCCGCAGGAGACCGGCAACCATGAAGACGTGCGTTGGGCCGAAGTGCTTGACGCCCAAGGACACGGCATGCGTATCAGCCAGGCCGGCAGCGAACATTTCGCGGCGAGCCTGTTGCCGTACAGCTCGCTCATGCTGGAAGAGGCGACCCACCAGAACGAGTTGCCGCCGGTCCGTCACACGTTCCTGCGCCTGTTGGCCGCGCAAATGGGCGTGGGCGGCGACGATTCATGGGGCGCGCCCGTCCATGAGCAGTACCAGCTGCCCGCCGATCGCGCCTACACGCTCGACGTGAATCTGGAACTGTTCTAATAGCGATAAAGAAGCTCCCTCTGACGAGGGAGCTTCTTTATCGCACAGAGGGAGCTTCTTTATCGTGCTGGTACGAAACTGTCACGCACCACTAGGGTGGTGGAGATGAAGGTGTGGTGGTGCAGCGTGCGCCGACTGGAGATGGCCTCGGCAAGCATCGTAATCGCAGTATCGGCCAGCTCATTCTGGTCGATATCGTAACTGGTCAATGTCGGCGAAGTGTACTGGGCGATGGCCTGGTTATTGATACTGATCACACTGGTATCGCGAGGCACCAGCACTCCCGCAGCGGTAAACGCCTGCAGTACGCCGACTGCAATCGTGTCCGCAGCCACGATGAACGCATCCGGCATGTCATCTCGATGATCGTTAGCCGCTTCCTCCCCTAGAGTGCGCCCGGTGTCCACAGTGAACGCGCCTTGCGCGTAAATCAGGCCTTCCGCATCCAGCCCCAAACGCTCGGTCCAATTGCGGAATGCGGTTAATCGGCCGTCTTCCGGATATTCGTGCAAACCCATCGTGAAGCCAGTACCGCCGATATAGCCGATGCGTCGTTTGCCCGAGGACACCAACATATCCAATGCGTCCAAAATGGTTTGGCTTAAATCCGGTTGTACCGAATCGAACAGGCTGGGCGCAGGATTGATGTCGATGAATACGCCATAGGGCAATACCAGATGGAGCTTCAACAGTCTATCCGAAGAGAGTACGGACGGTCCGATGGAGATGAAGCCGTCGAAATCACCGGCGTCGGCAATCAGATCGTCGATATGGGAAAACGACGTGAGTTCCATGTGCTGGGCTCTGGCATTGTCGCCGAGCACGGACCGTAGTTCATCGAAATAGGCGTCCGCCAGTTCTTCCTCGCGGGTGGCGTTGTCGAGTACGGCCACACGGCGTGGCAATGCGATACGGCGTGATCCGGTAGCGTAGCCAAGCTGCTCGCTGACCTCGATGATGCGACGTCGCGTCTCCTCTTTGACAGACAATGTCGGGTCCCCATTGAGCAGCCGGGATACCGTGGCCTGCGAGAAGCCTGATTTCTGTGCGATTTCCTTCATCGTGACCATGACATCATCCCCTCAATGCAAACATTACGTAGTACTTCAGTAAATTACTTTACTACTTAGCGTAACGCGCAAAGCCCGCAACCGGAATACACCGGTCACGGGCTTTGCGATATCAATGTCACATCAGCAGACGATATGACCTGATGTCAGCTCTCGTCTTCGGCGACGCGGGAGCGGCTGTAGATCATCTTCATCGAGCAGATGAAGATAACCATCGCACCCAGGACGATGATGCCGCCGACCATGAAGACGTTGGCATAGGTCGAGGCCGGACCGGATTCGGTGCCGAACAGAGAGCCGCCGCTCATCGCGCCATTGGCCATGAGCTGGCCGAAGATCGCGACACCGACCGAACCGGTGATGGCCTGCATCAGATCGTTGAAGCCCAATGCACGTCCGGATTCCTCGGCCTCCACGGTCAGCGTTGCGGTATCCACAATCGGCTGGTAGAAGAACGAGGTGCCGAAGTAGTAGATGCACGGCGCCACGGCAAGAGCCCAGATCTGGCCCATCGGAATCAGGAACGCAACGGCGATCAGGCCACCGCCCATGCAGGCGAGCGCCAGAATGATGGAGGCCTTGCGGCCGATCTTCTGGATGATCGGGCCAGCGGCGAAGCCCATGATGGCGGCGAGGATGATCGACCACACCAGCAGGTTGGAGACCTGGGAGGAGTCGATGCCGTACACGTTCAGGCCGATGGCGTTGCAGCCGGCGTTCAGGGTGTAGCTGAAGAAGTAGCCGACAAAGATGACGATCATGGTCATCGCGAAGGCCGGGTTGGTGAGCATCTCCGGGGTGATGAACGGATCCGCGGCCTTGTTGATGTAGACCACGAAGGCCACGCCGGTGACCAGCACCGCGATACCCCAGAAGATGGTCATGTCGGTGAAGAACATGGTCACCGAGCCGGCGAACAGGCCAATGAGCGTGAAGCCGATCACGTCGACGCGCGCGCCCTTGGCATGCTCGTCAGGCAGGTTCTTGGCCAGGATCGGGATGAAGAACACCGCGATGATGCCGATACCGAAGAGGATGCGCCAATCGACAAGGGTCATGTAGCCGGCAAGGAAGACGCCCAGAGCCGCGGCGATACGGAACACGGCGACGAACACGCCGTACCAGATGACTCGCTTCTTCTTCTCGATGTACTTGGAGACGAGCACCAGGAAGATGGAGCCGGAGACCTGCCAGCCTGCGGACTGCACGGTACGGGCGGCGATGACGATCCAGATGCTCAGGTCGCCGAAGCAGCCGAGGATCGAACCGAGCACGAACACGATCGTGCCGAGAATCATCATCTTCTTCAGGGACACGAAGTCACCGAGAGAACCGTAGATCACGCACACGATGCCGAGCACGATGCCCGGAATCGAGGTGATCAACGGGGCGAGGTTGGCCTGGCCGAGCTGGTCGCCGATGTTCACATAGATCATGCCGAAAGCCTGCTGCTGCAGCACGCCCATGGTGAAGATGATCAGTACGATCGGAATGGCGATCTTTGCCATCTTGTTCATACGGGCAAACTCTTCGGTGCCCTCCTCAGGCACCGGGATACCGTTCGCCTTCTCCTTGACAGCGGTTTCTGCCATGGTGATTCCTTTCTATTGGTTTGAGTTTGGTGGAATGCCTTATGCGCGAGCGCAAGGAGTAAAAACAGCTACCTCCTCTCGCATGGGAATCGACGGCGCCGCGCCTCTTCTGGATACCGCGAGGGCCGAGGCCTTCGCGGCGAAATCAAGTGCATGGGCGATGGGTTCGCCGGACATCAGGTCGGCAAGGAGATAACCAGTGAAGGTGTCGCCGGCCGCCGTGGTGTCGACCGTGTCGACGAGATAAGCGGACTGCGTGACGACGTGGTCCCCACGCAAATACATCGAACCGCACTCGCCGAGGGTGAGGGCTATATCCGCCTGGGAGAAACGCGCACGCATCGCACGGATCAGTGTCTCCCCATCTTCTTCGGCCCCTGTGAGCATCGCCGCCTCGCCCTCATTGAGTACAAAACAGCCGATGGCATCAAGATCGACTTCGTCGAGCCGCGAGTCAGCCGGCGAGGGATTGAGCACGATGAACATGCCGCGGGCCTTGGCGCGGGACACGATATAGGGCAGTTCGCTGATTTCGTTCTGCAGCAGCAGCCAATCGCCCTTCCCATACCCGTCAAGCACCTGATCGACGAAATCACGGTCGATGGCACGGTTCGCGCCGGGGTACAGCACAATGCAGTTGTCGCCGCTGGCATCGTTTTGGATGATGGCGTTGCCGCTGCGCACATCATCGCGCACTACCACCGAGGTCACGCCCACCGCGCAGGATTCGAGCAGGTCGCGCAGGAACATGCCGTCCCGTCCTACCTGGCCGGCATGGTGCACATCGGCGCCGGCACGAGCCAATGCGATCGATTGATTCAGTCCCTTGCCTCCGGGGAACACGTCGAGCGCATGCGAGGTGATGGTCTGGCCTTTGGCCGCAAAATGATCCACCCCGTACACATAGTCGATGTTCAGCGAGCCGAAATTCAGTATGCGCATCAGGACTCCTTTCCCATGACGGGACCGGTGACAGCCAGTTCGTAGATGCGACGGCAATCGTCGCGATCAAGGCGGGCAATGGACCCGATGGTGGCGTCCGGCCCGTAGAAATCGATGTTGTCCAACATGCGTTCGATGCCGTCGCCCGGCAGATCGAAGTCCTTGAAGGAAACAGGCATGCCTAGCGAGCGGAAGAACGATTCCGTTGCGGCGATGCCACGCCGGGCCAGTTCGGTTTCGTTCATCGAGCCGGGCCTGATGCCGAATACCTCAGTGGCGTATCGCGCGAAACGGAACGGGGCCTTCTCGCTGGCCACGCGCATCCAAGATCCCATGATGATTGACAGGGTGGCCCCGTGAGGGGTGTCGTATAGCGCGCTCAGCTCGTTGGCAATCAGGTGGGTGGACCAGTCCTGTTCACGACCCACGCCGAGGGTGTTGTTCTGCGCGATGGTGGAGATCCACATGATTTGCGCTCGCAAGTCGTAATCGGCAAGGTCGGCCAACGATTTCGGGCCGACATCGACCAAGGTGCGCAATGCGCCTTCGGCCATACGGTCGATTACGCCGATCTCGTTGTCGGCGCTGAAATACCGTTCGCAGATGTGGGAGAACATGTCCACAATGCCGCAGGCAGTGGGGAACGCCGGCACCGTGACGCTGAGTTCGGGGTTCATGAACGCGAATGCCGGCCGGAGTACTGGTTCGCTCAGCGTGAGCTTGGAATGCTCATGCTCATTGTTGATGACGGCGACCTGGCTGGATTCGCTGCCCGATGCCGGGCACGTCAGTACCACCGCGACGGGAAGGGTGCGATTTACCGGCACTTTGCCGGTGAAATAATCCCATACGTCACGCTCTCCGGCGGCTCCCAGCGCGATTGCCTTGGCCGAATCGATGACGCTGCCTCCGCCGATGGCCACAACGGCGTCGACATTGCGGGCTTTGGCGATGGCGATGCCTTCACGCACCAGCGTCAGTCGGGGATTCGGCTTCACGCCGCCAAGCTCCGTATAGGAAATGCCGGCCCGTCCAAGGCTGCGGCGCACGGCATCTAGCAAGCCGCTGGTTTCCAGATATGCTCCGCCATCATGATGGATGAGCACGCGGGAAACGCCCTTTGCGCCCAGTTCGTCTCCCACTTTGGTTTCGGCGTCGCGCCCGAAAACGAAGGTGGTTCCGATGCATATGGTGAAATCCCTCATATCATGCTCCTTGCGTGTATGACGGTGTCCGTCATGATGTCGTTGAGTTCCGCGATGTCGTGCGCCACATATGCGGGGTTTCTGCTGAGCAACGCGATTTCGTCGCCATCCCCGTATGTGACCGCTATGCAGGAGATGCCGTTGGTCCGTGCAGCTTCGATGTCGCTGAAGGTGTCTCCCACATAGAGGCATTGTCTCGGCGCGATGCCATGCCGTCGAACGATTTCGGCTATCATTTCGACCTTCGTCGCCTCACGGCCGGGTATGGAATCGGGGCAGATCCAATCGTCGAACAGGTTCGCCCAGCCTTTGCTGCCGAGTATGCGCCTCAATGCGCCCTCCGGCTTGTTGGTGACGATGATATTGCGTACGCTATGTCCCTTCAGCTCATTCAGCATGCTCTGAATGCCCGGATAGAGTCTGGTGCGCGAAAAATCATTGAGCGTGCGGTAGTGTACGCGTACATCCTCATCAAATGTCTCCAGATACGCCTCCCCGGGATAGGGGATCACGTGCCGCATGATCTCATCCATCGGATCGGCCAGATTGGCGTCATCGCGCATGTACAGGTCATCGATCGCCCCGCCCGCACGACGCGCGGCGTACGTCAGGGAATTCCACACGTCGCTGCCAGTGTCGGCAAGGGTGCCATCGAAATCCCATAACAGGCATCGGTACTCCATTGGATTGCTCCTTTCGTTCATTCGCATGGCGGTGGTCGATGATTGGAGGCGAGATACCGCCGGCCGGCCAGAAGGGGTTGGAGTCGCCGGCCGGCGGTGGAGGGGGTTGTTCAGGGGCAAGACTCAGTCGTAGTTTTCGAGGGTGCTGTTCAGTAGGTCGACGAATCCGGGGAAGTCGAGTTCCAGCGCGGCTTCCGCATTCGGCTCTTCGCCGCGATAGCCCATCGTCGGCGTGCGTTCAAGATCCACGGCAGGCACGGTACCGCGCAGATGACGGTAGTCGCACACGGTCATACCGCGGGTAAGTGCGCCGTGCAGCTCGATATCGATATGCATCGGGACCGCAGTGATCAGCGACGGGTCGATAACCCATGCCACCGCGCATGCGTCGTGCATGGTGGCGCCCGTCAGCTCGGACTCCTCCTCGCATGCGCCGATGAAGAAATCGGTCAGATCGGCGGCCAGGTTCGCGGCCTTGGTGCCGATCTCACGGAACTTGGCTACGTGCTTGGCGGTCAGCTCGCATTGACGGGTCAGGTTGATGCCAGTCATCTTGACGTGCATACCGGAGTTGAACACGCGCGATGCCGCCTCGGGGTCGACGAAGATGTTGAATTCGGCGGCAGGGGTCCAGTTGCCGTAGGTGACGGACCCGCCCATGATGCACAGCTCCTTGACCCGTTCCACGATGCGCGGCTCACGGTTGATGGCGGAGGCGATGTTGGTCAGCGGACCGGTGGCGATCAGCGTCACGTCATCCGTGCTCATTACGGTGTCGACGATGAAGTCGACCGCATGCTTGTTCTGTGCGGCGTGCGTCGGCTCCGGCAGCACGGGACCGTCCAGACCAGTCTCGCCGTGGAACTGCGGTGCGGTGACCAGCGGTGCGACCATCGGGCAGCTGTGCCCCGGATATACGCCGATGCGGTCCGCCACGCCAAGGACCTCAAGCACCTTGATGGCATTGCGGGTCACGTTCTCCAGTGTGCAGTTGCCGCCAATGGTCGTGATACCCAGCACGTCGAGGTGCTGCACGGCGAGCATGATGCCGAACGCGTCATCGTGTCCGGGATCGCAGTCAAGGATGACCTTCTTCTTGTTTTCCATAGGGATACCTCCGTTGGTTGTGTTCTTTGGATTGGTCGATATTCGGGCATGGCGTTCAGCCGGTTTGCCCGGCGAGGAACTCGTGCAGCTGTGCAGCGTCCGGCGAGGAACGTGCCCCGCGACGGGCCACTTTGTATGCGGAGACGGCATTGCCCTCTCGCAATGATTCGGCGAGGGAGGCTCCGGCGAGTCTGGCAGCGATGAAACCGGCGTTATAGACGTCCCCCGCTCCGATGGTGTCTTCGACGTTCACCCGGAACGCCGGGCTTTCCGTCAGGCCGTCTTGCGTAAGACCGATCGATCCTCGGGCGCCGTCCCGGACGATGACGGTCCGGCCGTCCACCGCATAGGCCGTGGCGTTGCCCATCATGTCGTCGTCGCCTAAATAGGCGAACTCGTCCGGCCCTGATCCCAGCAGATAATCGACATTCGGAATAATGCGTTCGAGTGCAGCCGCGAAATCGGGGTCGAGCACGCCGTCGTCCACACGCAGGTTCAGGTCGAAAGATGTAGGGACTCCGGCATCGTGGGCCTGTTCGAAGATGCGGATGATCGTCTCCCTAGCGCTGGTGTCGTAGGTCAGGCACATGCCCGAGGAGTGGACCCAATCCGCCTCACGAATCATGTGCATCGGCACAAGGTTTTCGTCGAGCACCTTGAACGATTGCCGTTCGCGAGGCCATCCCCACAGGTACCTCTCTCCGCGGTCGTCCACGAAAGCGAATACGCCGACCGTGCTCAGGGTCGAATCCGCAACCAGCCCGGTCACGTCCACGCCCGCATCCTTGAAGTCCTGCATAACGAAACGCCCGTACTGATCATCTCCCACGGTGCCCACGAACGATACATCCAGGCCGAGCTTCGCCAACGCCACGGCCGTGTTCGCCGAGGTTCCTCCTCCCTCGATGCCGATCTGCGGATATTCGACCTGCGTGCGCTCCTCGTTGAGAAAACGCGGATAGGGCACGATGATATCCACATTGGCATCGCCGACGACAACGACCTTAGGCATCTTTGGCCGCCTTGATAAAAGCCTCGACCTTGGCCGGGTCCTTGCACCGATCCGTATCGGCGCGATCATCGTCGTAATTGGTCAGGGAGAACGAGTCGACGCCATACGGGTGCGTGGCATAAATCGCCTCGGCCACATTGGAGGCGTCCAGACCGCCGGCGATGATGCACGGCACGTCGGTGGCCTCGATGATGGCCCGGTCGATGGCCCGGTCATGGGTCAGGCCGGTCGCTCCGATGTCTCCGGCAGCAGGTGCTTTGGTGTCGATGAGGAAGAAGTCGGAAACCGGCTCATAGTCCTTCACATACTGCATGACCTTCTGTTCGTCGAGAGGCACTCCGGCTAGCACCGGGATGGCCTGCATGATCTTCAGTTCGGGGAACCGGCTCTTAAGTTCCGCCACTTCGGCCGGACTGATGCCTTCGATGTCGCCGGACAGGTGCAACACGTCGGGCATGGCTTCGCGCAGGTTCTCGCTGATTTCGTCGATGTCTTCGGCGACGGTCAGGCCTATGCGCACGGCTTGTGGTTGCACGCCTTCGAAGATTTCCCTGGCCCGTTCGCAATCGAGCTGACCGGGCGTCCGCTTGATTTTGCCGTAGGAGACGCCGATATGTTCGCCGCCCATGTCGATTACCATGCGAGCGTCCTCGACATTCCTTATTCCATAGATTTGAGCAATGACATCAGCCACGATGGTTCCTTTCCTGAGCAATGGCGTTGATGAACGCGGGGACGGAGAATACCGTCTCCTTGAGGCCTGCACCCTGAGCCACTCGGGTGACGGGCGGCGGCGTCACGAAGGAACGCCGAAGTGTGTCGGTCTGGGCAAACACCTCGCGGGCCTGGCCATCGAGCAGCACGCGGCCGTGGTACATCACGATGACACGGGAGAAGTTCGCGGTGACGAATTTCATGTCGTGCGAAATCGTGATGCAGAGTCTGCCTTGTGCTTTCAGACGTTCGATGATGCGTGCAAGGCGGGCGTTGCCCGACGCATCCTGACCGCACGTTGGCTCGTCGAAAATCACCACGGATGGGTCCATCATGATGACGGCACCGATTGTGCAGAATTTCTTCTCGGTGGGCGTCAGGTCGAATGGGTGCACGTCGAGCTTTTTGGTGAGGCCTACCAGCTCGGCGATGCTGTCCACGCGATGCGCGATGTCCTGATCGCTCATGCCGATCTGGCGCGGACCGAATTCGAATTCCTTGCGGACGCTTTCCAGAAACAGCTGATCGTCGGGATTCTGAAAGACATAGCCCACGCTGCGAGACCATTCGGCGGTGCTGCGCTCATTGACGTCAATGCCATCAATCAGCACTTTGCCTCCGGTGGGGCGCAGAATGCCGTTGAAATGCTTGACCAGCGTGGTCTTCCCTGCACCGTTCTGCCCTATGATCGCCACCGGCTCGTTGCCGTCAAGTGTCAAGTCCACTCCGTCAAGGGCCTTGTCCCCTCCGGGATAGGCGTGCTCCAGTGCCTGCAACTCGATTTTCATGAGAGCGCCTCCTTGGCCATGCGGATGGCCGGCTCCTCGGTAATGGCAATCGGGCCACCGAGCGCACGGGTGATCTTCACGTAATCGGGCACTTCCACGCCATGCTCTTCGATCGCCGGATCGGAGAACACCTCCATCGGAGAGCCAAGGGCCACGACTTCGCCTCGCTCGAGCACCATGACGGTATCCGCGTATCGTGCCACTCGCTCCATGTCATGGTCGACCATGATGACGGTGACGCCGTCCGCATTGAGCTGTTTGACGATGTCGAAAATCTCCTCGCTGCCCATCGGGTCGAGCTGCGTGGTGCACTCGTCAAGCACCAGAATGCGCGGTTCCATGATGAAAGTGGATCCGAAAGCCACACGCTGCACCTGTCCACCCGACAGTTCCAGCGGGTTCTTGTCTAGAATGTGGTCGATGCGCATCAATTTCGCCACAGCTTCGACGCGGTCGATCATCTGCGCTCTGGGCACACCGTGGTTGCCTAATCCGTAGGCCAGCTCTTCGGCGACGGTCCCGGCGGTGTAGGACAGCTGGTTGAACGGGTTCTGAAACACCAGGCCGATGGTCTTCGACAGTTCGGCGATGGTCGAATCGGCGACATCGGTCCCGTCAATTAGGATGTGTCCAGCCCCCGCCCCCACGAAATAGTGCGGGATCAGGCCGACGAGCGCATTGCATAACGTGGATTTGCCTGCCCCATTCGCGCCGATGATGGTGAAGAAGCTGCCTTCCTCGACCTGGAAGTCCACGTGTTTGACGGCCCGACGCTTGGTGTCGCGGTACTTGAAGGAGAAATCCTTGACCTCTACTATCGGACTCATTCACTTGCCTCCCCACGAGACCGGCAACGGAATCACACCGATGCGGATGCATACGGAAACGGCGACCACGGCGATCAGAAACAGGACGAAGATCCAATTGAGTACCTTGTCGGCGGCATTCCAGCTGACCTTGACATAACTGGTCTGCTTCACTCCAGTAATGCCGAAGCCGCGAGTCTCCAGGGTCATACCCCGCTCCTGGGCGTCGGTCAGCGATGACATGACAACCGGACCAAGCAACGGGATATACGCCTTGATGCGGGCGATGACCCCACCCGATGCATCGAGTCCGCGAGCGGATTGCGCCTCCTGAATCACCGCCATACGTCGTTGCATCTGCGGCACGACATTCAGGCTGGCGAGCACCAGGTATCCGACCTTGGCGCTGAGCCCCACCGAAGTGAGCGCGGATACCATAGCACCGACATAGGTGGTTTTGTTCATGATGTAGAAGCTGCCAAGAAACACCAGCAGGCTCACCACCACTTTGGCCGCATACAGCACGCCTTCGAGCCCCAGTTGCGCGAAGCCAAAATCCAGTAATGCGGTACGGTTCTTGGGACTGTACAGCCCTTGGATGAACATGAGCATCACAGTGACGGGGATGCCGAAACCGAACATTATCTTGGCGAAATCACGCTGTATATGAGCCAAGAACGAGACCACAAGCAGCAACACCACGAGTATCAGACCAAGCGTGAAGTCAGGCCATGCCAATGCGGACAGACCCAAGGCGAACACGGCCGCTATCTTGGTGATCGGATTCAGCTTCCCAATTACGGTGTCATTGATGACCGGCATATGCGACGACATGTCTTACTCGTCTTCTTCTTCGTCATCATCACTCAGCGCATCATTGTCCGAGCCGCCCATGGAGTCGGCCGCATACTGGCTGAGAAAGCGACGGGGAATCTTCTGCACGATCACCCACGCGATGGCGACAGTGATGCCCTTGTCGAGGAGGTTCTCGATCAGCGACGAGGAGATCACCGAGGCGAGAATGTCTTTCATGGCCACGACCAGCGTTGCCGTCAGCACCGATGTACCGTTGACGCCGGTGGCACCGCCGTATACGAATGTGGTGATCAGCGATGCGGAGATCGCATTGACGAACGTGCACACCAGCCAGATGACCACGACGCCCCACTTCTTGTGGAACAGTCCGGCCTTGACCATATAGCCGACGACCAAACCGCACAATACCGACACCGCCGCATAGGGAAGATAGACCGGGTTGGCTACCAGTGCCAGGAAAAGATTGGTCAGCAGGCCGGTCAGGGCCGCGACCCATGGTCCAGACAGGCATGCGACGACGATGGTGCCGATCATGTCGAGGAACAGCGGCAGCTTGAGTGCGGAGCACAGAGTTCCGCCAATGAGATTGATTCCAACCGCGATCGGAATCAGCACCAGGCACTTTGTGGAGAATTGTGCCTTGATCCCTTCCCAGAACGACAGCTTCCTTGCCATGCTGGCCCTCCTTTATTTTCCAACCCTCGGTTTTCCGCAGTGTGCAATCTACATTGTTTGTCTTGCGGAATCTTAGGAAATCATTTTCCTAAAATGTTTTCTTGAGATAAGATTATAGGACGCCAACGTCAGTGTCAACACGGCGGGTCGAGGGTCAAGCAACCCGGACCGAACGGCCCACAATGGCGACGTAGCAAGGAACAGAACGCTACGCCCTTGTACACTGATACAGAGGAAAACAGGCAGGAGGGGAGACATGAACATCAGGGACATCGCACGCATCGCGGGCGTCTCCACCTCGACGGTCTCCAAAATCGTCAACGGCAAGGATTCCAGCATCAGCGAGGAAACCCGCAAGAAGGTCCTGACGATCGTCAAGGAATATCATTACAAGCCATATGCCTCCGCCTCACAGCGCACGCGTAGCTACACCATCGGAGTGCTGCTGCGCTCCCCCATCTCCTTCGATAGCACGCTGGACGGCATCATCCAGGCCGCCCAGAACGCCGGATACGCAACCGATGCCTACAACAGCTATTCCGATCCGGAACGCGAGCTCAAAAACATCGCAGCGATATGCGGCCGCAACGTCGACGGCGTCATCTGGGAACCGGCCACTCCGGACAGCCTCGCCTATGCCTCGCAATTCCCCGAAAGCACCCCACTGCTGACCATAGGACCCAACGGCGGCGACCAGTCACTGCTACTGCCTTATAAAGAAGCGGCCTACAAACTGACCAGCGAGCTCATCGAACGGGGGCACCAACACATCGCCTGCCTAATGACCAAGGGACGCCGCACGCAGGATTTTCTCGAAGGCTTTCGCTCCTGCCTGTTCGATCATCAGCTGCCTTATAGCGACGATCTGGTCTACTACGACCTCAACGACTCGCTGCCCGGCAAAATCGGAAGCCGGGACATCACCGGATTTGTCTCCTCGCATTACCGGCGAGCACTCGAGTTCACGCAGATGATCAGCCCCCTGCATTACCGGCTTCCAGAGGATGCTTCACTTGTCTCCATCAAAAACGACACCGCCGAAGCGCTGGCCTATCCCGGCAACACGGAAATATCTACCTACACCATCCGCAACTCCGACTTCGGCGCCTACCTCTGCGAGAAGCTCATTGCGCAGATAGAGCACGACAAAGAGCAGCATCCCTCGTTCGTACAGGATTTTCATCTCGACAACACCAGCACCATCGCAGCCCCGCCCACTTCCGCCATCAAACATGTGTTGGTCGTCGGCAGCATCAATATTGACCACTATCTGTCAGTGCCGCGGCTACCTCATATCGGGGGTACGGTATCCACCAAATCGGCGGCGCGATACCCCGGGGGCAAAGGGGTCAATCAGGCGATCGGCGCAGCCAAGCTCGGGCACCGCGTTACCCTTATCGGCAATGTCGGCGTCGACAATGGGTCCGATTACATCTTCAAGGCGATGGAACAGCATGGGGTCAATACGGCCGGTGTGCGACGCTGCGCCGGAGAGGACACCGGCTCATCGTTCATATTCCTCGCCCCCAACGGCGAATCGGTCATCGCGATTCTCTCCGGAGCCAACGCGTCGCTCACCCCGGATGACATCACCTCCAACGAACGCCTGTTCGACAATGCCGGATACTGCCTGATACAGACCGAAATACCGTTGGAATCAGCCAAAGTCACCGCGATCACCGCCCGACGGCACCATGCCAAAACCATTATCAAGCCCTCGTCATGCGACTATCTGCCCGACTCCATCGTCGCCAATGCCGACATTCTCGTGCCGAACGAGCACGAACTGGCGATCATCGAAACTGAGGGAAAAACAATGGAGGATAAGGCCGCGCATCTTCTCGAACGCGGCGCGGGCTGCGTCATCGTCACCCAAGGAGAACACGGCTGCTACCTGCGCGGCCAGAATGTCGAGTGCCACTATCCGGCCGCTGACTTCACCCCCGTAGACAGCACCGGAGCCGGCGACGCGTTCATCAGCGCGCTCGCCTCGTATCTGATGTACGGATACACCGTGCGGCAGGCGGTCGAAATCGCCACCTATGCCGCCGGGTACTCAATCACCCGCAAAGGCGTCATACCCTCGCTTATCGACCGGCTCTCGCTGGACGCCTACGTCCATCACAGCGAACAGTAGCGGCACGGGTATCTGTCTTAAGGCAGTTTCCACCGCAGACAATTAAGGGGAACCGCATCTAGTCTGCGGCTCCCCTCAGTCAGCTTCGCTGACAGCTCCCCTCTCTGAGGGGAGCCAAAAAGCACTACTCCAGTTCCACTGCACCGGTGTACAGCTGGTAGTACTCGCCCTTTTGCGCGATCAGCTCGTCATGCGAACCACGCTCGATGATGTTGCCGTGGTCGAGCACCATGATCACATCGGAATTGCGCACGGTGGACAGGCGGTGGGCGATGACGAAGACCGTACGGCCCTTCATCAGGTTATCCATACCAGCTTGCACAACCTCTTCAGTACGCGTATCAATCGAGGACGTGGCCTCGTCAAGGATCAGCGCAGGCGGATCGGCCACCGCCGCGCGAGCGATGGAGAGCAGCTGGCGCTGGCCCTGGGACAGGCCGGAACCGTCGCCTTCGAGCACCGTGTTGTATCCCCCGGGCAGCATGCGGATGAAGCTGTCCGCATTGACCAGACGCGCGGCCTCGATGCATTCCTCATCGGTGGCGTTCAGGCGGCCGTAACGGATGTTGTCCATCACGGTGCCGGTGAACAGGTTCACGTCCTGCAGCACGATGCCCAAAGACCTGCGCAGGTCAGGCTTCTTGATGCCGGCCACGGAGATACCATCATACAGAATCTGGCCTTCCTGAATGTCGTAGAACCGGTTGATGAGGTTGGTCACGGTGGTCTTGCCGGCACCGGTGGCGCCGACGAGCGCGATCTTCTGGCCGGGCTTGGCGAACCAGGTGATGTCGTGCAGCACCGGCTTGTCCGGGTTGTAGCCGAAAGTCACGTTGGTGAAACGCACGTCGCCGCGCAGCAGGGTCAGTCGGCCGTCGGGCGAGGTGATCGCCTGCTCCTTGGCCTTCATCGCCACCTCGCGGGCCGAGCCCTTGAGCTTTTCAGCGGCCTTCAGAGACCTCGTACCGTCGTCGCCGACCTCGCGCTTCCATGCCCAGTGGCCGGTCTCGTGGTCGACTTCGGTCATGGTGCGGCCATCCTCGCCAAGTTCCACGTTCACGAGCGTCACGGTGCCCTTGTCTTCCTCGATGGGTTCGTCCATCAGCTTGAAGATACGGGAGGCACCGGCGAGCGCCATCATCACCATGGTCAGCTGCTGGGAGACCTGGCCGATCGGGTTGATGAACGAGCGGGATAGGGTCAGCAGGGAGACGAGCGTGCCGAGGGTGAGCGGCTTGACGCCGGTCAGACCGATGTCGTTGACGCCGGCCAGCGAGACGGCGGCGCCGACGATGGCAAGCAGGATGTAGAGCAGGTAGCCCATGTTGCCGACGACCGGCATGGTGACGTTGCCCCAGGTGTTCGCTTCGGCGGACGCCTCGAAGAGTTCCTCGTTCTTCTCGTCGAAGGTATTCTGGGTGGCGTCTTCATGGTTGAAGACCTTGATGACCTTCTGGCCGTTGACGGATTCCTCCACGAAGGCGTTCACGTCGCCGATCCACTGCTGCTGCTTGACAAAGTAGCGGCCGGAGCGGCTCACGATCTTGCGCACGATGAAGTAGAGCAGAACGGTGAACACGATTACGAACGCGGTGAACGGAATGGACAGCCACAGCATGGACAGCAGCGCCGCGACCGCGGAGATAATCGAGGAGAACATCTGCGGGAACGACTGCGAGATGGCCTGGCGCAGCGTATCGGTGTCGTTCGTGTAGTGGCTCATGATGTCGCCGTGCTCGTGGCTGTCGAAGTAGCGGATCGGCAGCTTCTGCTGGTGGGCGAACATGTCGTCACGAATCTTCTTGAGCGTGCCCTGCTCGACGGTGACGATCAGCCACTGCCACAGCCAGGACGCCACGATGCCGGCCACATACAGGCACGCCATCAGGCTGATGGCCCGCAGCAGCGGGGCCCAGTCGGGGTTCGACTCCCCCACCATCGGCAGAATATACGTATCAATCAACGACTGGAGGAACAGCGCGGAACCGGCCTGCGCGGCGGCACCGACCAAGATGCACACCACGATGGCGATGACGCGCCACTTGTACTGGAAGATGTAGCTGAAGATGCGCTTGATGGTGCCAGGCTCGGCTTTGCCCATGGCGGGCTTGCGGTTCTTGAAACTCTGGTCGTTGCTCATCGTGCTTCTCCTTCCTTGGTATCGGCTGCATTGGTATCAGCTGCGCTGGTATCGGCCGTGGGCATGGGCACTGTCACCGTCACGGTTTCGGACGGCTCAGCGGTAGATGACTCAGCAGCCTGTTCGGCAGCAGCCAGTTCTTCGGGCTGGGCCTGGTTCTTGGTCTGGGATTCGTAGATGGAACGGTATTCATCGCAGGTGACGAGCAGTTCGTCGTGTGTGCCGGACGCCATGATGCGGCCGGAATCCATCACCAGAATCATGTCGGATTCCTGCACGGAGGCCACGCGCTGGGCGATGATGATCTTCGTGGTGTCCGGAATCTCGTTGTGGAACGCGGAACGGATCAGCTTGTCCGTCTTGGTATCGACGGCGCTGGTCGAATCGTCGAGAATCAGAATCTTCGGCTTCTTCAGCAGCGCACGGGCGATGCACAGGCGCTGGCGCTGTCCGCCGGACACATTGGTACCGCCCTGCTCGATGTACGTGTCGTACTTATCGGGGAATTCCTGAACGAATCCATCGGCCTGCGCGAGCTGCGCGGCATGGCGAATCTCTTCATCGGTGGCGTTCGGGTTGCCCCACCTGAGGTTTTCGGCAATAGTGCCGGAGAACAGCACGTTCTTCTGCAACACCATGGCCACCTGATCGCGCAGCGCCTCGAGATCGTAGTCGCGTACATCCACGCCGCCGACCTTCAGCGAACCGGAGCTCACGTCGTACAGTCGCGGCACGAGCTGTACCAGAGACGACTTTGCCGAACCAGTACCGCCGACAATGCCGACGGTCATGCCGGAGCGGATCTTCAGGTTGATGTCGTCAAGCACGGGCTTTTCGGAACTGTCGGAGTAGCGGAAGGTGACATGGTCGAATTCGATGGAGCCGTCGGCCATGTCAGTCACCGGCTGTGCCGGGTTCTGCACCGTGCTTTCCTCCTGCAGCACCTGGCAGATACGCTCGGCAGAAGCCTGAGAAATAATCACCATGACGAAGATCATGGACAGCATCATCATGGCCATAAGGATCTGCATGGCGTAGGTGACCAGTGCGGTCAGGTCGCCGGTGGTCAGGCCCACGGCGGGGTTGTTGCCGGAGGCGACGATCTGCTGCGCGCCCATCCATGCGATGAGGATCATCGAACCGTAGATGCAGATCATCATCAGCGGGCTGTTGAAGCTCATGATGCGCTCAGCCTTGGTGAAGTCCTTGAAGATGCGCTGGGAGATGCGGCCGAACTTGGAGACCTCGAAGGATTCGCGGTTATAGGACTTGACCACGCGGATGCCCTGCAGGTTCTCGTCGACCACGTTGTTCAACGCATCGTAGGTGTGAAACACGCGCTCGAACACCGGATGCACGAGCACGGCCAGACCGCACAGGCCGATGGCCAGAATCGGGATGCAGGCCAGGAACACCATGGAAATCGACGGGGAGATACGGAACGAGAACAGCCAGGATACGACCACCATAATCGGGGCACGCACGCCCAGACGAATGATCATCATGTAGGCGTTCTGCAGGTTCGTCACGTCGGTGGTCAGTCGGGTCACGATCGAACCGGTGGAGAACCGGTCAATATTGGTGAAGCTGAAGCCCTGCACCTTCTCGAACTGGTCCTTGCGCAGGTTCTTGGCGAAGCCCGCGCCGGCCACGGCCGCGTACTTTCCGGACAGGAAGCCGGCACCCAGCGAAACCATCGAGCACACCAGCAGAATCACGCCGAACTTGACGGTGGCCGGCATGCTGCCACCGGTGATACCCTCATCGATCAGCGAAGCCATGATGGTCGGGATCAGGATCTCCAGGATGCCTTCGACCGTCACGAACACCGGAGCCAGGATGCTGGCTTTCTTGTATTCACGAATCGACTGGCCCAACGTGCGCAGTACATGTTTGGGCTTGTCCGGTTCGACGGCTTTGCGCGCCTGCGCGATTGCCTCTGCGGTATCGCTCATTCGTTCTCCTCCTTCGTGTTAGCAACCTCTGCTCCGTCTTGATCGGGAGCCATCACCACAGGTGACTGAGGGAGTGTTTGATGTTCAAATTCGCGTTGTGCGCGCTCGATGTTCGCACGCATGCGTGCGACGTAGTCGCGCAGAGCGGCCTTCTCTCCATCGGAGAAGCCGCCGACCAGCAACCGTTCGACCCGATCGCCGTTCGCCTTGAGATCGGCGACGATCGCGTCCGCCTTGTCGGTCAGGACGATGCGCTTGCAGCGCGCGTCATGCTCCACCGATTCACGGGCGATCAGGCCCTTCTTCTCCATCAGGGCCAGCACACGCGAGGCGGTGGACCGGGTGATGCAGAATTTCTGTTCGATGGTGTGCTGGTATATCTCACGGCCGCGGTTACGCGCCAAGAACATGATGATATGCGCGTTGCCGCCGGTGGTTTCCCTGGCGGTTTGCGGCATGCTCTCACCCAAATAGCGGTCGACGGCTTTGGTTACCGCGCGCATTTCGATGCTGAGAATATGCTGATCCATTGTCCTCCGTACCATGCGGGGGCCGTGTGCGTTTGTACCTTCACCCCACATTGTTGTATACGCAACAATTCATGATAAAGAGACCTATATACAACAGTTGCACATACAACAATCGGCGTGTTGTAGTATCTCCAAACAACTGTTGAGCCTAAACAAAGCTGGCTCCCCTCAGGAGAGGGAAGCCAGCTGTATTACGCCGTGCGATTGCCTCGCTTCAGCCCTTACTTCGCGAGCTTGGCGTACTCGTCAACCATGAACTGGGCGATCTTCTTGCCGCCTTCGCCCAGCAGGGTGGGCAGCGAGTTGATCGGCATGGGGTTGAGGAACATGCGCATCATGGCGTTGTCGGGCAGCTTCGTCAGCTCGCCGGCCTCGCCGGCGGCGGCCACGGCGGCCACGATCTTGGCGCCGAACGGATCGGCCTCCCACTCGCCGTAGGTGGACCATTCGGTGAGCGGCTGGGTCTTGCCGTCGCCATCGAGGGCCACGGCAACGGTGTCGGCAATGTCGCGGGAGCTCACGCCCACTTCGATGGCATATTCGCCGGCCTCCACGTGCCAGTCGTTGTATTTTTCGGACCAGTAGGCGAACGCGCGCTCGTCGAGGTCGATGGTCACGGTCTTGGATTCGCCGGCCTTGAGGAACACCTTGGTGAAGCCCTTGAGCTCGTGCTTCGGGCGGGCCACGTCGGCCTTGCCCGGAGCCACGTACACCTGCACGGTTTCGGCGGCATCCACATCGGAGGTGTTGGTCACGGTGGCGGTCACGGTGGCGGTGTTCGCGCCGGTCTTGGCGGCGGCGACGTCATCGATCTCGAATGTGGCGTAGCTCAGGCCGTAGCCGAACGGGTAGTCCACAACCTTGCCGTAGGTGTCGTAGTAGCGATAGCCGACGAACACGCCCTCGCCGTAGTCGACGTGGCCTTCCTCGCCCGGCCAGTTCAGCGTGCTCGGGTCATCGCTGATGTCCAGCGGAATCGACTGGGCGAGCTTGCCGGACGGGCTGACCTGGCCGAAGATCACATCGGCGAGCGCAGGGCCGCCGGCCTGGCCGAGCAGACAGGATTCGAGAATGCCCTTGGCGTTCTTGGCCCACGGGGCCACGGAGACGACGGAGCCGTTGGACAGCACGACCACGACGTTCTGGTTCGCGGCGGCGACCTGTTCGAGCAGGGCGATCTGCTTGGCGGGCATGTCGAGGGTTTCGCGATCGAAGCCCTCGATTCAAAGCATCCGGCGCACGACTATTTCGCGGACCGCGAGCGCCGCAGCGTGACGAACGCGCTCAACATCAACTGGTCAGTACCCGACGGCGCGAACGTGGAGCACGTGCTTCAGGCGGGCCTGTCGATGATGGACGGCATTCAGCTGCGCTGGCTGCGCTCTCCCGGTCGCGATCTCAACGCCATGTGGGTCGACTGCGAGGATGTGCTGTTCCCCTCCCCCTTATGGGACGGATACCGCTGACCCTTCCGTAAATCGCGCGTCTCGCACATCACCTCCGCCACCGCGTCATCAATCACCGTCATCCCGAACCATCACCCCATCCATCCCGCATGCCAGACATGCCGCAGATCCCAAGGGTCGAGGCGCGTGTCGTCCATCACGGCGGCGTCCCCGTCACCCATACCGGGCGCGGGAGGCGCGAGACGGTCAAACTCGCCGCGACCGCCGCGCAGTCGATAGCTCCAGTAGACCTGACCGGCGGAGACGTTCCACGCGTCGAGCTGCATGGCGGCGACGCGGAGGTAGACGGCGCGGCGGCGCGCGGCGGGCGACGGGACGCCGTCCCCGGCGTCGCCCGCGCGCGAACCGACGTCACCGGATGCGCCGTCTCCAACATCCGCACCGCCGTCACCGAACGCACCATATCCGTCGAACGCACCACCAGACGCATCAACGGACGCGACCTCACCTTGCGCCCCGCACTCCCCCATGCGCGCCGCAAGCCCGTTCGCCACGCACCACTCCCCCACCATGACCGGCGTAAAGCGCGCGGCACGGCGGATGCGGCGCGCGCCCCACGCCGCGAACAGCCGGTACCAGCGCATAAGCCATGCGTCCGGCAGTATGCGGAACAGCACCTCGGGCCGTTCCGACATGACGAGATACGCGTGCGTGTCGATGATGACGCCGCGCATGCCCTCACGTACGAACCAGCCGCGCCAGCGGTTCAGGCGGAATCCGTCATGGAACACGATGACCGGCCCGTCGCCCAGCACCGGGCGCAGCCATCGGTATGCCGCCCGATAGAACCGTTTGAGGAAGCGCATCGGAACGTGGCCGCTCCCCCGCGCCTCCCCCGGATCCTTCGCCCGGGAGCTCGACGGCGACATGAGATAAGTGAGACGGTCGACCGGCTCGTTGAGCACTTCGATGCCGTACAACGCAGGGCGGTCGCGGTAACGTCGCGCGAGACGCTCGAGCACGTCCAGTGCGAACGCAACCTGCCGCGGCGTCGTATGCCAGCGGACCACGCCGGTCAGGCCGCCATTGTCGAACCCGTTCTGCGACCCGGGCACGGTGTGCAGGTCGATGAGCACCTTAAGCCCGGCCCTCTCCGCCCAGTCGAACGCACGGTCGAGGTATTCGACGCATCCGGGATGCCCGGGCACGTCACCGAAGATGAAAAACGGCACGGGGATGCGCACAAGGTTCAGCCCGTGCGCGGAGATGGCGCGGAAGTCGTCCTCGGTGATGTACGTGTCGCGGTGACGGCGCAGCAGGCGCTCCAGTTCGGCCGGGTCCGTGGACCGGTGCAGCCAGATCTCGTCCTCCTCGCCGCTCGCACGGAACAGGCCGGGCGTCATCCACCGTTCCAATACCAGCCAGCCGCCGAGGTTCACTCCGTTGATTCGCCCATCGTCTTCCGGCATGGCCCTCTCATCAGTATTCCGCATCATTGCTCCGTTCCGCACAAACGACACCGCCCGCTCCAGCATACGACCGGAGCGGGCGGAAACATATGAGGCCCACACGAAACCGATTCACACGGGACCGGCTCACGCGAGAGCATCTCACGCAGAGCAGATTCACGCGACGGTGAAGGTGGTGCGCTTGAGGTCGTCGCGGCGCGACGAGTGGCCGATGAGCAGCTCGAACTCGCCGGGTTCGACGATGCGGTTCGCATCGGCGTCGGCGATGGTGCAGTCGCAGACCGGAATGTCGAACACGACGGTCGCGGTCTCGCCCGGTTCGAGCGTGACGCGGCGGAACGCCTTGAGTTCGCGGTCGGCCCAGCTGTATGAGGTGACGACGTCGCCCACGTACGCCTGCACGACCTCGGTGCCCGCGCGGCGCCCCGTGTTGGTGAGGGCGATCTCGGCGTGCACGGTGTCGGTCTGCGCGAACGTGCCGTCCGCGTTCGAGGCCCCGCCGACGATCGTCGGCTCACCGTACGCGAACGTCGTGTAGCCTTCGCCCTCGCCGAACGCGAACGCCGGGTCCTGCGTAAGGTCGGCGTAGCGGTTGCCGTGCTGGCCGCGGATCTGGTTGTAGTAGACCGGCAGCTGGCCCGCGTGGCACGGGAAGGTGATCGGGAGCCTGCCGGACGGGTTCACCTCGCCGAGGATGATCTCGGCGATGGCCTGTCCGCCCTCCATGCCCGGGTTCGGCGCCCACAGGATGGATCCGGCGCCGGACTTCGGATCGTTGCAACGGCCGGCGAGCACGCCGGAATCGCCCACGATGGAACGCGGCAGCACCTGTGGCTTGGAGCTCACCAGCACGGTGACCATCGGCTTGCCGGTCTCGCGGGAGACGTCGGCGAGTGCGTCGAGCAGCGCGTTCTGGCCGCCGAGCAGTTCAAGCGTGGCGGTGGAACAGGTCTCGCCGACCAGCTGCACCACATCGCCCACGACGGCGACGATGAGGTCGGCCTCGCGCGCGGCGGCGACGGCCTCGTCGAGCAGGGCCCGGTCAACGGGCGCGCTCACTCCGATCTTCGGGCGCGGCTGGCCGTCCGGGTAGAACTCACCCTCCGGGTCGGGCACGAGGTCGATGACGTTGGCACCGCGGGCGTAGGTAACCTCGCATCCGTCGCCGGCGAGCGCACGGAAGCCGTCGAGCACGGTGGTGATCATGCCGCGCGGATGACCGTCGGGCATCCAGCCGACTTGGCCGGAGCTGCCGGCCCAGTCGCCGAGCTGGTTCTGGGCGTCGTCGGCGAGCGGGCCGACCACGGCGATGCGCTTGCGCGCGGGCGCGTCACCGGAGCCGGGGATCGCTTCGGCCGGCGCCGCGTCGAACGGCAGTCCGCCGTCGTTGCGCAGCAGGGCAACGGCCTCGCGAGCGAGCTCGAGGTTCACGCGGCGGTGATCCTCGGAGCCGATGACGGCCTTGATGCGCTTCTCGTCCGGCAGACGCGGGTCCTCGAACAGGCCGAGGCGGAACTTGAGCGCAAGGATGCGCGCGACAGCCTCGTCGATGAGCGACTCGTCGAGCAGACCGGTGTGCACGGCCTCGATGGCGCCGTCGTAGAACCCCGGCGTGGTCATGACCAGATCGTTGCCGGCCTTGACCGCGTCGGCGGCGGCGTGCACGTAGTCGGGCTTGACCTTCTGCTCCCATACGGAACGGCCCACGTTGTCCCAGTCGGTGATGAGGGTGCCGTTGTACTTCCATGCGCCGCGCAGCTTGTCGGTGAGCAGCCACTTGTTGAACGTGACCGGTACGCCTTCGATGGACTCGTAGCCGAGCATGAACGTGCCGCAGCCCTCCTTGGCGATGCGTTCGAACGGCGGCAGGAACCAGGATTCAAGCTTGCGGTGGCTCAGGTCCGCTTCGGAGGCGTCACGGCCGCCCTGGGTCTCGGAGTATCCGGCGAAGTGCTTGGCGCAGGCGAGGATCGCGTCCTTCGGCAGCGTCTCGCCGGCCTGGGCACCGCCCTGATAGCCCTTGACCATGGCGGAGGCCATCTCACCGATGAGCATGGGGTCCTCGCCGAAGGTCTCGTCCACGCGACCCCAGCGGGTGTCGCGCGCGATGCACAGCACCGGGGAGAACGTCCAGTGCACGCCGGTCGAGGAGACTTCTTCGGCGGTGGCACGGCCGGCCGCTTCGACGGCCTTCGGGTCCCAGCTCAACGCCATGCCGAGCTGGGAGGGGAAGATCGTGGCGCCGGGCCAGAAGGAGTAGCCGTGGATGCAGTCGTCGCCGATGACGAGTGGGATGCCGAGACGGGTCTTGGTGTTCACGGTTTCGACGGCGCGCGGCAGGTCCTCGGGGCTGGTGTGCAGGATGGAGCCGACGTGCTTGTTCACGATGAGCTCGTCGAGGTCGCCACCGCGGGCGTCGAGCTGCATCATCTGGCCGACCTTCTCTTCGAGGGTCATGCGGGAGAGCAGGTCGGCGATGCGCTCGGAGGCGGGCAGGTCGGGGTTCTTGTAGGGCAGCGTTTCGACTGTGGTTTCCGGTGTGGTCGCGGTCATGGTTGTGTTCGCCTTTCTGGGTTCCGTGCGGTCACTCGATGACGAAGGTGTTGAAGGAGCGCGGGGCGAGCGTGGCCTTGAAGCCACGGGAGGCGTCGGCCGGGTCGGCGAACTCGAACGGGCGTTCGTCCTCCAGCGCGTTCTGGGTCACGACCACGATGGTGCCGTCCGGGTTGCGGAAGGCGATGGCCATGGAGTTGAAGTGGCTGGTGGTGCCGAGCACCTTCGCGCCGGGGCGCACGTACTTGGAGAAGTGGCGCATCACGTAGTATTCGGGGTTGTGGCGCACCTCGTGCGTGTCGGCGGTGATGGTGAACAGGGAGTTCTGGCGCGACCCCGGCCAGCCGACCACCGACCGGGGTTTTCGTAATCCTAGACCAAACACACCCGGCACCTGGCAGGCCGCGGCCGGTACGACAAGGGCCAGAACGCCCGCCAGGACGCTCCGGCCCGAATCACGGCCGGCATGGAACCCGGTCAGCGCTGGAACACGTCGGGGTGCTTCGGATCTCCGGGAATATCGTCGAGCAGGCCCTCGAGGCCGAGGAACTCACGCCAGAAGTCGAGCGGCTGGCCATACGGGTTGGATTCGCGGCCGTGCGCCTGGATGTTCGCCTTGGCTTCGAACACGTCTTCCTCGGTGAGCCCGTCGAAGTAGCTTTCGAGACGGATGCGGTTGGACGGCACGTAGTACAGGGACGCGATGATCTCGGTGAGCCGTTCGACGCGTTCGATCGGCAGCGAATCCCAGTGGCGGAACTCGATGAAGTTCTTGAGACGCACGTCGTTGAAATGCGTGGAGATGATGTGGTTGATTTCGTACGCGTTGAGCTCGCGGTCCGGGTAGACCTCGCCAGCGTTCTCACGGAAGGCGGCGCGATGCAGCTCCTTGCGGCTCAGCCCCGATTCCACCGCTTCGGGCGTGTGCGTCAGGTCGGCGAACATCAGCGGCGTGGACAGCACGTCACGCGCGTAGTCCTCCCAGCCGAAACGCTGGTCGAACAGGCCGGGGGTCACGTTGGTGCGCTGGAAGTCGAGGTAGTCCCACATGCGCTGGCGCAGCAGCGGATACGGGTTGAGACGGCCCTCGAAGTAGGGGGTGTTGCGGAAGAACCATGCGAGAATCGGCCCGATGGCGGTGCCGACGCGCATCTTATCGATCGAATCCTTCTCGTCGACATAGTCGATGCTCACCTGGGTGGAGGCGGAGCAGCGCATCATGCACGGACCGAACTGGCCGACGCGGCCAAGGAAGTCGGTCATCGCGTCATAGCGGCCTTTCGGATTGACCGGCACGTCGACGAAACTCGACTTCGGCTGGTATCCGTAGTTGACGAAACGGAAGCCCAGCTCCTCGAGGATCGGGTCCGCCTCACACCGGAAGTCGGCGTACAGGCCGTTGAGGTCGCCCGGCTCATGAAGCACGCCGATGGAAGCCTCCACCTGGCCGCCCGGTTCGAGCGACACCGCAACGCCTTCGCGCGCGAGTCCGACCAGATGGCCGTTCTCCCAGTATTCCTTGCTTTCGTCATAATACGGAGCGAGCCGTTTGAGGAACGCTTCGATGCCGTTCGGCTCGTAGTAGCTTACGGCCGTGTCGTCGGCGTCATGCACCGGCAGATGCTCAATCTCGACACCTAAACCACCGGTGCCGCGCTTGGAGCGCCCCGCCTCGAAGAACTTCAGAAGGCTCTCGACATGCTTCGGGTTCGGCTCGGCGAGCAGGTGCGCATAGCTGATTCTGGGAGTGACCATGAACGGTATCGTAGGCGAGTCGCGCGACGCGCGTCGCCGCGCGCCCGCGAATCGGCTATATCTTTTTCCGATAACCGGCACGTCGCCGGACATCCGCCATATCACGCCGCAACGCCGCACCGCGCCGTCGCACCACACCGCGCCGCCACGCCCCCATCACCGCACGCCACGCCTCCGCAACGCCGCGCCACACCGTACGGCTTTGCCGTTATGCGCGATGTCGGATACACTCATTGATTTGTAAACCTTGTTTACAGAAACGTCCGGCAGAGAGGCCGGACCACACCATCAACCCACCATCAACCCACGGCGAACAGCCGGAATAAAAGAAAAACAACAGAAAACAACAGAACACGGAAAACAGCAACAACCCATACAAAACACCGGCAACCATAAGCACGTCGGAAGCACACCGGAACGCACACCGAAGCGCACCGGCGACCGCTCCGGTTCCACACCGAAACCACGCCGAAGGCCATACCGGAAACGGACCGAGGACATATCGGACACGCCCGGCACCCCACCGGCACGCCGGTGCGCCACAATCGAAAGGAAGGAAAGCGGCATGACATCCCGTCAGGGCAGACAAGCCATAGCCGCGACGGCCGCAATGGGCGTGGCCGTCGCGCTGGCGTTGCCGACCGCTGCGTTCGCGCAGTCAGCAACGCAAGGAAAGGAGACCGCTACGACCACGTCATCAGGCACCACCTACTACGTGTCGTCGGCACACGGCGACGACGCCAACGCGGGCACCAGCGAAAACGCGCCCTGGAAGTCCCTGACCAAGGTCAACGACATCGCCTCGGACCTCGGTCCGGGCGATTCGGTGCTGCTGGAATACGGCTCCGAATTCAACGACCAGTACCTGCACATCAAGGACACCGCCGGCAACGCCGACGCGCCGATCACGATCTCCGCCTACGGCGACGCCGACGAAGGCAAGCCGGTCATCGCGTCGAACGGCGTCAAAGGCAGCCAGTGGGAGCAGGACTACCGTGCCAACGTCGGCAACCACAAGAACAAGGGCACCGTCTCAACCACGCTGCTACTCAAGGACGTGTCGTACATCACCGTCTCCAACCTGGAGATCACCAACGACGACGCGGACGTCTACGATCCGATCGACACGTGGAAGTGGACCGACACCCCTGATTCCGACGGCACAAAACTCGACCGCAGCGCCTCGCACATGGACCGCACCGGCGTGGCCGGCATCGCCGAGAACGGCGCGACGATGAGCAACGTGACGCTCGACAACCTTTACATCCACGACGTGGACGGCAACATCTACAACAAGCACATGGCCAACGGCGGCATCTACTTCATGGCCCACTACCCCATGGAGAACACGAGCGCCGAAACCGACGTCTGGCTCAGGGAGCACGTCTCACGCTTCGACCACGTCACCATCAGAAACAGCACCGTCAAGGACGTGGATCGTTGGGGCATCGCCGTCGGCTACACCGCCTACCTCAACTACATCGACGCGAACTACGGCGACGGCTCCATCGACGACGCCCTCATCGCGAAGTACGGTTCCACCAACGTGCGCATCGAGAACAACTACGTCAAGGGCGCCGGCGGCGACGCCATCACCCTGATGTACTGCGACCGCCCGGTCATCGAACACAATGTGGGCGACAGCGTCTCGAAGCACATCAACACGCAGGACTACACGCAGCCCGGCTCCTACGGCGGACGCGTGGCGGCCGGCATCTGGCCGTGGCGTTGCAAGGATCCAGTGTTCCAGTACAACGAGATGTACAACAACCTCAACGCCGAGCACGGCAACGGCGACGGCCAGGCGTGGGACGCCGACTACGGCGACGGCACGCTGTACCAGTACAACTACTCGTACGGCAACAGCTTCGCCTCGCTGATGATCTGCAACTGGTACGCGGTTAACACCACGTTCCGATACAATATCTCGCAGAACGACCGTCAGGGCGTGTTCGACCTGCCGTCGAACGGCCCCGGCAACCACATCTACAACAACACCGTCTACGTGGACGCCGACAGCCAGGTGCTGACTAAGCGTTCCAACTCGCAGTCCCTGTTCGAGAACAACATCTTCATCAACGCGACCAACACGAAGAAGACGGAGACCTGGAACCGCGGCAGCCAGAACGGCGGCCAGACGTACGACAACAACATGTACGTCAACTACGCGAACAAGCCCACCTCCGACGCCAACGCCATCGAGGCCGACGACGTGTCCGCAGTGCTTGCGGGCGCCGGTTCGGCTCCGACATCCGCCCTCAAGAGCGGCGCCGAGCATGCGCGCACCGGCGAGAAAGCCGCGTTCGACGGCTACCGTCCGGTCGCGGGCTCGAAGGCGATCAACGCCGGCAAGGTCGTCTCCGACCTCAACGACTACGCGGTGGAGAACGACTTCCTCGGCAACGCAGTCAAGGGCAGGCCCGATCTGGGCGCCGTGGAAAGCGACGTGGTGTCCGTCACGATGGCCTCCTCCAAGTACGAGACCGGAACCGAAACCGATTCCGGGACCGGTGACAAGACCAAGGTCATCCACGTGACCTTCACCGACAAGAACCCGGTGACCGTCAAGGAACTGCTCTCCAACGTGTCCGCCGACAAGGGCGTGGACAAGGCCGTGTACCGAGTCGCCGACGCCAAGTCCGGCAAGTCCGCCGACGCCAGGTCCGCCGAGTCCGAACCGAACATGCTCGACCGCCTGCTCTCCCTGCTCCCAGGCTCCGACCGGAACGCCAAGGACGACGAGACGAAGCTCGCCGACTCCGAACCGGTCCGCGATGGCGACATCCTGCGCTTCTCCGCCGAAGGCACGGACGAGACCGACGAGTACACGATCCGCCAGCGCATCACGTGGGATTGGGTCGCGGACTACGAGCAAGGCGTCGCCGACTTCGACTGGAAGGCGCAGCGCCGCACGTCCGCCGGCGGCGAGTGGACCACCATCTCCGCATACGACGGCTCGTGGCCGAACACCGTGTACGACCAGTACTACGGTGTCGGCGTCAACGGCACCCTCGCCGAACTCTCCGGCGACCGCAAGCAGACGCACGGCCTGCTGATCGACAAGCCCGGCGACGGCCTGCCCACGGCCATGGCGTGGAAGGCGCCGGAGTCCGGCACCGTCATGCTGTCGCTCAAGACGTTCGCCGACAAGATCGCTGAACCGTACCTGCGTCAGAACGCGGACAACGCCGGCAAGAAGGTCACATTGTCGCTGATGCGCAACGACGAGACGCTCTGTTCGGCCGACGACCTGTCCGTCTATCAGAAGTCCTCCGAACAGTTCGCGCAGTGCCTCGCCGAGCACGGTTCGATCGACGTGCAGGAAGGCGACTGGATCCGCATCGTCGCCGACGCCGAGACCGGAGTCAAGGCGCCGTCGCTGCACATCAGCCCGGTCATCACATATGAGGACAAGGCGCCCGCCGCGCCGAAGCAGAACGTGCGCTACGACGTCTCGTACGCCGCGACGGACGCCGTCGTCGGCACGCAGTCGGCCGTCGCCGCCGCGTTCACCGCGGACGGCGGCGAGGCCGACGCGCCGGACGGCGTCGCGTTCGCCTTCAAGGACGGCGGCGATGAGGGCGAGGCCTCGCCCGTCATCGACGCGTCCACCGGCGCCGTCACCTTCACGCCCGCCGCCGGACAGTACGGCGCGACCGTCACCCGCACCGTCGTCGTCACGTACGCGGACGGTTCGAGCGACGAGACGACCGTCACGTTCCGTGTCGCGCAATCGCACGCGCAGCGTCTCAACGTGCTGTACCCGACCGTGCGCGGCGACGCCGGCACGGACCTGAAGCGCACGCCGAAGTTCACGCTGAAGGCGGACGGCGCGGCCGCGTCTGTGCCGGAAGGCACGACGTTCGCGCTCGGCGCGAACGCGCCGGCCGGCGCGAGTGTCGACATGGCGAACGGCACGGTCACGCTGAACAGCAGGGTCGGCGGCACCGTCACCGTGCCCGTCACGGTGACGTTCGCCGACGACGGCGCCAGCGTCTCCTCCACCGCCCGCTTCGAGGTGACCGCGCCCGCCGCGCTCGGCTCGTCCGAGTTGGAGACCGCGACTGTCGACGGTGTGAACGTCGTCTACGCGCCGTTCTCCGCCGACAGTCCGATGACCGTCGCGCAGCTGCTCGCCAAGGTGACGGCCGAACCGTCCGGCGCCGATAAGGGCGTGTACCGTGACGGCGTGCGGTTGGAGGCCGGCGCAGAACTCGCCGAGAACGACGTGCTCCGCTTCTCCGCGAAAGGTTCCACCGTGTCCGACGACTACGTGGTGAAGTCGAAGACCACGTGGGATTGGGTGAACGACTTCCAGGTGCGCGTGCAGGGTCCGATCTGGTACGGGCAGCGTCAGACCGAGGCCGACGGCGTGTGGTCGGATATCGCCGACTTCGACGCGACGTATCCGAACTGGATGTACGAGACCTACTACGGTCCGGGCGTGGACTACGCGAACCACAGCCTGCCCACCGACCGCTCCGCCATCCATGGCCTGATCAGCGATTCGCCCGCGTCCGCTGGTGGCTCCGCCATGGCGTGGAAGGCGCCGAAGGCCGGCACGGTGAAGGTGTCCATCCGCGAGGACGAGCCGTACCTGCGCCAGGACGGCAGCAACGGCAAGGCGTTGACGCTTCGTCTCATGCACGACGACAAGGTGGTGTGCTTCGCCGACCTGACCGTCTCCAAGCAGCGTTCCGAGGAGTTCGCCAACTGCGTCGCCGACAAGGGCGAGATCGCGGTCGAGGCGGGCGATTGGATCCGCGTCACCGCGACGTCCGCGTCCGGCATGAACAAGCCGTCCGCGCACATCTCCCCGGTCATCGCCTACATGGCCGCCTCCACGCCGGGCCCCGAACCCGTTCCGGTGGACAAGTCCACGCTGAAGGCCACGGTCGAGGAGGCTCTGGGATTGGCCGAGTCGGACTACACGGATGAGTCGTGGGCCGCGCTCGTCGCCGCGCGCGACGCCGCGCAGACCGTGCTGGACGACGATGCCGCCACCGCCGAACAGGTCGAGACCGCGCAGAACGCACTGCGTGACGCCATCGACGGATTGGAGAAGAAGCCGGTCGATCCGGACCCGAACCCGAAACCGGATCCGAACCCCGATCCCGATCCGACGCCCGACCCGGACCCCGACCCCGGCCCCGACACCAAGCCGGGTGACGGTTCCGGCAACGGTTCCGGCACGGGCAACGGTTCCGGCACGGGCAACGGTTCCGGTTCCGGCAACGGTTCCACCGGTTCCGGCAGCGACGGCGCGACCACCGGCGGCAAGCTGACCGCCACCGGCGCCGACGTGGCCGGCGCGGCCGCGATGGTCGCGCTGACCGCGGCCGCCGGCATCGGACTGGCCGCCGCGGCCCGTCGCCGCAGGTGACCGATGCCACGTAGGCACCGGTTCCCC
>OOBW01000169.1_pt1 | contig 63137 bp, 37 predicted proteins | sample 1671701 | NCBI WGS metagenome assembly OOBW01 (sample SAMN06348183, study PRJEB24527) | human gut metagenome | biome: human gut; feature: ankylosing spondylitis patient; material: feces | host: Homo sapiens | place: China | collected 2015-10 | reverse complement strand
GACTGAACATACGAGAAACCTTTCGCTCAGTCTCCAAGAAAACGTCCGCAGCCCCAAATTAAGAAAATATGCGCAATAATTGGTGTAGCTGGTGGAATCATGGACGGGCGAGCTCAACGCAACGAAATGAGTCTCTCCGTCTAATGAAGCTGGACTGCCGTTTTTCGCTAGGTATCCAAGATCACGTGCGGCCTGTAATACCCGTTGACGAGTCTTTACTCCTATTGGACGTTTCCCTGTCATCACATAGGAGACTGTGCTGATGGAAACTCCTGCGAGGGCTGCCACGTCCTTGATTCCAACCATTACTATCCTTTATTCGTTTACCGTGAAGCCTTGGATCTTGCCTTGCTCGACAAGCTTGTCCTGCCAAGCCTTCACGCCTTCCTTCATTGTTGTTTGCCCCATGTAGGCGGCTCCTACAGTATCGGTGAAAACGCTTCGTGCGTAAACGTCGTAGGGAAGGAATTCGAACTTGGAAGTGACATGCTTCGCCGCCTCGGCAAATTCAGCGTTGAATTTTTCTCCGCCGAAGTAATCCACTGTGTCTCCATCGGAATTCACCATAGTGGTCTGATTGAGGAATTCATCGTTAGACATGGTCTTTAAATCAGCGGGGAAGCCACCTTGATTCACTCGGGACATGATGGCATCAGAATTAGTGCTGGCGAATTCCATGAACTTGTACGCGGCATCGGCGTTCTTCGAAGACGACATCAAGGCGAGTGAGGAGCCGCCGTATTCGGAGCTAACGTTCTCCCCGGCATTCCATGCTGGCATTTGAGCGATTCGCCACTTTCCGGCGCCTTCCGGAGCACGGTTCAGGAACATTCCCGGAGCCCATGCTGCGGAAATCACGCTCGCGAATTCTCCAGAACCGATGGAGCGGTACCAGTCATCGGAACTATCTTTAGTTTTCGTTTCGATGAGTCCTTCGTCAATCATCTTCTGCCAGAAATCGCAGAATTTCTGTACCCCTTTATCGGTAGTGAGCTTGATAGTGACTTTGGTGCCATCCTTAGACGTGGAATATGGATGTCCGCCGGCCTGCCAAACCATCGCATTGAAGAATCCGGCATTCCCTGGGTCGTTGGTGATATATGAGCCAGTTTGTTTGATCTTTTTTGCGTCTTGATAGAATTCGTCCCAAGTTTTCGGAGCTTCGGATATGCCGGCTTTGTCAAACACTTCCTTGTTGTAATAAAAAGCCATTGGACCTGAATCGACTGGCATGCCGTACATGCCGCCATTAAAGTTCACTGCGTTCCAAGTGCCAGGGGTGAAGAAATCCTTATATTTAGCGGTTCCGTAATCATTCAGATTTTTGAGTGATCCCTTAATTGCATATTCAGGAATTGCATAGTATTCAATCATGGCTATGTCCGGCACTCCGCTGCCGGCTTCCAAAGCGTTGTTCAGCGCCTGATATTCATCTTTACCGCTGCCGGCGTTCGTGAATTTGATGACGATGTTAGGATTTTTCTTCATGAATTCTTTGGCATTGGCTTTGAGGTTGTTGTCCCAAGCCCAAACGTTGACGACTGTCTTACCATGTTCATCGGTGGTTCCCGACTGAGGCGTTCCACACGCTGCCAATGGGAGAAGCATCGCCGCTGCGCCGCAGAACGCAATCATCTTCTTCTTCATAAAAAACTTCATCGTTTTCCTTCTTTCTGTTAAGCGGTATCGACGCGGAGTGCAGGTCTGGGCGTCTTTACCGGTAGTCGATATCCTAAGACGGAAGAATCTTGGCCAACAAATTATTTCGATAGTTTCGATAGTTTTTAGATTTTTGTCGAAATGCTTGTTCGAGCGGGACTGTGCGGTTGTGTCATGGGGCAAAAGCTTATTGGCAAATGGTTTTTTGACGCGCGATACGTGGAAGGTAGGGTAAGCCGATCCTCAGGAGCTCTGCGATTTTTAATCACAGGAAGACCCCGTTTTGCGGTGTTTTTTCGATGGGGAAAGAAAAATCGGTGGCTTCCAGCAACAAGCTGGGGTTGGGGGCTGGCCGTATAGGAAACAACTCCAAGAAAACGTCTGCAGCCCCTTATCATGAATTTCTAAAGTGAAACATGATAAACTTGTTACTAAATTTGTTTAGCTTTCGTCTGCCAAGAGGAGGTAGATTTTCATGGCTACAATCAGGGAGATTGCAGAAAGGGCTGGATTCTCCCCTGCAACCGTATCGAGGATACTCAATGACGATCCCTCGCTGTCGGTCAAGGAGGCTACCCGTCAAAAAGTCCTGAACGCCAGTCTTGAATTGGGATATGAAAATGTGCCGCGATACCAGCGTGTCACCATTCCTCAGGACATCGCCTTGTTGGACAATGCTGTTCCGGACAAGGGCTTGCAAGACATGTACTTCAACGAGCTCAAGGCATCCCTCTGCCAGCATGCGGAAGATGAGCGCATGCATGTAACTGAGTATCGTGATGTGAAGGATCTAATCAAGCATAAAGGCAAGTATGCTGGTTTTATTTCAATCGGTCCGGCACCGTTTGAGAAGGATGTGCTCCTACGATTGCATAAGGCTTTTCAGCATGGAGTATTCATCGATATTAATCCGGCACCGAACCTGTTTGATTCGGTGCAACCGGATTTGGAACAAACCGTTTTGGACGCGTTGGATACGTTGATCGCCTCCGGGAACCGACGCATAGCCTTCATCGGCGGAGTCGGGAACATTATGGGCGATCATGAGTATCCGGAAGATCCCCGTGCGTTCGCGTTCCGGAATTGGGCAGTGCGTCTCGGACTTGACATCAACGGTCTCGTCTTGGAAGAAGGACCGTTCACCATGGAGAACGGACGGGCTCTCGGTGAAAAACTCATACAAATGCACAGTAACGACCTTCCGGATGCCGTCATCGTCGCCGCCGATTCGATTGCAGTCGGCGTGCTTCAAGCGTTTGCGTCCGCTGGGATCCTAGTGCCGAGAGATATGCGCATGGTCAGCATCAACAACCAAGAGATAGCGAAGTATACCTCGCCCGCGCTGTCATCGTACGACATCAACAAAGACGAATTGGCCAAGGCCGCGGTGTTTATGCTGTCGGAAGCGCTATCCACCAGACGATCCGTACACCAGCACATGAGGCTTTCCACGAAACTGGTGGTCAGGGACAGTTTCGTGCCATCCTTATGAAAACCATACGAAAGAGGCCTGATGCCCAACCCTCAGGGTTGGACATCAGGCCTCTTCTCCTGATATGAGCAGAGGCTGCGGCATGCGGGAAACATGAATCCATGTCGCGTCCTCTGCGCTATAAAGCATCGTCACCGGTTAATCCAAGGTAAGGAACCTTGCAGAACGATGCCGTCCCTCCTCCGCTGGAAGGAGTAGAGGAGGGACACGCTAGCCGATCGTCAGATCAGTTCGAGATTGACATCGAGGCTGATCGGCTGATCGGCGGGGATGTGATACTGGGAGTGGACCGGAGACATCCAGGAGTCGTCGCCGCCGACACCCATCTGCGCGGCGAGCACACGGAGGAACATGTGCTTCGGAGTCGGCAACTCGTCCTGGTGCTGGGCTTCTTCGATCATGAAGCTGGAATACGGCTGCAGGCTCACAGCGAACGGTGCGGCACCGTTCGCGCGGCTGACTCGCAGGCCGTGTCCATTTTCATCGGTGATCTCCGCCCAACGGACCTCCTCGTGGTTGCCCGTCTCCTGCGGCATGAGATACGGAGCATGATCCTTGAACGCGTCGGTGCTCCACACGCCCAGCTTGGCGTGCTTGCGATCCTGGTATGTTTCCTCGGGGCCAGCGCCGAAGAACCTCAGGTTCGAATACTGGACCGGCAGAGTCCATTCGATACCGAACGCGGGAATGGTGGGCAGTTCGCCGGACTCGCCGGGATATTCCACATGCAGGTTCAGACGGCCAGTGGTATCGGCGGTGTATCCGACGGTGACCTTGGTGCGTTGCGGCGTGGCAAGCTCATACGTGTATACGGCCTTGAGCGTGTCTTCGTTGACCTGTTCGATGACATTGTCCACGCAACGGGCGTAACGGCCGGCCGTCATCCACTGGGCTCGCTCGAATCCATGGCCGGCGCCACGGTCGTTGTCCGTCAGCGCGCGGAATGTGGTAATCGCCGGGCGACGAAGCACGAATTCGTGACCGTCGAACGTGTAGGAGACCAGGCCGCCCTGGGTGCGAGAAAGGAGAATCTCTCGTCCGGAACCCTGAACACCCGCGTTCCAACGGCCAACAGTGACGATGCCGTCCGCAGGCAGGGTCGTGTTTTCGGCTGCCTTCGTTCCATCCACAATAGTCTGGCCGAAGGCGAGTTCGTATCCGGCAGGAGCCCAATCGGTCGCCTCAGCAAGGCGCTGGGACACTTCAAGCACCAGTTCATCGGCATTGTCGCGATAGAGATCCACCGGCCATTCGACATCGAACGTGCATGTCGAATCGGCGGGCACGTCGAAGCGGCGTTCGGACTGCCATACCGGCTCTCCGTCAGCGAGGATGCGCAGCACGAACTGGTATCCGCCGGTCGAGATGAACAGATTGTCGTTCTTGATGGACACCGAGTAATCGGTCACGTCGATATGGACGTTGGAGTACAGCTGCTTGACCTCCTGGGCCTTCGGCGCGGGAGTACGGTCGGCGAAGACCAGTCCGTTGCCGGAGAACTCGTAATCACTCGGACGATCGCCGAAGTCTCCGCCATAGCACAGACGGGTGGAGCCGTCCGGCTGGGTGGCATAGATTGCCTGATCAATGAAGTCCCAGATGAAGCCGCCCTGATAGTGCGGGTAGCGCTCCAGTGCCGTGTATTCGTCCAGATTGCCGACCGAGTTGCCCATTGCGTGCATGTACTCGCAGGAGATGTACGGCTTCTGCGGATCGTTCTTGAGATATTCCTCAATCACATCAGCGTGCATGTACATGGCGGTTTCGATGTCGGTCACGTCGGCGTAGTCGCGGTTCTTCGTCATGCCCTCGTAGTGCACGGGGCGGTTCGGATCGATGTCGTGCACGTGCTTGTACATGGCGCGGAACACATCGCCGGTGTAGGACTCGTTGCCGAGGGACCAGATGACCACGCTCGGGTGGTTGTAATCGCGGCGCATCATGCTGTTGACACGGTCGACGCAGGCACCTTCCCAACGTGCCTGGCTTCCCGGAACTGCGGTCTCGGCGGTGACCACGTCGCCGGGCAGGCACCAGCTGCCATGGGTTTCGAGATTGGTCTCATCAATCAGGTAGATGCCGTACTCATCGCACAGGTCGTACCAACGTTCCTGGTTCGGATAGTGCGAGGTGCGGATAGCGTTGATGTTGTGGCGCTTGCAGAAAATCACGTCATCGATCATGTCCTGCTCGGTGATGGAGCGGCCTCGCTTGGCGTCGAACTCGTGACGGTCCGCGCCCTTGAATACGACGCGCTTGCCGTTAAGGGTCATGATGCCGTTTTCGATACGGAAGCGACGGAAGCCGACCTTCTGGACGACGGCTTCGACAATGTTGCCGGCCTGGTCGATAACGTTGACTTCAAGTTCGTACAGGGACGGGTTCTCGGCGCTCCACGGCTCGAGGCCCTGCAAGGAACCGCTTGCGAACGTGGTATTGGTGTCGGCGTTGGTCGAAGTCTCCCATACCACGTTGCCTTCGGAATCCTTCAACGTGGCCGAGATGGTAGCGGCATCGGAGGCGTTGCGCACGGACAATGCGGCATCAAGAGAGGCGGTGCCGGACTCGGCATCCCAGTCGGCTTCGAGCTGCATGTTCTCGACATGGACGTGGGGCTGCGCCGTCAGTTCGACGGAGCGGAACAGTCCGTGCAGACGCCAGAAGTCCTGGTCTTCAAGCCAGGATGCGCTGGAATACTCGTAGCAGGCGACCGCCACAACGTTCTCTCCGTCATGCAGCAGGTCGGTGATATCGAACTCGTTGGGAGTGAATCCGTCCTCGCCGTAACCTGCGAACAGGCCGTTGACCCATACGTAGATCGCGGTCGCCATTCCATGGAAGACGATGGAGACGCTTCCCCCGGACTCCTTGGTATCCGCAAGACGCTTGGACACAACGAACTTCCTGCGGTAGAGCGCCACGTGATTGTTTTCCGGAACATTCGGCTCCAGCGGGTTCTCGTGGCCGTCCCACGGATACTGGATATTCACGTACTTGTTCTTCAGCAGTCCTGCCATCTGCAGATGGCCCGGAACCTGAACGCGGGAGAAAGCGGAATCATCGAAGTTTTCGGCAGCGAATGGCTCTTCGTTGAAGTCGATGTCGGAAGCCTGTACGATCTCGACGCGCCATTCTCCGTCAAGGCTTTGCGTGAGATCGGAGTACTCACCACTCTGCGGATCATGCGTGAAACACTTGTGGTTGGAATGGGCCGGCGTGCGGTTGACCTCGAACACGGTCGCGTCGGTCAGCCACGTCTCGGATGCGTGCTCAACACGATTGCTGTTTGTCATGTTTCCTGCTTTCTTTCATTACTTCGTTGTGAATGATGTGGAAGCTAAACTTCCTTTACCAGTAATGATAAATGTTTTTTACTGAAGAAGCAAATCGTATTTACCGCCACAGTTTCCTCTGTTTTTCAAGCACTCCCAATAAATATGTTTAAGTCGGTGACGGATAGACTTTGCATTATGGGAACTATTGCAACACGCCGGTAAAAGCCTTGATTACTAAAGTTTTTACTTCCGCCTACAAAACGGCGTATAGTTGCACTACAAGATCAATGGGTGATCTCAGCTCCAAACCATCGTAGAGGAGAAGAAAATGAGCAACGCAACAGCCGCGGACGGTGGAGTCCGCAAGGGCAAGCTCGGCCAGCGTATCGCCTACGCATGCGGTAACCTCGGCCAGGCCGCCTTCTACAACGCTATGAGCACGTACTTTGTTGTGTACGTGACCAGCTGCCTGTTCTCCGGCGTCGACAAGGCGTTGGCGGCTAAGCTTATCGGCGTCATCACCAGCCTCGTGGTGATCATCCGCATCGCGGAGATCTTCATCGACCCGTTGCTGGGCAACATCGTCGACAACACCACCACCAAGTGGGGCCGCTTCCGTCCCTGGCAGTTCATCGGCGGTGCCGTCTCGGCCGTGCTGCTTGCCATCGTCTTCAGCGGCATGTTCGGCCTGGTGAACGTGAACACCACGCTGTTCATCGTGCTGTTCGTCATCACCTTCGTCGTGCTCGATGTGTTTTACTCCCTGCGCGATATCTCCTACTGGGGCATGATCCCGGCGCTGTCCTCCGATTCGCACGAGCGTTCCACCTACACCTCCCTGGGATCCTTCACCGGTTCCATCGGCTACAACGGCATCACGGTCTTCGTCATCCCGATCGTCACCTACTTCAGCTACATGTTCACCGGCAAGCATGCCGAGAGCCAGAGCGGCTGGACCGCGTTCGGCATCATCGTCATGCTGTTTGGCATCCTGACCGCCTGGACCGTCGCGTTCGGCACCAAGGAAAGCGAAAGCGCTCTGCGCTCCAAGGCCCAGAAGAACGGCAACCCGCTCGAGGCGTTCAAGGCGCTGTTCCAGAACGACCAGCTGCTGTGGGTCGCGCTGTCCTACCTGCTGTACGCCATCGCCAACGTGGCCACCACCGGCGTGATCCTCTTCCTGTTCAAGTTCGTGCTGGATAATCCGGCAGCTTACTCCGCGACCGGCGTCATCGCGCTGGTGGCCGGCCTCATCATGGCACCGCTGTACCCGATCCTGAACAAGCGCATTCCGCGTCGCTACCTGTACATCGGCGGCATGATCTCCATGATCGTCGCTTACGTTCTGCTGGGTCTGTTCTCCACCAACATCGTCGTGGTGTTCATCGCGCTGGTGCTCTTCTACGTGCCGGGCACGCTCATCCAGATGACCGCGATCCTGTCCCTGACCGACTCCATCGAATACGGCCAGCTGAAGAACGGCAAGCGCAACGAGGCCGTCACCCTGTCCGTCCGCCCGATGCTCGACAAGATCGGCGGCGCCCTGTCGAACGGCATCACCGGCTTCATCGCCGTCGCGGCAGGCATGACCGGCACCGCCACCGCGGCCGATATGACCCCTGCGAACATCCACACCTTCGAGGTCTGCGCGTTCTATGCGCCGCTCGTCCTGATCGTGCTCAGCCTGCTGGTGTTCATGTTCAAGGTGAAGATCAACGAGAAGATGCACGCCGAAATCGTCGAGCAGCTCGAAGCCAAGCTCGCGGCCGGCGAGATCTCCGACGAGGAAGCCAAGACGGTCGAGACGGTTGAAGCCGTCAACGAGAAGGCCAAGACTCTGACCGAATAAATAAGAGGCTTCTGCTGTTTTCGTGGGTTAGGGGATGGGTGTTGGCGGGTGGATGGGTGGTCCTGAGCATCTGAGTTTGATCATGGCGATGAGGTTGTCCGTGTCGCGGAAGCCGTAGGTCATGCGGATGGTGACCTTGATCTTGTTGTTGAACGCTTCGATTCTGGCGTTGGAATAGCCGAGCCTGATGGTTGTGAGGATGTCGTCGCGGCGTCTGCGGATCTTCCCGCATGGTTCGACGATCTCGGGGATGCGGCAGCGGGACGCCCAGCCGATCCATCGTTTGGGTTCCGCTTCGGCCCGTTCGACGGGCTGGCGCAGGAGCGTGCGCAGGAGTTCCCTGAGCTGCCACGAGCGGTGGAGCCGGCCCTTGGGATCCGCGTCGGCGAGTGTGGCGAGGGCCGCGGATCGGCGTTCGGTCAGGTCGCCGGGGTTCCCGGGCACGGCGTATTCGACGCCGCGCATCGCCTCGGTCGCCGTTTTGTTCCCGTCGCGCACCTGACGCGCGCCACCAGGACGGGCGCGTCGCGTAGCGGGGAGTCGTCCAACGACACGTCCTCGACCATCATGTCTCTGACGTTCAGCAATCGCTTGAATATGCTCTTCAACTAAGGCGCTTTCCTCGGTTGTATTCTTGGTCGAAAAACAAACCTACAGGAAGCGCCCCTCACACCTTCGTATTCAACGGCTCAACAACGAGCCACCACCCACGAAAACAACACAAGAGCCTCAATTGGCGACGTCAAGGTCGAACCGCGGCTGTCGGAGTAAGACGAGCACATGCTCAATAGGCTCCTTGTTGCCTGACGCGACACGGTGGAGGCCCTACCCTACATACTCCACATGCGCGAACTCCGGCACTTTGTACCACTTGACCGGGTAGCCGGCGCCGTGGGCGCAGAACACCGAATCGGGCGTGTTCTCCAGGTCCGCCTCCGGATCATAGTGCGCCTCTCGCACCACGCGCTCCTCGTCATGGCACGGGCGGTAGCCGGCGAACGTGCAGCTCAGCCGCCCTCGACCATGCGTGTACGCGTTCACATCCATCGCGTAGTCGCGCATCTCGGAGACCGGGCACTCCCCTGTCAGCACAGCGTAGTCGGCATCCGTCGCGGAACCGGTAGACGCAGCCGCGCCAGAACCGAAACCGGCGCCCGCATCGTCTCCCATCTCGAAGGTACCCGCCATGCGCTGAATATCGGACATCGCCCGTCCGACCATATCCTGCGGCACCTCCAATCGGAACCGGTACCACGGTTCCAACACACGGCAATACCCGTATCGGCCAGCGTGTCCAGTCGTCACAGCACCGCCGTCGCTATCCGAACCACGATCACCCGACTGTACACCGCCCGACATCGCTTCCTTCACGAACTCAGCATCGGTCTGTCCTTCCGCCGCCGACGGTCGCCCCGAAACGCCCGCGCGCAGCTCCATCAGCCCCTGCCGTACGGCCCGGTATGTGGCCTGCCGGAAATCGCCGCCCTCCGTATGCTTCAAGTGCGCGCGACCAGCCACCAGCGTCAGCTTGACATCGGTCAGGGGTGCGCCGATCAGCACGCCCAAGTGCTCGCGCTCCCCCAGATGCGTCATGATCAGCCGCTGCCAGTTGCGGTCCAGCACGTTCTCGCTCACCGCGGTCGCAATCTGTACGCCGCTGCCCGGCGCGCCCGGCTCCAGCCGGATATGCGCCTCGGCATAATGCCGTAGCGGTTCGAAATGGCCGACCCCCTCAATCGGTGCCGTGATCGTCTCCCGATACAGGATGCCGCCCGGGCCGAACACCACGTCCAGACCGAATCGATCATGCAATTCCTGTTGGATGATCTCCAACTGCACGGCGCCCATCAGCTGCACATGCACCTCACGCAGCCGCTCCTGCCAGACCACATGCAGCAGGGGATCCTCGTCCTCCAGTTCGCGCAGCGCGGTGATGACCTTGTGCAGGGTCAGGTCGTCGAATGCCGGCGCGAGCGGCACCGCGGCCTCCGCGTCGGATTCGGCGTTCTTCGATTGCTCGCCATCAGATTCGGTTCCCTGTTCCGGCTCCGACGCAACTGCCGCGGCCGTGCGCGCAGCGGCGGCGCGTTCGGCGAGCGCGTCCAGGTCGGTGTCCGGCGGGAGCACGGTGTAGGTGAGCACCGGCTGGATGCTGGGCGATTCCGCATCGGGTTCGACGCCGAGGCCTTCACCTGGGAAGGTGTGGGTCAGGCCGGTGACGGCACAGACACTGCCGGCGGGGATGTCGGTGGCGATGTCGAATTTGGCGCCGTTATAGACGCGGACCTGATCGGCCTTCTCCTGCCAGACGGATTGCGGGGCCGTTCCCCCATCCGGCTGCGAGGGGACTCCGCCCGACGGAACGGACGAGTCGCGAGCGTTGGTGAGCAGAGCCTTGGCCTTGAGCGTGCCGCCGGTGACTTTGAGCCAGGTGAGGCGATTGTGCTGGGCGTCATGGGAGATCTTGTAGATGCGCGCGCCGAACTCCGCAGGCCACTGCGGCTCACGCACGTAGGTCTCCAATCCGGTCATGAACTCGTCCACACCGTCGAGCTTCAACGCCGAGCCGAAGTAGACGGGGAACAGCTTGCGCTCGGCGATCATGGTCCGCAGCCGCGTCAGCGTGATGCCGCCGGTCTCCAGATATTCGTCCATCGCCGATTCATCGAGCGTGGCAACATTCTCGACATCTTCCGCGTGCCGCCACTGGGCGGCCTCGATGAGCGGCACCGAATGAGCCGCGTCGGCATCCGTACGACAGGCATCGGCACCAATACCGGTGCCGGAGTCGGGACCAAAGGCCGAGGCAGGCGCCGGCAGCTCGTAGATGGCGTCGGACAGGCGACGGCGCAAATCGGCGAGCGCCGCGGCTCTATCGGCGCCGGCGGCATCCATCTTGTTGACGAAGATGAAGGTGGGTATCTGGTATCGGGCGAGCAGTCGCCACAGGGTTTCGGTGTGGCCCTGCACGCCGTCGGTGCCGGAGACCACGAGAATCGCGTAGTCGAGCACACGCAGCACACGTTCGGTTTCGGCGGCGAAGTCCACGTGGCCGGGTGTGTCCAGCAAAGTGAGGTCCAGATTGCCGCAGCGCACGGATGCCTGGTGGGCATGGATGGTGATGCCGCGTTGTTTCTCCAGCGATTCGGTGTCGAGGAAGGCGTCGCCGTGGTCCACGCGACCGAGTTTGCGGATGCGTCCGGAGCGGTACAGCAGCGCTTCGGATAACGTGGTCTTGCCCGCGTCCACATGCGCCAGGATACCCGCCACGATATGGGTCATACCATTCACTCCAATCCCTTGTCACCGCATCACATCCAGATTACCGGTTCCGTCGTTGACCAATTGAGGGACAAGATCTCCCACCAGTGCGGGTATGGGAAAGTCCCCGATGATTTCGGGGACTTTCCCGGTCGATAACCTGCGTTCAGCAGCCGGTTGAGACGCCTATGCGCCCGGCCCTGTGTCAGGCCTTGGCGACCTCGATGCCGAGGTCGGCGGCGGTGTCGCTGGCCGTGATCTCGAGCGTGGTGGCCAGGGTCTCGCCGGCGATCAGGTCGCGGAACTGCTCGGCCTTCGGGGCGTCGGCGGCCGGCACCGTGAGCGTGAGCACGATGCGGTCGGCGATGTCCAGTCCGGCCTCCTTGCGGGCGTCCTGCACGGAGCGAATCACATCGCGTGCATAGCCTTCGGCGATCAGATCGTCGTTCAGCGTGGTGTCGAGGATCACGAAGCCTCCGGTCGGCAGCGCCGCGGACACGATGCTGTCGGCATCGGACGGGTTCGCCTCCTCCACGCGGTTGATCAGCTCGTACTCGCCCTCCTCCAGCGCGATCTCGCCGGACGGGATCTCCACCACCGGCGCACCGGCGGTGTCCACATGCCAGGCGCCGGACTTGGAGGCCTTGATGGCGAACTGGACGTCCTTGCGCAGACGTTTGCCGGCCACGCGGGCGTTGACGCGCAGCTCATTGATGATTCGCAGCCCGTGCTCGGCGGCCTCATCCAGCGTGCACAGTTCCACGGCCTTGATATTGAGTTCGGACTTCAGGATGTCCTCATAGGCGCGCACCGCATCCGGGTTCTCGGTGACCACGGTCATGCGGGCCAACGGCTGACGCACGCGGATCTGCTCCGCCTTGCGCAGCGAGAGCGCGGCGGACACCACCTCGCGCACCTTCTCCATCGCATCCACCAGCGCCGGGTCATCCACCAGCACACGGCCCAGCTCGGTCGCCTCGCCGGTCGCGGCGTCCGCCAGCGCCGGCCAATCGGCCAGATGTACGGATTCGCCGCCGGTCAGGCCGCGCCACACGGCTTCGGCCTCCATCGGGGCGAGCGGGGCGAGCACGCGCATGAACGTCTCCAGCGCGGTGTACAGCGTGTTGAACGCGTTCCCGTCCTCATTCCAGAACCGGTCGCGGGTGTTGCGAATGTACCAGTTGGTCAGCAGGTCGATGTAATCGGTCACCGCGTCGCATGCGTCGGAGATCGCGAACTCGTCGAGGGACTTGGTCGCAGACTCCACCAGGCGGCGGGTGCGGGCCAGCAGGTAGCGGTCCATCTCGGGCAGCGCGGCCACCTCGTCGGCGCGCAGCAGGCGCGCGTCATACCCGGCACCGCCGTTCGCGGCGTTCGCATACAGCGTGAAGAAATAGTACGAGCTCCACACCGGCAGCATGACCTGACGCACCGTATCACGGATGCCATCGGCGGTCACGATGAGGTTGCCGCCGCGCAGGATCGGCGAACTCATCAGGAACCAACGCATCGCATCGGAGCCGTACTGGTCGAACACGCCGTTGACGTCCGGGTAGTTGCGCAGGTGCTTCGACATCTTCTGGCCGTCGGAGCCGAGCACGATGCCGTGGCAGATCACGTTCTTGTACGCCGGCTTGTCGAACAGCGCGGTGGCCATGATGTGCAGGGTGTAGAACCAGCCGCGGGTCTGGCCGATGTACTCCACGATGTAGTCGCACGGGAAGTGCTGCTCGAAGAACTCCTTGTTCTCGAACGGATAGTGGAACTGCGCGAACGGCATCGAACCGGATTCGAACCAGCAGTCGAGCACGTCGGTGATGCGGTGCATCGTGGACTTGCCGGTCGGGTCGTCCGGGTTCGGACGGGTCAGGTTATCGATCCACGGACGGTGCAGGTTGATCTCGCCCTTGTCGTCGCGCGGGTAATCGCCGAAGTCGGCCTTGAGCTCCTCCAGCGAGCCGTAGACGTCCACGCGCGGATATGCGGGATCGTCGGAGACCCACACCGGAATCGGCGAGCCCCAGAAACGGTTGCGGGAGATCGACCAGTCGCGGGCGTTGGCCAGCCATTTGCCGAACTGGCCGTCCTTGACGTTGTCCGGGATCCAGTTGATCTGCTGGTTGAGCTCGAGCAGACGGTCCTTGATCTTGGTGACGGACACGAACCAGCTGGAGACCGGCTTGTAGATCAACGGGGTGGCGCAGCGCCAGCAGTGCGGGTAGGAGTGCACGTAGCTCTTCTCCTGGAACAGGATGGCGCGATGCTCCTCCGGGACCGCGGCGAGCGGGCCGTCGCCGGCGCGCAGGTTGCGCAGGATCGGCAGGTTGGCGTCGAACACGAACATGCCCTCATACTCAGGGCACAGCGACGTGAACGTGCAGCCCGCGTCAAGCACGTCCACGGACGTGATGCCGTGGGCGTTCAGCGTGTTCATATCGTCCTCGCCGTAGGGGGCCTGGTGCACCAGGCCGGTGCCCTCGGTGGTGTCCACGTAGTCGGCGGTGAAGATCTGGTAGGCGTTGGGGCCCGGGGTGCCGCCCTCGGCGAGCGCGTCCTCGCCCGCGAAGTACGGGAAGACCGGCCAGTAGCGCCAGCCGACCATGTCGGCGCCCTTGAGTTCGCGCACAACCTCGTAGCCCTCGCCGAGTTCCTTGGCGTAGGAACCAAGCAGGGCCTTGGCGAAGTAGAACTTCTTGCCGGCGAACTTGCCCTCGACCGGCTTGACCTCCACGTAGTCGATGTCCGCGCCGACCACGATCGCGAAGTTCGTGGGCACGGTCCACGGCGTGGTAGTCCAGAACACGGCGTAGGCGTCGTCCTCGTCCTTCAGCTTGACGGCCACGGACACGGTGGTGTCCTGACGGTCCTGGTACACGTCGGCATCCATGCGCAGCTCGTGCGCGCTCAGCGGCGTCTGGTCCTTCGGGCAGTACGGCAGCACGCGGTAGCCCTGATAGGCCAGACCCTTGTCGTACAACTGCTTGAACGCCCACATCACCGATTCCATGTACGGGATGTTCAGGGTCTTGTAGCCGTGCTCGAAGTCGACCCAGCGGGCCTGACGGTGCACGTAATCCTGCCATTCGTTGGTGTACTTGAGCACGGAGGAACGGCAGGCGTCGTTGAACTTGGCGATGCCCATCTGCTCGATCTGGTCCACCGACTCGATGCCCAGCTCCTTCTGCGCCTCAAGCTCGGCGGGCAGGCCGTGGGTGTCCCAGCCGAAGACGCGGTTGACCTTGCGGCCCTTCATGGTCTGGTAGCGCGGGATCACGTCCTTGGCGTAGCCGGTCAGCAGGTGGCCGTAATGCGGCAGGCCGTTGGCGAACGGCGGGCCGTCGAAGAACACGAACTCGTTCTGGCTGTGGTCGCCGGACGGGTTGCGGTCGATGGACTTCTGGAAGGTATCGTCTTTGTCCCAATAGTCGAGAACGTCGGTCTCCAGCTGCGGGAAGCTCGGGTTCGGAGCGACGTTGACGCTCTGCTCGCCGGCTGCGGCCTTGGGATACACATGGGAATGGGTGGTCTCGCTCACCGTTGCTCTCCTCGTGCAGGTCTGTTCCGTATACTTCTTCTGCCACGAGGACGACGGCATTCCCGGTTCGACGGTGTCTGCCCCGCCGATTTCCGCGACTGCCACCGCGGTACCACCTCGCTTGCCGCACTCCGGATGCCGCGAGGCTCCCCGCCCCGTGCGATCCCGATGCGACCGCTTGTGTCCGGCTGTGTCGGGCCGGCCCCGTCGGTTCTACTGGGAGCGGGGCGCTTGTGGTGCCGCCGCACCGTTCTTCCGATGGCTCCCCGCTGATAACGGATCATCGCCGTGAACGCCGCCCATTGTATCACCCCGGTAGGAACGGTCCTCACTCCCGTTCCGTCCCCGGCCAACACGCCCGGCCTCAACGGACTCTGACACTTTTGTGACCCTGATACAAATTCAAAACCTAGATTTTCCAACGTTTTGCGGAATATGTCAGAGTCACGATGCATCAGAGTCCGGTGAGACCGGGCGTGTTGCGACCGGAGGGGGGGAATCAGGCCGTGGCCTTGCGATAGGCCTCGGTCAGGTTGACCGCGACCTGCTCGCCGGCCTCGCCGAGAATCACGCTCAGCGAACGCAACGGCATGCTGCGCAGGAACATGACCATCAGCGCGCTGTCCGGGATGACCGGATGGCCGGCCTCCTTGGCCATGTCGTCGAGCACGTGCTGCAGGATCGGCGCTCCGATCGGATCGTCGAGCCATTCGCCGAAGGTCGACCATTCGTCGAGGTTCATGATCTTGCCGTCGTCGTCGATCTCGACGTCGAGCCGCGAGATGATGTCGCGCGAGGATACGCCGACCTCGACCGTGTAGGTGCCGCCCTCCACATGCCAGTCGTCGAACCGCTCCGACCAGTAGGCGAAGGCGCGATCGTCCAGCGCGATGGCGACGTTCTTCGACTCGCCGGGTTCGAGCGCGACCTTGGCGAAGCCCTTGAGCTCGTGCACCGGGCGTGCGACCTTGGCCTTCGGCGGGGCCACGTAGACCTGCACGGTTTCGGCGCCGGCCACATCGGAGGTGTTGGTCACGGTCACAGTCACCTCGGTGGTGCGCGGACCGGTCTTGGCCACGGTCGCGTCATGCACGTCGAACGTGGCGTAGGACAGGCCGTAGCCGAACGGATAGGTGACCTGCTTGCGGAAGGTGTCGTAGTACCGGTATCCGACGAACACGCCCTCGCCGTAATCGACGTGACCCTCCTCGCCCGGCCAGTTCATGGCGGACGGATCGTCGTTCACATCGTCGATGATGGTCTGCGCGAGTTTGCCGGACGGGGTTTCGTCGCCGAAGATCACGTCGGCGAGCGCCGCGCCGCCGGCCTGGCCCAGCAGCCAGGTCTCCAGGATCGCCTTGGCGCGGCCCTGCCACGGCAGCGAGACCACGGAACCGTTCGACAGCACGACCGCCACGTTCGGGTTCGCGGCGGCCACGGCATCAAGCACCTCGACCTGCTTGGCGGGGATGTCAAGCGTGGTGCGGTCGAAGCCTTCGGACTCGTAGGCGGCGGGCAGGCCGAGGAACAGCAGTACGACGTCGGCCTGCTGGGCGGCCGTCACGGCCTGCTCGGTCAGTGCCGGGTCCTGCGCCGCGTCGTCCAGCGTGAAGCCGGGGGCGAAGTCGGCCGCGACGCCGCGCTCTTCGATTGCGTCGAGGAAACTGGTGAGCTTGGTCGGGTTGATCAGCGAGGAGCCGGCGCCCTGGTAGCGTGGTGTGCGGGCGAATTCGCCGATGACGGCGATCTTGGCGCTCTTGGCGACCGGCAGGGTGGCGTCCTCGTTCTTGAGCAGCACCATCGATTCGACGGCGGCCTGTCGGGCGATCTCGTTGTGGGCGTCCACATCGTACCGGTAGCCGTCCCGGCTCATGGCGGGGCGGGCCTTGGCGACCAGGTCGATCATGCCCTGGGCCATCTTGTCCAGCTGGGCGGCAGGGATGCGCCCGTCCTTGGCGGCGGCCACGATCTGGTCGTCCGTATTGCTCGGCGGCATCTCCAGGTTCAGACCGGCGTTGAGTGCGGCCACACGGTCGCTGACCGCGCCCCAGTCGGACATGACGATGCCCTTGAAGCCCCATTCGCCACGCAGCACGTCGGTGAGCAGCCAACGGTTCTGCGAGGAGAACACGCCGTTGATCTTGTTGTACGAGCACATGACGGTCCACGGCTGGGCGGTTTTGACGATGTATTCGAAGGCCGGCAGATAAATCTCGCGCATGGCGCGCGGGGAGATCGTGGCGCTGATGCGCAGACGGTCGGTCTCCTGGTTGTTGGCGGCGAAGTGCTTCAGCGAGGTGCCCACGCCCTTGGACTGCACGCCCTTGACGATGCCGACGGCGGTGTGGCCGGCCAGGTACGGGTCCTCGCTCCAGTATTCGAAGCAGCGGCCGCCGAGCGGGTTGCGCTTGATGTTGACGCCGGGGCCGAGGATGACGGCCACCTGCTCCTGGATGCATTCCTCACCCATCGCCTCGCCGACGCGTTCGACGAGTTCCGGGTTCCACGAGCAGGCCATGCCGGCCGCCGGCGGGAAGCAGGTGGCGGGCACGTTCTCCTCGACATCCATCGATTCGGTGTTCTGGGCCTTGCGCAGGCCGTGCGGACCGTCGGTGATGGTGTAGTTCGGCAGGCCCTTGTCCGCCACATTGCCCAGGCTCCACGGGTTGGTGCCGCTGGTCAGCGCGGCCTTCTCCTCAAGGGTCAGGTCGTTTACGGAGGGATAGTCGCTCATCGGTTTCGCTCCTTCTGGTTCGGGCCGACATATTGTCGTTTTGCAGCATCCTCTTCGATTACCGCGACCGTCGGCCATTCATCACTTGAATTACCTACCGGTCGGTAGGCATTAATATAGCACCATGCGACACCACTCGCAACCGCGGCCGTCGCATGGTAATGTCGCCGTTATCGAACCATTCGGTCGGTAGACATTGACGACGCGGCACGGTCGAATCGACGCCGCGCCGCACCCCGACGCGACACGCGACCGCACCCATATACGCGGCACCCGGCGATGCGCAACCCCTACATCGCATCGACATCGTCCCGTCGTGCGACATCCGCCACACCGCCGACCGACACGACGAAGGAGATGCCATGCCACACCGCGACCCGGAACGGTTGAGCCAGATCGAACGCACCGCGGCTGAACTGTTCGGACGGTCCGGATACTACGCCACGTCGCTGCAGTCGCTCGCCGACGCGGTGGGCCTGACCAAGGCAGGACTGCTGCACTACGTCGGCAGCAAGGACAACCTGCTGACCCTGGTCATGCGCGACGTGTACGACGCCGACGCCATGGCCAAGCTCGGCGCGGACGGCAACGACCAACCCGTCGGAACGGTGTCGTTGCCCGGATACCTGCGCGACATCGTGGCCCAGAACGCCGAGCGCCCGCATCTGGTCCGGCTGTTCACGATGCTCAACACCGAAACCCTCAACCCGGACCACCCGGCGCGCCAGTACTTCCAGGACAGGGAGCGGCTGCTGGAGCATCTGGCGGACAACCCCTGCTGGCGGATTCCCGAAGGCGTGGACGCCCACGCCACGCTCAACGCGGCGATGATGGCCATGGACGGCATCCAGATCAAATGGCTGCGCGAGCCCGGCCGCGACCTGGTGGCGATGTGGAAGCAGATCGAGCCGGCATTGTTCCCCGAAACGATCTGGGGCCCGATCGACTGAGCCGACCTCTCCCGCCACCACTCCCGGATTCCCCTCACCATAACCCTCGACCCCAACACGCCCGGCTTGTACGGACTCTGACACTTTTGTGACTATGACATAAGTCCAAGAACGTTGATATTTCAACGATTCTGCGAGATAATTCACGGTCACGATAGATCAGAGTCCGTACAAGCCGGGCGTGTTGGACAATACCGAAGGGGATTATTCAGTGGAGACAGGGGCTTCCACGTAACGACGAGTGGATCTCATGGCAATGTGGACAACATTATGCACATATCCACCATTCTTCGGCTGTCAGTGGCACGGTTTGCAACGCTCGCTTACCGTCGCTTGTATGCAGGACGACAACACGCAGCGAGATTCCATGACGGATCAAATCGCGCATTTCCCCCAGACAGCCCTTCGGACGACGGCTGATGACAAGTTCGGCATTCCGCACGATTACCTCCGTCAATCCCTAGAGGGCACAAAACAGCATACCGTCCAGCAATGCGCCGACTTCTCCGCACGACTATATAAGTCCCGAAATCTCGTCTTCACCTGCATAACGGCGTTAAAACTCAGTGCCGTGGAGTTGCCGTGGTGCAATCTGCCGCAAGACGAATTCCACATCTTGGCCAGCTCCGATAACAAACGATCACATGTCTCATCCGCACGATTCATGGTATGGACACATTCCATCGAGGCAATGCAATCAATCACCATTGACGACCGCAAAATCTGGTTCACCGACCCCATCACCACTTGGGCCATCATGGCAAAATTCCCCAGCCAAGATGAAGTCATCGTTCTGGCCGACGCCATCTGCAGAGCGAAACCACAGGGTATTCCCTTACAAAAGCAAGATTTTACGGACTACTTGACCATGGACGAACGATTCATAGGCAAACGCAAGTGCAGAGATGCGCTGCCGTTTATCGGAACACCTTTGGATTCATCGATGGAGATGAGATGCGTGATAGCCTTGCTAAGGTTTGGCCTGCCCCGCCCTGAGACCGGATATCCCATCGTCATTACCGCACTCAATCGAACCGTACATGTCGACATGGCCTACCCCGAATTCCACGTCATCATCGAGTACGACGGAGATACCCATCGTCTCGACAAAGCACAGCACCGCTGGGACGAACGCAAGCGAGAAGCCCTCCGAGCAATGGGATATACAGTCATCGTGATATTCGCGGATACGTTCTCAAGCCAACAACGTACCCGTGAATTCGCTGAAAACGTTGCACAAGCCTTGGGCGTGGACCTTCCCGGCATCCCGTTGGAACCGTATACAGCGCTGCTCAACGACCAGCTGCTCGCCGAAGACAGGCTTCGACAGAGAAGATGCCGAGCCCGAAAAAGGCGCGAACTCGCCCTGGGGTAAAGGATGTCTCTCCTTTCGACTCATCAACACGCCCGGCATCTGCGGACTCTGACACTTTTGTGACCGTGATGCAAGTCCAAGAACGTTGATTTTCCAACGATTCTGCGAGATAGTTCAGAGTCACGATGTGTCAGAGTCCGTACAGGCCGGGCGTGTTTCGGAAAGTCCGGGGATCAGGCGGTGCCCATGGGCAGGAAGATGGCCATCGAGAGCACGAACATCACCACCACGCCCACGATCATCGGGACGCTGGTGCGGCGGATGATCTCGAACGGGCTCTTCTTGACCGTGCCGGAGACGATCATGATGACGCCGGCCACCGGCGAGAGCTCGCGCAGCAGGTTGCCGGCCAGGCTCATCGGAATCGTCACGGCGAGCACGTTGATGCCCGCCGCGGCCGCCAGCGGAATCATCAGCGGCACCATCGCGAAGAACAGCGCGGTGCCGGAGCCGGACAGGATCACGATCAGCGCGGTCAGGCCAACGAGCAGCAGCGGCAGGACGAAGCCGAGCCCGCCACCTTGGATGCCGGTCATCGCGTTCTGCAGCGCGTCGATCAGGCCGATCGACTGCAGACCGACCACGAACACCGACGCCGCGACCAGCAAGGCCACAACCGGCATCGCACCGCCCATGCCCTTGAAGAAGGACTCGGTGTCGTCCAGGGTCTTGCGGGCATCGCGCGTGCGGACGAACTCGCAGATGATCGCGATGACGAAGGACAGGATCGAGGCCAGCTGCACGCTGATGTCAATGTCGAATCCGGTGATGGAGGTGATGGCGAACACGACCAGCAGCATGATGATCGGCAGCAGCGGCAGGATGCCGTAGACGGTGCGGTACAGCACGCCACCAGTGATCTGCTTGACCTCGGCCAGCTCGATCTCGCCGCCGTCCGCCGCCGAGACCCGGCCCAGCCGTTCATCGCGCCGGTCCATGAACCGCTGCCAGAAGTAGTGCGCCACGGCCATGGCGAACAAGGTGGGGATGGAGACCAGTACGTGGTACCGGAATACGTATTCGCTGGCGGTGATGCCGGCGAACTGTGCGGTTTCGGCCAGCTCGGCGGAGATGGCGATGTTGTCCGAACCCAATGGCGTGGGCATGACGGTGGCGCTGGTGGCCACCACGGCCGCGGCGCTCAGCGTGCTCATGCCCGCCTGACGCAGCACGGGGAACAACGTGGCCAGCAAGATGATCGACAGGTTGGAGGCGCTGGGGATGACCAGCGAGAGCAGGTTGCCCAGCAGGAACGTGATCGGGACGAGCACATACGCCGACTTGATATGCCCCAGCGGCTTGGATAATACGCTGACCGTGACCTCGTTGGCGCCGATTCTGGACATATAGGCGGTGTAGCCGCCCAGGATCAGCATGACGAAACCGGCGGAGGTCAGGGTGGAGACGAACTGGTCACCCACCACCTTGAACGGATCCAGCCACGCCACGCCACTGGACGCGAAGTCCGAGAACGCGATCGGCCGGCCCATGGCCATGGCCACGTACATCAGCAGGATGCCGATCAGAAACAACGAGATCTTGATGTCCATCTTCTTGATGAGCATGAAAACCACCGCGACGACCGCGACTACGGCCACCAGGACCATCACGATATCCATGTTCTTCTTCTTTCTTCTGCCTCGGTCTGTTCCGGTCGTCATCGACCGGTGCCACCGCTACGACGATGTGCCGCGGAGTTTCCGACCGTCCGTGGACCGTTGTCGGATACCGAGGTGCCAACGTTATGGAAAGAGGGCCGACCCGGTCACCCGGGCCGACCCATATGGGAGAGAGGGAAGGAAAGTATCTAGTGAACCGCTGCTATCACGCTCCCATCGGCAGGAAGACGATCATGGACAGGATGAACATGATCACGACGCCGGAGATCATCGGGACGCTGGTGCGGCGGACGATCTCGAGCGGGCTCTTCTTGGTGGTACCGGCGACGATCATGACCACGGCGGAGACCGGGGACACGGCGCGCAGCAGGTTGCCGGCCAGGCCCATCGGGATGGACACGGCAAGCACGTTGATGCCGGCGGCCGCGGCCAGCGGGACCATCAGCGGCACCATCGCGAAGAACAGCGCGGTGCCGGAGCCGGACAGGATCACGATCAGCGCGGTCAGGCCAACGAGCAACAGCGGCAGGACGAAGCCCATGCCGGAGCCCTGCATGCCGGTCATCGCGTTCTGCAGCGCGTCGATCAGGCCGATCGACTGCAGGCCGACGACGAACACGGAGGCCGCCACCAGCAGGGCCACGATCGGCATCGCGCCGCCCATGCCCTTGAAGAACGCCTCGGTGCCGTCCAGCGTGGCACGGCCGTTACGGCTGCGGATCAGCTCGCACACAATGGCGATGACGAAGGACAGGATCGAGGCCAGCTGCACGCTGATGTCGATCTTGAGGCCGGTGATGGAGGTGATGGCGAACACCACGAGCAGCATGATGATCGGCAGCAGCGGCAGGATGCCGTACACCACACGGTACAGGGTGCCGCCTTCGATCTCCTTGACCTCGGCCAGCTCGATGTTGCCGTCGTCAACCATGGCGGCGCCACCGCGCTTGTCCATGAACCGCTGCCAGAAGTAATGGATGATCGCCATCAGCAGCAGGGTCGGGATGGAGACCAGCGCGTGGTAACGGAACACGTACTCGCTGGAGGTGATGCCGGCGAAGGCTTCGGTGTTGGCCAGCTCGGCCGCGATCGCCACGTTGTCCGAACCCAGCGGGGTCGGGATGATCGTGGCGGTGGTGGCCACCACGGCCGCGGCGCTCAGCGTGCTCATGCCCGCCTGACGCATGACCGGGTACAGGGTGGCCAACAGGATGATGGCCAGGTTCGAGGCGCTCGGCACGACCAGCGAGAGCAGGTTGCCCAGCAGGAACGTGATCGGAACGAGCACATACGCCGACTTGATGTGGGCCAGCGGCTTCGAGAGCACGCTGACGGTGACGTCGTTGGCGCCGATCTTGGACATGTAGGCGGTGTAGCCGCCCAAGATCAGGATGATGAAACCGGCGGAGGTCAGGGTGGAGACGAACTGGTCACCCACCACCTTGAACGGATCCAGCCACACCACGCCACTGGACGCGAAGTCCGAGAACGCGATGGGCTTGCCCATCAGCATGGCGATATACATCAGCAGGATGCCGATCAGGAACAGTGAGATCTTGATGTCCATCTTCTTGATGAGCATGAACACCACCACGGCGACCGCGGCGATGGCCACGAGGTACATCACGATATCCATGAGTCCTCTTTTCCTTTCTTTCTCTTATTGCATTGCGCGTTCGAAACGGGGAACGCGCGCCGGCGGTGTTCGTCCAACGCCGGCGCGCTCACCGTATCAATCGCACTGCGCCATGCGCTCCATGAACCAGGCGCAGAATCGTTCGGAGTCGACGCCCGTGGTCACGGTGGCGTTCGGCTCATGCTTGAGGTAGCCCTTGAGATCGGCCACGGTGCAGCCGGCAGTCAGGGAGCCGGCCAGCTCGACATCGACGTAGGTCTCCTGCATCGCGAACAGGTCGGGCTGCAGCATGCAGGCGACCGCGCAGGAGTCGTACATCTTCAGACCGGTGCCGAAGCTGCGCTTGCGGTAGCGCTGGAACAGGTCATGGGACATCAGCCCCACCTTGCCCATGTCCTTGAGCTTGGCGGTCTGCTCCGGAGGAATCACGGTGCCCAGACCCGCGTCGAGCGTGGCCATGGTGATCTTGAGTCCGGAATCCAGCACGATCTTGGCCGCTTCGGGATCCACGTAGATGTTGAACTCGGCCATGACGCCCTTGTTGCCACGGGTCACGGAGCCACCCATCAGCACGATCTGTGCGATATGCGGCTTGACCTCGGGGTAGACCTTGAGCAGCAGGGCGATGTTGGTCAGCGGGCCGATCGGCATGATGGTAATCGGCTCTTCCGAGGCCATCAGGACATCGCGCATGGCCTCGACGGCGTTCTTCTCCAGCAGCAGCTCGGACTTGGGCTCAGGGAAGTCGAATCCCTCCATGCCGGTGGCTCCGTGGATGTCGCTGGCGTCCTCGGGCTGACGGATCAGCGGGGCCGCGGCGCCCTTGGCGACCGGAACGTCCTTGCCGTAGTAGGCGAGCAGCTTGAGCGCGTTGCCGGTGGTGGCTTCGATGCCGACGTTGCCGGCCACCGTGGTGATGAGTTTGACATCCAGTTCCGGCGCGTACAACGCAAGCGCGATGGCGACGGCGTCGTCGATGCCCGGATCGGTGTCGATGATCAGTGGAGTTGGCTTCATTGCTCCTCTTTTCTCGTACCTCGTATGGTGAATTTGGTTGATGGCCGTTGGGCGGCACCGTCAGGACACAAGCGCCGCGTCGAGAAACGTGGACTTCATCGCCTCGACGGACTCGTGGCTCTCCCCCGGCGACGGCTGCGCCGGATCCACGAATCTCACCATACCGCTGCCCAGTTCGGGCGTCGGACGGCGGATGAAGCCTTTGCTTTCGTAGAATCGTTCCTTCCCAGGAGTCGACATCAGACCGACGTAGGCATGCTCGCAGCAGCGGGAACGCACATGCATGATCAGCGCGTCCAGAATCATGGAGCCGATACCGAGGTGACGGTATTCGGGCAACACCACCAGGTCCTTGATGAAGAAGGCGATGCGGCCGTCACCGACCAGACGTCCGATACCGGCGGGAACGCCATCGACATACGCCACGACGGAGCACAGGCCGCCGTCCAGCGCCGCCTGTACGTCCTCGCGTTCATATCGGTGGAAATCCGCCGTGGCACGCACACTCTCGTAGATGTCTACGGTGAGCGCATCGTACCGAACCGATATCTGCATGGTTCTGAACCTCCGCGTTGAGCGTTCGTCAGCTGATGTAACGTTTCATCAACCAACACTAGTTATGCTATATCGTTTTATCACCGCTGTCAAAACACCATATACCGTGTCGTACACGCACTTGGCCCGATTGCCCACGCCGAAAACACACCGCGTGCACCGCCGTGGAACCGGCATCTGCCACATTGCATGCCATACCCATGACCGCCCTTCACTGACCGCGTCCACCTTGACGCCGAAGTATGGGCACCATCATGGCATATCCCGGATTTGGACACGCCATCCGTCAGCGTGCCTGCGGCGCCACCCCGACCGAGCCGCGCTGCACGAACACCGTGGGGATCCGCCGGTTCTCCGCACGACGTTTCCGCTTGGCACCGATCCTGGCCAGCAGCATCTCCACCCCCTGCCGGCCCATGTCGGCCGTCTGCTGCGAGATGATGGCGACCTGCGGACTCATCAAGCGGAACGCGTCGATATCGTCGAACGACACCACGGACAGGTCCTCCCCCACATCCATGCCGCGGTCGTGGAGCAGGCCGATCAGCGCAATCGCATCCGGCGAGTACGCGCAGAGCATCGCCGTCGCGCCCTCCGCCAACAGCGCCATCAACGCGTCCTTGCGTGAACGGAACGAATTGTCGCAGTCCACAACAACCGCACCATCCTCCCCCAGCAGTTCGCCCGCAATGGCGCGGAACGCCGTCTCACGCTCGTTCACGTTGACCGACCCCAGCGAGGAATGCGCCACGAACCCCACACGCCGGTGCCCCAGCTGATGCAACGTATCCACCGCGCTCTCAATGCCCGGATACGGATCCGAAACCACCGACGGCACCGTATCGAGCCCCTCCACGGTACGGTCGACGAACACCAACGGCAGGTCGCGGTCAATGAGCGACCTGATACCCGGGGAATCGGCGCCCTCCGGCACCACGATGGCGCCATCGATGCGCTGGCCAAGCAGCGTGGTGATGAACGCGTCCTGCCGCTGCACATCCTCGGCGGACGTGCCGATCAGCGTGCTGTACCCCTTCTCGTACAGCTGCTCCTCCATCGAGGAGACCAAATCGGCAAAGAACGGGTTGCGGATATCCGGCACCAGCAGACCCACCGTTCTGGACTCGGACAGGCGGATGCCCTGCGCCCTGGAATCCGGCACATAACCCAACTCGTCCACGGTCTTGCGCACCAGTTCCTTGGTCTCGTCGGAGAAACGCCCTTTGCCATGCAGAATCTGCGAGACAGCCGTAATCGACACCCCCGCTTTTTGGGCCACATCACGTATCGTCGCGAAAGCCATCAGTCCCCTTCCTCATCGTCTACAACAGCTTACCCCCAAAACATCGTGCGCATACGGCACTTCCTTAATCGTTTTACCCTACGCGCACATACGGGTGCCGGATACGGCGCGACGTCCGCCGTGACCGCATCCGCATGCGGCTTCGACGAACGTCGCGTTGTCAAGAGCGCTGCACCCGGTCCGGCGTGCAGCCGGCCCGGATCAGTCGAGCTCGATGGCGCCGGTGTACAGCTGGTAGTACTCGCCCTTCTTCTCCAGCAGCTCCTCGTGGGTGCCGCGCTCGATGATACGGCCGTGGTCGAGGACCATGATCACGTCGGAGTTGCGGATGGTGGACAGGCGGTGGGCGATGACGAAGACCGTGCGGCCCTCCATCAGCGCGTCCATGCCGGCCTGCACGACGGCCTCGGTGCGGGTGTCGATCGAGGAGGTGGCCTCGTCCAGGATCAGGCACGGCGGGTTCGCCACGGCGGCGCGGGCGATGGAGATCAGCTGGCGCTGGCCCTGCGACAGGCCGGAGCCGTCGCCCTTGAGCACCGTGTCATAACCCTGCGGCAGCATGCGGATGAAGCTGTCGGCGTTCACCAGCTCGGCCGCCTTGATGCACTCCTCGCGCGTGGCGTCCGGATTGCCGTAGCGGATATTGTCCATCACGGTGCCGGTGAACAGGTTCACGTCCTGCAGCACGATGCCGAGGGACCGGCGCAGATCCTGCTTGCGGATGCTCTTGACGTTGATGCCGTCATAGAGGATCTGGCCCTCCTGGATGTCGTAGAAACGGTTGATCAGGTTGGTCACCGTGGTCTTGCCCGCGCCGGTAGCGCCGACGAGCGCGACCTTCTGGCCCGGTTCCGCGAACCAGGTGATGTCGTGCAGCACCGGCTTGTCCGGATCGTAGCCGAAGGTCACGTTGGTGAACCGCACATCGCCGCGCAGCAGCGTGAGCCTGCCGTCGGGCGACGTGACGGCGTTCTCGCGCGCATCCATCGCGATCTCGTACGCGCGGCCCTTCAGGGTCTTGGCGTAGTTCAGCGAACGGGTGCCGTCGTCGCTGGCCTCACGCTTCCAGGCCCAGTGGTGGGTCGGACGCAGGGTCTCGGTCATCGTGCGGCCGTCGGAGGCCAGCTCCACGTTGACCAGGCGCACGGTGCCCTTGTCGCTCTCCGGCGGCTCGTCCATCAGCGCGAAGATGCGGGAGGCGCCGGCCAGGGCCATCATGACCATGTTGAACTGCTGGGAGACCTGGCCGATCGGGTTGGTGAACGAACGGGAGAGCGTCAGCAGCGAAATCAGCGTGCCGACGGTCAGGTCGCCCGCGCCGGCCAGGCCGAAGTTGCCCACGCCGGCCAGCGCCATCGCGCCGCCGACCACGGCCAGCAGGATGTACAACAGGTAGCCCATGTTGTTGACCACCGGCATCGTGACGTTGCCGTAGATGTTGGCCTGGGCGCTGGCGTGGAACAGCTCCTCGTTCTTGGCGTCGAACGTGGCGGCGGTGGCCGGCTCGTGGTTGAAGACCTTGATGACCTTCTGACCGTTGACCGCCTCCTCCACGAAGGCGTTGACGTCGCCCAGGGATTGCTGCTGCTTGAGGAAGTAGCGTCCGGAGCGGCCGACGATCACGCGCACGACGCCGAACAGCAGCACGGAGAACGCGAGCACGAACAGCGTGACCGGAACGGACAGCCACAGCATGGAGACCAGTGCGGCGAGCGCGGAGATCGAGGACTGGAACATCTGCGGGAACGACTGGCTGATCGCCTGGCGCAGCGTATCGGTGTCGTTGGTGTAGCGGCTCATGATGTCGCCGTGCTCGTGCGTGTCGAAGTACTTGATCGGCAGCAGCTGCTGGTGGGCGAACATCTCGTCGCGGATCTCCTTGAGCACGCCCTGCTCCACGTTGACCAGGAGCCATTGGGTGAGCCAGGAGCAGAAGGTGCCGACCGCGTACAGGCAGGCCATGGTGGTCAGCACCTGGATCAGCGGGGCCCAGTCGGGGTTGTCGAGACCCACGATCGGCAGGATGTAGTCGTCGATCAGCGACTGCAGGAACAGCGCGGATCCAGCCTGCGCGGCCGCCGACACCAGGATGCAGACCACCACGATGGCGACCTGGATCTTGAATTTGAAGATGTAGCCGAACAGGCGCTTGATGGTGCCCGGCGCCGCCTTGGTGCGCTTGAGCAGCGGGCTACGATCGCTGAATTTCTCTTCAGCCATGCGTTGCACGTCCTTCTTGCTTGCGTTCTTTTCGGTTGCGGTGGAAGCGGTCTGCGTCATCACTCCTCACCCGCCTTGTTCTGGGTCTGCGACTCGTAGATCTCACGGTATTCGTCGCAGGTCTGGAGCAGTTCCTCATGTGTGCCCCTGGCGATGATGCGGCCGGCGTTCATCACCAGGATCAGGTCGGATTCCTCGACCGACGCCACGCGCTGGGCGATGATGATCTTGGTGGTGTCCGGGATCTCGTGGTGGAAGGCCTCGCGGATCAGCTTGTCGGTCTTGGTGTCGACGGCGCTGGTGGAGTCGTCCAGGATCAGGATCTTCGGCTTCTTCAGCAGGGCGCGGGCGATGCACAGACGCTGGCGCTGACCGCCGGAGACGTTGGTGCCGCCCTGTTCGATGTACGTGTCGTACTTCTTCGGGAACTCCTGGATGAAGCCGTCGGCCTGCGCGAGCTGGCAGGCGTGGCGGATCTCCTCGTCGGTGGCGTCCGGGTTGCCCCAGCGCAGGTTCTCGGCGATGGTGCCGGAGAACAGGATGTTCTTCTGCAGCACCATGGCCACCTGGTCGCGCAGGGTGACCAGGTCGTAGTCACGCACGTCGACGCCGCCGACCTTGAGCGAGCCCTGCGTCACGTCGTACAGTCGCGGCACGAGCTGCACCAGGCTGGACTTGGCGGAACCGGTGCCGCCGACGATGCCGACGGTCATGCCGGATTCGATCTTCAGGTCGATGTCGTCGAGCACGGGCTTCTCGGAGCTGTCGGAGTAGCGGAAGGTCACGTGATCGAATTCGATCGAGCCGTCCTTGACCTCCGTGACCGGGTTCTCATGGTCGCGCACGGTGCTGATCTCGTTGAGCACCTGGCAGATGCGTTCGGCCGAGGCGCGCGAGATGATGACCATGACGAAGATCATGGAGATCATCATCATGCTCATGAGGATCTGCAGCGCGTAGGTGACCAGCGCGGTCATGTCGCCGGTGGTCAGGCCGAGCGCCGGATCGTTGCCGGAGGCCACGATCTGCTGCGCGCCGACCCAGGAGATGACGATGAGGGCCGTGTAGATGCACAGGTTCATGGCCGGGGCGTTGAAGCTCAGGATCTTCTCGGCGCGGACGAAGTTGTTGTAGATCGTCTCGGAGATGCCGCCGAACTTGCGGTCCTCATGCTCCTCGCGGTTGAAGGACTTGACCACGCGGATGCCCTGCAGGTTCTCGTCCACCACGTTGTTCAGCTCGTCGTAAGTGTGGAACACACGTTCGAAGATCGGGTGCACGTAGGCGGCCAGGCCGATGAGCACCACGGCCAGGATCGGGATGATCACGAGGAACACCAGCGAGATCTCCTTGCTGATGCGGAACGCGAAGACCCAGGAGACGATCATCATGACGGGGGCGCGCACGGCGGTGCGCACGATCATCATGTAGGCGTTCTGCAGGTTGGTCACGTCGGTGGTGAGCCTGGTGATGATCGAACCGGTGGAGAACCGGTCGATGTTCGTGAAGCTGAAGCCCTGCACCTGTGCGAACAGGTCGTGGCGCAGGTTCTTGGCGAAGCCGGCGGCGGCGATGGCCGCGTACTTGCCGGCCAGGAACCCGCATACCAGCGAGACCAGCGCGCACAGCAGCAGGATCAGGCCGAATTTGAGGATGGCCGGCATGTTGCCGCCGGTGATGCCCTCGTCGATCAGCGTGGCCATGACGGTCGGGATGGCGATCTCGAGGATGCCTTCGACCAGCACGAACGCGGGGGCCAGCAGGCTGGATGTCTTGTATTCGCGCAGGCTTCTGCCCAGCGTCCGGAGGATATGCTTCGGACGCTCCTGCGACTGGTCCACGGCCGGCTGCGACGTCTCGTCGACGGCTGCGGTGGTGGCTGTCATATCGTTTCCGTTCCTTCCTGTGTTGATGATGTCGATGCGGTTGCGGCGGCCCCGGTCCGTCTGCCGGCGGTCTCCTGCGCATCCCCGGGCTCCCCCGGCCTCGCGCATTCCCAGCCGACCATGCCGGTGGCCGCAAGATTGCGTTTCATATGGTCCAGCAAGTCGAGCAGCTGCGATACCTCCGCATTGCTCATCCCGCCCAGCAGCACCTGTTCCATACGCGAGGCGTTGTCCCGCAACGCCTCGGCGATGGCGCGCGCCTTGTCTGTAAGGACGATCTTGCGCAGTCTGGCGTCATAGTCCACCGACCGGCGCTCGATCAGGCCCTTCTTCTCCATCAGGCCCAGCACGCGCGATGCGGTGGATCGGGTGATGGAGAAGCGCTGCTCGATGTCGTACTGGAAGATGTCCCGGTCCCGGTGCCGTTCGAGGTACACGATGATATGCGTGTTCCCGCCGGTGGCGATGCGCGCCTCCTGCGGCATCGTGACCGCCAAATACCGATTGATCATGTTGTGCAGCGAGCGGATCTCGATACTGGGGCGCGTGCGTTCCAGCACCGCGGCCAGCTCAGGGTCGGCCCACTGCCTCAGGGATTCCATCGTCTGCGCTTCACCCCCTTCCTTTCAGTTCACTGTGGTAACCGAACGGTTAGCATATTATGAAGCATATACAACTGTTGCATATACAACATTCGGCGTGTCGCCATCGACGCCTCAGCACCCCTCCGCGTGCCGCCGCCCCGCACCGGTCGATTCACGCTTTCGACCCCTCGGAAAAGTTGTGAATCCGAACCGCACCATACACAACATCCGCGGAACAACCGAATACCGGTATTCCGCGGATGTTGCGCTTGAATCGATCACTAGGCCGATTCACGGTTTTGCGAAGACGAAAACCGTGAATCGTCTTACCCTATTCAGCACCGGTCATAGCTGAAACGACGGATGTCGGCCAGCGTCCGCAGGCTCTCCTCCCGCCAGGTCATGCACACCGGGAAGACGTGCCCCAGGCTGTCGTGCCGGGCGGGCTTCCAATCGTGCAGCTCGAAGTCGGTCCCCTTGCGCGCCAGCGCCGTGGCGAGCGCCAGCGTCTCGGCCTGGATGAAGTCGTCGGCGCTGGTCAGCAGGAACAGCGGCGGCAGATCCACGTTCGCCACGATATCCGGCGCGGTCAGGAAATCCGGATCGGCTGCGTCCAGTCCGGCGAAGAACCCCGGACCAAGCGTGGATTCCAGGTTCTTGCGCTCAGTGCCGTAGGCCACGCCCCGCCCGGCGGCCCGCTCCGGCGATGCCAGGCTGTAGACGCCGCAGACAAGCGCGCCGCCCTTGAACCCGATGCCGGACGCCTGCCCGATGCCGAAGGCCTCGGCCGCGCGCCCACTGTTCTCGATCGCCAGCGTCAACAGGGCCAGGGCGCCGCCGGCGGAGTCGCCAGTGACGAACATGGCGTTCGGATCGACCGGGTAGTCGGCCAGGTGCGCCTTCAGCCAGCGCAGGGCGGCCTGGACGTCGGCCAGCTGGCCCTTGAGATCGGTCTGCGGCGCCGGCCGGTAGTTCAGGGAGACGACGGCGAAGCCCTGCTGCGCCAGATGCGTGTTGAAGTTGCGGTTGAGTTCCTTGTATCCGTAGCAGAAGCCGCCGCCGTGGATGTCCACGTACACCGGCGTGACGTCGCTCATGCGCACGGCCGCCTCATGCGGCAGGTAGATGTCGAGCAGATGCCCGCGCACCTGCCCGGCCGCGGCGTCATACCCGCCGTCCGGCAGGTAGGGGATGTCCGCGATCACATCGACGTCCTCGGGGTCGTGCCACCGCTCGGTGCGCGGATGGTCGTAGCGTATGGTCTCGCAGCGCGAGGTCAGGATCGCGGCGGCCACGGACGGATCGACCCCGTCCAGATCGCCGTCGATCTCGGTCCAGCGTTCGGCGTCCTTCAACGCCTGCTCGTCGTACTTGCTCAGGTCTCGTTGTATCGTCATCGACATCCCTTTCACTCAGACCACGGTGAACGTGGCGCGCTTGAGGTCCTCGCGGCGGCTCGAATGGCCGATCAGCAGCTCGAACTCGCCGGGCTCCACGATGCGGCGCGCATCCGGATCCACGATCGTGCAGTCGGCCACCGGGATGTCGAACTCGATGGTCGCGCTTTCGCCGGGCTGCAGCTCGACGCGGCGGAACGCCTTGAGCTCGCGGTCGGTCCAGCTGTACGAGGTCACCAGGTCACCGACGTAGGCCTGCACGACCTCGACGCCCGGACGGTCGCCCGTGTTGGCCAGCGTGACCGAGGCGTGCACGGTGCCGTCGGTGGCGAACGGGGTGTCCGCGCCATCGATGACGACCTCGCCGTATGCGAAGGTGGTGTAGGACAGGCCCTCGCCGAACGCGAACGCCGGATCCTGCGTGAGGTCGGCGTACCGGTTGCCGTGCTGGCCGCGGATCTGGTTGTAGTACACCGGCAGCTGGCCCGCATGACGCGGGAAGGTGATCGGCAGTCGGCCGCTCGGCTCGGTCTGGCCGAGGATGATCTCGGCGATGGCGCGGCCGCCCTTCATGCCCGGGCTCGGCGCCCACAGCAGCGCGGAGACGCCCTCGGCAGGAGCCATGTCCACAACCACGCCGTTGGTGCCGATCACCGAGGCCGGCAGCACCATCGGCTTGGAGCTCATCAGCACGACGACGAACGGCTTGCCGGTCTCCCTCGCGACGGCGGCGAGCGCGTCGATCAGCGCGTTCTGCCCGCCCAACAGTTCCAGCGTGGCGGTGGAGCAGGTCTCGCCGATCATCTGGATGACGTCGCCGACCACGGCCACGATGAGGTTGGAACGCCGCGCGTTCTCGATCGCCTCGTCGAGCAGGGCCTGGTCGAAGGCGGCGGAGACGCCGACCTTCGGCCGGGGCTGGCCGTCGGGGAAGGTCTCGCCCTCCGGGTCGGGGATGAGGTTGACGATGTTCGCGCCGCGGGAGTAGGCGACCTCCCAATCCTCCGGCACGAGCGCCTTGAAGCCGTCGAGCACGGTGTCGATCATCTCGCGCGGGTGGCCGTCGGGCATCCAGTCGACCTGACCGGAGTTGCCGGCCCAGTCGCCCAGCTGCATCTGCGCGTCGTCGGCGAGCGGGCCGACGACGGCGATGCGCTTGGGGCCGTCGGCCGCGGACGGTTCGAACGGCAGCGCGCCGTTGTTCTTCAGCAGCGCCACGGATTCGCGGGCCACCTCCAGGTTGAGCCGCTGGTGCTCATCGGAACCGATGACGGCCTTGATGCGTTCGGCGTCAGGCAGGCGCGGATCCTCGAACAGGCCGAGGCGGAACTTGAGCGCCAGGATGCGAGAGACGGCATCGTCGATCAGCGCCTCGTCGAGCATGCCGGTGCGCACGGCCTCGATCGCACCCTCGTAGAACTGCGGCGTGGTCATGACCAGATCGTTGCCGGCCTTGACGGCGTCGGCGGCCGCGTGCGTGTAGTCCGGCTTGACGTGCTGCTCCCAGACGGAGCGGCCGACGTTGTCCCAGTCGGTGATCAGCGTGCCCTGGTAGTTCCACTCGCCGCGCAGCTTCTCGCTGAGCAGCCAGTGGTTGAATGTGACGGGCACGCCCTCGATGGATTCGTAGCCGAGCATGAACGTGCCGCAGCCCTCCTTGGCCACGCGTTCGAACGGCGGCAGGAACCAGGATTCGAGCTTGCGGTGCGAGAGATCGGCCTCGGAGGCGTCGCGGCCGCCCTGGGTTTCGGAGTATCCGGCGAAGTGCTTGGCACAGGCCAGGACCGCATCCTTGGGCAGCGCCTCCCCGGCCTTGGCGCCGCCCTGGTAGCCCTTGACGATGGCGGAGGCCATCTCGCCGATCAGCGTCGGGTCCTCGCCGAAGGTCTCGCCGACGCGGCCCCAGCGGGTGTCTCGGGCGATGCACAGCACCGGGGAGAACGTCCAGTGCACGCCGGTGGCGGAGACCTCCTCGGCGGTGGCGCGGCCGGCGGCCTGGACCTTCTCGGGATCCCAGCTGACGGCCATGCCAAGCTGCTCGGGGAAGATGGTGGCGCCCGGCCAGAACGAGTAGCCGTGAATGCAGTCGTCGCCGATCAGCACGGGGATATTCAGGCGTGTTTTGGTGTCCACGGCCTCCACCACGCGGGGCAGGTCCTCGGGCCTGGTGTGCAGGACCGAGCCGACATGCTTGTTCACGATGAGATCGTCGAGATCGGCGCTTCGGGCGTCGAGCTGCATCATCTGGCCGACCTTCTCCTCCAGGGTCATGCGGCCGAGCAGGTCCGCGATGCGCTCCTCAACGGGCAGGTCGGGGTTCTTGTAGGGCATGGTGGCTTCATCGGCCATGGCTATCGCCTTTCTCCATCGAACGTATAGATCCCTTACCGTTCGGCATTATACCCGCGACGACTCATCGACGTTCCGCGTTCAGTCCGGATATCCAGCCGTTGCGCCACGCATCGGACAGGGACCACGGCTCGCGCCCCGGACGCGGGCCGGAACCGTCGCGCAGCCGGCGCAGCTGGTAGCTCCAGAAGATGTGTCCGGCGCCGGCGTCCCACGTCCGCCGCTGCATCGCGGCGAGGTCGCGGTAGATCCGGTCCTCGGCCGATTGCCGTTCCGACGGTTCGGCGCGGCCCGCCGCACGCCCCGCCATCGCGTTCGCCAGACTCCACTCCCCTACGACCACCGGCGTATGCCGCGCCGCACGGCGGATGCGCCGCTCATTCCATCGGAGATACGCGCGGTACGCCCGCATCGCACGCACCGGACAGAACGCGTCGAGTCCGACCAGGTAGATATGCGTGTCCAGCATCACGTTGCGCATCCCCTCGCGCACGAACCAGTCGCCCCACGCGCCCAGCCGAAACCCGTCGTGGAACATGATGACAGCCTCCGGCCGCAGCACGCCACGCAGCCGGCGGTACGACTCCCGGTAGAACGCCTTGAGGAAGCGCATCGGCACATGCCCGCTGCCGCGTGCCTCCGCCGCGTCGCGGGCGGCGCCGGTCGAGGCCGCGGTGCGGTAGACCAGCCAGCTGACCGGCTCGTTGAGCACCTCGATGCCGAACAGCGCCGGATCGTCGCGATACCGTGCAGCCAGCCGGGTCAGTACGTCCAACGCGAACCCGACGGCCTTCGGACTGCGGCGCCAACGGCACACACCGGTCAGTCCGCCGTTGTCGTACCCGTTCTGCGAGCCGGGCACGGTATGCAGGTCGATGAGGACCTTGATTCCGGTGGCGTTGGCCCAGTCGAACGCACGGTCGAGGAACCCGACGCAGCCGGGATGCCCCGGCACGTCGCCGAAGATGAAATACGGCACCGGGATACGCACCAGGTTGCAGCCGTGCGCGGCGATGGCACGGAAATCGTCGAGCGTGACGTAGGTCTCGCGATGGCGGCGCAGGAGACGGTCGAGGGCGTCCGACGACATGGTCCGGTGCATCCAGATCTCGTCGGCTTCGCCGCTGGCGCGGAACAGCCCGGGCGTCATCCAGCGTTCCAGCACGAGCCAGTTGCCCAGATTCACCCCGCGGATCGGTTCGTCGAAGCCCAGCGCCACCCCATCACCTCCATCCCGTGCAACATTCCCTCCCATCATCGCACACCGGCGCCGCTTCGGAGCGGCCTCGATCTCACCAACCCCCTTACCCGGTACATATACGGGCTCTGACACATTCGGCCCTTTCTCTCTCCCGGACAACCGCGGAATTCCGGGGTTTTCGGGAATGGTTCACAGTCACGATGTGTCAGAGTCCGGGAACACCCCCTGTGACCGTGATCTATCGCAATCGTAATCCATCTTTCAAAACCGCGGAATTCCAGGGGTTTCGGGAATGGATCACGGTCACGATAGATCAGAGTCCGGGAACCGTCCAAATCAGCCGACGACGACGGCCACGTTCCATGGGCCGACGGTCAGGTCGGCGCCGGTCTCGACCTTGTCGCCGGCCTTCGGGGCGCCTGCGAAGGTGACGGTCGGATCGACGGTGCCGTCGGAACCGATTGTGACCGGGGCCACGACGACCTCGCCGGAGACCGGGCTGGCGAACGTGGCCGGTTCGGCCGAGTAGTTGAGCAGGTAGGTCACGCTCTCACCGGCCTCGTTGAAGCCCTGACGCACCGTGATGGTGCCGGCGAGCGGCAAGCCCGCGTACTCGATGCCGGCGTTGCCGACGGCCTCGCGCATGACGGCGCGGATCGCGTCGGGGGCCAGCAGCGTGCCGATCCATTCCGCGGTGCCCTTGCCGAAGGCATGACGGGTGATGGCCGCGTAGTCCTTCCACGCGTAGTGGCCGTAGGAGGCGAGCACCTCGGTGCCCTCGTCGGCCTTGAGCAGCTCGATCAGCGAGAGTGCCTCGGTGTCGGGCGTGCCCTCAAGCGCGCCGGAGAAGACGACCGGCACGTTCTTCGGACGGGTGAACTGGTTGTAGCTCATGCCGAACACGTCGGTCAGGTTGTGCGGGGCGCGGTCGTGCCAGATGGTCACCTCGTCGTCGGTGACGAACGAGCGCAGCGTGGCGACCAGATGGCCGCCGTTGGCGACGAACTCGCGCAGGTTGTCGGTGGTCTCCTGCGGGGTGGCGTACAGCGCCGGGGCCACGATCATCTCGTACTTGGCCAGACGCTCGGCGGGGGCGTCGACCGGCACGAAATCGCATTCGACGTTGAGCTCGAACAGCACGTCGTACACGTTGCGGACCACGTCGTTGTACTTCAGGCTCCCGCCGAACGGGAAACCCGCCTCGATGAGGAACCAGTCGAGCGCCGACAGCGACTCGTTGGAGACCATGATGGCCACCTTGTTGCGCTTCTTCAGGTGAACCAGATGCTCCCCCACCTTCGGGTCGGCGATCTCGTTGCCGAACACGCCGGCCTCGCGGTAGGTCGGGTTCGGTTCGAGGTCGTGACTCAACAGCCCCTTCCAGTAGGTTTCGAAGGAGTTGTGGATCGAGTGCCAGTGCCAGTATTCCACGCAGTCGGCGCCGGAGGCGAGATGCGAGTAGGCCTGCAGTCGCAGCTGGCCGGGGAACGGCAGCCAGCCGTGCTGGCCCTGGGCCTCGGTCTCAAGCACCAGATAGTTCGCGCCGTCCTTGGTGGAGCGGGTCATGTCGCCGCCGAAGGCGATCTCCTTGCCGGTCAGGTCGTCCTCGGTCGGGTGGTAGATGTCCACGCCGGTGATGTCCACGCCCCGCGCCGCCTTGAAATGGTCGACGGCCGGCTGCACGCCGAAGGAGTAGCCGCGCCACTCGAAGTCGAAGTTGTGGGTGATGAACTGGTCGGGCTTGGCGTACTCGCGCACGATGTCGGCCTGCCACTTGAGGAATTCGGCTACCTGCGCGCGGCGGAAGCGGTCGAACTCGCCGAGCAGCGACTGGTTGATCGTGCCGGTCACGTCCGGGAAGTCCTCCCAGGCGTTGACGCGGTTGGACCAGTAGTCCAGGCCGAAGCGGGCGTTGAGCTCGTCTAGGTCGTCGTTGAACCTCTCGCGCAGGTACTTGACGAACAGGGCCTGCATGTCCGGGGAGACCGAGTCGTAGTACTTGGTCTCGTTGTCGACCTGATAGCCGATGACGGCCGGATGGTCGGCCACGTGCGCGATGAGTCTGCGGATGATGCGCTCCGCGTAGAACCGGTACGTCGGGTTGACGATGTCCATGATCTGGCGGGCGCCGTACTTGCCCGGGCCGGCCGGGGTGACGGCCAGGACCTCGGGATGCATCTTCACCATCCAGGTGGGCACCGCGTAGGTCGGCGTGCCGACGATCACGTCAATGCCGGCGCGCTGGGCCGCGTCGAGGGCGCGGTCGATATGCGTGAAGTCGAAGACGCCCGGCTGGGGTTCCTCGGTGCTCCAGGTGGATTCCGCGATGCGGATCAGGTTGATGCCGGCCTCCTTCATCATCCGCATGTCCTCATCCACGCGGTCGAGGTCCTTGGGCATGTATTCGTCGTAGTACGCCACTCCGAACAGGATGCGGTCGGTATGGGTTCGCGCCATGATGTTCTCCTTTGAAATATGATGCCGTGTCCGTTGACGATGGTATCCGAAATATCCGATCCCACCGCAGCCCGCCGCGCATGGGGGCCGCGGATGTCGGAAGCCTCCCCGCCAAGGGGAGGCTTGGGATCACTTGACGTTCTTGATGAGCATGATGAACACGCAGCCGACGAGGGCGAAGCAGATCGCGATCGGGAAGGCGAACACGTAGCCCAGGGCGAGCACGACCGAGCTCATGATCACCGGGCCGAGCATCTGACCCAGCGTGGTGGCCAGGTTCAGGATGCCCAGGTCCTTGCCGGCCTCCTCCTTGTTCGGCAGCACATCCACCAGCAGCGCCTGGTCCACGGACGTGTACACGCCGTAGCCCAGACCCGCGATCGCCGCGTACAGGTACATGCCCATGCTCGTGGGCATGATCCACGGCATCGCGATGCCGATCGCGAAGCACACCGACGCCACCACAACCGGCACCTTACGCCGACCGATGAAATCGGAGAACGGACCGGCGGCCACGGAGCCGACCAGGCCCACCACCATCGTGATCGTGGACATCACCGAGATCGTGACCGCGGAGTCCTCGGTGGACTGGCCCACATAGTTCTGCACGATGTACAGCTGGTAGGCGGTGATCATCTGATAGCTCAGCAGCATGCACACACGACCCGCGAACGCCTTGTAGAAGTCGTGCGCGGTCGAGAAGCGCGGCGGGCGGAAGCTCATGACGATGTCCTTGACGCCGCTGTCGGCCTTGGGCAGGTAGTCGGCGGCCTCCTCCTTCGGGAAGATCAGCACAGCCACGAAACCACCCAGGAACATGAACACGCCGGCCACAGCGAAGCCCGGCACCATATTCGTGATGAACACCGCACCCAGCATCACGCCGATCGGCGCGCCGACCGTCGAGCCGGCGCCGTAGAACGCCGACATCGTGCCGCGGATGCCCGAAGGCACGCGGTCGGACAGGATCGCCACGCACGGGGCGATCATCGCGTTCAGACCGAACATGCACAGGCAGTACAGCACCGTCAGCAGGATCGGATTCGTCGTCATGCCGGTCAGGAACAGCGTGACGCCGCCCAGCACCGCGCCGAACACGATCCACGGGGTGCGCCGACCAAACCGCGAACGCGAACGGTCCGAGAAGTTGCCGAACATCAGATTCGACACCAGGGAGGCGACCGCGGTCCACGCGTTCACGATGCCCAGCAGCGCTTCGGGCTCGATCCCCTCGATCGACTTGTAGTGTTCCGGCAGCAGCACCGCATTGACGATCTGCAATCCGATGCACCACAGGAAACCGAATATAAAGAAGCCGACACCGAATCGTGTCAGGACCGACTTCGGCACCGGACGACCCGTCTCCGGGGAAAGCGACGGATCCTTCGAGGCGGCATCGACCGCGGCCTCATGCGCCGCCAGCCGCTCCTCCTTGCTCATAGCAACAGCCTCACTCATCATTGACCTTCCTCTGTCTACATTGACTTGTTGCACCTTCCGGTCGGCGGACAGCCTCGTCAAACATATCTACCAACCATTCGGTAGATACGAGTATATACGCATGACACAAGGGTTGTCAAGCGACTATCGAATATGTGTTAGACGGCGTTAAATGTTGATATTTCAATGGTTTATAACCATTGAAGCCATGTTTTTAGTTAAAATGTTTAGATGTGTTAGATAAAGTTAGATAAGAAAGGGTCTTCGCACTACCTCGCTTTTCAAAACGACAGGGGCGGAATTCCGCCATTGCGAATCCCGAACCCCGAAGTAGTGCGAACCCCACTCAGCGGTACCGGTCCCAGACCGGCGAGGGGAAGATCATCCGCTCGAACACCAGCCACTCGTCATACATGTCGATCGGCGGTTCGCGCAACCACCGCAGCTGGATGCCGTCCATCGCCTCGATGCACTGACGCACCACCGGCATCATGGTCTCGTCCCAGGCGCCGACCTCGGGCGGCAGGCTCCACGGGAACCGGCTGTAATAGTCCCAGACCGACAGCGGGCGGTTGCGGAAATAGTCATAGAGCGGATGCTCGGGGTTGAACGCCTCGGACTCCAGCACCATATACAGCTGCACCATCATGCGGCGGGCGGCGTTGTGGCGCACCAGAAACCGCAGATACGCGGGGAACAGCGGGGCTTCGGGATCGCTGCCCGGCAACCCCGAAGCCAGGAAGTCGTCCGGCGTGCCGGAGGCATCGTACACATCAGTGATCAGCAGCTGCAGCAACCCGTCCTTGTTGCCGATATAGTGCAGCAGACCAGGCTGACTCATGCCGACCTCGTCGGCCACATCCTTCAGCGAGATGCCGTTGAAACCCCGTTCGCTGATCAGTTTCGCCGCCGCGCGGGTGATCTCCCCCATCCGCTCCTCAGGCGTCTTGCGTACCCTCTTCTGCTTCACCATGCCGCCCAGTCTAGCGCACCGGGTCAATAAGCCCCGAAAGCATCTCTTTGCGGACTCTGACACATCTCGGCTGTCACAAGCTTCTTGCGTATCCGCGGAATTCCGCGGATTTACCGAAATGGTTCACGGTCACGATGTATCAGAGTCCATAGGAAAAGACCCCGTGGGAGGAATTCCGTAGGGAGAGCCCTCCACAGGGAGAGCTCTCCATCAGAGGACTCAGTCGGCGGCCTCCATGCCGTCGGTCCGGCCGCCCTTGACCGGGGCGTCCAGACCGGCCGCGTGCGCCTTCTTGGCGGCGGAGATCATCAGCTTGATGCGGTTGAGCTGGTTCGCCTCGCTGGCGCCCGGGTCGTAGTCGATCGACACAATGTTGGCCTGCGGATACAGGCGGCGAATCTTGCCGAACATGCCACGGCCGGTCACATGGTTGGGCAGGCAGGCGAACGGCTGCGCGCAGATCACGTTTGGGCAGCCCTGCTCGATCAGTTCCAGGATCTCGGCGGTCAGCAGCCAGCCCTCGCCGGCCTGCACGCCGACCGAGGTGACGGACGCGGCCTTCTTGACCAGCTCGGGCATCGGCTCATCCTGTTGGAACTTGCCATGCGCCAGATCAATGGCCGCACGCACCGGGTTCAGGTACCGGTCGAGGCCCCACCGCATGATGCCGTAGGTCACCGGATTGCCGCCCTTGCCCAGATAATGCTCGTTCCACTCCGAGATGTACGGCTTGGTGGTCATGAACTCCATGATGCCCGGCACCACGGCCTCACAGTCCTGCGACTCGATGACATCGACCACATGGTTGTTGGCATCCGGATGGTACTTGACCAGGATCTCACCGACCACGCCGACGCGCACCTTGCGCGGGACGTCCTTGAGCGGCAGCGCGTCAAAGGATTTCACGATCTCCTTGACCAGCGTCTGATACGGCAGGAAGCCCTTGCCCAGCACCTTGGCGGCGGTCTTCGAACGGCCATGGTGCTCGATCGTCTCACGCACGATCGTGTCCCACTGCCGATACAGCGCGTTCGCGCTGCCGGGCGTGACCTCATACGGGCGCACGCGGTACAGGCATTTCATCAGCAGATCGCCGATGATCAACGCCTTCAACGCGCGGTGGATGAGCTGCGGCGTGGGCGTGAAGCCGGGGTTGTCCTCCAGGCCCTGCGTGGAGATGGCGATGACCGGGATCTGCGGATATCCGGCGTCCACCAGCGCCTTGCGAATCAGACCGAAGTAGTTGGTCGCACGGCACATGCCGCCGGTCTGGGTGATGGCCAGCGCCACCTTGTCCGGATCGTATTTGCCTTCAAGGATCGCGTCGATCAGCTGGCCGATGACCATGATGGCCGGATAGCAGGCGTCGTTGTTGACGTACTTGAGACCGACCTCGACGTCCTCATGGCTGGCATGTTCGAGCACGTCGAACTTGTAGCCAGCCGAACGGATCACCGATTCGACGAGCGAGAAGTGGATCGGGCTCATCTGCGGGGCCACGATCGTGTAGTCCTTCTTCATGGACTTGCCGAACGGGATCTTGTTGGCGTACTTGGTCAGCGTGGCCGAGTTGTGCGCCCCCTTCTTGCCCTGCCCCGCTGCGGCGTTCCGCGAGGCGTCCCTGACCGCCTGGGTGAGCTTGGGGTTGCCGCGCATGACGGTGTCGAGCATGACCTGCCGGCCCGGGGTCGGCGCCTCGGATCCGGTCCTGCGGAATTCGCCGGTCTTCGGCCGCTGCGCCGCGGCCAGCGCCGCTTCGGCGGCGGCCAGCTGCGCTTTGGCGGATTCGACCGCATCCTGCGCGGCCTTCAGCTCGGCGTCGGATGCCGCGGACCGTTCGGCCTTCGGGGCCTCATCCGTGGCGGATTCGGCCGACCCGGCGGTTGCGGCACGCGCGGCGTTGGATTCGCGCTCCTCGACCGCGGCCTTGAGCGAACGCAGACGGATCTTGGCGGCGCCCAGGTTCGAGACCTCGTCGATCTTGAGCATGGTGTACACGTCGGCCTTGTCCGCCAGGATCTCCGCCACCTGGTCGGTGGTGATGGCGTCCAGGCCGCAGCCGAAGGAGTTGAGCTGCACGAGTTCGAGCCCCGGGTAGGAGGCCACGAAGTTCGCCGCCGCGTACAGGCGGGAATGGTAGGCCCACTGGTTGGTCACGCGCAGCGGCATGCGGGTGGTGACCCTGCGGTCGTCCACGTGGCGGAAGCCGTTGGCGTTGCGCTTGCGCGGGTCCTCCTCGCCTTCGGACAGATAGTCGCTCAGATGCAGCTTCTCGCCCGGCTGCAGCTCGCAGATCGAATCCTCGGAGAGCACCACCATGCCCAGCGAGCAGATCGTCTCGGGAATGCCGTGGTTGATCTCGGGGTCGATGTGGTACGGACGGCCAGCCAGCACGATGCCGCGGCAGTCGTGTTCCTTCATGTACGCCAGGGCGCGCAGGCCCTCCTGCTGCACGTCGTACTTGAAGACCTTGTCCTCGGCGTAGGCGGCCTTGACGGCCTCCTGCGCCTCCTCGCGGGTCACGTTCGCCCACGCGAACTCCTCCACGATGCGCTCGACCATCAGCTCGTGGTTGGCCAGGTTGAAGTACGGCCGCATGTAGCGGATGCCCTCTTCACGCAGTTCGGGCATATTGGCGCCGATGACCACCGGATAGTTGGCCACCACCGGGCAGTTGTAGTGGTTGTCGGTGTTGTCGACCAGGTTCTCCTCGTAGCTCACGCACGGGTAGAAAATCGTCTTCACGCCCTTGCCGAGCAGCCACTTGATGTGGCCGTGCACCAGCTTGGCCGGGTAGCAGATGTTCTCGGAGGCGATCGACTCGATGCCCGTCTCGAACAGTTCATGGCTGGAACGCCCGGAGATCACGACCTTGAAGCCCAGCGAGGTGAGCAGCGTGAACCAGAACGGATAGTTCTCATACATGTTGAGCACGCGCGGGATGCCGATCTCGCCGCGGGTGGCCTTCTTGTCGGTGAGCCTGCGGTAGGCGAAGCACCGCTTGTACTTGTAGTCGTACAGGTTCGGCCGGTCGGAACGCTGCTTCTTGGCGTCGCCGCCACGTTCGCAGCGGTTGCCGGTCACGTAGCGCGAGCCGTCGGCGAATGTGGTGATCGTCAGCTTGCAGTGGTTCTGGCACAGCTTGCACACGTCGCGCGTGCTGGTCATCGTCAGGTTGTCGAGTTCCTCGCCCTTGAGGATCGTGGACTCGGTGCCGTCCTCATAGTGCATGCGGGCGGTGAGCGCGGCGCCGTACGCGCCCATAAGCCCCGCGATGTTCGGGCGGGTGACCTCGCGCTCGGTGAGCAGCTCGAATGCGCGCAGCACGGCGTCGTTGAGGAACGTGCCGCCCTGCACGACCACCGTATCGCCCAGTTCGCCCGAGTCGCGCAGCTTGATGACCTTGTACAGCGCGTTACGCACCACCGAATAGCACAGGCCCGCGGCGATGTCCTCGATCGAGGCACCTTCCTTCTGCGCCTGCTTGACCGAGGAGTTCATGAACACGGTGCAGCGCGAGCCCAGGTCCACCGGATGCGTGGAGTTCAGCGCGGCCTGCGTGAACTGCTCGATGGTCAGGCCCATCGACTGCGCGAAGGTCTGCAGGAACGAGCCGCAGCCGGAGGAGCAGGCCTCGTTGACGGCGATCGAGTCGATGACGCCGTCGGTGATGGCCAGGTACTTCATGTCCTGGCCGCCGATGTCGATGACGGCGGTGACGCCGGGGCTGACCATTTCGGCGCCGCGGTAGTGCGCCATCGTCTCGACCACGCCCTCGTCCAGGTGCAGGCCGGTGGTGATCAGGCCCTCGCCGTAGCCGGTGGCGCAGGAGCGTGCGATCCACGCACCCTCGGGCAGTTCGGACTGGATGCGCTTGACGATGTCGATGGCCGCGGTCAACGGGCTGCCGTCGTTCGTGGCGTAGCTGGACCAGACAATCTCACGGTCGTCGTTGACCAGCGTGGCCTTGATGGTGGTCGATCCGGCATCGATGCCCAGGAAATGCGGGCCGGACGCGTCCTCCAACGTGCCGATGTGCACGTGCTCACGGTGGTGCCGGGCGTTGAAGGCCTCGCGGTCCGCTTCGGTCGGGAACAGCGGGGGCATCGTCGGGGTGTTGACCGGCAGGTGTTCGAGTTCGTCCAGACGCGCCAGGATGTCGGCGCAGGGGCGGGCCTCGAAGTGTTCGACGGAGTCGAGCTTCTCCGGCTGCCCGGCCAGCAGAGCCGCGCCGAACGCCACGTACAGATGGGCGTCGGTCGGCACGATGAATTCGTCGACCTTGCCTTCGAGCGCCCGATGGAACGCCTCGCGCAGCTCGGACATGAAGAACAGCGGGCCGCCCAGGAAGATGACGGTGCCGTGGATCGGACGGCCGGACGCCAGACCGGCGATGGTCTGGGTGGCGACGGCGGTGAAGATGGAGGCCGCCAGATCCGGCTTGGCGGCGCCGTCGTTGATCAGCGGCTGCAGGTCGGTTTTGGCGAACACGCCGCAGCGGGATGCGATCGGATACAGCGTGGTGTAATGCTTGGCCATCTCGTTGAGGCCTTCGGCGTCGGTGTCCAGCAACGTGGACATCTGGTCGATGAACGCGCCGGTACCGCCCGCGCAGGAGCCGTTCATACGCTGCTCCGGCGTCGGCTTGAGATAAGTGATCTTGGCGTCCTCGCCGCCCAACTCGATGATGACGTCGGCCTGCGGGTATTCGGCGTCGATCGCCTCGGTCTCGGCGATGACCTCCTGGATGAACGGTACGTGCAGGCTGTCGGCGAGCGCCAGACCGCCGGAACCGGTGATGGCCAGCCGAACCGGCTCGTCGCCGCGGCCGTCCTCCACCAGCGTGGCGTGGATGTCCTCCAGCAATCCGGCCACCGTGGCACGCACATTGGCATGATGTCGGCGGTAATCGGAGAACAGCACGTGCTCGAGCGAATCCTCCTGATCGAGCACCACGGCCTTCACTGTGGTCGAGCCGATGTCGAGTCCTACGCGCAGCGGCTTCATATCGCTCCTCTCGGCCACGGTATTCGCTGTATCCACCATGTATACCTCGTTCGCTTCGACGCCGGGGCGATGCCGGTCAGGACACCGCGTACGCCCGGTTGCTCATACCGTAATATAGTCGGGGACCAGTCCAAACGCGGCTCGGGACGTTAGCGCATCGCGTAATCCCCCGATTGGCGCCGTGCATATACGACGGCGGCCGGCCGCAACTCCATGGGGGGGGGATCGCGGCCAGCCGCCGTCGGTCAGGGGAAACGGGATGCTAGAGCTTGAATCCCGCGTAGTTCTTGGCCACTTCAATGACCCGGTAGACATCGAGGTTCGGCTGGTTCAGCTGTTCGTTGCGCCGGATGAAATCGAGGAAGCCGTGCCAGAGGTGGTCGGCCTCGTCGCCATCGCCGGCGGCGAGCGCCCGCAGCGCGTCGGCCAGATGCAGCACGTAGGTGCGGTGATGGCTCAGCAGCACCCATTCGCGCTTGACCGGTCCCTCGCACGAAGCGATATGCGCTTCGATGACGTCGAGGAAACCATCGGCCTCCTTGACGGCCTGCGCGTATCGATCCGCCATGACCGGGTCCTGCCGGGAGCCGATCGCATTGAAGTAGTCGCACGATGACAGCTCGCTCAACCGTTCCAGCCACTGGGCGGCCTGCTGCCAGTCGGGACCATAGAGCGCCTCGAAGTACTCGCGCTTGAGATCCTCGTAATCCAGTGTGTCATCCCACAAGGTGCGTCCCATGACATAGTCGGGGAAGAACGTGGGAGCGCCCACGCGCAGTTCCTGACAGCTCATGTACCCGCCCAGGCCCAGATGGCCCAGATACTTCACATCGCGCGAGATCGTGCGTGCGATCTTCATGTATCCCAGATCACCGTAGTGGGCGCGGCCGAGCGGGTAATCATAGACGAAGCTGTCGCCGTCGAAGACTTTGCGCCAAGCGAACAGGTAGGCCAGGTTTTCCTCCAGCGAGTTGGGCATCGTGTAGTGATTGCGCACATACGGCTCAGGCTCGGGCACGCCATGGTCGTAGTCCACATCCGCATAGCTTTTCTCGAAGGTGCGCGTGATCGGCGCGAACATCATCGTGAACCGCTCCGGGTGGGCGATACGCTCGTGCTCGGGCGCAAACAGCAGCTCATGGTACAGCAGGAAGCAGATGCGGGTGTCCAGTCGCTCCTCGGTCAGGCGTTCGTCCAGAAGGTTGAGGAAGCGCACATATTGGTCCGAGACGAGTTCCTTGGAGCATTCAGCGCATTCGCAGATGTTGTTGTCCGCATCGGAGAGCCAGACGTGCAGATAGTCCACGTCGGGCCGGCGGCGGGCGTAATCCACGACATGCTCGACCATGGCCGGGATGACCTCGGGGTTGGCGAAATCGAGGCTCGTCAGGATCGGCGCGCCATCGATCAGCTCGCGCTTGCCGTTGACCTCGGCCACAAGCGGTTTGCGGTCCTCGGGCAGCGTGATGCCACGCTCCCAGCCGAACTTCGAGGAGTATCCGAGCACCTCGCCGGTCCAGCCGTGGCCGACGCGGTGGTGGACCAGGCCGCGGGCGGCCATCGCCTCGTCCACCTGGTCGCTCATGCGTTGGGCGATGTCCGTGCTGAAGGGCTCCTTGGCGGCGTAGGGGTTGAACTCGTGGTCGTACCAGCGCTTGAGGAAGGAGTATGGGTTCTCGAACTGCACGAAGAAGGCGTTGAACCCGACCTTGGGCATCCAGTCGATGAAATCGAGGATGTTCTCGATGCTGTCGGCGCCTTCGATGCATACGCCTCGGTGGACCTGCGAAGCCGTCTGCTCCAGGTGCAGGCTGCGCGAGGCGAATGCGGACGGATTGAGGGCGGCGAGCAGCTCATGGGCGCGTCCGGGGCGCGTCCACCGGCAGCCCATCTCCTGAAAGAAGCGGTAGACGCCGATGAGCAGGGCCACGTCGGTGTTGGCGTGGATGGACAGACGCCCGTCCTTGAGGTCGATCGCGAAGGCGTCGTGGATGCCGGGGCCGTTGTGTACGCGGTCGCTGGCCAGGCTGACCTGCGCCTGCCCCTGCCCGGTCTGGGCATCCGTAACCGTCAGCCCGAACACCGCGTGCGCGAGCCGTGTGAATTCGTTGCGGCATGTGGCGGCCACGGCCTCGCCGGCCTCGACCGCAAGCCCGATCGTCATTGCTACGTCGCTCATGCCCGTGCTCCTTCGACGTTCGGCGTGGCTGTGGCCGTGGCGGCCTCGACGGTTGCGGCGACTTCGGCGGTTGCGCCGGCCTCAACGGTTTCGACGGTTTCGGCGGCCGATTCCTTGCCCTGTTCGATCCTGACATGCGCCATGTCGGCGGCCTTGAAGAACGGGTAGTAGATCACGAAGGACATCACCACAAGAATCGCCTGCAGCACGGCTGCCTGCCAGCTGCCGCCCGTGGCCAGGAAGCCGCCTAGAATCGGCGGGGTGGTCCACGGCAGGGCCACGCCGGTGGTCAGCGGCACCAGACCGGTGGCCATGGCGGCATAGGTGATGACCGCGTTGGCGACGGGGGTCAGGATGAAGGGGATGAGCATGATCGGGTTGAGCACGGTCGGGAAGCTGAACAGGATGGCCGTGTTGATGTTGAACAGGGCCGGAATGCCGGAGACCTTGCCGAGCACCTTGTATTCCTTGCTCTTGGAGAAGAACAGCAGGCACAGCGCCAGACCGATCGTCGCTCCGCCGCCGCCCATGTAGACGAACAGATCCATGAACGGCGCGGTGATGATGTTGGGCAGCTCCTGACCGGCCTGGAGAGCCAGACGGTTGGCATCGGCCTGCTGCAGCCAGATCGGATTCATGACCGAGCCGACCACCTGGCCGCCGTTGACGCCGCAGAACCAGAAGATCGAGTTGAGCAGCACGGCCACGAAGGTACCGGGCAGCGTTGCGCCGATGTAGCTCAGCGGGGTGCCCACGATGATGGCCAGCAGGTTGTTGAGACTGCCGATGCCGGTGACCTGCAGCACCTTCATGATGACCGCGAAGAGAATGAGGATGACCGCGCCGGGGACCAGGGCCGCGAAGGAACGGCCGACCACGTCGGGCACGCTCTTGGGCATCTTGATGGTGAAGTCGCGCTGGATGAACTGACGGTAGATCTCGGCGGCGACGAAGGCCACGACGATGGCCGTGAACAGGCCCTTGCCGCCCATCATGCCGTAGGGGATGCCGACGGCGCCGTCCGCGTCGGTCAGCGGAGGGGTCACCAGCAGGAACGCGCCAAGCGCGAGGATGCCGGCCGACGGGCCGTCCGTGTCATAGGATTCGGCCAGGCGGTAGGCGATGCCGAAGCTCGTGGCCAGCGCCAGCAGGCCGAAGGAGTTGTTGGCCATCGTGTTGAGCAGGGTGTCCAGCTCGCCGTGCTCATGCAGCCACGTCGTCCAGGCGTCGACGGGGAAGCTGCCGATCAGGGTGAAGATGGAGCCGATGAGCACCAACGGCATCGCCATCAGCACGCCTTCCCTCAGGGCCTTGAGATGCCGCTGTTGGGCCACCTTCTCACCGAATGGCGCAAGTTTGTTCGCCAGGAAATTCATTAAGGCACCGCTTTTCATTACGCTCCTTTGGTAGCGGGAATGATTCGACAACGAATCTATTTAATATGGTTTGCTTACTAATTATCGCCGATAATCCACCGACAGAAACCAGTATGCACCCACGCGCGACCAACCGGCAACCCCGTATCGAAAACATCGCACGATCACTGGAATTATGCGGATGTTACGGCGTGTTGGACTCTTGGCGAACCGCACCGACGAAAAACCTGAGCCCTATATAATCCCCGGAAACCATTTAGTACCCTGATACACACTAATTATGGCCGCGTTTGATTGGACATCCAAGCAATATTGGGATATATTTAATATTTAATGCATACTAAATATGGCGGCGCAAACGCCGACCGCCAATCCGTCATGGGTCTACGATGGCGTAGCCGCAAGGAGGAGAGTTATGTGGTTGGACGGAGTTCGGCGCGCCGACCGGTGGCGCCGGCGTCTACGCACATTGGGGGCGCTGACCACGCTGCTGGCGATGGCGGGCTGTTCGATCGGGGCACCGCCCTCCCCCGCGGATGATGCCGCGGATAACCATCTGACCGTCTGGGTGATGCAGGATGACCTGTCCGAGCAGACGCTTGACGCGATCACCGCACGGTTCACCAAGACGAGCGGAGCCACGGTCGACGTGCAGATCCAGCCGTGGGACGGCATCGCCACGAAGCTGACGACCGCCCTGGTCACCACCGATCCGCCGGATGTCATCGATATCGGCAACACGAAGGCGACCGACTTCGCTTCCTACGGCGCGCTGGCCGATCTGAGCGACCAAGCCGACCGCCTGTCACGCGGAAAGCACTGGCTGCCGGGCTTGGAGGATCCGGTCACGCTCGGCGGCAGGCTCTACGGCGTGCCAGCCTTCGGCGCCACCCGCGCCGTCATCGTCAATATGCGCATGTGGCGTCAGGCAGGCATCACCGAAATCCCCGAAACAATGGACGAGTTGGAGCGCGACCTAAAGACCGTGGCCGACGCGCACCACGACCAGGCCGACTTCTGCCCGTTCTATCTGCCCGGCCAGCATTGGTTCGCCGGTCTGCAATTCGTCTGGGACGCAGGCGGCGACGCCGCCATGCTTAACGACGGCCAATGGCGGGGAGGCTTGTCCTCAAAGAACGCCGTCACCGGACTGGAGCGGTTCAAGGCCTTCCAGAACGCCTGGTCCACCGAAGCGTCACGCACTGTGGATACAACGAACCCCGACATGGTCCAGCTGTTCGTGCAGGGCAAGACCTCGGCCATCCTGTGGAATTCGACCGCCGTCACCAAGATCCTTGCCTCCGACGCCGGACTGGGGCGCGACGACCTCGCCGTGTTCCCGATGCCCGGCGAGAACGGCGGCATCCAACCCTCCCTGATGGCCGGATCCGTATGGGCCGTGCCGACGCGCAGCCGTCATCGCGAACTGGCACTCGAATGGATCATGGCCGCCACCGACCCTGATATCCAACGACAATGGATCGCCGACCATGACAACTGGCTTCCCAATACCACCGAACTGTTGGATGAGCTCATCGCGGACGCATCCATCGACGACATCCAGCGCGGATTCCTGACGACGGCCCGTCAGGCACGCGCCACACCCAAGGCCGATGGCTGGTCGCTCATCGAAGGCGACGGCTCGCTCAAGCAACTCTTCACCGCCGTGGCAACGGGTCGAAGCACGATAGAGCAGGCGTCCCGCAGCTTTGACCGGCACGCCGACGACGTGTTCGAACAGGCGAAAGGGGCATGATGACACCGGACCTGCTTCATCCACACCGAACAAGCGCCAATACGCATCTCCCCAGCCGCCGCAACCATGCGCCATTGGCGATGACCGCCCCCGCACTGGTCATCATCACCGCAATCACGTTGGTGCCGCTCGCCCTGCTGGTCGTCGCCTCCTTCACCGACTTCGACGTACGTTCCCTGTTCACCGGACGCTTCGAACCGGTCGGATTCGCCCAATACACGGCGCTGCTGGCGGACGACGAATTCCTGCACTCATTGGCGACGACGTTCATCTTCACCGCCGCACTAGTCGTCGGCAGCATGCTCATCGGCATGGGCGTAGCGCAGTTGATGACCCACCTGGGCGGCCTGATGCGCACGCTGGTGTCACTGGCGCTGGTCCTGGCCTGGGCTCTGCCGAACGTGGCTTCATCGCTGGTGTTCGCCTGGATGTTCCAACCTGGCTACGGGGTCGTCGGCTGGCTGTTGACACGGTTGCGCGTGTTCGGCGATGTGACGGGAGTGGCGTGGACGGCGGACGGCAGGTTGGCCTTCGTCGTCATCTGGCTGCTGGTCGTCTGGCAGGCGGTGCCCTACATCGCAATCACCGTGTACGCCGCGCAGACCCAGCTTGACCATACCGCGTTGGAGGCGGCGGCCATCGACGGCGCCGGCCCGATTCGCTCATACTGGATGATCACCGTGCCGATGCTCGCGCCGCAGCTGACGATCATCGCCATCCTGTCGGTCATCTGGGATTTCAACGTATTCAACCAGATCTGGCTGCTGACGCAGGGCGGCCCCGACGGCGCGACCTCGACGCTCGGCGTCTACGCCTACCGCACGGCCTTCATCGGGTTCGATATCGGTAAGGGCGCCGCCATCAGCGTCGTGACCGCCGCTATCCTGCTGGCCTTGACCGGCGTGTATCTGAAACGACTGTTGGCGAACGGGGAGGAGCTATGAGACCGACACCGTTGCGACGCTGGAGCCGACGACTGGCCGCACTTGCCTTCGTCGTCATCTGGATGTTCCCGGTCTACTGGATGCTGGTGACCGCGCTGAAGCCGCGCGGACGGATCCTGGAGTCCACGCCGACCTTCCTGCCGACGCATCCCTCGCTCGACCACTTCCGCCAGGCGGTGTCCGGACAAGCCTTCGGCACCTATCTGCGCAACAGTCTGATGGTCACCGCAATCACCGTCGTGCTGTCCGTGGCGCTGGCCTTCCTGGCATGCGCCGCGCTGACGCTGTATCGTTTCCGGGGCCGCCGCATCATCATGATGGCGGTGATGGCCATCCAGATGATACCCGGCACGGCGCTGCTGATTCCACAGTTCGTCGTATTCAACCGGTTGGGCATGCTCGACACGTACGCCGGGCTGATCCTGGCCTATATGGCCTCGATCCTGCCGTTCTCCATCTGGAACCTGCGCGGCTTCTTCATGGCGATGCCGCGCGAGGTCTTCGAATCGGCCCGTGTGGAAGGCGCCGGCGAATGGCAGATCATGCGGCATATCACGCTGCCGCTCGCCGCCCCGGGCATCATCTCCACCTCCGTGTTCGCCTTCATCCATTCATGGAACGACTATGTGATCGCCTACACCTTCATGAAGAACCAGGCCCACTACACTTTACCGGTGTGGCTGGCCTCCTTCTCCACCCCACAGGGTGTGGACGTGGGGGCGCAGATGGCCGCCTCGATCCTCTTCGCCCTGCCGGTGATCGTCTTCTTCCTCGTCGTGCAGCGGCGCATCGCCGGCGGCGATCTTGCGGGGGCAATCAAATAGCGGCGGCATGCCGTGACTGAATACAATGAAACCGAAGGAAAGGATCATCCGATGAGCACAACGCCGCTGCGGGACACACCATTGGAGGCACGGGCCGATGGCGCGCAGCCGTGCGCAACCGGACATGACCGGCTGCGCGGCGTCGGCCCGGAAGATGTGCGCCGACGCAATCGCAGCAGCGTCATCGGCCTGCTGTACCCGGACCACAGTCTCAGCCGCGCCGATGTGGCCAAGCATACCGGACTGTCGAAATCCTCGGCATCCGACGTCATCACCTCGCTGCTGGATGACGGACTGATTCGTGAAGAAGGCATGCGCGCGCCGTCGGGGCCGGGCAGGCCGGCGATCATGTTGCACCTGGTGCCGGATGCACGCCAGATCATCGCGCTGGACATCTCGCACACCTCGCATCTGGAGGGCATCGTCACCAATCTGACCGGACGGATTCTGGCGCGCGACGAGGTGCCCGTAGACGGCGGCAGGCCGCTGGACATCGAACCAATCGTCTCGCTGTGCCTGCGGCTGCGCGACCGCCTGACCGCTCCGGCGCTCGGCGTGGGCGTGGCCACACCTGGCACGGTCGACGGCAGGGGCGTTGTCGTCAAAGCCGCGAACCTCGGCTGGCACGACGTCGACCTGGCCTCGCTGCTCTCCGAGCGCGTAGGCCTGCCTGTGCGCGTCGACAACAATGCCAACGTGTCGGCGCTGGCGGAACTGCAATACGGCGCCGGGCAACGCAATATGATCTTCGTGCAGATCGCCCGCGGCTTGGGCGCCGGCATGATCATCGACAACCGCATCGTCACCGGCACCTACTTCTCCGCCGGCGAGATCGGCCATGTAGCCGTGGACGACACGGGTCCGATCTGCGGCTGCGGCAAACGCGGATGCCTTGAAACCCTGACCTCGTTGCCGGTGCTGCGCAAGCAGCTGGCCGCGGACCCCTCGCACCGCGACCGCATCCTCACGCAGGCCGGCAGCATCCTGGGGCAGATGCTGTCCATGCCGATCGCAATGGCGGGCGTGGCCGACATCGTCATCAGCGGCGACCCCGAACTCATCGACGACACCTTCCTGGCGGCCGTCTCCTATGCGGTCAGCACGCGCATCGATGCGGACTTCCTCGGCAAGGTGGTTGTCCGCCGCCCGCAGCTTGATCACGACATGGCCCTGCTCGGCGAAAGCGCCTCCGTGCTACGCGCCACCCTCCTCTAGCCGCGCCCGTGACGCGGCTGCCATGTCGCGTATCCGGGCAGCCGGAACCCCGGTCGCCTGGATACGCCTCGGCGGCTCAGGAGGCCTGCTGGCCCTCACCCGCCTCGCGGTCCTTCAGGTAGATTTCGGGGATGTCGCGCTCTTGATCGTGCAGCTTGGCCCAGATCACCGGCGCCCCGGCGGCCAGCGACTTGGGGACGTCCAGGATGCGCTGGTTGGAGCTGCCTCGGAACTGCAGCAGGGAGTCCTTGAGCGTCCTGATGAACCGGCCATCGACCAGCACATCGATGAGTTCCAGCAGTTCGCGCTTATCCGGCGTCTCGCCGGGGCGCATCAGCTCCTCCCAGGTGTACCCGGTCCAGGACCAGATGTCCTTGGTGTGGCCGAACTCCCTGCGGATGCGGCGTGACAGCGGGATGAGCACCGGCGTGGACAGCAACGGTTCGCCGCCGAGGAAGGTGATGCCCTGCACATAGTCGGGCTTGAGGTCCTCGATGATCCTGTCCTCCAGCGCCTGCGTGTACTCGTGGCCGGCCTGGAAGTCCCAGATCGAGGCGTTGAAGCAGTCCACGCAGTGGAACGGGCAGCCGGAGACGTACAGCGAGTTGCGCACACCTTCGCCGTCGGTGACGATGAAGGTCTTGTAGTCGGCGATCATGCGCTTGGACATGCGCCGGCCGTCCCACTGGCCCGCCTTCGGGTCGTTGGCCAGCCCACCGGAGGGCACGGAGGGGCCGCGGCCTGTCTCCCCCGCGGCGAAGTCGTGGCGGGTGGTTTCGGTGGTCCTGCGCAAGTCCGTCATGCCGTCTCCTTCATCGTTGATTGCCTGCCGCCTCGGTGCATCCGTATGCATCCGTAATGCTGCATCCGTGGTTTGGATGACGATTCGCGGGTAAGGCTGAGGGTGGTTCGCGACGGTCTGCCGCCACGAACCACCCTCCTGCCGCGTACGTCACCACGGCCGTTCCGTCATCGGGAATGCCGGATGCTTACTTGGTCTCCTCGAACCACTCGCGGGTCTCGCCGTCGGCGAGCGTGACGCGACCGGTTTCGCCGCTCATGTGCTTGACGCGGTGCGAGATCTCCTCGTGACGGCCGTGCACCATCGGGCGCTGCACCGGGTTGCCCAGGTAGCCGCAGGTGCGCTTGGTCACGTTGCACTTGTCCGGGTCGGAGTTGCCGCACTCGGGGCACTTGAAGCCCTCGTCGGTGGGTTCGAAGTCGCCCTGGAACCCGCAGACGAAGCAATGGTCGATCGGGGTGTTGGTGCCCAGGTAGCCGATGCCGATGTTGTAGGCGTAATCCCACACTGCTTCGAGCGCCTTCGGGTTGTCCTGCAGGCACGGGTACTCGCAGTAGTTGATGAAGCCGCCGGAGGCGTGGTACGGGAAGTCCTTCTCGAAGGTGAGCTTCTCCATCGGGGTGGGCTGCAGCCACACCGGGTAGTGGAAGGAGTTGGTGTAGAAGTCGTGGTCGGTCACGCCCTCGATCTCGCCGTACTTCTCCCTGTCCATGCGGTTGAAGCGGTCGGTCAGCGATTCGGCCGGCGTGGAGTACACCGAATAGTGATAGCCCTCCGCGGTGCTCCACTGCTTGCACAGTTCGTTCATGCGCTTGACGATGGACAGGGCGAAGTCCTTGCCTTCCGGATCCCAGCCATGGTCGCGCATCCAGTTCTTGCCGTAGAACACGGCGGTCGCCTCGTACAGGCCGATGTAGCCCAACGACACGGTGGCGCGTTCGTTCTTGAACAGCTGGTCCACGTTGTCGTTCGCGCCCAGACGACCGAAGGCGCCGAAGCGGAACAGGGTGGGCGCGTTGACCGGTGTGGCCTGCTTGCAGCGCATGATGCGGAACTGCAGGGCCTGGTGCGCGATCTCCATACGCTCGTTGAACAGCTTCCAGAAGCGGTCCTTGTCACCGTGGGACTCGATGGCGATGCGCGGCACGTTGACCGTGACCACGCCCAGGTTCATGCGGCCGTCCTCCACGTCCTCGCCGGTTTCGGGATCGGTCCAGGCCTGCAGGAAGGATCGGCAACCCATCGGGGCCTTGAAGCTGCCGGTGATCTTGACGATGTTCTCATAGAACACCACATCCGGATACATGCGCTTGGTGGCGGATTCCAGCGCCAGCTGCTTCAGGTCGTAGTTCGGATCGCCCGGGTCGGCGTTCACGCCGTGCTTGATCGTGAACACCAGCTTCGGGAAGATGGCGGTGTGGTGTTCCTTGCCCAGGCCGCGGATGCGGTTGAGCAGGATGGCGCGCTGGATCTCGCGGGAGAACCAGTCGGTGCCCAGACCGAAGCCGATGGTCACGAACGGGGTCTGGCCGTTGGAAACGCGGTTGGAGTTGATCTGGTACTCCATGGTCTGCATGGCGTCGTAGATGGCCTTGCGGGTGCGGATCTTGGCCAGGATCTCGCGCTCCTGCTCCAGCTCGTCGACGTCGGTGTGGAACGGGGTGTCCATCGGCAACGGTTCGCGGTTGCCGAAGTGCAGCTTCTTGGGCTCGTTGGCCTTCGCTCGCTCGACCTGCTCGCGGGCGAACTCCACCGGCATGCCGTCGGGGATGGTCTCGCGGGCCTCCTCCAGGAACTTCTCGTAATCCTTCTTGGCGTAGGCGGCCAGATGCTCGTCGGCGCGGTTGGCGGTCTGGCCGCCGTACTGGCTGGAAGCCACGTCCTTCATGATCTGGGTGATCTGGGTGGCGGCGATGGCGATGGACTTCGGGCTGGCCATCGGGGCGTTGCCCAGCGTGAAGCCGTTGGCCAGCATGTCCCAGAAGTTCGGCAGCGAGCAGTTGGACTGCGCGGTGAACGGCGAGTAATCGGCGTCGTGGAAGTGGATGTCGCCCTTCATATGCGCGTTCGACACCGCCGGCGGCAGCATGGTGAACGCGGCGGCCTTGGACACGGCGCCGGCCAGCAGATCGCGCTGGGTGGCGTAGACGTTGGAGTCCTTGTTCGCGTTCTCATGAATCAGGGTCGGATCCTGATTGATGAAGCGGGACACGGCCTCGTTGACATCGGTGGCCTTGGCGCGCTCGATGTCGCGGTCCAGACGGTAGCTGGTGTAGGCGCGGGCCACGTCATACAGGTGGTTCTCGATCAGCCCGTGCTCGACGAGGTTCTGGATGTCCTCGATCTTGGCGGGGCCGGCGTAGCGCAGCTTGATCTCGCCCTCGATCTGATCGGCGATGCCGCGGATCAGATCCTCCTGCTGCGGGCCCACCTGCTTGTTCAGATCGGTGAACGCGGCCTTGATGGCGTTGATGATGTTGACCGCGTCGAAATCCACGATACGACCGTCACGCTTCTCCACCAACACGGTGGAGGTGGCGGTGCGCGTTGCTTCCATCATCTGGGTCTCCATGGTCGCTCACTCCTTCATGGCCTGCGCCGCAGGCAAATTACACGGATGAAGTTCTTTCAACTTACATGACTCTACGACAACCCCACCCCGATATCTAGTAGCGGCACGCCGCCTCAACACTAGATGTAGTGATTTTCGGCGGCATTCCGCCAAAACGACAATTGTGTGATTTGGGTAACAGTTTGCGCCGAACAAGGCTCAGCCCGCACCATCATTGGAGACTCGCCGTACGGGCTCCGCGCGCCGCCGATTCACCGACCCGCACACGTCATCTTGTCCGTTCACCGGAGGAACCTTGTGTGCATGACTGTTGACTATGGATACGGTTCTGCGGCATCGCAGCCTGCGGATACGGGGACATCCGCCGGCCCGCGGCCGCTGGATCAGCTGCCCCGCCTGGCGCGGGACACCACCGCGGAGAACCCCTGGCCGGTCAGCGTGCTGAGCCAGAAGTACCACAACGCCGTCGCCAAATGGCCCGAGGCCTGGGTGGAGGGGCAGATCGTGGAGATCAACATGCGCCGCTCCACCTCCGGGTACATCACGCTGCGGGACAATTTCGAGGAGGTCTCGCTGTCGGTGATGGGCTTCAGCCGCTTCGTGGCCAAGGCCCGCGACTTCCGTCAGGGCGACCGCGTGGTGGTGCACGGCAAGGCCGACGTGTGGGTCAAGGCCACGCGCCTGAGCTTTGTGGCCGACGACATCCGCCGCATCGGCGCCGGAGACCTCAAGGCCCAGATCGACGAGCTGCGCAAACGGCTCAAGGGCGAAGGGCTGTTCGACGCGGAGAACAAGGTGCCACTGCCGGAATTCCCCGCATGCATCGGGCTGGTATGCGCCCCGCAGGCGCGCGCCGAGGGCGATGTGATCACGAACGTCAACCTGCGCTGGCCAGCGGTGCGGTTCAAGGTGGTCCACGCGCATGTGCAGGGAGCGCAATGCCCGGCGGACGTCATCGCCGCGATCCAGCGGCTCGACGCCGATCCGGAGGTCGACGTGATCATCGTGGCCCGCGGCGGCGGCAGCTTCGAGGACCTCATCGGCTTCTCCGACGAGGGCGTGGTCCGCGCGACGGCCGCCTGCGTCACGCCGATCGTCTCCGCCGTGGGACACGAGGACGATTGGACACTGATCGACCTGGCCGCCGACCTGCGCGCATCCACCCCCACCGACGCGGCCAAACGCGTCGTGCCGGACGTGCATGAGCAGTGGCAGCTGATCGCCGGCGCGATCGGCCAGATGCGCATGCGAATCAGCGCCCGCGTGGACAACGAAACCCGCCTGATCGAGGGGTACGCCACCCGGCCGAGCCTGACCCAACCGCAGACCATGCTGGAACCGCACCAGCGATTCGTCGACGACGCCGTGGTGCGGATGCGGCACGGCCTGACACGCATCGTGGACGACGCCACGATGACCGTCGAGAAACTGCACGCCTCCCTGACGGCATTGAGCCCGCAATCCACGCTGAACCGCGGCTACGCGGTCGTCCAGACCGCCGACGGGCACGTACTGGACGACGCCACGCACGCCGTCCCCGGCGACGCACTGACCATCACACTGAAGCGCGGCACCGTCACGGCCGAAGCCACAGGCACGCAGTCGTGACCCCGCTCGAACCACACCCTGCAACATTCGCACAGGAAAGGAACCCACCGATGACCGACAAGACCACCACCGACGCAACCGACACCGAGACCGCCACCGCACCGGCCGTCGCATCCTCGCTGACCGATGCCGAGCGCGAGGCCATCGCGCAGATGCCGTATGAGGAGGCGCGAGACAAGCTCATCCAGGCCGTGCAGGCGCTGGAAGCCGGCGGACTGAACCTGGACCAGTCGATGCGCCAGTGGGAGATCGGCGAGGCGCTCGCCCGCCGCGCGCAGACGCTCCTGGGCGAGGTGCGCGCCAAGCTCGACGCCGCCCAGGCCGAGCAGGCCGCCTCGGCGCAGACGGCCGGGACTCAGTCGAATCTCGACTGAGTCCCCTCGCGACCTTATCGCCCGTCCGTCACCGTTGTGGCCCGTTTCCATCGCCGGAAACGGGCCACAACTTTCATCGCCGCGCCGATGACATGCGCCGACGCAAACCAACGGCGTCAATCAGGAGACAGCCACGGTGGCCAGCAGGGCGGCGTGGTCGGAGCCGGGAATCTCCACCACCTCGCATTGGCCGGTAGTCATGCCCTGATCGACCACAATATGGTCGATGCCCGCGAAGCGCGGCAGCCATGCGCGGTCGGTCGGCCAGGTGAACGCGAACCCGTGGCCGGACTGCTGGACCGCGTCCCGGAATCGATCACCCAGGAAGTTGCGGAACGGGGTGTGGTCGGTCGTCGCATTGAAATCGCCCATGAAGATATACTTCGTGCCGGTGTCGGCGCGCAGCATTGCCAATTCGTCGAGCGACCGCCTCCACTGCTCCCAATACCCGGGCACCGGCGCCGTCGTATGCACGGATACGAAGCGGACGGGCACATCCCCCAGGGTCACGGTGCCGCCGGGCATGAACGAGGCACTCGAATGCACGTCGTCATCGGCGGGGTCGGCAAGCGGAGTCACCGACCACAGGCCGTTGCCGTACACCCCATCAGACGAGGAGACCTGCGCATACGGCAGGTATGTGCCGATGCCGGCGTCATTCAGCGCGGCCACGAACTCGTCGGTCGTCTCCTGCAACGCCAGCACCTCAACGCGTTGGTCGCGTACCGCATCCACAATCGCCTGCGGATCGGCCTGCCCCTTGTACACATTCGCCGTCATCACACGGGCATACCGGTCGGCCGTATTCGCCTGTCCGGCGGCCACCGCGGCGGTAGCCTCCGCCGGCAATTGGACCTGCGGCACGAAGAACGGATACTGCCACCAGACCTCCAGACCGATGCAGGCCACAGCCACCAACGCCACAATCCAACGACGCGAAATCAGCGCGAACAGCAGCGCCAGCACCGCCGCGACGACGAACCACGGCGTCGCCGACACAATCACCGGCACATACGGCAACGCCTGCAACTGTTCGGGCAGCGCCCGCGCCACCACGCCGACCACCGCAACCAGCGCGCACAATCCCGACAGAATGCGCAGCACGGTATGGCGGCTGCGGCGCTTCGGCTTCGGGCGACGTGCGGATGCGGTATCGGGCATAATTCCTCCCCTTGAACGGTATCGACCATCGACTCTAACCGGCGGCACTCCCCCAACGCCATCATCCCCGCGAATCATTCCGGTTCCCTCACGTGTCCGGCGCCCCCCGCGGCGACGGCATCCCCGGCCGCGACATTCCCGGCACGGACGCAAGGCGGCCCGCTACCATCCTGGGACGCGCCGGGTGTAGGCCCGCCCACCGTCAGGGGCAGATCTACGCCCGGTGCAGGCCGGACTACAAGCCAATCACCCTGACGCGCTCCTCGACGGGCACGACCGTCTTCTCGCCGGCGGGATCGACGACGTCGCCGAAAGGCATCTGGGCGATCAGGCGCCACTGCCGAGGCAGTGCGAACTCCTCACGCACGGCCTGGTCGATCAGCGGGTTGTAATGCTGTACGTTGGCTCCCAGGCCTGCCTCGGACAACGCGGTCCACACGGCCAGCTGCAGCATGCCGTTGGACTGCTCCGCCCAGACCGGGAAGTTGTCCGCGTATAGCGGGAAGCGGGCGGCCAGGTCGTCGGTGACGGCAATCAATGGCGGCGCCCCGTCTTGGGCCGCCATACGGCCCCGGATCGCCCGCCGTCTTGCGGACCACGTTACCGTCATGCGGCCCGACACCGCTCTGATGTTCACCGCAGGAATACTGTGAGCTGCATCACCGTTCCGCCGCGCGTCCCGATAATTCCTCCGTGAGAGAAATGCCCGGATGCCGGACCATGTGCTACCGTGGCACCCATGAATTTCATGCTCTGTTGTTGTCGCTGAACACCGCACCCGCGCCGGGTGCCCGACCGTGGTGTGTCACGGACGTGCACGGCCCGCGTTCAGTCGATTCATACCATGCAGAGCTTTCAGGCCGCCGCGTCATCCGCGGTGTCGTCGCAGCGAATCACCAGTATGAATCTTCCCCGCCCGTTGTGCCAGGAGGCGCATGATGCGCCCCGCCGAACGCACCGGTTGCCCGGCGTGGATTCGTTCCGCACACAGCCAATGTCATCGATTCATCGTCCCAATCCGTCCATCGACCTCATGTAAGGAAGATTCATGCCATCGCAATTCATCGACTGGGCCGCGCTCGCGGCCGCCGTCATCGCCTTCGCCGCGCTGTGGCACCTCAAACGCACCCGTACAGCGGGATTCGGTTTGCGTGTCATCATCGCCACCGTGCTCGGCATCGCGCTCGGGCTGGTCGCTCAGGGCCACACGCAGTACGTCGGGGTCTTCGGCGTGATCTGGTCGCAGGTCATCGCCGCGCTCGTCGTGCCGCTGCTGCTGTTCAGTGTGTTCTCCAGCGTCACCAACCTCGGCGACTCGCTGCGGCTGCGCGGCATGGCGGTCAAGACCGTCGTGTTCCTGCTGCTCAACACGCTCACCGCGTCGCTGCTCACCCTTGGCCTGGCCAGCGCCTTCCGCATCGGCGTGGGCTTCCAGTTCGCGATGCCCACCGACTATCAGCAACGCGAGGTGCCCGGCGTCATCGACACGATCATCAACCTGTTCCCGTCGAACCTGATGGCGGACTGGTCAGCCAACCAGGTCGTGCCGGTGGTGCTGTTCTCTCTGCTCGCCGCCGTCGCCTACACGGCCGTGGCCTCCACCGACTCCGGACGCGAGACGGTCAAACCGTTCAAGGCCGTCATCGACGCCGGCGACGCCGTACTCTCCAAGGCCACGCAGATCATCGTCGGTTTCACCCCGTACGCCGTGCTCTCCCTGATCGCCTCCGCGGTCGGCGATAACGACATCCTGACGTTGCTGCCGCTGCTCGCCGTGCTCGGCGTCGCCTACCTGTCCATGGCGATCCAGATGTTCGTCGTCCAGCCGCTGATCCTGACCGCCGCAACCCGTCTCAGCCCGCTGCGGTTCTTCCGGATGTTCTGGCCGGCCGGCATGGTGGCCTTCACCTCGGAAAGCAGCATCGGCACGATCCCGGTCACGGTGCGTCAGCTGCGCTCCGCCGGCGTGCCCGAGGACACCGCCGCGTTCGTGGCCGGACTCGGCGCCAACCTGGGAATGCCGGGTTGCGCGGGCATGTGGCCGACGCTGCTTGCCGTATTCGCCATCAACGCGCAGGGGCTCGACTACACGCCGTGGCAGTACCTCATGATCGTCGTCCTGACGCTGCTGGTGTCGATCGGCACCGTCGGCGTGCCGGGCACGGCGACCATCACCGCCACCTCGCTGTTCGCGGCCGCAGGGCTGCCCATCCCCTTCATCGCCATCGCCCAGCCGATCTCGCAGATCGTCGACATGGGCCGTACCGCGCTGAACGTGGCCGGTGCCGCCAACACCGCCGTAATCGTCGCGGCGAGCGAGCGTCAGCTCGACCTCGACGCCTACCGCGGGCTCGCCGGGGCGACCGGCGGGAACGCCGACGGCCGCTCCCCCGCAGATCCCGACCAGGACGACGCCGACACCGCCGAACCCTCCGCCGAAGGCGATGCGGCGCCCGTCGCGCCGCCACCGGTCGCATCGGGCGTGCCGCAGCTGCACCTGGCCCGACCCGCCGGGCAGGACGACGAGATGTGCGGCATCGGGCTGTCGGGGG
>OOBW01000166.1_pt1 | contig 63960 bp, 67 predicted proteins | sample 1671701 | NCBI WGS metagenome assembly OOBW01 (sample SAMN06348183, study PRJEB24527) | human gut metagenome | biome: human gut; feature: ankylosing spondylitis patient; material: feces | host: Homo sapiens | place: China | collected 2015-10 | reverse complement strand
AGGTTCTAGTGTCCATTACGGACGTGCGGGTTCAAGTCCCGCCTCGCGCACCAAAAAAAAGGACATTCAGACGGATGTCCTTCTTTTTTATGCCGTGAACAGGTAAAATGCTGGAGACATATGAATTATCCGCGCATCAGGACATTTGTGCGGCACAAATGCGCTGCCACTGAAAATCCGCAGCGGGACATCTGTCTGCGGACGGTCTCCAAAACCCTGGCCCGGCGGATGCAATTTTTTGTGCCGTTCTCGCTGGAAAAGCGGTTGACAGCAAGCTTCGTTTCCGATAATATAATATGTCGAATGAATTGACAGAGGAAGGAGCTTTTCTATGGATTACCTGCTGACCGGCGGTTCCGTTTTCCGGAATGGCAGCTTTCACCAGATGGACGTTGCCGTCCGCAACGGCCGTATTGTTTCCATTTCCCCCTCTCTTCCCCGGAAGGGTTTTTCCGTGATTGAATTAAATGAGCGGCTTTTGGTGCCAGGTTTCGTTGATGTCCATGTCCATCTTCGGGAGCCTGGTTTTTCTTATAACGAAACCGTCTACACCGGTACCCGCGCCGCGGCGGCAGGCGGCTACACCGCCGTGTGCGCCATGCCCAACCTCAAGCCCGTGCCCGACTGCCGGGAGGCGCTGGACGAAGAACTGCGGGCCATCGATCGCAGCGCCCGGGTCCACGTCTATCCCTACGGTGCCATTACCCGGGGCGAACAGGGCGCGGAGCTGGCGGACCTGAAGGCCATGGCCGACGATGTGCCCGGCTTTTCCGACGACGGCCGGGGCGTCCAGTCCAAGGAACAGATGCGCCAAGCCATGACCCTTGCCAAGGAACTGGACAAGCCCATTGTGGCCCACTGTGAGGACGAGTCTCTGCTGACCAAGGGCTGGTGCGTCCACGACGGCGCCTATGCCAAAGCCCACGGCCTCACCGGCAACAATCCGGAGAGCGAGTGGCGTCAGGTGGAGCGGGATCTCCAGCTGGTCCGGGAGACCGGCTGCCGCTATCACGTCTGCCACATCTCTACCAAGGAGTCCGTGGCTCTCATCCGGCAGGCCAAGGCGGAGGGACTCCCCGTCACCTGCGAGACCGGCCCCCACTACCTGGTGCTCTGCGACGAGGATCTCCAGGACGACGGCCGTTTCCGCATGAATCCCCCCATCCGCTCTGCGGCGGACCGGGATGCCCTGCTGGAGGGCCTGCTGGACGGCACCATCGATTGCATCGCCACCGACCACGCCCCTCACAGCGCAGAGGAGAAAGCCGGAGGCCTGCGGGGCAGCCTCAACGGCATCGTGGGTCTGGAGTGCGCCTTCCCCGTGCTCTACACCCAGCTGGTGCAGACCGGCATTGTGCCTCTGGAGCTGCTGCTGGACCGGCTGTGCGTCCGGCCCCGCCGGATCTTCGGCCTGCCCGGCGGCGAGATCGCCGAGGGCCAGCCGGCTGACCTGACGGTGCTGGATCTGGACGACCCCCACGTCATCAGCGCCGCCGACTTCCGTTCCCTGGGAAAGGCAACCCCCTTCGACGGCTGGGGCGTTTCCGCCGGCATCTATATGACGCTGTGCGGCGGCAACCTGGTCTATGTCCATGAAAAGGAGGACATGTGATGAAAAAATCCTGGTTTACCCTGGAACACACCCGGCAGCTGACGGCGGACACCTATGAGCTGGTCCTCTCCGGCGACACCTCCGCCATCACCGCGCCGGGACAGTTCGTCAACCTCGAGCTGCCCGGGAAATTCCTCCGCCGCCCCATCTCCATCTGCAACTGGACCAAAGAAGGCGCCCTGATGCTGCTGGTGAAGGTGGTGGGCGAGGGCACCCGGGAGCTGGTGCGCTGCGTGCCCGGCACAGAGCTGGACGTGCTCTCCGGCCTTGGAAACGGCTTCGACCTCTCCAAGTCCGGCGTCCACCCGGTCCTGGCCGGCGGCGGCATCGGCATCGCCCCCCTCTACGGTCTGGCCCGGCGGATGCTGGACGCCGGCGTCACCCCCACGGTGGCACTGGGTTTCCGCACCGCCAAGGATACCTTTTATCTAGAGGAATTCGCCGCTCTGGGCTGCTCCCTCTCCGTGGCCACGGAGGACGGGAGCATGGGCACCCGGGGCTTTGTCACCGACTGCATCCGTGCTCTGCCGGATTGCGACTATGTGTATGCCTGCGGCCCCCTGCCCATGCTGAAGGCTGTCCATCAGCTACCTCAGCTCACCGGCGGGCAGTTCAGTTTTGAGGCCCGGATGGGCTGCGGCTTCGGTGCCTGCATGGGCTGCACCGTGCCCACCGTGGACGGCTACAAGCGGGTTTGCAAAGACGGCCCCATTCTCTATAAGGAGGAGATCGTATGGTAGACCTCTCCGTTTCCCTGGCGGGCGTGGAACTGAAAAATCCCGTCATCCCCGCCTCCGGCACTTTCGGCTACGGTCGGGAGTACGCGGAACTGTATGACCTGAACATCTTAGGCAGTTTCTCCTTCAAGGGCACCACCGGCGAGGCCCGCCTGGGCAATCCCCAGCCCCGCATCGCTGAGACCGCCTCCGGCATGCTCAACGCTGTGGGTCTCCAGAACCCCGGCATTGACGCCGTCATCGCCCAGGAGATCCCCAACATGGCCCGTCTCTTTCAGGGCCCCCTGGTGGCCAACGTGGGCGGCTTCTCCCTGGCGGAGTACGCCGATAACTGCGCCAAGCTGGACGCCTGTGAAAACGTGGGGATTTTGGAGGTGAACATCTCCTGCCCCAACGTCCACGCCGGCGGCAAGAACTTCGGCTGTGATCCCCACGCCGCCGCCGAGGTGACCCGGGCGGTGAAGGCCGTGACGAAAAAGCCGGTTTTCATGAAGCTCACTCCCAACGTCACCGACATCACGGAGATTGCCCGGGCCTGCGCCGACGCAGGCGCCGACGGCATCTGCCTCATCAATACCCTGTTGGGCATGCGGATCGATCTGAAGTCCCGCCGCCCCCTGCTGGCTAACCGCACCGGCGGCCTCTCCGGCCCTGCCGTGTTCCCGGTGGCGGTGCGGATGGTATGGGACGTGTACGAGGCGGTAAAGCTCCCCATCATCGGCTGCGGCGGCGTCAGCTCCGCCGAGGATGTGTGTGAGATGATGATGGCAGGCGCCTCCGCTGTGGAGATCGGCGCCGCCAACCTCCGGGACCCCTATGCCTGCAAGACCATCGTGGAGCAGCTGCCCCGGGTCTGCGAGCAGCTAGGCGCAGTCCGCATCGCAGAACTCACCGGTGCCGCCCACCGCTGACCCTCTCCGAACCCTGAATTTCAAGAGAAAGGATTTGTTTGCTATGAGCGCAAAAGACGTGATCATCGCCCTGGATTTCCCCACCCGTGAGGAGACCCTCTCCTTCCTGGACCAGTTCCCCGCCGGGGAAAAGCCCTTCGTGAAGATCGGCATGGAGCTCTTCTACGCTGAGGGCCCCCAGGTGGTCCGGGACATCAAGACCCGGGGCCACAAGATCTTCCTGGACCTGAAGCTCCACGATATCCCCAACACCGTCAAACGGGCCATGGCGGTGCTCAGCCGCCTGGACGTGGACATGGTGAACCTCCACGCCGCCGGCGCTTCCGAGATGATGAAGGCTGCCCTGGAGGGCCTAACCCGGCCCGACGGCTCCCGCCCCACCCTGATCGCCGTTACCCAGCTGACCTCCACTGACGCCGCAGCACTGAAAAATGAGCTGCTCATCGATACCCCCATGGCCGAGACCGTGCTCTCCTACGCCCAGAACGCCGCCAAGAGCGGTCTGGACGGCGTAGTGTGCTCTCCTCTGGAGGCCGCTCTCGTCAAGGAGCGCTGCGGAGATGCCTTCGTCACCGTCACCCCCGGCATCCGCTTTGCTGACTCCGCCGCAGGAGACCAGAAGCGCATCATGACCCCGGAGAAGGCGGGCAAGTCCGGCTGCGACTACATCGTAGTGGGCCGTCCCATCACTCAGGCCGAGGATCCCGTTGCCGCCTACCGCCGGGCCGTGAAGGACTTTCTGGGCTGAGTGCCCCGCTCTCGATTGTATTTTCACAAGGAGGATATAGATATGAATCTGGAACACGAAATCGCTCATGACCTGCTGTCCATCGGCGCGGTCTTTCTGCGCCCCGATCAGCCCTTTACCTGGGCCAGCGGCATCAAGAGCCCCATCTACTGCGACAACCGCCTGACCCTCACCGCCCCCGCCGTCCGCACCCAGGTGGAGCAGGGCCTGGTGGAGCTGATTCAGGAGCACTATCCCGACGTGGAAGTCCTGATGGGCACCTCCACCGCCGGCATCGCCCACGCTGCCATCGTGGGCCATCTGATGGACCTGCCCATGGGCTATGTCCGTTCCGGCAACAAGGACCACGGCCGGGGCAACCGCATCGAGGGCAAGCTGGAGCCGGGCCAGAAGGTAGTGGTTGTGGAGGATCTGATCTCCACCGCCGGCAGCTGCATTGAAGTGGTGGAGGCCCTGCGGGAGGCCGGCGCCCAGGTGCTGGGTGTGGTGTCCATCTTCACCTACGGCCTGCAGAAGGGTCTGGACCGCCTGGCAGCCGCCAATGTCACCAATTACTCTCTCTCCAACTTCGACGCCGTCTGCGAGGTGGCTGCCGAGGAGGGCAAGATTCGTCCCGAGGACATCGACCGCTTGAAGAAGTTCCGGGCTGATCCCTCTGACGAGAGCTGGATCACGTCGAAATAAACGTCACTCATTCTGCTTCCGGCTTTCGCCGAAAGCTCCATCCGCTCCGTTTATTTCTCCTTCTCCCCACCGCGCTGGCGCGGCGGGAAGAAGGAGTGTGCCTGCCATAACCGTTTTCCCCGCCCTTATGGGGCGAGATCATATTCCGAAAGGAGAACTCCATGCCTAGAAATCTCATTGACATCACCGATTTGTCCGTGGAGGAGATCGATCAGCTGATCGCCACCGCCGAGGACATTATCGCAAACCCCGTCAAGTATCAGTCCGTCTGCGCTCACAAGCAGCTGGCCACCCTCTTCTTCGAGCCCTCCACCCGCACCCGCCTCTCCTTCGAGTCCGCCATGCTGGCGCTGGGCGGCAGCGTGCTGGGCTTCTCCGAGGCCATGTCCAGCTCCACCGCCAAGGGCGAGACCGTGGGCGACACCATCCACACCGTCAGCTGCTACGCCGACATCATCGCCATGCGCCACCCCAAGGAGGGCGCGCCTTACGCCGCCGCGCAGTACAGCGAAGTGCCCATCATCAACGCCGGTGACGGCGGCCACAACCACCCCACCCAGACCCTCACCGACCTGCTGACCATCCACCGGGAGAAGGGCCGTCTGAACGACTTCACCATCGGCTTCTGCGGCGATCTGAAGTTCGGCCGCACCGTCCACTCCCTGGTCAACGCCCTGAGCCGTCAGAGCGGCATCAAGTTCGTCTTCATCTCCCCCGACGAGCTGAAGATGCCCGAGTACCTCAAGGAGAACGTTCTGGACCGCAACGGCCTGCCCTATGAGGAGACCGCCAGCCTGGAGGACGCCATGCCCCAGCTGGACATTCTCTATATGACCCGCGTCCAGAAGGAACGGTTCTTCAACGAGGCCGACTATATCCGTCTGAAGGACACCTACGTGCTGGACCCGGAGAAGCTGGTTCCCGCCAAGTCCGACCTGGCCATCCTGCATCCCCTGCCCCGTGTCAATGAGATCACCGTCTCCGTGGACAAGGACCCCCGGGCCTGCTACTGGAAACAGGTGAAAAATGGCAAGTTCATTCGGATGGCCCTGATTATGAAGCTGCTGGGCGTCCAGGCATGAGGAAAGGAGAACCGATTTTATGAATATCGACAGCATCCAAAACGGCGTGGTCCTGGACCACATTCAGGCCGGCAAGAGCATGGACATCTACAAGTACCTCCATCTGGACGAGCTGGACTGCTCCGTGGCCATCATCAAGAACGTCCGCAGTGACCGCATGGGCAAAAAGGACATCATCAAGATCGACTCTCCCATGGAAGTGGATCTGGACGTGCTGGGCTACATTGACCCCAACATCACCGTCAACGTGATCCGCAACGGCCAGCGGGTAGCCAAGAAGCATCTGGAACTGCCCCAGAAGCTGGTGAACATCATCCACTGCAAAAACCCCCGCTGCATCACCGTGGCGGAGCCCCAGCTGGACGCCATCTTTCTGCTCAACGATCCCGTCAAGCACACCTATCGCTGTGCCTACTGCGACACGGAAAAGCAGCGTAAGCTGTAAAATCTCTCTGGCAAGATGCCCCACAGACTGCCGCCGTTCCGATGAACGGCGGCAGTTTTTTGCCCCTGGCGGCGTCAGGCAGAAACGGCACAGGGCACTGGCCGGCGTCATGACGGATGCAGGATTTCCGCTGCACGATGCGCCGATCTCCCCGGTTTTTCTCCTGAAGGCCGGCACTTTTCCCGGCATTTTTGCATGCAGTGAAAATTTTCCTGCATTTTTGAGAAAACTCTGCATTTTTGATTGCATTTTTGAGAAAAGTGGCGTATACTGCGGCCCGGACTATTCAAAGGGAAGGAAGTTTTCTGCGTGCATCACTCTCCAGGTCAGGCAGGGCGCTATCTGGCGATTGTGGGGCTGGCCATCGTCATGGGGCTGAGCTATGAGCTCTTCGTGTTCCCCAACGCCTTTGCCCCCGCCGGCATCAACGGCTTTGCCACCATCATTCAATATCTGTTCCATGTGAGCATCGGCTATTTGTCCCTTGTCATCAACCTGCCGCTGATTTTCCTGGCCTGGCGGAAGCTGGACGCGGACTTTGCCCGCAAGAGCCTTTTGTTCGTGCTGGTCTTTTCCGGCGTGACACTGGGACTGGGCAAGCTGGACCTGAGCGGCATCGCCTATGACACCGGCTCCTCCGCGATCCTGGGGCCGGTGGCCGCCGGCGTAGTCAGCGGCGCCGTGTATGGACTGGTGATCCGGCTGGGCGGTTCCACCGGCGGCACAGATATCGTAGCTGCCTGGGTCCATAAACTCCATCCGGAGGCCAGCCTGGTCTGGGTGATCTTCGGTCTCAACGCCTCTGTGGCGGTGCTGTCCTTCTTCGTATACGGCTATCAGTTTGAGCCGGTCATTTTGTGCCTCATCTACTGCTACTTAAGCTCCCGCATCAGTGACGGCATTTTGAAGGGCTTCAAGATCGCCCTGAAGTTCGAGGTGGTCACCCAGCACGCCGACGAGCTCTCTGCCCGACTGCTCCAGGACCTGCACCACGGCGTCACCGTGCTGCCTGCCCAGGGCATGTACTCCGACACCCCCAAGTCTCTTCTGATCTGCGTGGTCAACCGAAGCCAGGTCATGCAGTTCCACCGCGTTCTCCGGGAGTTCCCCGATACCTTCGCCTACGTCTCCAACGTCAACGAGACCCTAGGCAACTTCAAGCACGTCACCCAATGACGCAAAAGCGCCTCCGGGAAGAACAGATCTTCCCGGAGGCGCTTTTTTCTTTTTTGCAAAGGCTCAAAGGCCCCGCCACTCCTCCGGCCGGAGGCGGCTGAGGTCGTGCTCTGCCGCGTCGATGGTCCGCAGCATGGCGTCCTTGTCCTGATTCAGCGTGCCCTTGAGCACCAGATAGTTGGAGGCGTGGTTCATCCGGAACACGCTGCCGGGGCTGTCCAGATGCTCCATCAGAAGGCGGGTCTCCTGCAGCACCTGGGGCTGGGTCAGGAGCTGGAAGCTGCCGTCATGGAGCCAGTCGTACAGCGGGGTTTCCGGCTCCACCATCAGCGTCAGCATGCCGATATACTCCGGGTTCATGGCATTGAAGGCCTCCGCCGTCTCCACTGCGTGGCGCTCCAGCAGCTCCGGGCCGCCCAGGCCGGTGATGGCCGTGACGGAGAGGGCGATGCCGTTTTTGCGGACCTTCTGCCCCATGGCCACGATGTCCGCCGCAGTGTGACCCTTGCGCATGAGCGTAAGCACCTCATCGCACCCGGACTCCAGGCCCATGTACACCATGGTCAGTCCCTTGGAGCGCAGGGTCCGCAACTCCTCGTCCGTGCGGATGCGGATGGAGGTGGGAGAGGCGTAGCAGGTGACCCGCTGGCACTCTGGGAACAGCTCCCGCACGGTGTCCAGGATGACGTACAGCTCCTCGGCCTTGCGCACCAGAGCGTCGCCGTCCGCCAGGAATACCCGCTCCACATGGCGGTAAATGCCCCGGGCGATGCGGAAGTCCTCCAGTACCTCCTCCAGGGGCCGGACGGCAAAGTGTTTTTCCTTGTACATGCTGCAGAAGGCGCAGGTGTTATGGCTGCACCCGTAGGTCACTTGGACGATGAGGCTGTACGCCTCAGAGGGGGGGCGGTATACGCTGCCGAAATATCTCATACGCCCAGCTTCTCCAGTGCCGCCAGCTTCAGGCAGGTGCACAGCACCTCCACCGCCTGCTCCAACTCCGCCACCGGGGGCAGAGAGGGCGCGATGCGGATGTTGCTGTCCGCGGGGTCCTTGCCGTAGGGGAACGTGGCGCCGGCGCCGGTCATGGTGACCCCCGCCTCCTTGCACAGCGCCAGCGTCCGCTTGGCGGTACCAGGCATGGCATTGAGGGAGACGAAGTAACCGCCCTTGGGACGGCGCCAGGAGGCAATGCCCAGCGGCGCGATCTCCCGGTCCAGTCCCCTCACCACACAGCGGAACTTGGGACCCAGGATGGCGGCGTGGCGCTTCATCAGCTCCAGAGTATGAGCCTTGTCCTTGAGGTAGAGAACATGGCGCTGCTGGTTGACCTTGTCAAAGCTGATAACCTGGACAGTCAGGAGCTTTTCCATATAGGCCATGTTGGCCTCTGAGCAGGCAAAGCAGGAAACACCGGCGCCAGGCAGCGTCACCTTGGAGGTGGAGGCAAATTCAAAGACCATATCGGCGTTGCCGTACTTGGCGCACTCACTGAGAATATCCGGGAATGGCACATAGTCCCCCTCAAACTCGTGGATGCAGTATGCGTTGTCCCACATCAGCAAAAAGTCCGGTGCGGCGGGCTTCATGGAGGCGATGCGGCGGATGGTCTCGTCGGAGTAGACAATGCCGTCGGGGTTGGAGTACTTGGGCACGTTCCACATGCCCTTCACCGCCGGGTCGGCAATGGCCATCTCCACGGCATTCATATCCGGGCCTTCGTCGGTCATGGGGATGGTGATCATTTCAAAACCGAAGGATTCGGTGATCTTGAAGTGGCGGTCATAGCCGGGGGCGGGGCACAGCCACTTGATCTTCTCCTCCTTGCACCAGGGCCGAGGGCTGTGGAGCAGACCGTGGGTGTAAGCCTTGGAGACCGTGTCGTACATCAGCTGCAAGCTGGCGTTGCCGCCTACAAACCCCTGCTCCGGGCGGCAGCCCAGGATCTCGGCAAAGAGCCGCTTGGCGGCAGGCAGGCCGCTCATCTCACCGTAGTTGCGGATGTCGATGCCGTCGGAGACGTAGTCCTCCGGATTCTGCATCAGATGGAAGATGTCGGACACCATGTCCAGCTGCTCCTTGCCGGGCTTGCCCCGGGCCATGTTCAGCTTGAGGCCCTGGGCCTTGAGTTCTTCAAAGTGTCCGAGGACCCGGGCGTATTCCTCTTTCCGCTCCTGTGCGGTCATCTGGGGATAAGCGGTCATAAGATTCATCCTTTCCATGCACATTTGGGCACTCAATTTCCATTCAGTATACCGGCTTTTCCCTAAACTTGCAACCCTCTTTCGCCGCCACCCCCCGCTGGAAAGGCAGAAGCCCTCCGCCTTTTCGGCGGAGGGCTCATTAGGTAAGTGCACTTATTTGCCGCAGCCGCAGCCAGACGTACCGGTCTGGCAGCTGTCGCCGGCGCAGGCGATGGCAGACTGGCCGGGCGTCAGCTCCACCTTATACTGCACCGGAATGGAGACGCAGACCTGCTGGGTCATCACTACTTCGCAGGAGGTCCCTGCGGCGTCAGTGGTGCAGGTGACAGCCGGCATGCCCTGGCAGGTGGCGGTGGGCGTGCCGATGGAGGTGTTGGGGCTCAGGGTCACCGGTGCGCTGATGTCCACGCACTGGACCACCGTCCGGTCACAGCCGCTGGCCGGGCAGGAAGGAGCGCTGTCCATCCCACGGGACGCCATGGCCGTATGCTCATAAGCTTCATTGATACGCAAAGCGATTCCCTCGTTTCCTGGAAATTGTATCCCCGGGGTGTGTCGCCGCCGGCGGGATACGCTTCATCCTATGCGGAGGCAGCAGATTTGGCGCCTGTGGATCTCCTCCGTCCCGCAGCACTTCCCATCGGATACACACGCCCCGGCACCGCCGCATTTCCAGGAGCAGCGCCCTTTTCTTTTTTGCGGTGCCATGCTACAATAGAACTGTTCATATCACGTTAAGATTTTCGTTTTTGCCGGGAGAGGAGCGATTCATGGAGGATCAGAGGGAACAGCAGGAACAAAAATTTCAGGAGATGACCCAGGCGCCGGTGGGCCGTCTGGTAGGCCGTCTGGCCTTTCCCTGTATCATCAGCATGCTGGTGACCGCTTTCTACAACATGGCGGACACTTTTTTTGTGGGCATGATGGACAGCAACGCCGCCACCGGTGCGGTGGGCGTTGTCTTTTCCATGATGGCCATCATCCAGGCCGTGGGATTCTTTTTCGGTCACGGCAGCGGAAACTTTATCTCCCGGGAGCTGGGCAAACACAATCTGGAGGAGGCCTCTAATATGGCCGCCACCGGCTTTTTTTCCGCCCTGGCTGCCGGAGCCCTCATCTGCCTTGCGGGGCAGATCTTCCTGTCCCAGCTGGCAAGCCTACTGGGCGCCACCCCTACCATTTTGCCCTACGCCAACGCCTATCTGCGGGTGATTCTGCTGGGTGCGCCGTGGATGACCGCCTCGCTGGTACTGAACAACCAGCTGCGCTTCCAAGGCAGCGCCGCCTACGCCATGGTGGGCATCACCAGCGGCGCGGTACTCAACATCGGGCTGGACCCCCTGCTGATCTTCGTATTCGACATGGGAGTGGCCGGGGCGGCCTGGGCCACCATCATCAGCCAGTTCGTCAGCTTCTGCCTGCTGCTCGTCGGCTGCACCCGGGGCGGGAACCTGAAAATCCACATCTCACGGGTCCAGCTCAAGTGGCCCTACTACTCCATGATTATCCGGGGCGGCCTGCCCTCCCTGGCCCGGCAGGGCCTTGCCAGCGTGGCCACCATCTGCCTCAACCACGCCGCCGGCCCCTTCGGTGACGCCGCCATTGCCGCCATGAGCGTGGTGCAGCGGATCACCACCTTCGGTGCCTCCGCGATGATCGGCTTCGGTCAGGGGTTCCAGCCGGTGTGCGGCTTCAACTTCGGCGCCCGGCTCTACCGCCGGGTCCGGGAGGGCTTTTTCTTCTGTGTCAAGACCTCCACTGTCTTTTTGCTGGCTATGAGCGCTCTGGGTTTCGTCTTTGCCCCTCAGCTGATTGCCCTCTTCCGGGATGACCCGGACGTCATCCGATACGGCACCTCCGCTTTGCGCTTCCAGTGTGTCACCTTCTTCTGCCAGGGCTGGGTGGTGATGAGCAACATGATGCTCCAGACCATCGGCCGCACCGTTCCCGCCACGTTTCTGGCCATGGCCCGGCAGGGCATCTTCTTCGTGCCGCTGGTGTGGATTCTCTCCCACACCTTGGGGATGTTGGGCGTCCAGCTGACTCAGCCGGTGTCCGACCTTTGCACCATTCTCTGCGCGGTCCCCATCCAGTGCCGTGTTCTCAGGGAGATGGCCCGGGACAAGGACGCCAACTGAATCCAAGATATCAAATGTACAAAAAAGCGGGCGTGCCTTCTGGCACGCTCGCTTTTTGAACGTGTTATGTTTACTTGCCGCAGAAGTCCTTGGCCACTTCCACAATGTGCTCCGCGCTGAGGCCGAACTGCTTGAGCAGCGCACCGGCGGGTCCGGAGTGACCGAACTCGTCGTTGACGCCGATACGGCGCACCGGAGTGGGGCACTTCTCGCTGAGCAGGCTGCACACTGCCTCACCCAGCCCGCCGATGATACTGTGCTCCTCGCAGGTGATGACCTTGCCGCAGGTCTTGGCGGCCTGGAGCACCAGCTCCTCGTCCAGGGGCTTGATGGTGGCCATGTTGATGACCTGGGCGGAGATGCCCATGCCGGCCAGCGTCTCAGCGGCAGCCAGAGCCTCCGCCACCATCAATCCGTTGGCGATGACGGCCACGTCCGTGCCCTGGCGCAGCACCTCACCCTTGCCGATTTGGAAGGTGTAGGACGATTCGTCGTGGAATACGGGCACACCGGCCCGGCCGAAGCGCATATAGACGGGGCCTACATACTCATAGGCCGCCCGGACCATGGCCCGGGCCTCCACGTCGTCGGCGGGGGACATGACCACCATGCCGGGGATGGAGCGCATGAGGGCAAAGTCCTCGCAGCACTGGTGGGACGCGCCGTCCTCGCCCACGGAGATGCCGCCGTGGGTGGCGCCGATCTTCACGTTCAGATGGGGATAGCCGATGGAGTTGCGCACCTGCTCAAAAGCCCGGCCCGCCGTGAACATAGCGAAGCTGGAGGCAAAGGGTACAAGCCCCATGGTGGAGGCGCCGGCAGCGGCGGCGATCATGTTGCACTCGGCGATGCCGCAGTCGAAATGGCGCTCCGGGAACGTCTTTTTAAAGGTACCGGTCTTGGTGGCGCCCGCCAAGTCCGCGTCGAACACGATGAGGTCCTCGTGCTCCGCGCCCAGTTCTTTCAGGGCATTGCCGTAGCTCTCCCGGGTGGCAATCTTCTTCACGTCTGCCATGTTACATTCCCTCCACTTCTGCCAGCTGAGCGGAAAGCTCGTTCATGGCGATCTCAAATTCCTCGTCGTTGGGCGCCTTGCCGTGCCAGCCGGCCTGGTTTTCCATGTAGCTGACGCCCTTGCCCTTGACGGTCTTCATCACAATGGCGGAAGGGACGCCCTTGGTCTCACGGGCCTGGTTGAAGGCAGACTCCATCTGCTCGAAGTCGTGGCCGTCGATCTCAAAGACCTGGAAACCGAAGGCCCGCAGCTTCTCGGGGATGGGATAGGGACTCATAACGTCCTCCACCCGGCCGTCGATCTGAAGGCCGTTGTTGTCGATGATGACGCACAGGTTGTCCAGCTTGTAGTGGTGGGCAAACATGAACGCCTCCCATACTTCTCCCTCCTGGATCTCACCGTCGCCCAGCAGGGTGTACACCCGGCAGTCCTTGCCCTGGTACTTGGCCGCCAGCGCCATGCCGACCGCCGTGGAGACACCCTGACCCAGAGAGCCGGTGGACATGTCCACACCGGGAGTCAGGTTCATATTGGGGTGGCCCTGGAGATGGCTGCCGATCTGCCGCAGCGTCAGCAGGTCCTCCTCCGGGAAGTAGCCCCGCAGCGCCAGCGCCGCATACAGTCCCGGCGCCGTGTGGCCCTTGGACAGCACGAAGCGGTCCCGGTCCTCCCACTTGGGATTCTTGGGGTCGATGCGCAGTTCCTTAAAGTAAAGATACGTAAACAGGTCCGCCGCGGATAAACTGCCGCCGGGATGCCCGGCCTTGGCCGCGTGAACGCCCTTGATGGCACCCATCCGCACTTTGCAGGCGGTGGCCATCAGTTGCTTTTTCTCACTCGTCGTCATATACGCCCTCCATATTCAGTTCCAGCCGGAAGATGGGTACTGGTTTGTTCCATTATAGGGCGGCTGAAAAAAAAACACAAGCCCAAAGCGCTTTTTTCACTCTGTCCGTTTTCCGAAAGCCGGAATGGCTCTCCTGCTCTTTCTCTATCGTTTTTGTGCTTATTGCACAAAAAATCATGTAAACCGCTAAAGTTTTCCGGCTGTGCTGGGCGTTTTTTCCAATTGACAACTCCGGTCTCAGTCGCTAGAATAAGACTAACTTATTTGAGCGGCCCCTTCTGAGGGGGACGGAAAAGGAGTTGAGCACGATGATGCAGTCTTCCATGAAGCAGATGCATATGGATGATATGATGTCTCAGCGTGCCACTTCTGCCCGTACCGCTGCGGCCGCTTCTGCCTGCGCGCAGTCTGCCTCTCACAATGCCATTATCGCTATTCTGGACGCCATTATTATGGCGTCCATTATTATTACCCTGGTAACCCTGATTGGCCTGAACCTGGTATCCAATCTGGCCCTGGTAATTTTCCTGCTGGCGCTGGTATTGGTCCTGGTGATTTTTGGAAAACAACGTACGCCTTGGATGGGAACGCGCGCATAACTGTTTGGACAGAAATGCGGCTCCGCCAAAGGCGGGGCCGTTTTTTTGTATAAATTCCATTGTCAAAAGGAGAAACGAACGATGAAAAAGAAGTTACTCAGCCTCGTCATGGCCGCCGCCATGGTGCTCGGCCTGGCTGCCTGCGGCAGCAACTCCGATACTGCGGATACCAGCGGCAGCGACGATTCCGCTTCCGGCACCACCTTCAAGATCGGCACCATCGGCCCCCTGACCGGTGAGAACGCCATCTACGGTCTGGCCGTCGCCAACGGCGCCAAGATCGCCGTGGAGGAGATCAACGCCAGCGACAGCACCGTCAAGTTTGAGCTCCAGAGTGAGGACGACGTGGCCGACGGTGAGACCTCTGTCAACGCCTACAACAAGCTGATGGACTGGGGCATGCAGCTGCTGGTGGGTCCCACCACCACCGGTGCCGCCCAGGCGGTCTCCGCGGTGACCAACACGGACCGGACCTTCATGCTGACCCCCTCCGCCTCCTCCACTGACGTCATCGACGGCAAGGATAACGTGTTCCAGGTCTGCTTCACCGACCCCAACCAGGGCACCGGCTCCGCTGACTACATGGCTGAGAACATGCCCGACGCCAAGATCGCCATCATCTACCGCAATGACGACGCCTACTCCCAGGGCATTCACGACACCTTCGTGACCGAGGCTGCCGCCAAGGGCCTGAATGTTGTCTATGAGGGCACCTTCACCAAGGACACCGCCACCGACTTCTCCGTGCAGCTGACCGGTGCCCAGTCCGCCGGCGCCGACCTGGTGTTCCTGCCCATCTACTATCAGCCTGCCTCCGTCATCCTCAACCAGGCCAACGCCATGGGCTATGCTCCCACCTTCTTCGGTGTGGACGGCATGGACGGCATTCTGACCATGGAGGGCTTTGACACCTCCCTGGCCGAGGGCGTCATGCTGCTGACCCCCTTCTCCGCCGATGCCCAGGATGAGCGGACTCAGAACTTCGTCAAGAGCTATCAGGATGAGTTCGGCGACACTCCCAACCAGTTCGCCGCTGATGCCTACGACGCTGTGTACATCCTCAAGGCCGCTCTGGAAGCTGCCGAGTGCACCCCCGACATGTCCTCTGCTGACATCTGCGAGGCTGTGATCGCCGTGATGCCCACTCTGTCCGTGGACGGCCTGACCGGTGCCGGCATGACCTGGGATGCCTCCGGTGCTGTCTCCAAGGAGCCCATGGCCGTGGTCATCAAGAATGGTACCTACGTCCTGCCCTGATCGCGTTTTCCGATCTTTCCGCGGTACGGCCGGCCGGAACGTCTCCGGCCGGCCCGCCGCCGGTTCCGCCGTCTCCATGGCGGAAATCTGGACGGAACATCTGCTCCGTCCGCATTTCTGCTATGGAAGGCTTCCATTCCATCCAACAATCCCAGAGATAAAGAGGTATATGTCTCATGGAATTTCTCTCTTATTTAATCAGCGGTATCAGCCTGGGCAGCGTGTACGCCATCATCGCCCTGGGCTATACCATGGTCTACGGCATCGCCAAGATGCTTAACTTCGCCCATGGCGACATCATCATGGTGGGCGGCTACATCTCCTTCTGCGCCATGAACTATCTGGGCCTGCCCAGTATTGTGGGTATCATTCTTGCCATGCTGGTCTGCACGGTTCTGGGCGTGGTGATCGAGGGCCTTGCCTACAAGCCCCTGCGGGCCGCTCCCTCCCTGGCAGTGCTTATCACCGCCATCGGCGTAAGCTACTTCCTGCAGAACGCGGCCCTGCTCATCTGGTCCGCCGCCCCCAAGGTCTACACCCCCATCATCTCCGGCTCCCTCTCTCTTTTCGGCGGCGCGCTGAAGATCCCCTATGTCTCCATTCTGACCGTGGCGGTGTGCCTTGTCATCATGGTGGCCCTCACCGCGTTCACCAGTATGAGCAAGATGGGCAAGGCCATGCGGGCCTGCTCCGAGGATAAGGGTGCCGCACAGCTCATGGGCATCAACGTCAACGCCACCATCTCCATGACCTTTGCCATCGGTTCCGCTCTGGCGGCCATCGCCGGTGTGCTGCTGTGCTCCTCCTACCCCACTCTGATGCCCACCACCGGCTCCATGCCCGGCATCAAGGCCTTTACCGCCGCCGTGTTCGGCGGCATCGGCTCCATCCCCGGCGCTTTCCTGGGCGGACTGCTGCTGGGCATCATCGAAGCCATGGCCAAGGCCTACATCTCCACGAACCTGGCAAACTCCATCGTCTTTGCCGTGCTGATCGTGGTGCTGCTGGTCAAACCCGCCGGCCTGCTGGGCCGGTACGTGCCGGAGAAAGTGTGAGGTGAACGCAATGAAAATCGGATCTATGAAACGTTCCACCCGCACCAATCTCATCACCTATCTGGGCGTCGTCATCGCCTTCATCGCCATCGTGATCCTACGGGATTCCGGCGGTCTCTCCCGGTCTCTGACCGGACAGCTGGTCCCCATCTGCTGCTACATGTCCATGGCCGTCTCTCTGAACCTGACCGTGGGCATCCTGGGTGAACTGAGCCTGGGCCACGCCGGCTTTATGAGCGTAGGCGCCTTCTCCGGCGTCATTGCCGCCATGAGCCTGCAAAGCGCCATTCCCTCTGATGCTCTCCGCCTTGCCGTGGCCATGATCGTGGGTGCTGCTGTGGCCGCCGTAGCCGGTGTGATCATCGGCACTCCTGTGCTGCGGCTGCGGGGCGACTACCTGGCCATCGTGACGCTGGCCTTCGGCGAGATCATCAAGGAACTGGTCAACTGCCTGCTGGTTGGCTGGGACTCCCGGGGACTGCATGTAACGCTGAACTTGACTGGTGACAAGTCCATCGCCGACCTGGGTCTGGAGACCGAGGGAATCGCCATCATCAAGGGCGCCCAGGGCGCTACCGGCACCGCCACCATCTCCACCTTCGCCGCCGGCTTTGTGCTGGTGCTCATCACCCTTTTCGTGGTGCTGAATCTGAAGGACAGCCGGGCCGGCCGGGCCATCATGGCCCTGCGGGACAACAGCATCGCCGCCGAGAGCGTGGGACTGAACCTCACCAAGTACAAGCTGATGGCCTTCGTCACCTCCGCCGCTCTGGCAGGCGCCTCCGGTGCTCTGTATGGCCTGAACTTCTCCTCTTTGCAGGCTTCCAAGTTCGACTTCAACACCTCCATCCTGATCCTGGTGTTCGTGGTGCTGGGCGGCCTGGGCAACATCTGGGGCTCCCTGATCGCCGCGGCCGCGCTGACCATCCTGCCGGAGGCCCTGCGCCAGTTCTCTGACTACCGGATGCTGGTGTATGCCATCGTGCTGATCCTGGTCATGCTGCTGACCAACAACCCCACGCTGCGTTCTGCGCTGAGCCGCCTGCGGCCCGGTGCGTCCAAGGAAAAGGAGGCCGCCTGATATGTTTTCCAAATTGGTTCCCGTCCCCTCCGGCAGTATGGTGCCGGACCGGGACGTTGATAAGACGCCCATTCTGGAGTGCATCAACCTGGGCATCACCTTCGGCGGCCTGAAGGCCGTGGAGAATTTCAACCTCACCATCGGCCGTACGGAGATCGCCGGTCTCATCGGCCCCAACGGCGCCGGCAAGACCACCGTGTTCAACCTGCTGACCAAGGTCTATCAGCCCACCAAGGGCACCATTTTGCTGGACGGCAAAGACACCCACGGCATGAATACCGCTCAGGTCAACCGGGCGGGCATCGCCCGGACCTTCCAGAACATCCGTCTGTTCAACAACCTCACAGTGGAAGACAACGTGAAGGTGGGCATGGACACCCAGATGCACTACAATATGTGGAGCGGCATCTTCCGCCTGCCCGGCTACTGGAAGGAAGAAAAAGTGGCCCACGAGCGGGCATTGGAGCTCCTGAGCCTCTTTGACATGGCGGATCTGGCGAGTGCCAAGGCCGGCAGCCTCCCCTACGGTGCCCAGCGCCGGCTGGAGATCGTCCGAGCTCTGGCCACCAACCCCAGCCTGCTGCTGCTGGATGAGCCTGCCGCCGGCATGAACCCCTCGGAGACGGCGGAGCTGATGGAGAACATCCGCAAGATCCGGGATACCTTTGAGATCGCCGTGCTGCTGATCGAGCACGACATGAACCTGGTCATGAACATCTGCGAGGGCATCTGCGTGCTGAACTTCGGCCGTGTCATCGCAAAGGGCTCTCCGGCGGACATCCAGTCCAACCCCGCCGTCATCGAGGCCTACCTGGGCAAGCAGAAGGAGGCGTGAGTCATGGAGCCCATTTTGAAAGTTGAAGACATCAACGTGTATTACGGCAGCATCCACGCCATTAAGGGCGTCTCCTTCGAGGTCAACCAGGGAGAGATCGTGACGCTGATCGGTGCCAACGGCGCCGGCAAGTCCACCACGCTGAACACCGTGGCGGGCCTGCTGCACAGCAAGACCGGCTCCATCACCTTCCTAGGCGAGAATCTGGGCCATCTGCCCTGCCACAAGACCGTCTCCAAGGGCCTGGCCCTGGTGCCGGAGGGACGCCGGGTGTTTTTGCAGATGAGCGTCCAGGAAAACCTGGAGATGGGCGCTTACACCAAGCCCGGCAGCGGCGTGGCTGCGGATCTGGACCACATCTACGAGCTCTTCCCTCGCCTGAAGGAGCGGCAGCGGCAGACCGCCGGCACCCTCTCCGGCGGCGAACAGCAGATGCTGGCCATGGGCCGGGCACTGATGAGCCACCCCAAGCTGCTGATGCTGGATGAACCCTCTATGGGCCTGGCGCCTATTCTGGTGGAGCAGATCTTCGATATCATCCGCAGTCTCCACAAGGCCGGCACCACCATTTTGCTGGTGGAGCAGAACGCCCAGGCCGCCCTCAGCGTGGCCGACCGTGGCTATGTGCTGGAGACCGGCAAGGTGGTCACCACCGGCACCGGCTCCGAACTGCTGGCCTCTCCCGTTATCAAGAAGGCCTATCTGGGCGGTTAAGCGATTCCGCTCTGATATATTCCTATCAATTTATCCGTTTTGTATTGAAAGAGGGCCCGGTCGGGCCCTCTTTCACTTTGCATTCCGGAACGGGGAATGCTATACTGCTGAGAGAACCACAGCAAAAACGGGCTGTTTTTTGAACTCTGATTTCAACAAAGGAGGGACCCCTATGCAGGCAGAGGAGCGCCGCAGGGCCATTCTGGACCGTTTAAAAAATGCCGATGCCCCCGTCAGCGCTGCGGCGCTGGCTCGCCGTTTTTCTGTCAGCCGGCAGATCATTGTGGGAGACATCGCCCTACTGCGGGCGTCGGGAGCCGACATCTCCGCCACGCCTCGGGGCTATGTGATCCTGCCTGCGGCCACCGGCCTGGTCCGCCAGGTGGCGGTACAGCACGGCCCTAATGGCATGGAGGCGGAGCTCAACGCCATGGTGGACCAAGGCTGCACCGTGATGGACGTGATTGTGGAGCATCCCCTCTACGGCCAACTCACCGGCCCGCTGCAGCTTTCCAGCCGCTACGACGTCCAACAGTTTTTAAAGCGCTGTGCCAGTGCCGACGCTCAGCCCCTTTCCAACCTCACCGAGGGCATCCACCTCCACACCCTGTCCTGCCCCGACCAAGCCGCCTTCGACCGGGTACGGGAGACCCTGCGGAAATTGGGCATCCTGCTGCCCGGCCAGGAATCCTGACTTTTCAGGCTGCCTCTCCCACGAAAAAGTGGATTTTCCGAGGAAATAACGGTTGACAGTGGAGATCCCGCCGTGTATGATGTAGTATACAGGTATCAAGACACCTGTATACTACATTTATTTTTGAGAGAGAAACAGGTGCTTCCCATGGAAAAATGCAAAGCTTTTCTAAAACGTAAAAACATCGTCATCTCCGCCAAGCGGTATGGCATCGACGCCCTCGGCGCCATGGCCCAGGGTTTGTTCTGCTCTCTGCTGATCGGCACCATTCTGGATACCCTGGGCGATCAGTTGGGGCTTACATTTCTGGTGACGGTCGGCGGATACTGCTCCGCCATGTCCGGCGCGGCCATGGCCGTGGCCATCGGCTACGCCCTTCAGGCGCCGCCCATGGTGCTCTTCTCCCTGGTGACGGTGGGCTATGCCGCCAACGCGCTGGGCTCCACCACCCTCTCCGGCGGCAGCGGTGCCGGCGGCCCCCTTGCTGTGCTGTTCATCGCAGTCATCGCCGCAGAACTGGGCAAGGCCGTCAGCAAGGAGACCAAGATCGACATTCTGGTGACGCCTCTGGTGACCATCCTCTCCGGTGTAACCCTCTCCGCCTGGTGGGCCCCCGCCATCGGCACCGCCGCCAGCGCTGTGGGAGACTTCGTCAAGTGGGCCACGGTGCTCCAGCCCTTCTGGATGGGGATTCTGGTCTCCGTGGTCATCGGCATTGCCCTGACGCTGCCCATCTCCTCCGCTGCCATCTGCGCCGCCATCGGCCTGACCGGTCTTGCCGGCGGCGCTGCCGTGGCGGGGTGCTGTGCCAACATGGTAGGCTTTGCCGTACTGAGCTTCCGGGAAAACCGTTGGGGCGGCCTGGTCAGTCAGGGTCTGGGCACCTCCATGCTGCAGATGGGCAACATCGTGAAAAACCCCCGGATCTGGCTGCCGGCCATTCTCACCTCCGCCATCACCGGACCGCTTGCCACCTGTGTATTCCACTTTGAGATGAACGATCCCGCCTCCGGCGTGGCCAGCGGTATGGGCACCTGCGGCATGGTGGGTCCCATCGGTGTCTACACCGGCTGGGTCAACGATGTGGCCACCGGTGCCAAGGCCGCCATCACCGGTACGGACTGGCTGGCCATGGCTCTATTGTGCTTCATCCTCCCCGCCGTCCTCACCTGGGCCTTCGGATTGTTTTTCCGCCGCATCGGTTGGATCAAGGAGGGAGATCTGAAGCTCTCCTGATTGGCGTACATAACAAACAGGCACCCGGCGGGGTGCCTGTTTGTTTTCTTATAATGCGGCCATCAGCGGTTCAGGGCCAGAAACAGCAATCCGCCGGACAAAAAGAGGGGGCCCAGCCGCAGCAGTTCATTGCCCGCCGTGGAGAGCGTGGCAAACCACAACCGCAGCGGGTAGCATTGCACAAAGGCATCGGGCCACAGGTCCAGAATCCCGGTCATCCACAAGAGATAATAAGCCAGAGTCAGCAGTCCCACCACCAGCACCATCCGCCGGGCCGGGACGCTGCGCACCCGGATATCCGCCCACAACGACGCAAAAGCGGGGATCAGGCAGCCTGCCGCCAGAAATCCCAGGGGCGGCACCACCAGCATGTATACCAATCCCGGAAGAATCGTAAAGGTCTCCATGCGCAGACGGGCCAAATACGGCTCCAGGGTCACCTCCATCACCAGCCAAGTAATGACCAACACGGCGCAGAGCACCGTACACACCACATACCGCCGCCGGAAGCGGATATAGCTCTCTCTTACTGCTCCGGGGCCGTAGATCAGCTCCCGGACGTCGGCGCCCAGGGCCTCCGCCAGAGCGGTGAGGGTCTCTACATCCGGCTGGTTCTTCCCGGTCTCCCAGGCGGACACCGCCTGCCGGGTGACGTGGAGCCGCTCCGCCAGGGCGTCCTGGGTCAGCCCTACCCGCTGGCGCAGCCGCTTGCAATTGCGTCCCACCATGGTCTCCACCTCCGATTTTTATGATAGCATCCGGCAGGATGTTTGTCACGCAACGAATCGTTGCACCGGGGACATCCGTGTGGTATGCTGGAGAAAATTCAGAAAAACAAGGAGGACCCACATGGAATACCGTAAATACGGAGAGACGTATCTCGTCCGCATGGACCCGGGCGAGGAGATTTTGGAGCAGCTGGAGCACTTTACCCGTCAGGAACAGATCCGTCTGGCCGCTGTCCAAGCGCTGGGGGCGGTGAAGGAGTTCACTGTGGGCGTTTTCAAGACCGATGAAAAGAAATACTACGCCAACAATTTTTCCGGCAGCTTTGAGATCGTCTCCCTCACCGGCACCATCGACACCATGGACGACGACTTTTACTGCCACCTCCACATGAGTGCCGGGGACGATCAGGGCCGGGTGTTCGGAGGACACTTGAATCGGGCGATCATCAGCGCCACCTGTGAAATGATCGTGACCCTGCTTCCCGGCACAGTGGACCGGGCACTCAGCGAGGAGGTCGGGCTGAACCTCTGGAAGTTCTGACAATCACAAGCATCCCGGAATCAACGCGCAAAAAAAGCAGGCGGGCCACAGATAGTGGTCCGTCTGCTTTTTAGATATCAGGGATACGCCGCAGCCTATTTTCAGGCAAAGCGGCCCTCGGCATGGTCCCGCAGAGGCAGCTCCCGGAAAATAGCCGCCGCCAGGGCCTCGTAGTCCCGGGGCGTGTGCAGCCGGCGCATCTGCTTGGCGTGCTTTTCGCCGCCTTCAAAGAGGTGAATCAGATAGAACCAGACCTCCTTCATCCGCTGGGCCGCGTGGCCCGCCTGCCCATAAAAGTCCTGATAGGCCTGATATAGCTCCCCGGTGAAGTCTTCCAGCTCCTTCCGGGTGGCGGCGGGGCCGCCCCGGAGCTTGCGCAGCAGCGCCGGGTCCGCCACGGCGCCCCGGCCCACCATCACCGCCTCCACCGTGGGAAAGTCCCGCTCCACCGCGGTGATGTCCTCCACGGTCAAAAGGTCGCCGTTGTAGCACAGGGGAATGCGGCTCTCCTGCACCGCCCAGGCAAACAGGTCCCGATGGACCGTGCCCTTATAGAGCTCCGGCCGCACCCGGGGATGAATGGTCAGGCAGGCGATGGGATAGCGGTTGTAGAGTTCCAGCAGCTTGTAAAACTCCTCCGGCTCCTGGTAGCCCAGCCGGGTCTTGACGGACACCGGCAAGTGGACGGAGGCAAACACCTCATCCAAAAATCGCTCCAGCTCCTCCGGCCGGGCCAGAAAGCCGGAGCCCTTGCCCTTGGCGGTGACAGTGCCGGAGGGACAGCCCAAATTCAGATTGACCTCCCGGTATCCCAGGTCCTCCATCAGCTCCGTCGCCCAGAGGAAATCCGGGGCCTTGCGGGTCATGATCTGGGGCACGGAGGGAATCCCCCGGTTGGCCTCCGGGTCCAGCTCTCGCCGGTCCCGGGGCGTGACCACATGCTGGTCCGTGGGAGAGAAAAAGGGGATGAAATACCGGTCCGCGCCGCCGAAGCGCCGGTGCCACACCTGCCGGAACACCACCTTGGTGATGCCGTCCAGCGGTGCAAAGTCCACCCGCATCCTCATCCCAGCCGGGCCTCCCACTCCGCCTGACGGAAGCCTGTCAGCACGAAGTCGTCCCCCACCAGCAGCGGGCGCTTGATGAGCATACCATCGCCGGCAAGCAGCGCCAGCTGCTCCTCCTCCGTCATGTGGGGGAGCTTGTCCTTCAAGCCCAGGGCCTTATAGGAAAGGCCGCTGGTGTTGAAAAACTTCTTCAGCGGCAATCCGCTCATTTGCTGCCAGCGCCGCAGCTCCTCCGCGTTGGGAGTCTCCAGCTTGATGTCCCGCCGCGTAAAGGGAATGCCCCGCTCCTCCAGATAGGCCTGGGCCTTCTTGCAGGTAGAGCACTTGGGATAACAAATAAACAGCATTATGCAGTCTCCTTCCGTTGGATGTACGGCCCCCCGCCCTTCGGGCCGGGAGCTCCGGGGCTGTGCCGTCTTTTCTCTTAATAGCTGCTGATCTCCAGAGAATCGTCGTCCTTGCCCTTTTCGATGGCCCGGATCTCCACAAAGTACTTCAGTTCGGGGCTCACTTCCACCTGGACCCGATCCCCTACCCGGTGGCCCAGCAGTGCCTTGCCCACCGGGGACTCCTTGCTGATGAGTCCCTTCAGGGCATCCTGACGCAGCGTGGTGACGATCTGGAGGTTCATCTCCTTTTTCACCATCTCATTGAAGATGGTCACCTTGTCAAAAAGGCCCACCGTGCCGTCCTTGGAATCCACCTGGATGACCTTGGCGGTGCGGATCATGCGCTCGAGATAGCGGATGCGGCTCTCGTTGCGGTTTTTGGCCTGTTTGGCGCATTTGTACTCGTAGTTTTCGCTCAGGTCCCCGAAGGCCCGGGCGGTCTGCACCTCTTCGATCAGCTGGGGCCGGAGCACCCGGACCCGGTGGTCGATCTCCTCCTGCATCTTCTGGATATCTACTTCCGTCAGTTCGTCGTACATACGCTTCACCTCATTGGAAAAATTAAATCCGTCAGTTCTTCAAACCCATGGTCTCCCACTTGTGGCCGTGGAACCGGGGTACAAACAGCGCCGCCCGCAGCACCCAGTCGGCAAACATGGCGATCCAGATGCCCACGACGCCAAAGCCCCAGTACCGGCCCAGCAAAATGCCCAGGCCTACCCGCAGCGTCCACATGGACACGGTGGAGGCCACCATGGTAAACCGGGTATCGCCCGCCGCCCGCAGGGCCTGGGGCAGCGTGAAGGCCAAAGGCCAGATCAAAATGCCGCAGATGCCGTGCATCCACAAAATCTGGGTCGCCCACTCCCGGGCCTGATCGGAGACGTTGTAGAGCTTCAAAATCAGCGGCAGGCACGCCAGGATCAATGCGATGACCAGGACCGTATACAAATAGGCGGTGCGCATCATCTTCTTGGTATAATACCTTGCCCGGTCATACTCCGAGGCGCCTACGCACCGGGACACCACCGTCACGATGGCAAGCCCCAGCGCAGTGCCGGGCACCACCTGGAAAGAGGCCAGAGTATTGCCGATGGCGTTGGCCGCCACAGAGGCGGTGCCCAGCACCGACACCGTGGAGAGCAGCAAAATCTTGCCCAGCTGGAACATGCTGCCCTCGATTCCATTGGGCACGCCGAAGTGCAGGATGTTCTTCACCACGAACCGGTCATGCCGGAAGGTGAACCGCTCCACCTGCATGGGAAGGTCGGGCCGCCGCAGCAGCACCAGCATGGCACCCGCCGCGAAGATCCGGGAGACCAGGGTGGGGATGGCCACGCCCTCCACGCCCCGGTGGAACACAAAGATCAAAAGTCCGTTGCCCACCACATTGATGGCGTTCATGGCGGTGGACACCCACATGGAGGTGCCGGAGTTGCCCATCACCCGGAACAGTGCCGCTCCCGCGCTGTAGAGCGCCAGGAAGGGGATGGATGCCTCTACTATTATATAGTAGGTATTTGCGTAGGCGGCCACATCCGGCTCCACCTGACCGAAGACCACGTTGAGCACGAACCCCTTGCCCAAGTAGAAGAGCACCATCACCACCAGGGAGACCTCCCCCATAAACAGCAGCAGCTGCTGGGCGGAGTGTCCGGCCTTGCCGATCTCCCGCCGGCCCAGGTACTGTCCCGTGATGACGGCACCGCCGGTGGCCAGGGAGGCAAAGGCGTTGACCAGCAGCACGTTCACCGTGTCCACCAAGGACACGGCGGAAATGGCCGCCTCCCCCACCTGAGAAACCATCAGCGAGTCCGAAAGGCCCACAGTGATGGACAAGAGCTGCTCGATCACCAGCGGCACGATCAGTCTGCGCAGATCCGCCTTGGTAAATTCTACCCGAAGTTGATTACTTTGCGTATCCATTGGGTTGTTTTCTCCTCCTTGTACTCGCTCACCGGAATTCCCGGGGACTCATATGGAACGTGCCGCGGAAAGCCCGCAGGAAGGTGGAGTACTCGGAAAACCCCGCCTGCTCCGCCGCCTTCATCACCGGCATGCCGCCCCGGATCAGCTCTCCCGCCCACACCAGCCGCTTCTGGCTGATGTACTGGTGGAGCGTGTAGCCGGTGACCTCCTTGAACCGGTGCATCAGATAGTACCGGCTCAGGTAAAACCGGCCCGCCAGGGCGTCCACCGTCAGCTCCTCTCCCAGATGGCCGGTGATATAGTGCAGGATCTCCTCGATCTTGGGGTCGATGCGGTAGCTGTCCGTCTCCTCCTGGGCAGTGCGGCTGCGGAGGATGTCCCGGTCCACGGCGATCAAGAGCTGCTGGCACAGCGTATCCGCCAGCCGAGCGGCACCGAATTCCCGGGAACGGGTGGCCTCCTCCAGATGCTGGATGGTGCGCATATAGTCCAGCCGCCGCTCACCGTCAAAGCGCAGCAGATGGAATCCTCGCTCCTGGGCCAACTGAAAGCACGTCTCCAGCGGCTCACCCGGGTCGCCCCGCTGCTCCAGCCACTCCCTGCCCAGCCAGACTACCACCCGCTCATAGGGCTCCGCGGGATCAATGGTGGGCCGATGGATGGCATGGTGAGGCACCAGAAGCACATCCCAGGGCTGGAGGAAATAGGTCACACCCTCCACCACATAGGTGACCTTGCCGCCCAGAAACAAAATCAGTTTATCAAATTCATGGTAGTGATAGTCCAGCTTCTGGGCCCGGCTGTCCTTGAGATGGAAAAGCCGGAAATCCTCCCGGAGATACCCGCGCTTGCCCACTTCACTGCGGTCCAGCATGGCGGTGCCCCCTCTCTGCGCCGTTTTTCTTGGCTGCCTTATCTTAACGCAATTTGAATGGTTCCTCAACCAAAATTTCACACAAAACCTGAGATTTTTTTGCCATCTCTTTGGAAGAAGCTGCAAAAAGTGCCGTGCTAAAAATTCTTCCCGGTTCTATAGGCGACAAAAGGCGACAAGTTTGCTATACTGTTAAAAAACGACTGTTAAGGAGGAGCGCACTATGAGCCGCGCCGACCAGCTTTTTATTGAGAACTGCCGGGACATCCTGGACCACGGCGTCTGGGATACCGACCTGCCCGTCCGTCCCCGGTGGGAGGACGGGACCCCCGCCCACACCGTGAAGAAATTTGGCATCGTCAACCGCTATAATCTGCAGGAGGAATTCCCCATCCTCACCATCCGCCGCACCTACTGGAAAACGGCGGTGGATGAGCTGCTCTGGATCTGGCAGAAGAAGTCCAACAACATCCACGACCTCAACGCCCACATCTGGGACCAGTGGGCGGACGAGACCGGCTCCATCGGCAAGGCCTACGGCTACCAGCTTGCCGTCAAGCACCGCTATCCCGAAGGGGAGATGGACCAGGTGGACCGGGTGCTCTACGATCTCAAGCACAACCCCGCCTCCCGGCGCATCATGACCAACATCTATAACTTCCAGGACCTCCATGAGATGAACCTCTATCCCTGCGCGTATTCCATGACCTTCAACGTCTCCGGCAACGTGCTCAACGCCATCTTGAACCAGCGCAGCCAGGACATGCTGGCCGCCAACAACTGGAACGTGGTGCAGTACGCCGTGCTGGTGTACATGTTCGCCCAGGTCAGCGGCCTCGTCCCCGGGGAGCTGGTCCACGTCATCGCCGACGCCCACATCTACGACCGCCACATCCCCATCGTGGAGAAGATGCTCACCCAGACCCCGTCCCCGGCCCCCAAGTTCACCGTGGACCCGTCCGTCACCGATTTCTACGCCTTCACCCGGGACAGCTTCGCCCTGGAGGGCTACACCCCCGCCCCCTTTACCGATAAGATCCCCATTGCCATTTAAGGAGGAGACGTTATGAACGCCATCGTTGTTGTGGATCAAAAGTGGGCCATCGGCCGGGAGGGTGGACTACTGTTCTCCCTGCCCACGGATATGAAGCGGTTCCGCTCCCTGACCCTGAACGGCACCGTCATCCTGGGCCGCAAGACTCTGGATACCTTCCCCGGCGGGCGGCCCCTGCCCAAGCGGCGCAACATCGTCATCTCCCATCAGAAGGGGTTGGAGATCGAGGGCGCCGAGCTAGTGGGCAGCCTGGAGGAAGCCCTGGAGGCCGCCGGCGATCTGGAGGACGACCACTTGTGGGTCATCGGCGGCGGCAGCGTGTACACCGCCCTGCTCTCCCGGTGCCGCCGGGTGTACCTCACCAAGGTGGACGCCGCTGCTCCGGAGGCCGACACCTTCTTCCCCAACCTGGATAAGCTCCCTGGCTGGGAGGTGGAGCACGCCGATGAACCCATCACGGAAAACGGCATCACCTTCCGTTTTATCGAATATATCAACCGAAATCTCTAATATCATAGACAAATAAGCAGCCCGCCGGAGATCCTCCGGCGGGCTGCTTATCATATGGTCATTCCTGCGGGGCGGTCTCCGGCAGGCCATAGTGTTCTCGCCAATAGGCAGCACTGGACTCCGAATAGCTCCACTCCGCCTCATCGGCAGCGGAGGCGGCAGGTAAATCCATGCCCTCCTCCCAGAGCAAAACGGCGTCCTCGCCCTGGCCGTACCAGACCCGGGTGATCTCTGCGTCCATTCCATGAATCCGGGCCCAAGCGCCGGCTTCCTCCAGGTCCAGATACCGGTCGGAATCCGCCAGGGAGGGACTCTGCCGCTTTTCCGTATACAACGCCCGGCTGGGTACATAGTACATGTTGCCCACTCCGTCGACTTCCTCAAATTCAAATTGCAAAAGCCGCAGATTTCGGTCATCGTCGATCTTGAAGTGATACAAAATCCGTCCGTCGGAGAGCTGCCGCACATCTGTAATCTCGATCTTCTCCGGGTCCACGGGAAAGACGTACAGCTGCGTAGCCGCCGCCCAGAGTCCTGCCAGCACCGCGCACACCGCTGCAGCGATGAGGGCCCCTTTCCACCAGGCCCGCCGCTTTCCCTTCTCCCAGGCCCGGGAGAGAGACCGGACCGCCGCCGCGTCGTCCGGCTGGAGGGGCCTCTCCTCCGGCAGCGGTGCGTCCATGGCCGCCAGGGCCGCCCGGCAGCCGGGGCAGGTTTTCAGATGCGCCTCCACCTCCGCCCGGCTCTCCGGTGAACACACGCCGTCGTGATAGAGGGGCAGCAAATCCAGAATGATGCCACAGTTCATTTTTCCAACGCCTCCTTGAGTTTCTGCCGGGCCCGGAAGTAGGTGACCCGGGCCCAGCTCTCCGTTTTTCCGAACAGCTCCCCGATCTGGGCAAAGGGCAGCTCTCCGAAGGTCCGCAGGGAAAAGACCTCCTTATAAGGCTCCGGCAGACCGTGGAGCAGCTGGTGGAGCTTCCGGGCCGTCTCCCGGTCCGCAAAGCCCTCCTCGATGCCGCCGTCCCCGGTCTCCTCCGGCGGTGCCGAGAATTTCTTCCGCTCCCGGCAGAGAGAAAGATACTGATTCCGGGCGATCTGGCACAACCATACCCGCACCTGGCACTCCCCCCGGAAACTGTCAATGGCGGTAAGGGCTCGGACAAAGGTCTGCTGGGTCACCTCCTCCGCTGTGTGGGCATCCCGGCTCAGCGCCAGGGCATAGCGGTAGACATCAGCAAAATACGACCGATAGATTGCTTCAAAATCCGGCACTTTCTCACCTCCCTGTATACATAGGACGTGCCCGCGCCCCATCCGTTACAGCGTCTTTGCAAAAAACCGCGTTGTTTTTCCGCTCCGGGTATTATATAATGGAACAAACGTACTGTGCAAGAAAGGAGGCGCTCCATGGCGGACCTGACCACCAGTGTGCAGTTCATCAAGGGCATCGGCCCCCAGAAGGCCAAGGCCCTGGAGAAGCTGGGCATTCTCACTCTGCGGGACCTGATCGGCTATTTTCCCCGGCGCTACGAGGACCGGAGGGAGACCCGGCGCATCGCCCAGCTCCAGGACGGCGAGAGCGCCTGCGTGGCGGCCATGATCGCCTCGCCTCCCACCGTATCCCACATCCGCAAGGGGATGGACTTGGTGAAAGTCCGAGCGGTGGACGAGACCGGCGTGCTGGACGTCACTTTTTTTAACCAGACCTGGCTGAAAAACAGCCTAGTTCAGGGAGAGACCTACTACTTTTACGGCAAGGCGGAGGGCACCGCCCGGCGGCGGCAGATGGCCTCCCCTGTGGTGGAGGCGGAGGGACGGCAGGAGCGCACCGGCCGCATCGTCCCCGTCTATCCCCTCACCGCCGGGGTCAGCCAGCTGGTGCTCTCCCGGTCCGTACGGCAGGGACTGGACGCCTGCGCCGACATCCTGCCCGACGCCCTCCCGGACGAGGTACGGCAGTCCCACCATCTCTGCCGCATCGAATACGCCTATGAGAACATCCACTTCCCGGAGAGCGCCGAGGCGCTGGACCTGGCCCGACGGCGGCTGGCCTTCGAGGAGCTGTTCCTCTTCACCATCGGATTGCGGCGCCTGCGGCAGCGGCGGGAGACGGTGTCCGTGGCTCCCTTTCAAATGGTGGACATGGCCCCCTTCTACGACGCGCTGCCCTTCACCCTGACCGATGCCCAGCGGCGCTGCGTGGAGGAGGCCATCGCCGACATGGCCTCCGGCGCCCCCATGAACCGCCTGTGTCAGGGAGACGTGGGCTCCGGCAAGACCATGGTGGCCGCCGCCTGCGTGTACTTCTGCGTGAAAAACGGCCGTCAGGCGGCCCTGATGGCCCCCACGGAGATTTTGGCCCGGCAGCACTTCACCGGCCTTTCCCCTCTGCTGGAGAAATTGGGCATCCGCTGCGTGCTGCTCACCGGCTCCACCCCCGCCCGGGAGAAAAAGGCCGTCACCGCTAAACTGGCCGCCGGGGAGGCGGACTTTGCCATTGGCACCCACGCCCTCATCTCCCCGGGCGTGACCTACCAGAATCTGGGACTGGTGGTCACCGACGAGCAGCACCGCTTCGGCGTGGGACAGCGGGCAGCTCTCGCCGCCAAGGGCAGCCACCCCCACACCCTGGTCATGTCCGCCACCCCCATTCCCAGGACGCTGGCGCTGATCTTGTACGGGGACCTGGACGTATCCATCATCGACCAGCTGCCCCCCGGCCGCAAGCCGGTGGAGACCTTCGCCGTCTCCGGCGGCTACCGCCAGCGGGTCTACGCCTTCCTCCGCAAGCTGGTGGGAGAGGGGCGGCAGATCTACGTAGTGTGCCCTATGGTGTCAGAAAACGACGACCTGCCCGACGAGCGCAAGGCGGTGACGGAGTACGCCCAGACTCTTCAGCGGGAGGTATTCCCCGATCTACGGGTTTCTTTTGTGCACGGCAAGATGAAGGCCAAGGAAAAGGATGCGGTGATGACCGCTTTCGCCGCGGGAGAGGCGGACATCCTGGTCTCCACCACCGTCATCGAGGTGGGGGTGGACGTGCCCAATGCCGCCGCCATCGTGGTGGAAAACGCGGAGCGATTCGGCCTCAGTCAGCTCCACCAGCTGCGGGGCCGGGTGGGCCGGGGCAGTCACCAGTCCTACTGCATCCTCATCTCCGACAACCGCAACGAGGAGACCCGGGCGCGGCTGAAGGTGATGACGAAAACCACCGACGGCTTCCGCATCGCCGAGGAGGACCTGCGGCTCCGGGGCCCCGGCGACTTTTTCGGCGTCCGGCAGCACGGCCTGCCGGGGCTGAAGATTGCGGACCTGGGCTGCGACACCCATCTGCTCCGGGAGGCCCAGGAGGCGGCGGACGCTCTGTTGGAGCGGGACCCGGATCTTACCGGCTGCCCTGCCACCGCCCGACGGGTGACGGAGCTCTTCACCCAGGCGGCGGACACCCTGAACTGAGCCGGTGCCGGAGGCTGTTCCTCCGGCGCCGGATTTTTTCTGCGCCCATGCGTGACCTTTTCCCCGTCTCAATCGTAATCAGAATAGAAGGAGGTGAGGAGATGACCGAGCAGGAAGCACTGTTTGAGCAGGTCTATCAGACCTACGGTCCGTCGCTGTACCGGTTCTGCCTGCTGCAGATGAAAAATCCCGCCGATGCCGAGGACATTTTGCAGGAGGTCTTCTGCAAGCGGCTCTATCAATCGCCGGCCTTCTCCTCGCCGGACCACGAGCGGCGGTGGCTGTTCCGGGTGGCGCTGAACCAGTGCCGGGACGCCTGGAAACGCTCCAGCCGGTCCGAGCTGCCCCTGGAGACCGCCTCCGACACCGTGACGCCGGAGGAGCTGGGCCTTCTGGAGCAGGTGTCGGAGCTGCCGGAAAAGGAGCGGACCGTCCTCCACCTCCACTACTGGGAGGGCTACGCCCTGCGGGAGATCGCCGCGCTGCTGGGCGTGACGGTCCCCACGGTGAAAATGCGGCTCAAGCGGGGCCGGGACGCCCTGCGGAAACGATGGGAGGGATCACAATGAAGCTCTATCACAGCGCCATGGAACACTGCGTCCCACCGGAGGGACTGGAGGAACGGCTGCGGCAGCGGGTGCTGGCGGCGGCCCCCCAGGAGACGCGAAAACACGTCTTCCGTCCCCGGGGCTATGTCCGCAAGGCGGTGCTGGCGGCGGTGCTGGCCATCATCCTCACCGTCTCCGCCGGAGCGGCGGTGCTGCTGGGCTGGGACAAGGTGTTCTCCCGGCGGTTCGGCGAGGAGGCCGCCCAGACCCCCATGGGGCAGGCGGCACTGCAGGACGTCTTTGTCTCCAGCGTCTGCGACGACGTGACGCTGACGGTACGGCAGGCCCTGGTCAGCGACAAGACCATCTATCTGGTGCTGGACTACCAGCTGCCGGACACGGTGGACCGGGCGTGGCTCCAGCAGATCTTCGAGGGAGAGAACTCCTGGGTGTCCCCCCCTTCGGTGTACTATTTTGCCACCGGCGAGATGACCTGGGAGGACCTCCGGGCGGCAGACCAGGCCAAGTGGGAAGCGCTGGACTGGGCAGACAACAGCGCCTGCAGCAGCTATCTCATCAGTGACAACGCCCTGTACGCCTATAGCTTCACGGGAGGTGCCTCCTACCAGACCGAAAGCCAGGGCTATGACCCGGAGACCAACACCCTCACCTATCTCCTCAGCTTCACCACGGAGTCCAAGACCCTGACCCTGACGAACCAGCCCCTGACGCTGCTGGTGGGACCTCCGGCGGCAGAGAAATCCGGCAGCACTGCCACCGCCCTGGCGGATCACCCGGCCATCCTCACCTTCCAGCCGGAATGCGCCAACGCCCAGACCCTGACCGGCGAGGTGACCGGAGACCGGATGCGGGTCCGGGTGGTCCTCTCCCCCTTCTCCATGCAGGTGGAGACCTACGGGTGCGACTTTACCGACCCCATAGATCTGTGCCGCGGCACCACGCTGGTGTTCCGGGACGGTACCACCATCACCGCGGATCAGCTGACCACCTCTTTGGGCGGAGGCGCCGGTGCCAGCACCAGCGCTTCCGGTGAGAAGCTGATCCATTCTGTGGACTACACCGCCTCCTTCCGGGATCTGCTGGACGTGAGCCAGTTGGACTCCGTCCGGGTAGGCGATGTGACGGTCCCTTTGGAGTAAAGTTCAACAAAATACGTCAAAAGCGCCGCTCCGGCCATTCCGAAGCGGCGTTTTTTCGTGTATAATCATGTATCATCCACGCATTCCATTCTCCAGGAGGATTTTCATGGAAACACTGCTGTCACTCTATGACCCCGCGCCCTCTCCGCTGCTGGACAAGCTGCTGGACACGCCGCCGCTGCAGCGGCTGGCGGAGGTGGGCATGAACTGCGGGTGTGAATACACCGCCTTCCCCCTCTTTGCCCGCACGCTGCCCTATTCCCGGCGGGACCACAGCGCCGGCGCCGCCCGCATCGTCTGGCACTTTACCGCCAGCTCCGCCCAGGCCGCCGCGGCACTGCTCCACGACGTAGCCACCCCTGTGTTCGCCCACACCGTAGACTTTCTCCACGGTGACCACCTGCGCCAGGAATCCACGGAGGCGGACACCGCCGCCGTCATCGCCGCCTCACCGGAGGTGATGGCGGTGCTGGCCCAATACGGCCTGGATGTGACCGATGTGGGCGATTACCACCGCTACCCCGTCGCCGACAACGACTCCCCCCGCCTCTCAGCGGACCGGCTGGAATACACCCTGGGAAACCTCTTCCACTACGGCTTTGAGGACCTTCCCCGCCTGACCGCCTTTTACCGGGACCTGACGGTGTCCGCCGGGGAGGACGGGCAGCCGGAGCTGGCTTTCCGCACGCCGGCGATTGCCGAGGACTTTGCTCTGGCGGCGCTGCGGACGGGCCGGGTGTACGTCTGCGATGAGGACCGCTTCGCCATGGAAGCCCTGGCATCGCTGCTGCGGGACGCTCTGGACCGGCGGGTGCTGTCCCCGGCGGACCTGATGGGCACGGAACCGGCCGTCATCTCAAAGCTCCGGGCGGATGCCGTCTCCGGCCCGGCCTGGGACCATTTCCGGCGGTTCCATGCCATCCGGACGGCCGTCGGGGAACAGCCGGAAAAGGGCTGGTGGGTCCGGGTGGACGCCAAGCGGCGCTGGATCGATCCGTTGGCGGTGGGCCGCGGCCGGGTCTCCGCCTGGTCCCCGGTGTTTCGGGAGGCCCTCACATCCTTTTTAGCTCTGGATTTTACCCGCTGGCTCAGCGGGATTGAAACGGAAGAGCGCCCGGGGTGATCCCCGGGCGCTCTTTCCGCACGGCAGGGACAGTCCACGGCAAACCCGGCCGCGTTATCCCTGGGTCACCAGTCGCTCCCGCTCTTCTCTGATCTCCGCCAGTTCCCGCCCGGCGTCCTGTTCCAGCGTCCTCAGGCGGGTAAGTACACAGCTGATCTGGTCCCGGGTTCCCGCCACCTGCTGCTGGGCGTCGTGGATACGGTTCATCACCGCCCAGTCGGCAAAGATGCCGTCAAAGAAGAAATCCGCAAACCGCAGGAATCCATCGATCTGCACCTGCATGTCCGCCCGGATCTCCACGTCCGCCAGTTCCGTGTGGAACCGGCGCAGCTGGACCTGGAGCTCCTCCACCTGCTGCTGAGCGTCGTCTAGGTGACCATGCTTGGCAAGGTCCGCAAAAAGGCCACCGCCCAGCAGGTCCCAGGTACCCCAGCCCTCGGCGCTGTCCAGACTGGATAGAACCCCCTCGGCGGAGACCCGGGCGGCCTCCCCCGCCTCCACGGCCTCCCGCAGTTCCCGCAGCTGCCCGGTGAGGGCCGCCTCCCGGGCCTCCAGGGCCCGCAGACGCTCTCCTGTGGGGCCGCCGGCGTCTTGGAGCTGCCGGGCCTTTTCCGCCAGCGCCGCCCGGTACTGCTCCTCACAGCCCGCAAGCGCCGTTAGTTCCTCCCGGGTTGCCGCCAGGTCCGCCTGCACCGACGCCAGTTCCCGGCAGACCATGTCATGCCGCACGGCGGCCTGGGATGCCTCCGCCCGCTCCTGATCCAGCCGGTCCTCCAGGCCGCCGGTGAACCGGAGAAAATACGCCGTCAGGCTCCCGCCCTCCAGTTTGTCCACATCCCTCTGCTCCTTGCTCCGGGCGGCAGCCAGCTCTGCCTCCCGGGCCTTCAGGGCAGGCAGCTGACTTTGCAGACTTCTCTCCCGGCTGCGCAGCTGCTCCTGCCGGGCCACCTGCTCCCGCAGAGTGCGCAGTTTTGCATCCATGGTCTCCATTCGGGTCCCTCCTCTCGTTATTTCTTATTTCAGCTCGTCCAAGGTCAGGGTGAAACTCTCCAGGAAGGTGTCCATGAAATAGGTCACCTCCGGCAGGCCATAGCCCTCCAGGGCCCGACGGGTCTGCTCCGCCGCCTGACGGAACTCCAGATTTCCGGCCTTGAGCTCCTCCAAACACTTGATGTGGGCGGAGAGCTTGTCCGCCGCCTTCACCAGACACCGCGTCTCCTCGTCCGGCACGGTGAGGATGGGGGCGTACACCTCCCTCAGCTCCGACGGCAGCATTCCCAGGAGCTTTTGCTGCGCCATTTTTTCCACATCCTTGTAGGCTTCCTGAATGGCGGGGTTATCGTACTTGATGGGGGTGGGCATGTCGCCGGTGAAGATCTCGCTGGCGTCGTGGTAGAGTGCCGCCACCGCCACCGCCCCCGGTTCCACATGTCCGCCGAACTTTTCGTTTCGGATCACCGCCAGGGCGTGGGCCAGCACCGCCACCTGATGGCTGTGCTCCTGCACGTTCTCTGGAGCGGTGTTGCGCATCAGGGCCCAGCGCTGGATAAAGCGCATCCGGGAGAGATAGGCGAAAAAGTGACTTCTCATCTCACTCCTCCAGAATCCGGCCCAGCAAGGCCTGGCCGTCGGTGCCGGTGATCTCCACGGAGCGCACCGCATTGTGCAGCCCTTCGCCATCCACCAGCACCTCCATATAATTGGGGGCATGGCCGAAGAACTTGCCGTCCCGGGGCTGCTCGAAGAGCACCGGGTACACCTGCCCCACGCAGCCCTCCAGATAGGCCCGGTGCATCCCGGCAGCCGTTTCGGAGGCCCGGCGGCACCGCTCCTCCTTCACCGCCTTGGGGATCTGGGCCATCTTCGCCGCCGGCGTGCCGGGGCGGACGGAATAGGGGAAGATGTGCATCTGGGCAAACCCGCAGGCGGCGATGAAGCGGAGCGTCTGGGAAAACTCCTCCTCCGTCTCCTCCGGGAAGCCGCAGATCAGGTCCGTAGTGATGGCCGGTCGATCAAAATATTGGTTCAAAAGTGCAACAGACTGTGCATATCGGGTGGTGTCGTACTTTCGGTTCATCCGCCGCAGCGTCTCGTCGCACCCGCTTTGCAGCGACAGGTGGAACTGGGGGCAAAGGTCCGGCAGCGCCGCAGCCCGGCGGCAGAAGTCCTCCGTCACCGTCCGGGGCTCCAGGCTGCCCAGCCGGATGCGGACCCCCGGTGCCGCGGTGCAGACCGCCTCCAGCAGATCGATGAGGGAGGTGCCGTTCTTCAAATCCCGGCCCCAGGAGGAGATCTCGATGCCGGTGAGCACGATCTCCCGGTAGCCCTCCTCCCGCAGCCCGGCGGCCTGCCGGGCCGCCTCATCCAATGGCAGGGACCGCACCGGTCCCCGGGCATAGGGGATGATGCAGTAGGTGCAGAAGTTCACGCACCCGTCCTCCACCTTCAGCATGGCCCGGGTCCGCTCCTCCAGGCAGCCGGCAGGCAGCACCTCGAACACCCGCCGCTCAAAGGACTGATCGATGGCCTCGATGCGGCCCTTTTTCTCCGCCGCCTCCTCCAGCAGCTCCACAAAGCCGATGCGGTCCCCGGTGCCGGCGATCAGGTCCACATCCAGGGCTCGGACGTCCTCGGCGTGGGTCTGGGGGTAGCAGCCGCACAGCGCCGCCACGGCGCCGGGGTGCTGCCGCCGGACCCGGTGGAGCATCTGCCGGGACTTCTGGTCGCTGACGGCGGTGACGGAACAGCTGTTGATAACGTAGGCATCCGCCTCTTCGGTAAAGGGAACCACCTCATGGCCCCGGGCCCGGAGGGTCTGCTCGATGGCCTGGGTCTCGTACTGATTCACTTTACACCCCAGGGTATAGATGGCAACTTTCATGGTTACTCCTTGCGCTTTCGAAAAATCCTGATTATAATGAATAGGTATGTCTATTATACGTGTATTTTCGCCGCCGGGCAACCCCCAACGGCAGGAGGTTTGCAGCCATGATCTATCTCGACCACGCAGCCACCACCCCGGTACCCCGGGCCGTGGCAGACACCATGTACACCGTGCTCACGGAGCACTTCGGAAACCCCAGCGCCCAGTACCCCATGGGGTTGGAAATGAAAAAGAAGGTGGAACTCTGGCGCAGGACAGTGGCCAAGGCGCTGGGCTGTGAAAGCCGGCAGCTGTTTTTCACCTCCTGCGGCACCGAGGGGGACAACTGGGCCATCCAGGCCGCCTGCTGGCAGAATCGCCGCCTGGGCCGTCACATCGTCACCACCGCGGTGGAGCACAGCGCCATGCTGGAGGGCTGCCGCTGGATGGAACGCCAGGGCTGGGAGGTCACTTACCTCACTCCCAACGGCGAGGGTGGGATCTCCGCCCAGCAGGTTCTGGACGCTGTCCGGCCGGACACGGCACTGGTGTCCTGCATGCTGGTGAACAATGAACTGGGCACCATCTATCCCATTCAGGAGATTGCCCGGGGCCTGGCCGCCAAAAATCCCCAGACCCTGCTCCACACCGACGCCGTCCAGGGCTTTTTGAAGATCCCCTTCTCCGCCAAGACCCTGGGAGCGGACTTTATCACCATCTCCGCCCACAAGATCGGCGGCCCCAAGGGGGTCGGCGCGCTGTACATCGGGCCCCGGGTGAAAAATCCCCGGCCCCTGCTGCCCGGCGGCGGCCAGGAGGGGGGATTGCGCTCCGGTACGGAGGCCACCGCCCAGATCGCCGGCTTTGCCAAGGCGGTGGAGCTGCGGACAGAGGGCCTGGAGGACAAGCTCCGCCACATGGCGGAAATCAAGGCCTATGCCCAAGAGCGCCTGAGCTCCATCCCGGACCTGGTGTTCGTGGGCCGCAGCGACGCGCCCCACATTCTCTCTGTCTCCCTGGTGGGCTGGCCCAGCCAGAACATCGTCAATGACCTGGGCAGCCAGGGCATCTGCATCTCCGCCGGCTCCGCCTGCCACCAGGGCAAGCCCAGCCAGGTGGTGGCCGCACTGCATCTGCCCAAAAAGACCGCCGGCAGCGTAGTGCGCCTGAGCTTCGGCCCGGAGACCACCCGGGAGGAGATCGATGCCTGCGTCCAGGCCCTCCAGCGCCACCACGACACCCGGATGCCCATGCTCTGAGGCATTTCCGGCCATTCTTCCCCTGAAGCCGGATGCCCGGCCCCACTCTGCGCCGGCATCCCCCTATTTTCATCACAAAGGATGTGCCCCATGTTTCACTATCTCCGCCGGGAACCCGGCTTTTACCGCCGGCTGTTCCGTCTGGCGCTTCCGCTGATTATTCAAAACCTCATCACCACCTCTCTGGGCTTTGTGGATACCTTCATGGTGGGACTGCTCGGCAGCGACCAGCTCTCCGCCGTCACCGCCGCCAACGCCCCCATCTACCTCATCCAGGTCATCATCTTCGGATTGATGAGCGGCCTCACTATCCTGGTGAGCCAGTACTGGGGCAAGCAGGACCTGGACGCCATCAACCGCTGCATGGGCTTTGCCATGTACGCCGGACTGGTGATTGCCGCAGCCATGGCGGCGGTGCTCTTCTTCTTTCCTCACCAGGTACTGCTGCTGGTGACCGACAACCGCACCCTGGTGGAGATGGGCGCCCCATATCTCCGGATCGTCGGCATCTCCTATATCTTCAACGCCATCAGCAGCGTGTATGTCAGCATGCAGCGCAGTGCGGAAAATCCGGCACTGGGCATGAAGGTATTTGCCGCGTCCATGCTGCTCAACACCTTTTTGAACTACTGCCTGATCTTCGGCAACTTCGGTGCCCCCGCCCTGGGCATCACCGGCGCCGCCATCGCCACACTCACCGCCCGGATTGTGGAGTTTCTCATCGTACTGGTCTACGCCCTGCTCTGCCGCCGCATTCCTCTGCGGCCCCGGCTGCTACTGCGGCCCGGCCGGGACACCGCCCGGAGCTTTGCCAAGTACGCCACGCCGGTGCTCTTCAACGAGACCATGTGGGGCCTGGGCACCACGGTGATGACCGCCATCCTGGGCCACATGGCCGACAGCGCCGACATGCTGGCGGCCTACACCATCATGGGCAATATCGACAAGTTTACCACCGTCTCCTGCTTCGGCCTCGCGGGGGCAACCGCCGTGATTCTGGGCAAGGCCATCGGCGAGGGCACGGACAAGGACCACGTCTACGATCTGAGCTGGTGCCTGCTGCTGGTCTCCTTCCTGCTGGGTCTGGGGCTGGCCGCCGCGCTGGCGGTGGCACTGCCGCTGGTGTTCATTCCCTACCTCTATCCTCTCTTCAGCCTCTCGCCCCTGGCAACCGAGGCTGCCGCCACGCTGTGCGTGGTCTACCTCATTTTGCTTCCCCTCAAGTCCTTTGACATCTCCAACATCACCGGCGTCCTCCGCTCCGGCGGAGACGTGCGGATGGCCACCATCATCGACCTGACACCTCTGTGGTGCGTAGCGGTGCCCATGGCGGCACTGACGGCCCTGGTGCTGGAGGCGCCGCTGCCGCTGGTGTGCGTGGGCATCTACTCGGAAAACATCTGCAAGATGCCGCTGGGCATTTTGCGGCTGCGCAGCCGCAAGTGGATCAATGACGTCACAAGGAGGAGCCCGTCATGAGTTTGTTTCGCTGCCCAGTCTGCGGTGCCCCCCTCAGCCGCGAGGAACGGGCCTACCGCTGTCCGGCTGGCCACAGCTACGACATCGCCCGGGAGGGCTATACCTATCTGCTGCCCCCCAACCAAAAACACTCCGCCGCACCCGGCGATGACCGGGAAATGGCCGCCGCCCGCCGGGATTTCCTGTCTAAAGGGTATTATGACCCGCTGTTGAATACGCTTTGTAGTATTATTCTGGCCCATACCGGCCCGGAACCGGTGGTGCTGGACGCCGGATGCGGAGAGGGGTACTACACTGCCGGCATCCACCGGGCCCTGCTGGGGGCGGGACGGCGGCCCCAGATGGCGGGCACCGACATCTCCAAGTTCATTCTCCGCACCGCCGCCAAACGGGACCGGGACATCGCCTTTGCCGTAGCCTCCTCCTACCACCTGCCGGTGGCAGACCAAAGCGTGGATGTGCTGCTCAACTGCTTTTCTCCCCTAGCTCTGGAGGAATTCCGGCGGGTGCTGCGCCCCGGCGGCGCCTTTATCTACGTGGTTCCGGCGGCAGACCACCTGTGGCAGCTCAAAGAGGTGCTCTACGACCACCCCTACCCCAACGAGGAAAAAGAGACCCCTTACGAGGGCTTTACCTACGAGACCATCGTGCCCGTGGACGGGGCCATCACCCTGCCCTGTCAGGAGGACATCCAGAACCTGTTCCGCATGACCCCCTATGCCTGGAAGACCCCCTACACCGGCAAGGAGCGCCTGGCGGCACTGGACTCCCTCACCACCCGCATTTCCTTCCGCATCCACGTATTCCGCCGCAACGACAGCGGACGCCCGGCCGGGGAGTAAGTGCCGCCTGCGTCCTGCTGCCCACACCGATCAAGGAGGTCCATCCATGAAAGAAAATCCCACCCGCGCCGCTTTGCTGGTCATCGACATGGAAAACGGCTTCGTCACCCCTCAGGGCGGACACTGCATCCGGGGTGCCGCTGCCACTGTGCCCGCCTGTGTCCGGGCCGTGGAACTGGCCCGGGAGAAGGGCGTCCCTGTGTTTTTTGTCAAGCGCATCTACCGCCGGGACGGCAGTGATGTAGAGCTGACCCGGTACGAGGGCTGGAAGGCCGGCGGCCGGGCCTGCGGTCCCGCCTCCGTGGGGCCCAACAGCGCCCAGGCACCGGAGGGTCTGCAGCCCCAGCCCGGAGATTACACCATCTGGAAGCCCCGGTGGAGCGCCTTTTTCCACACAGAGCTGGACCTGATCCTCCGCCGGCTGGACATCCGCACGGTGATCCTCACCGGCACCACCACCCCCAACTGCATCCGCACCACCTGCTACGACGCCATGGCCCTGGAGTACAACACTGTGATCCTCACCGACTGCTGCTCCTCCCAGACCGAGGAAATCCAGCAGGCAAACCTGGCGGATATGCAGCGGGTGGGCGCCATTTTGATGGACAGCACCGCCTTTGCCGATTTTGGGCCGGACACCGTGCCGGACACCTCCGCCGTCATCCGCTCGGAGATGCTGGACGCCGAGACCCCAGAGCCCTTCACCTCCTTCCCCGGCGGCGGTGTGGGCTGGCCGGACCGCTGGTAAGGCGCTGCGGACCGGCGGCATCCCCTTTGCCAGCCTTCTTCCCATACAAAACGGGAGACGTGACTCATTCACGTCTCCCGTTTTTTTCGCTTCGTTTTGTCCTGCGGCGGCTTCCTTATGCCGTCTCCGGCAGCAGGATCCGGCCGCCGGCAAATTCCCGGAACGCCTGCCCGATCAGGGCCTGCCCGGCGGAATTGGGGTGGGTACCGTCCTCGCACAGCAGCGTCTCCAGATGGCCGTGGGCCAAAAACGTCCCCCGCACATCCACCAGCGGCACGTCCTCCTCCCGGGCCAGCGACTCCACCGCCCGGGAATACCGCTCCTGATGGGCGTAGATGTTGCTGAGATCTCCCAGCCACGCCCGCACTGACGCCTGATCCAGATCCCGGCACCACCAGTCAAAAAACCACTGGGGCAGCAGAGGCGGCAGGTTCATCAGGATCGGCTGAATGCCCGCCTCCCGCAGCCGGCGGAGCATCCTCCGGTACCGCTCCCGGAACTCCGGCAGCGGCACCGCCGGCAGATGGGTACCGGCAGGGTCCGCCGCGATCTCCCGCCAGCGGAAGTCGCAGTCATTGCCCCCGAAGTCCATCACCACTGCCTGACAGGGCCGCCCGGAGGCCAGCAGCCGGTCCAATAGCTTTCCACCCTTGACGCAGGTGGCGCCGAAGTGGGCGTCGTTGCGCACATGCAGCCCAAACTCCGCCTCCAGCTCCGGGATGCCGATGTCATTGCGGACTTTATAACTCCTGGTCTCCGGGTCCACCTGGATTCCCTTCAGAATGGAGTCCCCCAGGAGGGTGATCTCTTTTTGGCGCTCCATAAGCGCACCTCCAAACCATGTAATATAGTATCAAATATTATATTACATGGTTTGAGTCGCCTTGTCAATCAGAATTTGGGCAGCAGTACGCCAGCCGGTGCCGCCTCCGTGTCCACGGAGGTACCGGACAGGCGATGGACCTGCTCTGCCGGCCAGAGGGCAAGGAAGTCCTCCACTCCGGCGACGTTGGGCAGCCCGTAGGGGGCGTGGCGGTAATGCATGGGGATGATCCACTTGGGGCCGATGGCGTCGCAGGCCGCCTTGGCTCCCCGGGCGTCCACTGTGTAGAAGCCGCCCACCGGCACCAGCACGCCGTCCACCGGACCGATGGCCGCCAGCTGCTCCGCCGTCAGCGCGTGGCCCAGATCGCCCAAATGGACCACAGACACACCGCCGGCGGTGAACACCCGGATGGTGTTGGTTCCCCGCAGGGCGCCTTTCTGATCGTCGTGAAAGGACTGGATCTCCCGGATCTGGAAGGGGCTCTCCCGGTCAGGCAGCAGCTTAACGCAGTCCACCGCATCGTGGTCAAAGTGATGATGGCTGCAATAGACCGCGTGGGCCTCCGTCTCCAGCGGCGGATACCCCTCCACTCCGGTATAGGGGTCCGTCACGATTCGGTAGCCGTCCTCTTCCAGCAAAAAACAGGCATGTCCCAGCCATGTTACGCGCATACGCACTTCCTCCTTTGATGTAAATGGGAGGCGGACGACTGTCCGCCTCCCTTATCATACGCCTCTCAGACTCGCTTGTCATCCTTCTTTTCCGCCGCTGGTTCCGGCGTGCTCCGGGCCTTCTTCCGCCGGCGCCGCACCAGCACCACGCCGGCCCCGGCCGCCGCCAGCACCACCAGCACCACCCAGCCGTAGGCCAGCGCCACCGCCAGGCTCTCCAGCACATGCAAAAAGCCCCTCCAGCCGGCGGCAAAGGCCCCGCCCAGCCGGCCGCCGAAGCTCTCCGCCGGCTGACCGTCGGAGAGGCGGTAGACCTCCCGCAGCGTCAGGTTCACTGTGGAGTAGGCCACCTGGGCGTCATATCCCCGCAGCGTGCCGGAGAGGTCCTCGATGATCTGCTCCGTCTCGGAGATGGCGGACTCGATGGTGATGATGTCCTCCATGGACTCTGCCTGCTCCAGCAGTTCCTGAAGCCGGGAGAGCTTCGTCTGCTGGGTCTTGAGCCGCCCCTCCACGTCGTAGTAAACCTCCGTGATATCGTCGGTGTACTCCTGGATGCTCAGTTGGTGACACAGTGTCCTCGCCTGGTCCAAAAACAGCCGGTACTGCTCCGCCGGAACCCGAACGGTATAGTAAGCGGAACGGTAATCGCTTCCGCCGCCGCTGACGCTGCTGGACTGGAAGTAACCGCCGCACTCCTCCACCAGCGATTCCAGGTCCTCCGCAGCCTGGTCAAAAGCGGTGGTCTCCAACTCCAAATCGGCGGTGTAGATCCGCTTGGCGGACCGTTCCCCGGTGGTATCCCCGCCGGAGACGCCCCCGTCGGTGCCGTAGGCCGCCTGGGGTTCTGCCAAATCGCTTTCATCCATGGCGACGGAGTTCCCGTTGTCCGCAGCAGCCGTCTCAGCGGCCCCCATCGCCCCGCAGCTTGTCAGCGCCAGCAGCGCCAGCAGCCACAACACCAATCCTCTTTTTCTCATCGCCGCGCCTCCTTTTCTTCTCATCCGCTTCCATAGCATCCTGGCATGGAACCGGGTCCTCTATGAAGTTAGACGGGATTTTCCGGCGGACGTTCCGCGCCCGGCGCTCCTTTGGAAAGTTTTCCCGGGGCCGGTTGCCTTTTCCGGCGCGGCGCGGTACAATAAATTTGTGCAGCCGGACAGGCCGCACAGGAGATTTGAGTAAGATTCGGAGGGAACTTCCTATGACGTATCAGGAAATCCAGGCCAAGGCCCGTGACTGCGTGGGTCCCTACTGCAAGTCCTGCCCCGTTTGCAACGGACTGGCCTGCAAGAACACCATCCCCGGTCCCGGCGCCAAGGGCATCGGCACCGGCTTCATCCGCAACTACCAGAAGTGGCAGGAGCTGTGCGTGAACATGGACACTATCTGCGAGAACAAGCCCGTGGACACCAGCTTCGACTTCTTCGGCCGGAAGGTGGCGCTCCCCGTGTTCGCCGCCCCTCTGGGTGCCCTGACGCTGCACTACGGCGACAAGTACAGTGACCTTGCCTATAATGAGATCCTGGTCCCCGCCTGCGCAGAAAACGGCATTGCCGCCTTCACCGGCGACGGCACTGATCCCACCGTGATGCAGGGCGCCGCCCAGGTGCTGGCCAAAAACGGCGGCTGCGGTGTGCCCACCATCAAGCCCTGGAACATGGAGACCATCAAGGAAAAGCTGGACCTGGTGAAGGCCGCTGATCCCTTCGCCATCGCCATGGACATTGACGGCGCTGGCCTTCCGTTCCTGAAGAACAGGCCGCCTCCCGCCGGCAGCAAGACGGTGGAGGAGCTCCAGCAGATCGTGGCCTGGGCGGAAAAGCCCTTCATCCTCAAGGGCATCATGACCGTTGCCGGTGCCAAGAAGGCCCTGGAGGCCGGTGCCAAGGGCATTGTGGTCTCCAACCACGGCGGCCGTGTGCTGGATCAGTGCCCCTCCACGGCGGAGGTCCTGCCCGCCATCGCCGACGCGGTGGGCGGCAAGATGACCATTCTGGTGGATGGCGGCATCCGCAGCGGTATGGACGTGTTCAAGGCCCTGGCCCTGGGCGCGGACGGCGTCCTGATCGGCCGGCCCTTCATCAACATGATCTACGGCGCCGGTGCCGAGGGCGTGAAGGTGTATGTGGAAAAACTCAAGGCGGAGCTGGAGGACACCATGGCCATGTGCGGTGCCCACTCCCTGGCAGAGATCAAGCGTTCCATGATCTACGGCTACTGAGCCGCCCTGGTTTCCTTCCATCAAAAAAGGCCCCTGACCGATCGGTCAGGGGCCTTTTGCTGTGGTTTTGATGCGTCTCTTCCGCGTTGTTATTCCTCGTCCCGCTTCTTGCGGCCCAGAACGGTCACCGCTGCCAGGCCGGAGCCGGACAGTCCGGTGAGCGCCAGCCACAGAGCAGAGAGATCACCGGTCTTGGGAACTTCCGCCATCGGCGTATCCTCCTCGGGGATGTCCGTGGTGGGGGTGTCCTCGTCGGGGATATCGGTGGAAGGCGTGTCGCCCGGAACGTCAGGCAGATCCGTGGTAGGCGTATCCTCATCGGGGATATCGGTGCCGGGATTGCTGGGTCTGTCGTCATCGTCATCATCGTCGTCATCCGGTTCAGTGGTGCCGCCGCCACCGCCGCCGGTGGTACGGTCGTAGCGCAGCACAATGACGTTGGACGCCTCGTCCTGCACAAGGACCAGTTTATCCGCAGGCGTCACGCTGGTGAACGTATAATCATTTCCGTCATAGGTGGTCAGATGCACGGCGGAAGCAGACGTGATCTCCTGGTCCACAGTGCCTTCCACACCCTCGGTAATCACGTTGCCTGCCAAATCCGTGGTCACGGAGCCGGTCAGCGAATCATTGGTATAGTACTCATGCCGGACGGTATAGGTGGTGTCGGTCTGCTCCAGCTCCAAAGCCATGTAGAAAGAGAAGTCATAGTTCATATAGCCGTTGCCAACACCGGGGCCATCCAAGCACAGGATCAAATCCAAATCCATTGCAGAATCATCCGCATTGGTGAGTTCCTTCTCCGTGAGAGACGCCAGATATGCATCCGTTGCCTTCCACAGATCCGTGCCTTCCATATAGTCACCAATGCCGCGGGTACGGGTAAACTTGGTATTGCGGTTGGGATTCATGTCTGCCGTTTCGCTGCCAAATCCCACGCTGAAGAAGTCCTGATAGAAAATGTTGTAGGCAAAAGCAGCCAAATCCTGCTCCGGCCAGCGGAACTGCACGTCGCAGCCTTCCTCTGTTTCATCCGTAATGTGCAGGTAGGGAACCATCTCCGGATGTTCCTGCTTGAGGGCATCCAGCGTCTCCCAGCTGACCTCTTCAAAAATACCGTTGCTTCCCGTTGTAGCCAGCGTATCACCAAGTTCCGGTTTTGCCGCGGCCAATTCTGCAAAGGAGGCATAGCTGGTGCCATAGAAATCGTTGAAATAAGCCAGCATATAATCCGTCAGAGCCTGGTCACCGGTATAACCCTTCTCAGCCAGCTTGTCGTAAATGCCGAACACATCCTCGATCGTGACGTTTGCACTTCCGCTGCGTCCAAACAGCTCACTATAGATAGATCTGTGAGAAATCTGAATGGCACTGGAAAAGCTGGCGGGAATCCGCTGGCCATCATATCCCAGGAACAGCGTCTGCTCACCAAAATCACTGGCTTTGGCAGTGGAAAGGACAAAGCTTCCATCCTGATACTGGTAAGTGTGCCCGGAATGATTGACAATGGTCAGATGAATCGGATTGCTGTCACCCGGCATCACAGGATAACTATCATAGCCATTTTCCACAGCATACTGATTTATGATCGTCAGGATCACGTCGCTCAGATCAAGGACCAAATCGCCGTCTGCGTCTTCCCCAATGGTAACCGTAATCTCAAATCTGCCGGCCTCTTCATTGAATTGCCCCTCATAAGTGATGCCGTCAGACATCTTCTGATAATTCACCGTGCAGGTCTCTTCCGGGATCTCCGGCGCGTCCTCGTCCTCTGTAACCTGAACTGTCCAGGATTCCTCCTCAAGTGTATACAAGGGGTCACTTAGAGTGAGAACCTCCTCCGGCAGGGTGCCCTCCGTATCGGTGGGCTTCTCCGTATCGGCGGGCTTCTCCGTATCAGCGGGCTCCTCCGTATCGGCGGGCTTCTCCGTATCAGCGGGCTCCTCCGTATCGGCGGGCTCCTCCGTATCGGCGGGCTTCTCCGTATCGGTGGGCTCCTCCACGTCAGTGGGAGTCTGGTCTGTGATCACATTTTCCACTACGGGCTGTTCCGGCTGGCTCTCTTCCTGCACGTAATAGGTGTGGGTGATCACGGTGGGACCGGCACTCACGCCAGTGACAAAGACGCCTTCATCGGTGACTTCCACCTTGGCAGTTTCTTCATTCTCCACTGTCCATGTGTCATCATCAGGCGCACCTTCTGCGTTTTCCGTATAGCCATGGATCTCGGCGGTCTCTCCGACTTTTACAACAATATCCGCCTCATCAGTTTCCTCTGCAAAAGCGCTGATGCTCATAAGGCTCATAGCCATACTCACCGTCATCAGCAGAGCAAACACCTTTTGCAATTTCTTTGCCATTTTGTTCGTTCTCCTTCCATTTTTTGAAGATCGAATATATGGCGACTGGGCTGGCATAGCATCAATACGCGTTAGCCCCCTGGTTTTGCGTCCCGCCCTTTCGGGCGGTTTGCCCTTTACATATTTCTTTGTGCGGGTTCCCCGCGTTGGTTTTCAGAGGTTAATCCGTCCTGCGGCCGCAGGACGGAGAAAAGGGTACCCTTTTCTCGCAATTTTCTCCCTTTTCGGTTTGCTCCAATGCGCTGTCTATCAGCAGCACCAACTCCAATGCACTTCGGAACGGCTCTTCCTGTCCGCCCTCCAGCCACGACACAGAACCCTGCCAGCTGGCATGGTACCGAAACAGAATCCGCACTGCAAACGTTCCCAGTTTCCCTTTGCGTGGAGGGCCCTGTGCGGAATCTCTCTCCTCCCGACAAAAGACAGGCTCTGCCTGGCCAAATGCCCGCTTGGCAGTGAAGGACTGCGGAAAGCGTATCTGCTCCAGCAGGTCTTCCACCACCTTAAAAAACTCCATCAGGCCCCGGACCTTCCGTCCCTCGCCAAGGCAGGGATGGCAGATCCAGCCGGAGAGAATCCGGTCTTCAAAGTCGTCCACACACACCAGAACCGTTCGGTATTCGTTCCCCCAAACTCGATCCTGCACCCTCAGTCTCACCCCCTCTCCTAATTTATTTGCAGTATAGCACAGGAAGGTTACAGGACCGGTTACATTTTGCAAAAACGCGTTCAAATATTAATTGTCAAATTCTACAAATTTTATGTCCGCTTTTTTACTGATCCGCAAATACGCACGATGCCGTAAAGCAGGTCCCCTGGGGGCCGATGCCTTCCATGCGGTACTCCTGCCCATCCCGAAAGCCCCACAGCTTCAGCTCCTGGCCCAGGGTGGCCTCCTTGCTGTAATTGATGTAGAACTCCGTGGGCACCCGCTCCTGCAGGTCCTCCGGCAGGGCGTCCCAGACGATGTCTCCGTAGTTGCCGCTATACACATGGCCATTGCCGTCCAGATCGGACCAGCGGATCATGCGGCTGCCCCGGTCCTCCCGTCCCTCTTTGGGCAGCAGCACCTTTTTGGGCTCCGGACAGCCGATGGGCTTGGCGCAGACTCCCAGCTTCTTGGCGGTGAAGGTCTCCGGTCGCATGATATGCCGGGTCTCCGGGTCCACCAGAATCCACTCGCTACGGATGGATACGCACACCGCGCCGGTCTGGTCCGCCAGCTCGTACACCCGCTGCATATGGGCGCCCTTGACCCCGTTTTCCCAGGTGGAGATATCCAGCACCTCCCGGGCCATGGGGCAGCGGTGAATCCGCACTGCCATCCGGGAGAGCAAAAACACCTCCCGCATGGAATAGAGCTTCTCATGGGTCAGCCCCCGGGCGTCGTAGTCATACCCGGCGAAGGCGGCGGCCTTGCTCAAAAACGTGGACACCCGGGCCCGCTGGTTCCGGTCGCAGTCCGCGAAGATCAGTTCCTCCTGACGGAAGTATCCGTCGTCCATCAAATACTGCTTGAAATCCTTCAAAATAGCTCCTTTCCCCTGGCGGTTTCCCGCAGAGATGTTCATGTATTCCCATTTATGATAGCACGTTCCGCCCGCTTCCTCAAGCGGCGGAGGTTGACTTTTTCGCCGCCCGTGCTATGATGGAATCATCTATACAGAGGAGGTATCTTCCCATGAACAAGACTGTTATTGCAACCCCCAACGCGCCGGGTGCCATCGGCCCTTACTCTCAGGGCTGGACGGCGGGTGATCTGATTTTCACGTCCGGTCAGATCCCCGTGGACCCCGCCACCGGCGCCATCCCCGAGGGCATCACCGCCCAGGCCGAGCAGAGCTGCAAGAACGTGGGCGCCATCCTGGCCGCCGCCGGTGTGGGCTTTGAGAACGTGGTCAAGACCACCTGCTTCCTGGCGGACATGGGCGACTTTGCCGCCTTCAACGAGGCCTATGCCAAGTTCTTCACCTCCAAGCCCGCCCGCAGCTGTGTGGCCGTGAAGGAGCTGCCCAAGGGCGTTTTGTGCGAGGTGGAGGCCATCGCCGTCAAGTAAACACCCCACGAAAAAAGACCGCCGGAGGGCGGTCTTTTTTCATGCTCTTTTCACTTGCGCAGGAAAATAATGCCTAAGGTATCCGGTCCGCAGTGACAGAAGATGGTGCAGCCGGCCCGGCTCTCGACGGTCTCCTGGAAGCGGCCGTCCGCCTCCAGAGCAGCCTTGGCCGCTTCCTTCAGCCCCGGCGTGCGGCAGGTGTCCACAAGGAAAACCCGACGGGTGTCGATGTCCGTCCGTCCGGCAAGCCGCTCCCGCACATAGTCCCCCACCACCTTCTCCATGGAGCCCCGGTACTTCTTGGTCACGGACATCTTGCCGCCGATGACCTCCACGCAGGGGTGGAGCTTGAGGAGGTTGGCACCCAGGGCGGTGACAGCAGAGCAGCGTCCGCCCTTTTTCATATAGTCCCGCCGGTCCAGGACGAAGCTGGTCTCCACCCGGGGGATCAGCTCCTCCACAAGGTTCAAAATCTCACTGACGGATTTGCCGGCCTCCGCCGCCTCCGCGGCGGCCAGCACCAGTATGCCATGACCCACTGTCAGGTTGGCCGAGTCCACTACGTAGACCTCCGGCACCTCCTCCGCCGCCAGTTTGGCATTTTGATAGCAGCTGGAAAACTGCATGCCGATGTTGAAATGGATGACTGCGTCATACCGCTGGGTCATCCGGCGGAACACAGTTTCATAGTCGGCGATATTGACGGCGTTGGTGGTGGTGATCTCGCCGCCGGCGTCCACATGGGCCGCAATATCCTCAATACGGATGTCCACACCGTCCTGATACAGCCGCCCCGCCTTCACGATCCCCAGAGGGATGACCGTGATGTCATGCTGCTCCAGCAGGCTCCGGGGCAGGTCACAGGTGGAATCGGTGGTGATCTTGATCATGGGCAATATGCTCCTCCTTGCGGTCCACGGGACCGTGTTCGTTTCTTTCCCCGCTTTTCGGGGGGCTTTTTGAAATTGATTATACCATAGCTTTGCCCGAAATTCCAGTCTTGCACCCGTGAAAAAAATGGCCGGGCAAGACGCCGCCCGGCCGCTTTCTCTTTAATTGAGGTGAATGACCCGGGCAGAGAGCGCCTCGGCGTCAGCCTCGTCGTGGGTCACCAGCAGCACCGGCCGAAGCTCCGTCCGCGCCAGGACGCACGCCGCCGCCCGGCGGCGGTTGTCTCCGTCCAGGCCGGTAAAGGGCTCGTCCAGGACCAGGGCGTCGAAGGGGGCCAGCAGCGCCCGGGCCAGCGCCAGACGGCGCTTCATGCCGCCGGACCACTCCCCCACTGGCTGCGTGCCGGTATCGGAAAGGCCCAGCTCCCCCAGCAGCGCCAGGGCCGCCCCCTCGTCAAAGGCACCGCCCAACGCAAAGCGGAAATTGCCCCGCCAGTCCCTCTGTTCCAACAGCCGGTCTTCCTGGAACACGGCGGAGAGCCGCCGCCCCTCCAGGCCCCGGACCGTGCCGCTGTCCGGCCGCTCCAGTCCCAGCAAAATCCGCAGCAGCGTGGTCTTGCCTGCCCCGGAGGGGGCCATGAGGCAGGTGACGCCGTTTCCCACGGTAAAGGTCACGTCCCGCAGAACCGCCTGGCCGCCGTAGGCCTTTGAGATGTGGTCGATGACCAGTTCCATTACGTTCCCGCCTTTCTCACCAGGGCGTCCACCGCCGCCAGAAACAGCCGCTCAAAAACCATGGACACCGCCACGATCACGGCAGTCCAGGCAAAGAGATCCGGCGTCTGGAAATACACCTTGGCGGTGTAGAGCCGCTCTCCCACCGTCCCGGCGGGAAGGCCGATGACCTCCGCCGCCACGCCGGCCTTCCAGCAAAGCCCCAGTGCCAGCGACGCGGCGGAGCGGAAGTAGGGCAGCACTGCCGGCAGCCAGATGCCCCACAGCTGCCGCCGGAAGGGCACATGAAACACCCGGGCCATCTCCAGAAGCTGCCGGTCCGCCGCCCCGATGCCCGCCAGCACGTTGAGGTAGATGGGGGGAAAGACCATCAGCGCCGAGATGAAAAGGGCAAGGGAATCACTGTCCAACCACACCAGGGCCAGGATGATGAAGGACACCACCGGCACCGCCTTCACCGCCGCCACCAGCGGCGAGAGAAGCTCCCCCACCGCCCGGAACCGGGCGGAGAGGGTCGCCAGCGCGATCGCCAGCACACAGGAGAGCACAAAGCCCCCCAGGATGGCGGCGGCGGACCGCCCCACCGCCGCCCAAAAGGCCCCTGTCCCCGCCAGCGACACCAGGCGGACCAGGGCGCTGACCGGCGAGGCCAGCAGCAGCTCCCCGTGGGGAAACGCCGCCGCTAGGGCCATGGCGGCCCCCTGCCACACCAGCAGCCAGAACAGCACCGCCCAGGGGCGGAGGGAACGGCGCTTCATGTTACGCGCCGTAGTAGAAGTCGTCGCCGGGCAATCCGGTGGACTCGTCCGCCGGGTCCGCCCCCACAGAGGTGGGGTCTGCGTCAAAGAGCACCTGCAGATAGCCGGAGAGCTTCTCCTTCATCTCCGCGCCGGTGATGCACACGATGTTGCAGTAAGGCAGGGCCTTCTCCGCCACGGCGGCGCTGTCCACGATGCCGTAGCCGGCGATCAGCTCCGCCGCATCGGCCACGTTGTCGTTGACCCAGCTGACAGAATCGCCGTAGTCCTTCAGGAAGGTCTCCACTGCCGCGGGGTGCTCCTCCACGAAGTCCTTCCGGGCCACCACCACGCCGGTGAGCAGAGCCGAGCCGTTGTCCAGCTTGTCCCACTCCTCCGTCAGGTCCAGTGCCACCCGCAGGTCCGGCATCTTGCTCTGGGCCACGGTGACGAAGGGCTGGGGCAGCAGGGCGATGGTGGCCGCGCCGGAGGCCAGGGCCGCCACGCACTCACTGTGCTCGCTCTTCCAGTCCACCACCACGTCGGCGTCCGGGTTCAGACCGTTTTCCGTCAGCAGATACCGCAGGGCGTATTCCGGCGTGGAGCCCTTGCCGGAGGCCACGATGGTCTTGCCGGTGAGGTCCGCCATGGACTGCACGGCGTTGCCGTTTTCCACCACGTACAAAACACCCAGGGTGTTGATGGCCAGCGTCACGATATCGCCGCCGGTCTTGTTGTAGAGCACAGAGGCAAGGTTCGCCGGGACGCAGGCGATGTCCAGGTCACCCTTCATCAAAGAGGGGGTCACCTCGTCCGCGGAGGCGGCCAAGGTGAATTCATATCCGCCCTGAGCGGTGTCCGCTTCGCTGCCCTCTTCGGAGGCAGCTTCATTGTCGCTCATGAGCTTCACCATTCCCATGGCGGTGGGGCCCTTCAGCGCCGCCACCCGGGTGGTGACAGGGGTCTCTTCCACGGTAGGCTCTTTCTCGGTCTCTTTGCCGCAGGAAGCCAGCGACAGCGTCATCGCCAGGGCCAACAGCAGCGTCAGACTCTTCTTTACGATCTTCATGGGTTGTTTCCTGCCTTTCTTTCTCACATGGTCCGCGGCGCGTCTTCCCCGCCGCGGGGGGCGGATCTTCCGCCCAGGGCCTCCTCCGGGGCGTACACCGTCTTGGCGGTGACGCCGGGAAGCCGCCCAATCTTGCCGGAGAGGGCGGAGATGGTGTCCGCCGGGGCGTCCATGGCGATGCTGATGATGTTCACCCCCCGCTGGGGATAGGGCACCCCCATGCGGCCGATGATGTGCCGCCCATACCGATGGAGCAGCTCGTTGAGCGCCCCCACAGCGTCCGGGTTTTTCACGATGATGGCAAGCAGCGCCACCCGGGTCTCCATACGCATCCTCCCTCTCCAAAAAAACATCCCCTCCGCCGCGAAGCGAAGGGGATGACCGTCAGCAGATTCCGGCATACTTCGGCCGCCGGTGGTGCCGCTGGTTCCCGTCTTCCGGCTGGGAGCGTGTCCTCGCCTCTTAGAACGGCAGTGGATGATCGGGTCCGCCGGTCAGAACGCACTTCCCGGGGACGGGGAAATCATAGCACGCTGCGGCCCGGCCGTCAAGCCTCAGCAGCGGCCGAACGCCGCCGTCAGCGCACGGACCTCCGCCGCCAGCTCCTTTGTAGCGGCTCCGGGAGCCATGCGCCAGCGCCAGTTGCCCTCCGCCACGCCGGGGACGTTGACCCGGCCCTCGCTGCCCAGGGCCAGATAGTCCTGCATCTGGGCCACAAACAGCTCCGCAACGCTCCCCTGGCCCAGCCGCAGCAGCGCCTGTCGGGCGCTCTCCCGGTCCTTCGCCCCCAGATAGACGGCGGCAAAGGCCCGCTCCTGCTCCGTGGCATGGTCATACCAGCCCAGCACCGTATCGTTGTCATGGGTGCCGGTGTAGCAGATGCAGTGGGGGGCGTAGTGGTGGGGCAGATACGCGTTGTCCGGGCCGGAAAAGGCAAACTCCAGCACCTTCATCCCCGGCAGGCCCGACTCCTCCCGCAGCTGGTGGACCGCGTCGGTGAGGATACCCAGGTCCTCGGCGATATAGGTGATCTGGGGGAACCAGCCCGTCAGCACCCGCAGAAGATCCATGCCGGGCCCCTTCTCCCAGGCACCCTCCTTGGCGGTCTTTGCCCCGGCGGGCACCGCCCAGTAGCTCTCAAAGGCCCGGAAGTGGTCCAGACGCAGGGCGTCCACCCGGGTGGCGGCGCCCTCCACCCTTCTGATCCACCAGCCGAAGCCGTCCGCCTTCATGGCGCTCCAGTTATAGAGGGGATTGCCCCAGAGCTGGCCGTCGGCGGAGAAGTAGTCCGGCGGCACCCCCGCCACCTTGGCGGGCATCCCCGCCCCGTCCAGCAGAAATTGCTCCCGCTCGCTCCAGACGTCGGCACTGTCCAGGGAGACATAGATGGGCAGGTCGCCGATCAGCTTCACGCCCCGGGCATTGGTGTAGTCCTTTAAAGCCGTCCACTGGGTGAAGAACCAGTACTGCACGGCGGTGTGGAACGCCACGTCCTCCGCCAGCACCGCCCGCCGGTGCTCCAGTGCCGCCGCCTCGTGGCGCCGCAGGGCCTCGTCAGGCCAGAGATACCAGGGAGCATCCTGGAAATAAGTCTTGGCAGACTGATACAGTGCGTATTCTTTTACCCAAGGATTCCGCTCTGTAAAGTCGCGGGCCGCCTGGGCCCGCTCCCCGCTGAGGCGGGAAAAGGCCTTGCGCAGCAGGCGGCTGCGGCTCTCGTACACAGCAGCGTACTCCACCGGCTGTCCCTCCGGCATCCGGGCCGTCTCCAGCTCCGCCTGCGTCAGCAGTCCCTCCTCCGCCAGAGCCTCCAGATCGATCAGCAGCGGGTTGCCCGCAAAGGTAGAGACGCTGGTGTAGGGGGAGTCCCCCGCGCCGGTGGGGCCCACCGGCAAGATCTGCCACCAGGTCTGCCCGGCAGCCTGCAGAAAGTCCGCAAACGCCCGGGCCTCACTGCCCAGGGTGCCGATACCATAGGGGCCCGGCAGGGAAAAAATCGGCATGAGGATACCGGCTGTACGTTGCATGGCGATACACTCCTTTTCTGATATGGAAAGTAGACTTCTTTATTGTATGCGGAGGCGGCTGCTTTGTCAAGCCACACAAAACGCAGTCCTCCGCGAGTGATGCCTTTGTTGATTTTCACCGGTTTTGTCCGGCAAAAACGAATCTTTCCGCTTTTCAAGTTCCCAGCGTTATGGTATGCTGGAAAAAACGCAACCAGCCGTTGACAAAGGGAAACCCGCCGGTGGTGGCGGGTTCGGCCGCTCTCTGCGATACTGAGGGCAAAGGAGGGGACGCGCATGGAAAAACGGGATACGCTGGGCGGCCGCATCCAGGCGGGCCGCAAGGCTGCCGGACTCTCCCAGGAGGCCCTGGGGGAACGGCTGGGCGTCTCCCGGCAGGCGGTCAGCAAGTGGGAGGCCGACGCCGCCGTGCCGGAGCTGGAAAATCTCATCGCCATGAGCCGGATCTTCGGCGTCACCATCGGCGCGCTGCTGGGGGTGGAGCCACCCGCCGGAGAGGCGGCGGCACCCGGCGAAGGCAGACCGGAGGATGGCGCTCCGGATGCGGCGGAGGCCGTCCCTACTACCCCCACCCATGAGCTGACGGACCGGGAGCTGGCGGCAGCGGAGGCCATCGCCGAAAAGTATCTGGCGGTCCAGTTCCGGCGGAGCCGCCGGTGGAAGATCGCCGCAGGAGCAGCCGGCATCGTACTGGTCCTTGGAGTCCTTCTGGGCGGCGTGCTGTTGTGGAGTCAGTTGCAAAGCACCCAGCGGGAGCTGGAGGCGACTCAGTATGCCATGGAGCAGAAGATCCAGTCTGCGGCAGGGAAATTTTCTGATATATTAGATGAAAAGGATACTATTTTCCACGATTTTGTCATACAGGTCACAGACTACGATCTGTCGGAAGAGACACTGAAGCTACAGATCAGCGCCCAGGCCAAAACCTGGGACGAGGGGACAACCGGTGCCTTCACCGCCGTTTTGTCCGACGGACGGCAGTTCCGGGCAGAGGCGCTCCGGCAGGCAGGCACCTTTTCCGTCCAGGACTGGGAGCTGCCGATGGATGGGGAGATCTCCCTTTCCGTCGCCCTGACCACGGCGGGAACCTCCGTCAGCCGCCCGCTGGCCGCATTGTCGAATGCCTGCCGGCCGGAGGATTTCCGGCTGGACGTGTCGGGCAGCTGGGGGGACGTCTCCCACTCCGGCTTGGATCCCCTCTATGTGGACCTGAAGGAGCTGCGCTTCACCATTCATGGCTCTCCCAACAGTTGGATCGACTGGCCCGCCACCTTTGCCGCCCCCACCCCTACTGGGCTGGACCTCTGCTTCTACCGGAACGGCTCTGCGGTGCCGGAGCTGGTCCTCCCCCTGTCGGACGCGCTGTCCCAATGGCAGGAGACCCATCAGGTGGAGCGGAACAACCCCGTCGTGGACCGGGCCTCCTTCACTCTCTCCCCCGGCGACACCCTGGTGTCCACCCTCCGGATTCAGGACGACCACGGCGACACGCTCTGGTACGTTCTGGACGCCTTCCGAAATCAAAACGGGATGTTTTCCGACTGCGCCGTCTCAGCGGAGGCCCGGAACACCTGGCAGCCGGGCCAGAGCATCGCCCCTCTGGTATCGTAACCCCTGAAACTATATAAAAAGAAGGACCCGTCTGGGTCCTTCTTTTTTCATGCTCTCTTATGCGCCGAAGTCATCCACATCCAGCGCATATCCCATCACCTCGCCCACGCTGGTGATCCGTCCCCGCACCGTGATGACCTGGTCGATCTGCATATCCAGCACCTGCTGGCGCTGCTCCTCCGTCTGCAGGTAGCACTGCACGCCCAGAATGGCGAACTGATCGTCCTGCGGCACGATGGAGATATAGTTTCCGTCGCTGTCAATGACGTTCAGCCGTCCGGTCAGCTCCACATACTGGTCCTGATAGGTGCTCTCCGCCTTGAGGGCGTTGCTGTCCAGGTCGTCCATCAGCTGCCCCACGGAATAGGCCGTGTAGGTCACGGCGGGTTCCTCCGCCTGGTCGGTACCGCTCTCCGGTGTATCCGTGGTCTCCTGCTGGGCCTGCTGAGGGGCGTCTGTCCCGCCGTTGCCCTCACCGCCCATGGAGGACCCTACTGCGGCGATCACCAGCACCACCAGAACCCAGAACCACCAGCGGCGGTAAATCGGCCTCTTGTTCTTCGCCCCGCAGGATGGGCAGGCCTTGGCCCCGGCGGCCATCTCCTTGCCGCAGACCGGGCAATTCTTCAGTTTTTCCTTCATTTTCTGCATCTCCTCTTGTTTTCCACGAACAGGTTGTTCTCATTATACTCAATATATTGGTAATAGTCAATGATTTGAGCATGATACGGTGGTGCAGAGGTGATGTCATGATCTCGTACGAGCCGTTTTACCGCACCCTGAAGGAACGGGGAATGACCGAGTATCAGCTGATTTACAAGCATGGCTTTTCGTCCTACATCCTCTATCGGATGAAGCACGGAGAGACCATCACCCTGAAAACCCTGGACACGCTGTGCTTCATTCTGGACTGCGGTGTAGAGGATGTGATCGTCTATGTCCCGGACGAGGGGTAAATCTTCCGAAAAAAAGCAGCGCCGGCCCGGATGGGCTGGCGCTGCTTTTTGGGTTTCTTACTTCATCAGCTCGTACATGACGGCCTTGATGGTGTGCATCCGGTTTTCCGCCTCGTCAAAGACGATGGAGGCGGGGGACTCGAACACCTCGTCGGTGACCTCCATGGCCTCCCGGCCGAATTTCTCGCCCATCTCCTTGCCCACCTTGGTCTTGTGGTCGTGGTAGGCGGGCAGGCAGTGCATGAACTTGCACTGGGGGCCGGCGTTGTCCATGAGGGCCTTGGTCACCTGGTAGGGAGCCAGGGCCTGGATACGCTCCGCCCAGACCTCCACCGGCTCGCCCATGGAGACCCACACGTCGGTGTAGAGCACATCGGCGCCCTTGGTGGCAGCCACGGGGTCCTCGATGAACTCCAGCACGGCGCCGGTCTCCTTGGCGATGGCCTGACAGGTGTCGATGAGGGCTTGATCCGGCATATAGGCCTTGGGAGCACAGGCCACAAAGTGCATGCCCATCTTGGCGCAGCCCACCATCAAACTGTTGCCCATGTTGTACCGGGCGTCGCCCAGATACACCAGCTTCACGCCCTGGAGCTTGCCGAAGTGCTCCCGGATGGTGAGGAAGTCCGCCAGGATCTGGGTGGGGTGGAACTCGTTGGTGAGGCCGTTGAACACCGGCACGCCGGCATACTTGGCCAGCTCCTCCACGATCTCCTGGCCATAGCCCCGGTACTCGATGCCGTCAAACATCCGGCCCAGCACCCGGGCGGTGTCGGCGATGGACTCCTTCACGCCGATCTGGGAGCCGGTGGGCCCCAGGTAGGTGGACCCCATGCCCAGGTCCTGGGCAGCCACCTCAAAGGCGCAGCGGGTACGGGTGGAGGTCTTTTCAAAAATCAGCGCCACGTTCTTCCCCTCCAGATAGCGGTGGGGGATGCCGGCCTTCTTCTTGGCCTTCAGGTCTGCGGCGGTGTCCAGGAACTGCCCGATCTCAGCAGGGGTAAAGTCCAGGAGCTTCAAAAAATGGGTATGGTTTTCCATAGGTCGTCCTCACTTCGTTAGATTTGGTTGCACACCAGTGTACAACTCCCGGCAGGATTTTGCAAAATTTAGCCGTTAGTGTAAGTGTAAGTGTTATGGTAAGTGTAAGTGTTATTGTTAGTGTCAGTGCCGCAGGGGCGGTGTCCGGCCGCCCCTGCGGCGCAGGAGAAGAGCATTTTTCTTTTTTGCTCAGCCCAGGACCTTTTTCATGATGGCAAGTCCACGGTCCATCTCCTCCTTGGAGATCACCAGCGGCGGCAGCAGCCGCATGCCGGGCCCGGCGGTGAGGACCAGAAGTCCGTTTTCAATGAGCTTGTTTGCGATTGCCTTGTTGGTGTAGCCGTCTTTGACCTCGATGCCGATCATGAGTCCCAGGCCCCGGGTCTTTCCGAAGCAGGGCAGGTCCAGCGCCTCAATGGAGCTGCGCAGGTACTCGCCCTTGGCGTTGACCTCCTGCAAAAACGCGTCGGAGAGGGTCTCCTGCACCACCAATCCCGCAGCGGCACAGACGGGGTTGGCGCCGAAGGTGGTGGCGTGCATCCCGGGACCCAGGACGTCCCGGCACTTCTCGTTAGCCAGGATGCCGCTCATGGGCAACCCGCCGGCGATGCCCTTGGCGAAGGACACCACGTCCGGCAAAACGCCGTACTGCTGGAAGGCAAAGAGGCTGCCGGTCCGGCCAACGCCGGTCTGCACCTCGTCCACCAGCAGCAGCCAGTCCCGCTCGGCGCAGATCTTCGCCACCGCCTGGACATACTCCTTGTCCAGCGGCAGCACGCCGCCCTCGCCCTGGACCAGCTCCATCATCACGGCGCACACATCGCTGCCCGCGGCGTCCTCCAGGGAGTCCAGGTCATTGGCGTCGGCATAGCGGAACCCCTCGGTGAAGGGGAAGAAGTAATTGTGGAACACCTCCTGACCGGTGGCCATCAGCGTGGTGATGGTGCGGCCGTGGAAGGAGTTGTTCAGCGTGATGATGGTGGCACGGTCCTTGCCGTACTTGTCAAAGCTGTACTTCCGGGCCAGCTTGATCATGCCCTCGTTGGCCTCGCCGCCGCCGTTGGCGAAGAAGACGCAGCTCTCGCCGGTGCGCTTGCAGAGGATCTGGGCAAGGCGGGCGGCGGGCTCGGTGTAGAAAAGGTTGGACACGTGCCCCAGCTTCCGGGCCTGGGCGGCGATGGCATCCGCCCAGGCGGTGTTGCCGTAGCCCAGGTCGGTGACGCCGATACCGCTGGTGAAGTCGATGTAAGCGTTGCCCTCCGGGTCGTAGAGAGTGGCACCCTCGCCGTGGTCGATGGCCACCGGGAAGCGGCCGTAGGTATGCATGATGTACTGGTCCGTCAGGGCCATGATTTCTTTGCTGGTCATGCGTCGTCCTCCTTTTTGAGCATGGTTCCGATGCCGCGGTCTGAGAGCAGCTCGATGAGAATGGAATGGGGAATGCGGCCGTCCAGGATGTGGACCCGCTCCACGCCGCCGTTGATGGCCTCCACGCTGCACTCCATCTTGGGGATCATGCCCCCGGAGATGACGCCCTGGGCGATGAGGGTCGGAACATCATAGGTATGCAGCACGTGGATGAGGCTCTCCTCGTCCTTGGGGTCCCTCAAAAGGCCCCGGACATCCGTCAGGAGAATCAATTTTTCCGCCCCCAGGGCCTCCGCCAGCTTGGCGGCGGCGGTATCGGCGTTGATGTTATAGGCGGTGTCGGCGTCCACGCCCTGGGCCACGGTGGACACCACCGGGATGTAGCCTGTCATCAGGGCGTTTTCCACCGGCTCCGGGTTCACGCCGGTGATTTTGCCCACCAGGCCGTATTTTGCGTCCAGCTGCTCGGCCTGGAACATGGCGCCGTCCATACCGCAAAGACCGATGGCCTGCCCGCCCAAGCGGTTCAGCTGGGCCACCAGGTTCTTGTTGACCTTGCCGCACAGCACACTCTGAACCACGTCCATGGTCTCCTCGTCGGTGTAGCGCAGACCGTCTACAAAATGGGACTCGTGGCCGATCTTCTTGAGCATGGCGGAGATCTCCGGTCCGCCGCCGTGGACCACCACCACCCGGATGCCCACCAGGGACAAGAGGATGATGTCGCTCATGACGGCCTTGCGGAGCTCGTCAGAGATCATGGCGTTGCCGCCGTATTTGATGACGATGGTTTTGCCGGTAAATTTTTGAATATAGGGCAGGGCCTCCACCAGGGTCTGGGCCTGCTGCGCATGGGAGGACATGGGAATCAGCTCCTTCTGTGGTGTAGAGAATGGGACTGGCCGTCAGGTGCGGTAGTCCCCGTTGATCTTGATGTAATCGTAGGTGATGTCGCAGCCCCAGCAGGTGGCTGCACCCGAACCGGCACCCATGGAGATGCGGATCTCCACGTCGTGCTCTGTCAGGATCTTCTTGGCCAGGTCCTCATCAAAGGGCAGTCCCCGTCCCTGCTCGCACACGGCGATCTCCCCCGCCGCGCTGGCAAAGGCCACGTCCACGGCCTCCGGGTCAAACTCCGCCCCGGAGTAGCCCATGGCACACAGCACCCGGCCCCAGTTTGCGTCGGCGCCGAAGATGGCGGCCTTGGTGAGGGTGGAGGAGATAACGGAACGGGCTACGGTCTCGGCGGTCTTTTCGTCCGCCGCACCGGTGACGGTGCAGGTGATGAGGTGCTTGGCACCCTCGCCGTCAGCGGCCATCTTCCGGGCCAGCTCCGTACACAGGGTCATCAGCGCCTCCGTGAAGGCCTGGTAATCCGCCCCCTGCTCCGTGATCTCCGCGTTGCCCGCCAGACCGTTGGCCAGGACGATGCAGGAGTCATTGGTGGAGGTGTCGCCGTCCACGCTGATGCGGTTGAAGGTCTTGGACACCACTTCCTTCAGCGCGGCGCGGATCATGGCCGGAGAAATGGCGCAGTCGGTGGTGAGGAAGCAGAGCATGGTGCCCATATTGGGATGGATCATGCCGGAGCCCTTGGCGATGCCGCCCATGCGGACGGTCTTTCCGCCGATGACAGTCTCCACCGCCACTTCTTTTTTCACGGTGTCGGTGGTCATGATGGCGTGGGCCGCGGCGTCGCTGGCCTCCACGGAGTGCTCCAGCGCCTCATACAGGGCCGGCATGCCTTCCTCGATCACCTGGACCTTCAACGTCTGACCGATGACGCCAGTGGAGGAGACCAGCACGTCCTCCGGCGCGCAGCCAATAGCCTTGGCCGCCGCCGCACACATCTTGATGGCGTTTTCCTCCCCCTGGGGAGCGCAGGCGTTGGCGTTGCCGCTGTTGGCCACGATGGCCCGGGCCTTGCCGTCCGCCAGGTGCTTGCGGTCCACGTGGATGGGTGCGGCCTTCACCACGTTGGTGGTGAACATGGCCGCCGCCGCGCAGTCCACGTCGGAGACGATAAGGGCCACATCCTTTTTCCAGGCGGCGTGGGTCTTGACGCCCACATGGATGCCTGCGGCCCGGAAGCCCTGGGCGGCGCAGACGCCGCCTTCGATATACTTGAGCATACGTTTTCTCCTTCTTTCTCAGCCGGCGGCCAACGCCGCCGGAATCAGACCAGGCTCGTGGTCTCCTCCAGCCCCAGCATAATATTCATGTTCTGGACGGCCGCGCCGGAGGCCCCCTTGCCCAGATTGTCAAAGAGGGCGGTGACGGTGAACGCTTGGTCGTTGCCTGCCACCACGATGGTAAGGTCGTTGTCTCCGGCCTTCACACCGGCGTACAGCTTGGCGGCGCCCTCCGGAGCCACCTGGACCATCCGCTGCCCGGCGTAGTGGGCGGCGTAGGTCTCCCAGACCTGGTGCAGGGAGGTGACGCCCTTGAGTTGACTGGTGTGGAGCATGACGGTGGTGGCCATGCCCTTGTAGTAGTCGTCCACCACCGGGACGAACACCGGCGGCTTCGTCAGGCCGCAGACTTTCTGCATCTCCGGCAGGTGCTTGTGGGTCTGGCCCAGGCCGTAGGGGCAGGGGCTTGCCAGCTCCGCCGGACGGTCCGCCGCCTCATACTGGGCGATCATCTTCTTGCCGCCGCCGGAGTAGCCGGTGAGGGAGAAGCAGGAAAGGTCCGCGTCAGGCGGCAGCAGTCCCGCCGCCACCAGGGGGTACACCACGGAGATGAAGCCTGTAGCGTGGCAGCCGGGGTTGGCCACCCGCTTGGCCGTTGCGATGGCCTGGCGCTGCCCGGCTTTCAGCTCCGGGAAGCCATAGACCCAACCGGGGGCGGTACGGTGGGCGGTGGAGGCGTCGATGATGGCGGTGTTGGGATTTTCCACCAGCTCCACCGCCTCGATGGCCGCCGCGTCAGGGAGGCACAAAAAGACGATGTCTGAGGCGTCCATGAGCTTTTTCCGCTCCGCGGGGTCCTTGCGCTTGTCCTCGTCGATGAGGAGCAGGGTAAGGTCCTCCCGTTTTGCCAGGCGGTCATAGATCTGGAGGCCGGTGGTGCCCTCCTTGCCGTCGATATAAACCTTGGGTTTCAATGGGAACATCTCCCTTTTTATTTGGTATGGGCCTGGATGAAGGCCTCCATCTCCGCGATCTGGCGGGTGGTCTCCGCCACGGCGGGGCCGCCGTAGCTTGCCCGCAGAGCCATGCAGTTCTCCAGGTTCAGCGCGTCGTAGACGTCCGCTTCAAAGAGGTCGGAGGCAGCTTTCAGTTCCGGGAGGGTCAGCTCCTCCAGTGTCTTCCCCGCCGCGGTGCACTGGGCCACCAGATGGCCGGTGACGGTGTAGGCATCCCGGAAGGGCATGCCCTTTTTGGTCAGGTAGTCGGCGCAGTCTGTGGCGTTGATGAAGCCGTGGCCCGCCGCCTTGCGCATATTGTCGGTGCGGACGGTCATGGTGTCCAGCATGGCGGCAAACACCGGCAGGCACATCTCCACGGTGTCCACCGCGTCGAACACCGGCTCCTTGTCCTCCTGCATATCCTTGTTGTATGCAAGGGGCAAACCCTTCATGGCGGTGAGGAGGCTCATGAGGTCGCCGTAGACTCTTCCCGTCTTGCCCCGCACCAGCTCCGCAACATCCGGGTTCTTCTTCTGAGGCATGATGGAGGAGCCGGTGGCGTAGGCGTCGTCCAGCTCGATGAACTTGAACTCCCAGCTGCACCAGAGGATGACCT
>OOBW01000159.1_pt1 | contig 67407 bp, 61 predicted proteins | sample 1671701 | NCBI WGS metagenome assembly OOBW01 (sample SAMN06348183, study PRJEB24527) | human gut metagenome | biome: human gut; feature: ankylosing spondylitis patient; material: feces | host: Homo sapiens | place: China | collected 2015-10 | reverse complement strand
GGAGAATAGCGGGATCGAACCGCTGACCTCTTGCATGCCATGCAAGCGCTCTCCCAGCTGAGCTAATCCCCCATAAAATCCAAGAAGCGAACCTCTTGGATGGAGTTTTTTGTTGGGAATTTGATTGTCGCAGGACTATCTGACTGGGGGTGTGTTTTGATACCAACCGGGCTCCCAGCTGAGCTAATCCCCCATAAAATCCAAGAAGCGAACCTCTTGGATGGAGTTTTTTGTTGGGAATTTGATTGTCGCAGGACTATCTGACTGGGGGTGTGTTTTGATACCAACCGGGCTCCCAGCTGAGCTAATCCCCCATAAAATCCAAGAAGCGAACCTCTTGGATGGAGTTTTTTGTTGGGAATTTGATTGTCGCAGGACTATCTGACTGGGGGTGTGTTTTGATACCAACCGGGCTCCCAGCTGAGCTAATCCCCCATAAAATCCAAGAAGCGAACCTCTTGGATGGAGTTTTTTGTTGGGAATTTGATTGTCGCAGGACTATCTGACTGGGGGTGTGTTTTGAAACCAACCGGGCTCCCAGCTGAGCTAATCCCCCATAGCTGGCGTGTCATTCCTGACGACGTATGTTATTATACCAGCCAAAAGGAGAGTTGTCAACAGCTTTTTTCAAATTCGTGCAAAAAAGTCCCGCCGGGTGCATTTCTGCCTCCGGCGGGACTTGCGTTCAGGAGAACTCAGGCTTTGGTGTACTGACGGTCAAAGATCTGGGGTGCTGCCTTGATGAGCAGCACAGCGCCCACCACAGTGATGAGCGTCTCCGGCAGCATGTAGCTGGCGTTGTACACGAGGCTGTAGGTCCAGGCGCTCAGACCCTCATTCAGGTTGCCCCAGACGAGGACGCCGGACAGGAAGCTGCACATGAAGCGCAGGAAGCCTGCGATGGCGGTACCGACGGCCACGCCGACCATCCGGTTCTTGAAGGGGCGGGCGAAGAACTCTGCGGTACCCAGAGCCATAAAGGCCACTAGATAGTCCAGCAGGATCTCGCCGAGGAAGTAGATAAAGGTGGGCGTCGGGGGAGCCCAGAAGCCCAGCAGCATCTGCAGGCAGCCGTTCACCAGACCGGTGAACAGACCCCACTTGACGCCGTGGCGGAAGGAGACGAGCACGAAGGGCAGCATACTCAGCAGAGTGACGCTGCCGCCGTTGGGCATGGTGAAGATCTTGATGTTGGCCAGCACGGTGCCGATAGCCACCATCAGCGCGCACTCCACCAGCACCCGGGTCTTGGAGTAGGATTTCGACATGAGGATTCCTCTTCTCATAATAATAGTACACAAAAACAAAAATACGCCTGCTTTTGCTGGCAGGCGCACGGGCTGTTTGTGAAAATCGGGACCTTTCCGCAAACTACCTACGCCGGCATTACCCGGATCAGGTTCAAGGGTCTCTGCTTCCAGCAGATCTCAGCCTCACGGCGCCCCTGTTTTCATGTCCGCTTTCAGTATAGCCGCTCTCCGCCAAAAGTCAAGCCCCCGGCGGTATATCGGCCCGCCGGGGCACATATTCTGGAACAAGCACACTTTGGCGGGAGGGAGCAGTCATGAAAGGTGATCCGGAACAGCGGGCGCTGCTGCTGGGAGAGTACATCGTGGAGCATGGGGCCACCGTGCGGGCGGCGGCGCGGGCCTTCGGCTGCAGCAAGTCCACCGTACACAAAGACGTGTCGGTGCGGCTGCGGACGGTAGGCCCTGAGCTGTTCCGGCAGGTGCAGATGGTGCTGGCCCGGAACAAGGCTGAGCGCCATCTGCGGGGCGGCGCGGCCACCCGGGAAAAATACCACAAGCCTCGTTAACGGAAAGCGGCGGTGTCCAGACACCGCCGCTTTGTCATGTCATCTGGTGGAACTGCTCCAGCGCCGCCTTTTCCAGCCGGCTCACCTGTGCCTGGCTGATGCCGATCTCCCGGGCCACCTCCATCTGGGTCTTGCCTTTGAGGTAGCGCAGTTCCATGATGCGCTTTTCGCGCGGGGTGAGGCCCGCCACGGTCTGGCGGAACTGCAGGCCGCTGATCCAGCTGTCCTCGCCGTCGGGGTCACGCACCTGGTCGATGACGTACACCGCATCGCCGCCGTCGGCGTAGACCGGTTCCTCAAGACTCAGAGGCTCCACCACCGATTCCAGCGCCGCCGACACCTCGCGGCGAGACAGACCGGTCTTCTGGGCGATCTCGTCCACAGTGGGCTCACGGCCCAGCTGCTTTTCCAGTTCCTCGCGGGACTGCATGGCCCGGTAGGCCGTGTCCCGGAGGCTGCGGCTCACCCGCAGGGCGTTGTTGTCCCGCAGGAACCGCCGTATCTCGCCGATGATCATCGGCACGCCGTAGGTGGAGAACCGCACCTGCTGGGCCGGGTCGAAGTTGTCGATGGCCTTGATGAGCCCGATGCACCCCACCTGAAACAGGTCGTCCATGTTCTCGCCCCGCTGCGAAAAGCGCTGCACCACGCTGAGCACCAGCCGCAGATTGCCCTCTATCATGCTCTGGCGGGCCTCTTTGTCCCCGGCCCGCGCCCGGGTAAGCAGGTCGCGCTTCTCCTGCTCGGACAGTATCGGCAGTTCGGCGGTGTTCACGCCGCACAGCTCAACCTTGTTGTACATCCCCTACCCTCCGGTTTCGTTTCAGTTTCACCGGAAGTATGGCCGCAGGGGCAGGATAACATTCATTCCAAATTCAGGGGGGCTACTCCCCCAGCTGTTCCCTCAGCTGCCGTATGATCCTTTTCTCCAGCCTCGAAATATAGCTCTGGCTGATGCCGATGGCGTCTGCCACCTCCTTCTGGGTCCGCTCCACGCCGTCCAGCAGGCCGAAGCGCAGCTCCATGATCTGCCGCTCCCGGGGCGAGAGCTGCTCCACCGACCGGCGGAGGCTGGCCCGCTCGGCGTCCTGTTCGAGACGCTGGCCCACCTGATTCTCCTCGCTGCTCAGCACGTCCGACAGCAGCAGCTCGTTGCCGTCGCCGTCGATGTTCAGCGGCTCGTCGATGCTGGCCTCCTGCCGCCGGTTGGAGCTTTTGCGCAGATACATCAGGATCTCGTTGCCGATGCAGCGGCTGGCGTAAGTCGCCAGCTTGATGCTCCGCTCGGGCGTGAAGGTGTTCACAGCCTTGATGAGCCCGATGGTGCCGATGGACACCATATCCTCCGAGGGGACGCCGCTGCCCTCGTATTTCTTCGCAAGGTACACCACCAGCCGCAGGTTATGGGTGATGAGCTCATCCCGGGCGGCGGGGTCTCCGTCGGCCATCCGGGCCAGAAGAGCTTTTTCCTCTTCCGGGGTCAGGGGCGGCGGCAGACCCGGCCCGCCGTTCAGATAATGTACGCCGCCCGCCCAGCTCAGTCTGGCCCAGAGGCGCTGCAAAAGATTTACAAATCGTTGAAACACAGGCACATTCCTCCCACTGTATTGTCATTTACCCAGCAGCGCCGCCGTTTCCGCGCTGACGAGAGCCGTCCATCCGCCCGGCGGAGGCGGCATATCGCAAAACGCTGCGTATATTCCGTCCTGTTTTCTACCGTTTGACGCAAGCGCGGCAGGCAGGGCGGGCAGCAGACAGTGTCCCGCGACGGTCTGACAGGGTACGAACCGCACGCCCCAATCCGGGCGAGGCTCTGCGCCGACGCCCGCGAGGCAGGCGTCCAGATACGCCCTCACCCCGGCGGGCAGAGGCACGGCATCCAGCCGCACCAGCACCACCGCCCGGCCCGAAAGCGGCTCCTGCACATGGAAGCCGGTGTCGCAGAAGACGCTCAGCGGGACGACCTGCCCGGCCACCGACAGCTCCGCCCCAAAGCAGGCCGGGCCGCTGCGGCCCAGAACGTGCAGCACTCCCTCTACCACGCCGCAGACCCCCGCTGTGGACGCCAGCAGCAGCCCCGGCGACACCGGCAGATAGAAGCTGAGGTTATTGCAGGCCGCACCGGGCAGGAAAAGCGCCCCCGTGAGGGTCAGATTGAGCAGGACGAACCACGCCGTGAGCCGGGCAGTGTTCCGCGCCCCCTGCCAGCCGTAGGCAGCAGCTACGCAGAGGGCGGCGGACATACCTTTATAAGTAAAGGCCAGCGGCCAGGGGGCGGTGGGGGCCAGCAGGGCCAGCGACGACACTGCCGCCGCCCCCGCACCGCCCACCAGCCGCAGCGGCGAACAGCACGCCCCGCACAGCAGCCCTGCCGCCAGCAGGAACGCCGCCCCCACCACGAAATTCACCAGAAGCAGCACATCGAGATAGATGACTGTCCGCACAAGCCCCACCCCCTCTTTTCAGGGTAGCAGAACGGGAGGGGGAAAAGGGTCGGGACGGGGAGAGTTATTTTTCAAAATCAGCAAGTATATGGATTCCCGGTCAAGCCGTCCTTCGTCCAACCTCTCAGTCGGGCTTGCGCCCGCCAGCTCCCCTAGTAGGGGAGCCTCTGGCGTATCCAGCAAGCTTCACCCGGCTGCCAAAGCCTCCCCTCGTTAGGGGAGGTGGCATTGCGAAGCAATGACGGAGAGGTTATTCCTCTTTTTTGCAAAAACCCCTTGCAAACTTTCCCGAGATGCGGTATAATACATCTCGCGGCAAGTCCGCTGAAGATTGAATATCTGCCTCTTTAGCTCAGTCGGTTAGAGCACCTGACTGTTAATCAGGGTGTCGCCTGTTCGAGTCAGGCAAGAGGCGCTTTTTGCGGCGAAGAGTTTTCTTCGCCGTTTTTTGTTTGCCAGCTCGTCAGGCTCGTTCTTTTAGGGCAGGTCTTCCTTCGTCCAACCTCTCAGTCGGGCTTGCGCCCGACAGCTCCCCTAGTAGGGGAGCCTCTGGCGAAGAGATGAAGCCTTGCGGAATGCCAAGGCCTCCCCTCGGTAGGGGAGGTGGCATTGCGAAGCAATGACGGAGAGGTTTCCCCCTCTCATGTAACCAAACTGTAGCCTTTTTCACATTATTTTCAAAAATTAAGGGTAAATTAAAAAATGTCCTCTTGAAGAAATGGCGTATTTGTGTTACACTACATCCAAGCTGTAATGGTATTTTTGGAGATTCTGGCGTTTTTCCCCCAGCGTTTTTTGGCTCTGAGGGGCGGCGGCAGAGTGATTTACACGCATTTTTTCTACTTTTCTGCCCGTTTTGGCTGTTTTTCCGGCCATTTAGCCTTGTGGCGATGGGGGAAGTATGGTAAAATAGTGTAAAGATGCCAAAATGGCAGCTTACTTAACTCGTGATGTTGCCGAGTGCGCACTCGGTTGCATAGGTTTTCCCGGTTGCGCAACCGGGAGGAGACCGATTATATTCGTTTTTTCATTTGAAGGGAGTAATTCATTATGATGATGCCTGCAAACTTCTCTGCTGTGAACGCAGAGGTCGTCTACGGCGGCGCTGTGGCTGACTACCTGCCCAACGCATGGACTGCTGCCAACGTCAAGCAGTTCTCCACCAACATTATCACTCTGGTCAGCAACAGCTTCTTCCAGCGTGTGATCAACGCCACTCTGGGCACCATGTTCAGCGGCAGCTGGGGCGACGGCAGCAAGCTGTTCGGCGACGACGGCAGCCTCACTGCTCTGTACAAGGTCGGCCGTGTTTCCACTGGTGACTACCAGAACTTCGGCAACAAGATCATGACCACTCTGGGTCTGGCTTCTGTTGTCTACACTCTGGGCACTTCTGACGCTAAGATCTTCACTGTCAAGAATGCCGCCACTGTCAAAAAGGTCGACGGCACCGATCTGCTGTAATCATTTTATTATTCTGCACGATCTGTAAAAAAGCGCGGCGGACTTTCGCGGTCCGCCGCGCTTTTTGTGCATCTCTTTTGTTACCAAACTGAGACTTTTTTCACATTTTTTTCAAAATTTAAGGGTTTATTAAAAATTGTCCTCTTGAACAAGCCGACAGAATGTGTTATACTATGCCCAAGGTTTAGGAGACGGTACGTCAAAATCCCCTCTCCGGGCCGGTCAAAATGATCAAAGGGTAGGCGCTCCCTTCTTTTGATAGCAGCTGCTCTCTGCTCCGTCCGGCCGCAGGGCGGGGCGAGGCAGAGAGCTGTATGCTGCTTTATAGGAGAAGCGGGTAAGGCGTCCGAAATGGAAGCCCTTTCTTCTTCGCCAAATCGTCCTCAGCCGCAAGGCGGGCGTTTTGAAATAGAAACCACAAAGGAAGCATCTATGCGTTATACCTATGTCCGGCAGCACGACACCACAGACTGCGCTGCCGCCTGTCTCGCAATGGTGTGCCTCCATTACAAAAAGGAGATCACCATCACCCGCCTGCGGGACATGATGGGTACCGACCTAAAAGGCACAAACCTGACCGGTATGGAAAAGGCGGCGCAGGAGCTGGGATTCAGCACCGCCGCCGTCCGGGTAGACCGGGAAAACTTTCTCAGCGAATTCACCACTCCCTGTATTGCACAGGTCATTACCGACGAGGGCTTGGCCCACTTTGTGACGGTCTTCAAGAAGACCACCATCAAAGACGACGGCGAGCGGCGTCGGCACATGCTCCGGCAGGAAGAGGAGCGCAAGAAGTGCGCTGACGAAGGAAAGAAGTTCAAATGCCGCGACTACGTCATCATCGGCGACCCGGCAAAAGAGCTGAAAAAGATCTCCCTCGATGAGTTCTACAAGAACTTTACCGGCGTTCTGCTCCTGATGACCCCGACCTCGGAGTTCAAGGCAGGCAAGCAGAAACAGGGCAGCATGGTCAAGCGTTTCCTCGACCTGCTGTGGCCCCAGAAGAAGCTTTTCTTCTACGCCATCCTCAGCTCGGTCATCATGACCGTTCTGGGTATCGCATCCTCGATGTATAACAAAATCCTGATGGATGAGATACTCCCCTACGGCCTGAAGAGCCTGCTGGTGGCTGTTATTCTGGTGTTCAGCATCGTGAGCGTCACCAGCGCACTCATCAGTATGGTGCGGCAGTGGGTGCTCATCTATCTGTCCATCAAGGTCGATATTCCCCTGATGTTGGGCTACTTCGGGCATGTTTTCAAACTGCCCATGAAGTTCTTCGCCACCCGCAAGACCGGCGAGATCACCACCCGCTACTCCGACGCCAGCACCATCAAATCGGTGTTCACCAGCATCGCGCTGAGCGTCGTGATGGATGTCGTGATGGCCTGCGTCACCGGCGTCATCCTCTTCCGGATGAATGCCACCCTCTTCTCTATTTCGATTTTCACCACCCTGCTGAGCATCCTGCTGGTGTTCATCTTCAAGCAGCCTTTCAAGCGTATCAACGAAGAGACCATGCAGCAGTCTGCTATCCTCAACAGCCAGATGATCGAGAGCCTCCGCGGCATCGAGACCGTCAAGTGCAACGCCGAAGAGGACCGTGAGCTGGAAGCTCTGGAGCGGGAATACATCAAGAGCCTGAAGATAAGCCTGCGCTCCAGCAAGATCAGCACGGTGCAGTCCCTTATCTCCACCCTCATCACCACCATCCTCGGCATGGTCACCTCTTATGTGGGTATCATGCAGGTGCTGAATGGTGAGATGACGCTGGGCGGCTATATGGCCTTCAGCACCCTTTCCTCTTACTTTACTTCTCCGGTCAGTGAGCTGGTCAGCCTGCAGATGTCCATTCAGCAGGCTCAAATCTCCATCAAGCGTCTGACCGAGATCATGGATTATGAGTCCGAGCAGGACGAGACCCGCGAATACACCGAGATGGAAAAGATCGACGGTGACATTGAGTTCAAGGATGTCTCCTTCCGTTACGGCAGCCGTTCTCCGGCGCTGAGCCACGTCTCCTTCACCATTCCCTATGGCAAGAAGGTGGCTCTCGTGGGCAGCAGCGGCAGCGGCAAATCCACCATCACCAAACTCCTGCTCAAGTATTATGAGCCGGAAAGCGGTACCATCAGCGTAGGCGGCGTCGATCTGGACGAGTACAGCAATGCATCCGTTCGCCGTGCCATCGCTTATGTCCCCCAGAATGTCGAGCTGTTCAGCAAGACCATCTACGACAACATCCGCATTTCCCGACCGGAAGCCAGCCTCGATGAGGTCAAGGCCGCTGCCAAGAAGGCAGATGCCCACGAGTTCATCCGCAAGCTGCCGCTGCAGTACAACACCTATCTGGAAGAAGCCGGCAACGGCCTCTCAGGCGGTGAGAAGCAGCGCCTTGCACTGGCCCGCGCCTTCCTGAAGGATGCGAACCTCTATATCCTGGACGAATCCACCAGCAGTCTGGACTTTGGCACAGAGAATACCATCTTTGATATGATCTACAACCAGCTGGCAGACCGCTCGATGCTGATCGTCGCCCACCGCCTCTCCACCATCCGGGATTGTGACCTCATTCTGGTCATGGACCACGGCGAGATCGTAGAGCGCGGCACCCACGAAGAGCTGCTGGAAAAGCAGGGCAAATACTACGAGCTCTGGAGCCTGCAGCAGGGCATCTTCCGCGATAAGAAACGCGGGTCGAAGCCCGCAGCCCCTGTCTCTGCCGCCAAGGTGGTGGAGGACGAGGACGATGGCGAGTCCATCACCTACTAATTCGTTGCAGCTGCGTGCGCACGCAGTTACATAAATGGCTTTTTGGCTGGATGCGCATCCGGAAACTGAGCCGACTAAATTTGTTTTTCATTCATTTGAAGGGAGTAATTCATTATGATGATGCCTGCAAACTTTACTGCTGTTAACTCTGAGGTCGTCTACGGCGGCGCTGACCTGTTCTCCATCTTGGCTGACACCACCGCTCCTGTCTGGAACGCTGCTAACGTCAAGCAGTTCAACACCAACCTGATCACCCTGGTCAGCAACTCCTTCTTCCAGAAGACCGTCAATAGCACCCTGGGTGTTATGTTCGGCGGCAACTGGGGCGGCGACAACGGCGATAAGATCTTCGGCGACAACGGCGCTCTGAAGAAGAACATCTACGGTGATACTACCAACGGCGAGATGACCTTCGGCAACAAGGTCATGCGCACTCTGGGCATGGCTTCTGTCGTCTACACCCTGGGCACCGCTCCTGCCAAGATCGGCTTCAACGACGGCGTTATGGGCATTACCGACGCAGCCGGTAAGCTTGGTGTCTAATCAGTAACCCCTAGAATCTGAAGTGTATTTCGTCCGGCGGCTCTCGGGCCGCCGGATGATAATGCCTCGTAATGGTATGCCCGGAGGCACCTGCCTCCGGGCATACCTTATTTTTTTATAAAATCATTTCGAAGTTTACAATTTGGACTTATTACTTTGATATAGTAATAGGTAATGGTAAGATGTAGACTTACCCGAAACGCCTCTGCTGGACTCAACCTCTCCGTCACGGCTGACGCCGTGCCACCTCCCCTAACGAGGGGAGGCTTTGGCATTCCGCAAAGCTTTGCCTCCTCGCCAGAGGCTCCCCTACTAGGGGAGCTGTCTGCGAAGCAGACTGAGAGGTTGGACAAAGGACAGCCTGACCGGGAAGCTTTTGCTGGGCTCAACCTCTCCGTCACGGCTGACGCCGTGCCACCTCCCCTAACGAGGGGAGGCTTTGGCATTCCGGAAAGCCTCGCCTCTTCGCCAGAGGCTCCCCTACTAGGGGCAACGGCGACGACCGCCGCCAGCGGCGGAAACAGGGAGGAGCTGTTGGGGCCGCGGCCAGCAGGATGCAAGCGACAGCGCAGCAGACGCTGGGAGCCGCAACCCGGCCTTGTCGAACGAAGTGAGACTGAGAGGTTGTACGAAGGACAGCCTGACCGCAAGCCACTGACTTTCGGCCATAGCGAAACAGGAGACGCTGTATGCCTGTACATAATCTGCCCTATGACCGCCGCTTAAATTCTCGTGCAAAGCATTTGCGCCACGAGATGACTCCGCAGGAGCGTAAGCTCTGGTTTGGTTTTCTGCGTGATTATCCGATAAAAATCTATAACCAGCGTGTGATAGAATTTTTTATCGTTGACTTTTATTGCGCAGAAGCGAAACTGGTCATTGAGCTGGACGGTTCTCAACACTATACAGAACAAGGACAGCTTTACGACCACGAACGAAGCTGTATCATTGAACAGTATGGAATTGAGGTACTGCGGTTTTCCAACCGCGAAGTAAATCGGCAATTTGAAGCGGTTTGCGCTCAAATCGACCGCACGATTCAACAGCGTCTTAACACAGCAGAGTGATACGTTACATTTTACCATTGCCTATTACAAGCAATGAAACCAAGAACAGGTGGTATAAAATCATGAGAGAGATCCAGACCGCAGAAAACAAGACCCTCAAGCTGACCAATGTGGTCAGCCGCCGCATCCAGCCCGAAGAGTTCAACAATATGCAGATCGTGCTGACCCAGATGCACAACTTTATCAAGAGCAACGGCGCACAGCCCCTCGGCCCCCTCGTGCAGTGCATCAAACTGCCCGCCGGCCCCAACCCTCAGCCCGAAGTCTATATGATGCAGCAGGCCACCCAGCTCATCCCCCGCATGGAGGCTGGCTACTCGATGGACGCTGTGCTCCGCGTGCGCAACTGCCTGTACGCCCACTACGTCGGCCCCATGAGCCAGAGCGGTCTCGCCTCCCAGAAGCTGAACATCATGGCTTTTGAGCACGAGCTCGAGCTGACCGGCACTGTCTACACCATCTTCGTCAATCAGGATGAGGACGAGGGCGTTGTGGATACCTTTATGGAGACGAAGTGATATGACGACGACCATCCGCGACATCAACGAGCTGCAGGACCGCCGCATCATGATGGAGAAAAAGCTGCCGCCTTTTGGCTACGCGCTCATTCTCCTGACGGCCGCCCTCATCCTCTTCCTCGTGGTGTGGAGCACCAAAAACTACCGCACCTACGTCAGCCAGTCCAGCGGCTCGGTGCAGGCCGCCAACAAGACCTACATCATGTCCAGCTACTCCGGCTCCATCACTGAGCTGAACATCGCCGAGGGTACTTACGTCAATGAGGGCGACCTCATCGCTCACATCAAGAGCACCGACCTCGACATGCAGCAGGACGGCATCCAGAGCCAGCTGGACATCTACAAAAAGCAGAAGAGCCAGTACGAGAAGCTGGTCAAGTCCATTCAGGACGACAAGAACTACTTCAGCGAGACGGACATTGACGACCAGCCCTACTACTACCAGTACGAGACCTACAAGAGTCAGGTTGCCCAGAAGGCCTTCGACGCCTCGCCCTATCAGGCCGCAGGCTACTCCGACGAGCAGATCAAGGCCCTGATGGAGCAGAACCAGAGCGAAGTGGAGGCCCTGTATTACTCTACCCTGCAGTCGATCTCTGCCAGCCTGACCAGTGTGCAGAGCAACATCGACAATCTGCAGAGCCAGATGGACGCCCTGAGCACCGGCGCCAACGACTACTACATCTATGCCCCCACCTCCGGCGTCATCCACATGGACACGCCCTATAAGGTGGGCATGGTGCTCAGCGCCGGCACCCCGCTGGCCACCGTCGCCAGCGAGAACAGCGACCTCGAGGTGGTGGCTTACGTCACCCTCAGCGACCGGCCGCTGCTTCATGTGGGCGACCCCTGCAAGATCGCCATCACCGGCCTGTCGGAGTATTCCTACGGCACCCTGACTGGCACCGTGACCTCCATCGACAGCGATGTGACCGCCAGCTCCTCCGGCTCCTACTACAAAATGACCATCACCCCGGACAGCACCTACGTCATCAGCAACAGCGGCGACAAGGTCGATCTGTCCAACGGTATGAGCGTCACCGCCCGCGTGGAGTACGACAAGCTGACCTATTTCGAATACGCGATGGAAGCTCTGGGCGTTCTGTTCCGCTAAGCGCTCACATCAACGCCCAAAGAGGTACGAAAGAATGAAACTGAACCTGAAAATGCTGGCCGTGAGCGCCGCTCTGCTGGGCCTGCTGGCCGTCGGCGCTGCGCTTCCGGCCTCTGCAGCCGGTCCCCTGAACGTGGCCGCTGCCCTCTCTCTGCCCTGGTCCGCTGTGGCTGTGGAGAGCGTCGAGACCGGCAGCTACGCCTCCACCATGACGGTAGGGACGCAGCAGCAGCTCTCGCCGGTCATTCTGCCCGCAAAGGCCGCACGCAAAGCCACGGTAACTTTTATGTCCAACGACAGCACCATCGTGAACGTGACGTCTGAGGGCGTGGCGCAGGCGGTGGGCGTCGGCACGGCGCAGGTCATCGCCAGCGCAGACGGCGTGAGCTGCGTCTACACCATCACCACCGAGCTGGATGAATCCATGATCGTCAAGGAGATGGACATCACGCTGGCCTCCAGCACCATCGCTGTCGGCGAGACCACTTCCCTGTCGCTGGGCGTGCTGCCTTCCAGCGCATCGAATTACGCCAGCGTGAGCCTCAGCTCCTCCGATCCCGCTGTGGCTACTGTCAACAACTTCGGCAAAGTCACCGGTGTCGCCCCCGGCACCGCCACCATCACCGCCACCTGCGGCGATGTGAGCGCATCGGCCACTGTCAAGGTCGTCAACAGCGGCGCAGACCGTCAGTCCATCGACCTGAACACGAGCTATGTCGTCCTCAAACCGGGTGCCAGCCGCACCATCACCGGCAAAGTGACCCCGTCTTCCGCCTCCCAGTCCCTCACCTTCAAGTCCAATGACACCAAGGTAGCCACTGTGAGCGCCAAGGGCGTCATCACTGCCGTGGGTACGGGCGCGACCTCCATCGTCGTCTCCAACGGCACGGCGTCCGCCTCGGTGACGGTCATCGTCAACCGGAATGCTTCCAGCTCCGGCAATGGTGGCGACAGCACCGACAGCAGCGACGGTGAGGTCATCACCGACCCCGTCGTGGAGGCCATCGAGGCCGACGGCACCGACGAAGTGACCTTCGCACAGCGCGATGTCCCCACCATCACCGGCGAGATGCTGAATGCCCTCCGTCTGAACGGCAAGACCCTCGTGGTCGAGGCCGATAACTACACCATCCGCATCGCGGGCCGCGATGTGAAGAGCACCTCCGCGCAGGTGAGCACAGCCCTGAGCTTTGCCCCCTCTGAGTATGGTGTCACCTTCACCCTCAACGGCGGCGAGGCTCTGCCGGGCGTCGTTCAGGTCGAGATGACCGGCGACAACGCCGCCTACACCCGCGTCTACCTGCACAATGCCGTCAAGGGCAAGTGGCAGTTCCTCAACAGCTACAAGGATAATGTCCTCGAGGCGGACACGGCGGGTGAATACTTGCTGACCACCCAGAATCTCCGCTTCGCCCATGTGGACATGACCTTCTTCATCGCGGGCCTTGTGGTCATCGTGGGCATCATCATCGCCTACATCGTCATCAAGAAACGCTATTGGTTCTGGTAACTCTCATAAGTAAAATGAAAGCGGCTGCTGTAAGTCCCTAAGACTACAGCAGCCGCTGTTTTTAACCTCTCAGTCTCGCTATCGCTCGACAGCTCCCCTACCGAGGGGAGCCTCTGGCGAAGAGATTAAGTTTTCCGATATGCCAAGGCCTCCCCTCGTTAGGGGAGGTGGCAGCGCGTCAGCGCTGACGGAGAGGTTTACTCCACCGTCACGCTCTTTGCCAGATTGCGGGGCTTATCGACGTCACAGCCGCGCAGGACTGCCATATAGTAGGCGAACAGCTGCAGCGGCACGATGAGCTGCAGGGGCATCAGCAGCTCGTCATAGTCGTCCAGACGTACCACATAGTCCGCCACGCCCTCCGGGACGACGGCATCCTTCGTCGTGAAGAGGATGACCCGCGCACCGCGGCTCTTGGTCTCCTTAGCGTTGGAGATGGTCTTTTCGTACACCTGCTTCTGGGTGGCCAGCGCGATGACCGGCACACCGTCAGTGATGAGGCTGATGGTGCCGTGCTTGAGCTCACCGGCAGCGTAGGCGTCCGAGTGGACGTAGCTGATCTCCTTGAGCTTCAGGCTGCCTTCCAGCGAGAGGGCGTAGTCGAAGCCGCGCCCGATGAAGAAGCAGCTCTGGGTGTTGACGAAGCGGCTGGCGAGGTACTTTATCTGCTCACAGTCGGCCAGACGAGGCTGGATGACCTCACCGGCGCGGAGCAGCTCGGCGGTCAGGCGGCGGGTCTCTGCCTCGCTCAGACGGCCTCTGGCGTAGGCCAGACGGAACGCGAAGAGGTAGAGGGTGCAGAGCTGCACCATATAGGCTTTGGTGGACGCCACGGCGATCTCCGGGCCGGCGTAGGTGTAGAGGACGTAGTCCGCTGCGCGGGCGATGGAGCTGCCCACCACATTGACGACAGCCAGCACCGGCACACCCCTGCTCTTGGCGAGGCGGAGGGCGGCCAGCGTGTCGCTGGTCTCGCCCGACTGGCTGATGATGATGACGAGGTCGTCGGGGTCGAGGATGGGGTCACGATAGCGGAACTCGCTGGCGATGTCCACCTCGGCAGGGACCCGGGCCAGCCGCTCGATGGCAGTCTTGCCCACCATACCGGCGTGCATGGCCGTGCCGCAGGCCACGAGGTGGATGTTCTTGATGCTGCGCAGCTTCTCGTCGCTCAGCTCTGGGATGCGGAGGTCGGGCATACCGTTCTCCACGCGGGGGCTGACGGTGGCCGTGATGGCGGCAGGCTGCTCATGGATCTCTTTCAGCATGAAGTGGGGGTAGCCGCCCTTCTCAGCGGCTTCTTCGTCCCAGTCGGCGGTCAGCACTTCCCGCTCCACCGGCTTGCCGAAGGCGTCGTAGAACCGGATGCCGTCGGCCTTGACCACCGCCATGTCGCCCTCCTCGAGGACGCTGTAGCGGCGGGTGTACTTGAGCAGGGCCGGAATATCGGAGGCCACGAAGTTCTCGCCCTCGCCCCAGCCCACGATGAGGGGGCTCTCCTTCTTGACGGCGTAGATGGTGTCCGGCTCTTCCCGGAACAGCACGCCCAGCGCATAGCTGCCCCGCACCATCGCCAGCGCCTCCCGCAGGGCTGCCAGAGGGCTCTGCTTGGGCTGGGCGCAGCAGAAGTAGTCGATGAGCTTGACCAGCACCTCGGTGTCCGTCTCGCTCTCAAAGGTGACGCCCTTGGCCATCAGGTCGGCCTTCAAAGGGCCGTAGTTCTCGATGATGCCGTTGTGGACGATGCTCACGCGGGGGGTGGAGTGGGGATGGCTGTTGACGTCGCTGGGCTCGCCGTGGGTGGCCCAGCGGGTGTGTCCGATGCCGCAGAAGCTCTCGGGCAGGTTTTCTGCCTCCAGCTTGCGGCGGAGCACTTCCAGCCGGCCCTTGCTCTTGACGACGTGGATGCCGCCTTCCAGCGCCAGCGCGACGCCGGCGGAGTCATAGCCGCGGTATTCCAGCTTTTCCAGACCGTTCAGCAGCACTTCCTGGGCGCTGCGCTTACCCGAATAACCTACGATGCCACACATACAAAACACCTCCATGCCGACAGCCCGGCGCGAACGTACACGGCGGCTGTCAGCCTCTTATAATCAGTCTATGTTCTTGTATGGCTTTCTTTGAAAGGGTTCTGTTGCGGTATTGCTGCCGTTTTTTGCCCTTCTCTGCGGCTGGTATAAGCCCTGGAAGCTATCGCTCCCGTTTCAACCGGAGGAACACCCGCCGAAACTTTCGATGATCCCTCTCCTCGTCACCCTCACGGCTGTCACCCGCGTGGCCCGGCGCTTTTTCGTCAACTGAAGTGGTCTATCCCCTCTTTCTGCTCTTTCCGCCGCTTTCCTGAAAGCAAAAACAGCTCCTTTCGGAGCTGTCAGAAGCCGACGGAAAAGGTCAGCGGTATTGTATCATAAAGTCCCACATCCGTCAATGGACGCCCAGCATTTTGTGGAGCCTCGGCTGCCAGACCACTTTATAGAGCATCAGCATATTGTGGAGCGCCCGGTCATAGAGCAGGAAGGCTGCATTGCCCATGGCCAGCGTCACCAGCGAGACAGCCAGCGCCGTAGTGCGCAGCTCTTCGGCGATGCTGCCCGCCGGGACCAGCAGCAGCACCAGCCCGTACATCGCCAGGATCCCGCCGTTGCAGAGCAGCAGCTTGCAGACAGCCCGCAGCAGGGCCGGGCGTATCCGCTCGAAATAAGGCTTTGCCAACGGATAGTACCCCAGCAGGAACACAAAGGTGAGGGCCACTTCCTTGTCCGGCACAAAGAGCAGACTCAACAGGCTCACCGCGCCATAGGCCGTCAGCGCCATGGTCTTCCCGCACTCCACGCAGACTGTGGCGATGAGAAAGCTGGCCACCGCCGGAGCGATGAACATCGCAATGGGAAACACAGCCCCCAGCAGCATCAGGGCCACACTGAGCGCTGCGGCCATGCCGCAGTAGGCCATGGCCCAGCTTTTACTTTTGCGTCCCTTCATGGCAGCTCCCATTGTACCGGCTGGCTCTCAGCGTCCAGCGGCTCGATGGCGTGGCGGAGGCCCAGGATCATGATGTTGTCCAGCAGGGTGCGGTTCAGCTTGACGTCCAGCATCCCGTAGGCGCGGACGAGGTCGTTGACCGCAGCGAGGGCCTGCCGCCGGGCGTTTTCCCGGGCGGCATTCCTGTCGTTGATGCCGTTGACGAGGAAGACGTTGTAGCGGCCCTTATCTTTGTCCCGGGAAAAGCTCTCCGCTTTGTCCAGCAGATAAGCGGCCCGGCCGATGCAGCTGCCGATGTAGTGCATACTTTTGCGCTGATTGGGGTCGTCGGTGGCCAGCACCGAGTAGAGCGCGCCGTAGAGGTTGCCCTTCGGCTCTGCGGCCAGCAGATAGTTCTTGGCGTTCAGGGTCATCTGGACGTTGGCCTGGTCCCGCTCCTGTACGAAGATGCGCTCCAGTGCCGGGTTCTCGGCGGCGGCCTTCCGGTAGGCTCGCCGCAGCAGGACGGTGTCCACCACCCGCCGTACTTTTTTATAGAAGGGCAGGTCGGCCCACTGGGCATCCTGGATGCGGTGCCAGCTCAGCAGGACTTCCACCTGTGCGGCCAGCCGGATGCCTTGGGTCTGGCACATCATCTGCCGCCAGACCAGCGTACCCGGCTCCCGCATCCACTTACAGGTGGCCGGACGGCCCGCCAGACTGTCGGCCAGCACCGCGAACAGGACGCCGTTGTAGCGCAGACCATAGCAGGAATACAGCCCATAGGTGGTGTAGAGCTGGCGGCGGACGCCGCGCTGATACCACTGATAGGTGTTGTAATCCCGGATGGTCAGCTCCGGCAGATAGGGCCGCATACGTCCCTTCATTCTGTTCATTCCTTTCGCAGGCCGCGCCGGGCGCAGCCTTTCTTGCAGGGGAAGACCGCTTCCCCACAGCTGTAGACTAGTATAATCTATTTTTCGTCAGCGTTCAACCGTTCTTTTGTAAATTCTTATAGAAAAGGCCGCACTGGAATCGATTTCAGTGCGGTCTTCTAGTGCATCTTATTTCTTTTCGAAACGACCCGTGTGGCCGGGCTGGGTGCGCTTGCCGTCAAAGCCGCTCTTGGGCATGGGCTTTGCGGGGCGGTTCTCGAACTTGGGGGCGTTGTAGTACATATACAGCTGGCAGGGGATCATGCCGTTGTACATCTTGCGGCGCTTGTTGGCCCGCTTGCCGTAGTGGTGTTCAAAATCCATATCGGCAGTGATGGCGTAGACACCGGCGCAGGGGTGAGCCTCCATCTGCTGGCCGAGGGTACGGGCCAGCTTGGCGGCACCCTCGATGGTGCTCATGCGCTCGCCGTACGGGGGGTTGGTCAGGACGATGGCCTCGCTCCTGGCGGCGAAATCGGCCACGTCGGCCACCTCGAAGTGGCAGCGCTTCTCCACGCCGGCCAGCTTGGCGTTGGCGTTGGCCAGAGCCACGGCGGCGGGGTCGATGTCGTAGCCGAAGGCCTCAAAGCCCACGTCCAGCTTGGAGTCGGCCAGAGCCTTCTGGCGCTGCTCGGCCCAGATGGCGGCAGGCACGAAGCTGTAGCGCTCGGCGGCAAAGCGGCGCTTGAGGCCGGGGGCAATGTTCATGGCCTTCTGAGCGGCCTCGATGAGGAGGGTGCCGCTGCCGCAGAAGGGGTCTTCCACGAGGCTGTCGCGGCGGACGCGGCCCAGGTCGGCGATGGTAGCGGCCAGCGTCTCACGGATGGGGGCCTCCATGGAGTTGCGGCGGTAGCCGCGCTTGTGCAGGCCGTCGCCGGTGGTGTCCAGCATGATCTCGCAGACGTTCTTGCGGAGCATGAAGCGGATCTTATACTCCGCGCCGGTCTCGGGCAGGCTGGTGGTGCGGTGGCCCTGCATCAGGCGCTTGACCACAGCCTTCTTGATGATGCTCTGGCAGGCCGGCACGCTGGACAGCTGGCTGTTCAGCGAAGAGCCGGTGACCGGGAAGGCCACGTCGGCGGGCAGCAGCTCTTCCCAGTGGATGGAGTAGACGCCGTCGAACAGCTCGTCGAAGGTGGTGGCTGTGTAGGTGTTCAGGAGCAGCATCACGCGCTCCACGGTGCGGAGGTTGAGGTTGGCGGCTGCTATCATATCCGCGCCGCCCTTGAAGGTCAGACGGCCGTCGCTGACCCGGATGTCCTCGGCGCCGATGCGGCGCAGCTCAAAGTTGGCCGTGGACTCGCACCCGAAAAAGCAGGGGGCGATGAGTTCAAATTTTGCAGGCATTCTGGTTTCCTTTCCTGTCGGGTGCGGCGTGCCGCACCAAAAAACAGGCCCGCCCCGCTGGGGGCAGGCCCAAAGCTTCTTCGTCTTGTGCGGACGGCTCAGCGGCTGCCGCGGCGTCCCCGGGGTGCGTAGCCGCCGCCCCGGCGGTTGTTGGTCTCGTGGTCGAGGTCGGCCATCTTCTCTTCGCTCTGGCTCTTGAAGCGGCTCATCATGTCCTCAAAGCTCAGGTTGTCGCTCTTGGCCGGGGCCTTGGGCTGCCAGACGCGGGGCGCTGCGTCCCGTGCCGGGCCGCGTCCGCCCTGGGGACGGCCGCCCTGACCGTTGCGGCGGAAGCCGCCTTCCCGCGGGCCGTTGTTGTTGGGGCGGGGGCCGCGGCCCTCACGCGGAGCGCGGGGTGTCGGCGGCAGCAGCCGCTTGATGGACAGCGCGATCTTGCCGTCCGGTGCCACATTGATGACCTGCACCTTCACGGTGTCGCCGTCATGCAGCACGGCTGCAATGTCCTGCACATACTCGTTGGACACCTCAGAAATGTGGACCATGCCCACGCGGCCCTCCGGCAGCGCAACGAATGCACCAAACGGTTTTACGCCGGTGACACGGCCTTCAAAAATATTCCCTACCTCAATCGCCAAAACTCAATACTCCTTGTTGACTAATGTGTTTCCCGCCGGCCGCAAGCCGCTCGGGGCGCGGCATCAGTTGCCCGTCACATCCACAAAGATGCGCTCGTTGGCCGCCGCATAATTGTAAGAGTCCCGCGCGACCCACTCGGTCACGTCGTCCGAGTCGCCGCTGAGGATGCGCTGCATCTCCTCGTTCTGGGTCTTCTGCTGGTCGATCTGCTCCTGCAGGGTGTCCAGCTCCGCTTTTTTGGAGCTGAGCGCCACCTGATTTGCGATGTACGCCGCCAGCATACTCAGCAAAAGCAGAAGGAAGAGCAGTTTCAGCACAGCGCCCACGACGGACGCCTTTCTCTTCCGCTTTTTCCGGCTCGGATTTGCCATAACACAGTGCCTCCCGTTTTCGGACAGCAGGCCCGATGCGCCTGTACTCTCACTTTGATACGTTTGAATTATACAACATACGCCGTGGTGTTGGCAAGCTCTTTTTCTGTTTTTTTGCAAGTCTTTTTTCGTTCCGCCGTACTTTGGCGGCGGCGCGGGCAGCTTTCCGCGGGGCGATGCACCGGGCGGCGAGCCGCACCGGCCCCAGCAGCAGTTTTCCCGCAAAGGCTTCGGCAGCGGCGAACAGAGGCCGCAGCGCTGCCTGCACCGCCACGGCGGCGCAGAACGCCGCCAGCGCCATATAGCCCCGCAGCTGCCCGGCCTGACTCTGGGAGACGGCATAGCTCTGCAAAGCCATCAGCACGGCTCCCACAAAAAGCATATCCGGCAGGAACGCGGCCCTGCCCCGGGTGGGCAGAACGGCCCGCACCGCGCCCAGCACACCACCCAGCACCGCGCAGGCCGCCATCTCCTGTCCCACCGCCCCGGGCGAAAGCGCCGGGCCCATCACCGGACGAGACGGCGCAGAAAGCCGCCCGGCGTATGCTCTGCGGTGTATTCCAGCGTGTCCACCCGGCCTGTAAGCTTGACTTCGCCTTTGTCGAGGTCGAGGCTGGTGACGCTCAGCTCGGCCCCGGTGAGTTCCAGCGTCCCTTTCGAGGTGAGCATCGCCGCCCCCTCGGCGTCGCAGCGGATGACCCGCCGCACACCGGTGACGGTCAGCTTGTTCCGCCCCTCCAGGATGAGGTCATGAGGCAGAGCCTGCTCCGGCTTTGCGTCCTGTTGTTTCATGACATTCCCCTCCCCTTTTCTGCCATCTTATGCAGGGCGGGGCGGGGTCATGCCGGATTTACTCGGCTTTCGGGGCGTCGTGGGCGGCTGCCAGCACGTTGTCCTGCTCGATGATCTCGTACATCTCGCGGGCCACGTCCTTGGTGCGGGGCTCCACGTCGGAGAGGACCTTCACCTTGATGGGCCGGTTGCCGAAGGTGACCTCGATGATGTCGCCGGCCTTGACGGCCTGGCTGGCCTTGGCGGTCTTGCCGTTGATGAGGATGCGGCCCGCGTCGGCCACCTCGTTTGCCACCGTGCGGCGCTTGATGAGCCGCGAAACTTTCAGATATTTGTCTAAACGCATTTCTAAACTCCTTGTATCAACCTCTCCGTCACGCCTACGGCGTGCCACCTCTCCTATCGAGGAGAGGCCTTGGCAGTCCGTAAAGTTTCGTCTTTCCCCATAAACTTTTCCTCTTCGCCAGAGGCTCCCCTCGGTAGGGGCAGCAACGACGACCGCCGCCAGTGGCGGAAACAGGGAGTCGCTGTTGGGGCAGCGGCCAGCAAGACGCAAGCAATGCGCAGCGGATGCTGGGAGCCGCAACTCGGCCTTGTCGAGCGATAGCGAGACTGAGAGGTTGTTCCTCTATTAAAAAAGCCGCCGGGCCTAAAGGTTCCGGCGGCGGTGGGTTTTCTCTTACAGGGTGTCCTTCAGAGCCTTGCCCGGCTTGAACACGATGCTCTTGGAAGCAGCAATGGTGATGGCCTCGCGGGTGCGGGGGTTGATGCCCTGACGCTCAGCGCGCTCACGCACCTCGAAGGTGCCGAAGCCGGAGATGGAGATCTTCTCACCCTCGGCCATAGCCTTGCCCAGTGCCTCGAATGCAGCATTGACAGCCATCTCGGCGCTCTTCTTGCTCATCTCAGTGTTTGCCGCAACCTGTGCGATCAGATCGGTCTTGGTCATAATAAAAGCCTCCACAATATTCTCAACATTTTCTATTCGAGCAGACGGTCTGACCGTCTGGTACCCGTTTACGTTTCGTCCGCTTCCAGCCTCTGGGTAAAGCGCTTTGCCGCAAAGGTCAGTGCCTCTTCGGCGTCCACACCGGCCAGACGCATGGCATCGGCGGCGGCCAGCAGCAGCTCACCGGCGTTCTCTGCCGTCTGCTGTGCGTCCCACGCGGCCCTAGCGCTGTCCAGAGCCCTGGCCGCACCGGCGGCATCCTCCGGCCCGCAGCCGAACCGCGCGGCCCGCTTCTGGAGCTTCTGGGCGCGCATCAGGGCGGGCAGGGTGGCCGGGACGGTGTCCAGCTCATCGGCCAGAGTCGTACGGCCCTTTTCCTTATTTTTGAGCGCATCCCAGCTGTTTATACCAGCATTTTCCGCCGCAGAGGAAGCAAAGATGTTCGGGTGGCGGAAGACCAGCTTCTCGCACACCTCGCGGCAGACCTTTTCCATGTCGAAACGGCCCCGCTCCTCCTCGATGACGGTGTGGAACACCACCTGCATCAGGACGTCGCCCAGCTCTTCCTGCATCATGACAGGGTCGTCAGCGTCGATGGCTTCCAGCGCCTCGCACGTTTCTTCCAGAAAGTTTTTCCGGATGGAAGCGTGGGTCTGGACTTTGTCCCACGGACAGCCGTTCTCCCCGTCTCTCAGGATGCGGATGATCTCCACGAGGTCTTCCGCCGTATAGTGTTCCCTCGGCGTCCAGTCCTGCATGGGGCGTCTCCTTTCCGCATTCCGAAAACATCTGCGAACAGATTCAAATTGTACCGCAGAATCTGCCGAAATGCAAGGGTACAAGCGCATTTTCCGGCTTTTTGCGGCAAAATTTTCATTTCATTCACAACAAAAGGCGGCATCCCCCGGGGGACACCGCCCTGCGTGGGCTTTTTAGCTTACAGCTGTGCGCCGCACTTGTTGCAGAACAGCGCGTCGTCCGAGACGGGCGCGCCGCACTGGGGGCAGGTCTTGGCCTCGTTGTCCTCGGGCTTTTCCTCGGCGGGCTCTGCGGCTGCGTCAGCCGTCACGTCGGCGGCAGCCTCTTCCGTATCCTCGAAAGTCGTCTCAATGACGGTATCCGGCTCGAGAGAGGCTTTCAGGTCGGAGAGCTCCTGCTCGATGTTGGCGATCATCTCGATGTATTTGTCCACAAGGGGCTGGTTCTCCTCGTTGCCCTTGGCCAGACTATACACCAGAGCGCCCAGCTGGCGCTGCGCCTTGTACAGCTTGCTCTGCGCGTTCACGATCTTTGCCTGGGTGCGGCCCTTTTCGGCCAGATCCAGCGCGGCATTCTTGCCTTTCTCGGCATACTCGAGGCCCATTTCCTTGATCTTATTGAAGTCCATAAAAGACACCTCACTTGTCTATGCCCGGGGTGGGCAGCACTCCTCTGCGTTTTCTGCTCAGGCTGTCCCTGTGCCGCCGGAGATTATTTTCATTATAGCGCACTCCCGGGGGGAATGCAACGAATCCCACCCAAGTTTTACAGAATCGTGTGGATTTGGAAACAGTTTTTTCGCAATTTGCACACTTTCCGCGTTCTGACGTTTTTTATACTTCACCTGCGTAGAACTCGCGCAGCATACTGTCGGCGGGCAGAAGTTCCAGCTCCACCGGAGCCACATGCTCGAAGCGGCGGGCCGTCTCGTCCCAGAGCTCCGCGTTGTGGCCTTCCAGCGTGAAGCGCTGGCTCACCGGGCGCAGGAGCTTTGCGATGAGGCCCAGCTCGTAGGTGAAGGAAGTGTCCAGCAAAAAGTCTGCCGTAGTCTTGAAGCCCTTGATATACCGGGTCTCGCCGTCGAGGACTCTGTCCCACATGGAGAGGGTCTTGGCGGGGCTGCGGCCCCGGGCTGCGGCATCCCGCAGGGTGCGGCGGCAGAGGCGGATGTCCTGGGTGTTGATGATACGGCGGCCATCAATGCAGTATTCCTCCCGCAGGCCAGCGTAAATGCGGTAGACGTCGTCGCCCTTCACAAGGCCCGTCAGCTCAGGGTTCAGGGCGTGGATGCCCTCCACGATGCAGACGCCGCCCTTGAGGTCCAGCGTCTCCGTCTCGGAGGAGCGGGACTCGGTGGTGAAGTCGTAGATGGGCAGCACGGTCTTTCCGGTGGTGCTCAAATCGCTGAGGCACTGGCGGATGAGGGACATATCCAGTGTGTCGGGGTTCTCGTAGTCCAGCGTACCGTCGGGCAGGCGGGGGTAATACTGAGCGCCCTTGAAGAAGTTATCCAGACTGATGACATGGGCCGGGGTGCCGGAGGCTTCCAGAGCCTCGGCCACCTTATGAGCCGAAGTCGTCTTGCCGCTGGCCGACGGGCCGGTGAGCATGACGATCTTGGCGCGGGAGTCCCTGATCTTCTGGGCAGCATAGGCCACCCGCTGGCGGTAGCTCTTCTCGCTCATCTCCGCCAGCGCCGCCGGGCTCTGGGCGGCGACGTTGTACAGGTCTATCTCAACCAGACGTTTCGGTACCCAAATCGTGATCATAAAAAACAGCCACTCCTTTTTTCCGTTCCAGCACTTCGTCGAAACGCTGGATGTATTCTGTCGGATACTTGAAATTAAAGATGCGCTGCATCCGCTTGCCGCCGTCGGCCACCAGCTTGGTGCTGCCGCCTGCGCCGGCCGAGAGGATGGTCTGGACTTCTTCCATGATATAGATATTATAATACCCCTCGTGGCCCGGCTTGCACCAGCCCACGTTTTCCAGGTTTTGGAGGGTATTTTTCTGACGATAGAGGTAGTAGGGCCGATAGCCCGCCTCGGCCAGCAGATAGCACTTTTCCAGCATGGCGGCCACGTCGGCGTAGTCGTTCTCCTTCTGGTCCTCGATGACGATGCGGGAGGCCCGCTTGAGGGTCAAGGTGTGGACGGTAATGTTCTCAGGGTCGAGGGCGATGGCCTGACGCAGGCTCTTTTCGAACCCTTCCACCGTGTCGCCGGGCAGGCCAGCGATGAGGTCCATGTTGATGTCGTCGTGGCCTGCGGCCCGGGCCTCGGCATAGCAGTCGAGGATGTCCTGAGCCGAGTGCTTGCGGCCAATGTTCTCCAATACTTCATCCGAGAAGGTCTGCGGATTGATGGAGATGCGGGTCGCGCCGTATTCCTTGATGACGGCCAGCTTTTCGGCGTCGGTGCAGTCGGGGCGTCCGGCTTCCACCGTATATTCCACGATGGTGGAAAGGTCGAAGCAGTCCCGCACCGTCCCCATGAGCTGGCGCAGCTGCGCTGCCGAGAGGCTGGTGGGGGTGCCGCCGCCGATGTAGATGCTGCAGAGCTTCAGCCCGGCCTTGTCAGCCTCGTCCCGGATGGCCTCGACCTCTTTGCACAGGCAGTCTACATAGGGCTGCACCAGTTTGCGGTCACGGTCGAGGTTGCAGCTGACGAAGCTGCAATAGCTGCACCGGGAGGGGCAGAACGGGATGCCGATATAGAGACTGTAGGTCTTGGGCGCACTGCCCATTTTCAGGATAGGCTCCTGCAAGTCCGCGATGGCCTTGGCCATACCGTATTTTTCGGGCGAGCAGTCGAAGCGCTTCAAAAAGAAATCGTCGATCTCCTCTTCCGTCCAGCCTGCGGCCCGCTTGTCGTGGACGAGGCGCACCGGACGGACGCCGGTCATCTTGCCCCAGGGCGGGCGGACGCCCGTCCAGCTGCGCAGCAGGTCATAGGTCAGGCTGGCCAGCGCAAATTCCGGTGTCTCGCCGCCCTCTTCCACGGGAATGGGCAGAGGTGCTTCGACGGTCCGGCTCTTGCCGCCCTGCCGCACCATGGCCCAGAGCTTATCAGGCCGCTTCTCGGCCCAGACGCAGTCTGCGCCGTCCTCGGGCGGGGTGAGGGTGAGCGGGGCCATTGGGTAGAACAGGCGGACGAGGTGCTCCACCTCATAGCCTGAGCCGAGGCCCGTAATATAGATATTCATGTGAAACCTCGCCTTTTTATGCGTTTCTCAGCGCATTTTTGATATAGAAGTTGGTGGCGGCCTCCTGCCCGAAGGTGGAGAAATCGCCGTGGCCGGGCAGCACCTGCGCCTCAGCCGGGACGGGCAGTGCCGCGAACTTGCGCAGGCTCTCGTCCATCTTCCGGCTGTCGCCGCCCTCGAGGTCGGTGCGGCCGATGCTGCCCTGAAAGACCGTGTCGCCCACGAAGAGATAGTTTTCGCACAGCAGCACTACGCTGCCCTCAGTGTGGCCGGGGGTGTGCCAGACAGTGAAGCGCAGCTCGTCGAGGGGGATGACCTCGCCCTCTTCGTAGCCGCTGTCCGAACCCTTGAGGGGCAGCAGCTGGGTCCCCCGACAGTCGGCGGGCTCACAGTAGAGCTTTGCGCCCCACTCGCGGCTCAGGACTCCCGCACTGCCCACATGGTCGTAGTGGCCGTGGGTGCAGAGGATGAGGCTCAGCTTGCCGCCGTGCTCCTTTAAGATCTTATCGTACTCCTGCACCTCGGCGGCGGGGTCGATGACCACCGCGTTGCCTGCGTCCGAGATGAGCAGGAAGCTGTTGGTGTAAAACGGCGCAGGGCCGACCAGATGAAATGCCTTCATGGTTTATTTTTCTCCTTTATGCCACTCGTCGGTGTCGATGACGATGGTGCAGGGGCCTTCGTTGACCAGCGACACCTGCATATCCGCGCCGAACTCGCCGTGCTGGACATCCTTGAGGCCCTGCTTGTTCATCTCGGCGAGGAACAGCTCGTAGGCATCCACAGCCAGCGGCGGTCTTGCCGCCTTGATGAAGCTGGGACGGAAGCCCTTCTTCGTGTCGCCGTAGAGGGTGAACTGACTCACCACCAGTGCAGAGTACCCGAGGTCCTTTGCGCTGAGGTTCAGCTTGTCGTTTTCGTCCTTGAAAATGCGCAGGCCCGCGCATTTTTCAGCCAGTTTCGGCACGATGTCGAGAGTATCGGTGTCCTTGACGCCCAGCAGGATGACGAGGCCGGGACCGATGGGGCGCGGCTCGCCGCCGTTGACCCGGACACTGGCCGAGGATACGGCCTGAATGACTGCACGCATATTAGCTCCTTGTTACCTTGAGCACATCCTTGACTTTGGACAGACGGGCCACGACCCGGTTGAGGTGCTCTGTATTGTTGATGCCGATGGTCAGGCTGATGACGGCACAGTTGTTCTCCACCTGACGGGCGTTCATGGCGTAGATGGGGACGCGGATGTCAGCCAGTGCGGCCAGCACATCGGACAGCAGCTCGTTGCGGTTGAGGGCGATGATCTCCAGACCGGCCTTGTAGCTGTCCTTGACGCTGTCGGCCCAGTAAGCCTTGACCCAGCGGGGGGCGTTGGAGGGGTCTTTCATGCTGGACACCGCGTTGGCGCAGCTCTGCTTGTGGATGGAGACGCCGAAGCCCCGGGTGATGAAGCCCACGATGGGGTCGCCGGGCAGGGGCGAGCAGCACTTTGCAAACTTGATGGGGGTGTTATCGAAGCCCTCCACCACCACGCCGTCGGTGGCGTGGACGCGGCTCAAATCGACCTTCGGCAGATCCTCCACCGACTTGTTCTCAGCAGCCTCGGCGGCCTTGAGCTTCTGCCACTCTTCTTTGAGCTTGGGCAGACAGTTGGCGATGGTCATGCCGCCGTAGCCGATGGCAGCGTAAATTTCCTCCGCATTGTTCTGGCGCAGACGACGGCTGCAGCTGCCCACGAACTCATCCAGCTGGTCGTCGGGGATGAATATCATCTCCCGGCGCAGCTCTTTAGCCAGCGCGTCGCGGCCCTGCTGGATGTTCTCTTCGCGGCGCATCTTCTTGAACCAGTTGCGTATCTTGCTCTTGGCCTCGCTGGTGCGCACGATCTTGAGCCAGTCGCGGCTGGGGCCTTTGTCCGCCGGGCCGAGGATGACTTCGATAATTTCGCCCGTCGCCACGACATGGTCGATGGGGACGATGCGGTTGTTGACCTTACAGCCCACCATCCGGTTGCCGACGGCAGAGTGGATGGCGTAGGCAAAGTCGATGCAGTTTGCGCCCGCAGGCAGGTTGATGACGTCGCCCTTCGGGGTGAAGGCAAAGACCTCCTCCGGCAGCAGGTCGCTCTTCAAATCGTGGAGCAGGTTGCCGGAATCCTCGCTGACGCGCTGGTTTTCCAGCAGCTGGCTGACCCATGCCAGCCGCTCGTCCAGTTTATCGTGACCCTCGAGGCCCTCTTTATACTTCCAGTGGGCGGCAACGCCGTACTCGGCCTGCTCGTCCATGGTGCGGGTGCGTATCTGCACCTCAAAGGGGATGCCCTCGTGGCCGATGACGGTGGTGTGGAGGCTCTGGTAGCCGTTGGGCTTGGGGGTCGAGATATAGTCCTTGAAGCGGTTGGGCAGCGGGTGGTACATATCGTGGATGAGGCCCAGGGTGCTGTAGCACTCAGCCAAGGTGTCCAGGATGATGCGCACCGCGTAGATGTCGTAAATTTCATCAAAGGACTTGTTCTGCATGATGGTCTTGCGGTAGATGCCGTAGATGCTCTTGACTCTCCGCTTGATGGTCGCGCCCTCGATGCCGCTCTCCTCGAGGCGGCTCTTGATGACGCCCGACACGCTGGCCAGGAACTCGTCGCCCGCGCGCTCGCTGAGCATCTTGTTGATCTCCTCGTAGCCCACGGGGTCGAGGTAGTGGAGACTGCGGTCTTCCAGCTCCTCCTTGACGTTCAGGATGCCCAGACGGTTGGCGATGGGAGCGTAGACCTCCATAGTCTCCCGGGCCTTGTCGCGGCGCTTCTGCTCCGGCCATGCGTCGCCGGTGCGCATATTGTGCAGGCGGTCACAGAGCTTGATGATCATGACGCGGACGTCACGGCTCATGGCCAGCAGCATCTTGCGCAGGTTCTCAGCCTGCAGCTCTTCGATATTGGAAAATTGGATCTTGGTCAGCTTGGTGACGCCGTCCACCAGCGCGGCCACCTCTTCGCCGAAAGCGGCGGTCAGGTCGGTCAGTGTGGTGGGGGTGTCCTCCACCACGTCGTGGAGCAGGGCGGCGGCGATGCTCTCGCTGTCCATGCCGAGGTCCAGCACGAGGCGGGCCACGGCCAGCGGGTGGCAGATATAGGGCTCACCGCTGCGGCGGCAGACCCCCTTGTGGGCGTCGTTGGCCATATTGTAGGCTTTTTCGATCATGGCCATGTTGTAGGCCTTGCCGCTGGCCTTGATGGCCTCCACCAGCTTCTCCCAGGTCACGATCTCGGGCCGCACCTCCGAGGGAAGGGTCCCCTCAGGGGCGTTGGCCGGCAGAGCCGTTGCGGCCACGGTAGCCATCTCCGTCACCGGCATAGGCTGATGGAGATGGGTCTTTGCAGAATAGCTGTCCTCTTTCGCCGCAGCCGATGCTGCGGGCGCGGGGACGACAGGTTTCTTTCCCTCAGGCATCTTTATCGTTCCTCCAGACATTTCAGGATGGGCGCATCGGCAAGGTTCTTCTTGCCGGTGGCAGGCACGAGTTCCCAGAACTTTGCCCCGCCCCGGTCAGCCGCTGTGATGAGGCCGACCTGTTCCAGCGCGGAGATGGCCACCAGCGTCCGGCCGGTGTTCTCCTCGCCGAGTTTTGCAAACAGGGGCTGCAGGTCTTCGGCGTGCCAGCGCCGCGCCTGCAGCTCCCGATAAACGGTGATGATATGGCTGCGCTCCGGGGCGATGCTCTCCTTCTGCTCCGGCGTCAGGGGCGTACCCCGGCGCAGCGCCTGCACCAGCGCGGCCTGCTCTGCAGCTGTGTTGCCGAGGCCCGCCGGGTGCAGCTCGATGATGCGGCCCGACAGCTGTGCGCCACGGGGCGAATCGTAGACCGAAAGGCTGATGGCTGCGTCCACGACGTCGCCCGTCGAGTAAGGCACCTGTTCCGGGTGCATCCCGAACCAGACGGCATAGATGCTGGAACTGCCCTGCCGCAGACGCAGGCGGCAGTGCTTGCCCTCCGAGACGGCGTAGACGCCCTCCACGACAGCCATTTCCAGCACGAAGACCGGGCTGGGGTTGTCGGCACCGTAGGGTGCCAGCTGGTCGAGGCGGCGGACGCTCTCCACCGTCAGGCGGTCGAGGTGGACGGACAGATCGCATTCCAGCGGCGGGGTGCGCAGCACGGGACATTCCCGGGCCGCCCAGTCGTTGAGCCTCTGACGGAGCGTCTGCAGATCCTCTTCCCGCACCGAGAGGCCCGCTGCCATGGCGTGGCCGCCGAAGCGGAGCAGGATGTCGGCGCAGGAGGCGATGCACTCGTGCAGGTTGAAGCCCTGCACGCTGCGGCCGCTGCCCTTGCCCTCGCCGTGCTCATCTACCGACACCACGATGACCGGGCGTCCGGTCTTTTCCACAAGGCGGGATGCCACGATGCCGATGACGCCGGGGTGCCAGTCTCTGCCCCAGAGCAGGATGACCCGGTCTTCGAGGCGTTCCGGCTCAGCGTCCAGCAGCTCCTGCGCGGCTTTGACGATTTCCATCTCCGTCTCCTGCCGCTGGATGTTGATGTCACTCAGCTTATGAGCCAGTTCTTCGGCCCGGTCTTCGTCTTCACAGAGCACCAGCTGCAAAGCGGTCACGGCGCTGTCCATCCGGCCCGCCGCATTAAGGCGGGGCGCGATGGCGTAGCTGATGTTCTCTGCCGTCACCGGCCTGCCTGCAAGGCCCACTTCTTCCAAAAGGGCGCAGAAGCCGGGTCTGTCCGTATTTTGCAGCTGGCGCAGACCGGCTTTGACGATGGTGCGGTTCTCCCCTGTCAGGGGCATGACGTCGGCCACGGTGCCAACAGCGGCGAGGTCGCCGCAGTATTCCAGCATCTCTTCCGGCGGGCAGCCATCCAGCGCGGCGCAGAGCTTGAAGGCCACGCCCGCGCCGCACAGGCCCTTGAAGGGGCTGTGGTCGTCGGCACGGCGGGGGTCCACGATGGCCACTGCCTGGGGCAGGGTGTCGTGGGGCAGATGGTGGTCTGTGATGATGAGGTCGATGCCGAGGCTGGCCGCGAATGCGGCTTCCTCTACGGCAGAGATGCCGTTGTCCACCGTGACAATGAGGCGGCAGCCCTTATCGTAAATCGACTGGATAGCGTTCTTCGAGAGGCCGTAGCCGTCGCCCTCCCGGCTGGGCAGCATACACTTGACGGCGGCACCCATCCCTTTCAGGTGCTGATAGAGCAGGGCCGTGGCGGTCACACCGTCCACGTCGTAGTCGCCGAAGACGACGATCGTCTCCCCTTCGTCGATGGCCCGCAGGATGCGCTCACAGGCTTTGTCCATATCGGTCAGGAGCATGGGGTCGCTCAGCTCTTCTTCGCCCGCCAGAAGGGTCAGCGCCTCGGCGGGGTCGGTGATGCCCCGGGCAGCGAGGATGCCGGCCAGCAGGCCGGCTTCTTTCTGCTGGGCCGCGAGGACAGAGCGGTACTTTTCCTCGCTCCACTCTTCGTCCATGTTCTGGTATTCCAGCTCTTCAGTGTTCTGCTGGGCGATGGCCGCTGTCAGCTCTTTCAGGGCGGCGCGGTCAACGGTCTTGGTGTTCCAGGCCCGGTAGGTCATCGCAATCCCTCCCCGGCCAGACCATCGTTCGCCAGCATCCCCTGCAGCGCAGCGATCTCGCTGGAAACGTCCAGTGCCACGTCCGACAAAAGCTTATCGTAGAGGTTATCATAAGCCTGATTCAGGGTGTGCAGGATGCCCGCAATATCCCGGCGGATGGCCTCCGCGTTCTCGCCCTGCTGGCTCTGCACGTCGTTGTAGGTATGCAGGAGCTTGAGGGTGGTGGGGATATAGTATTCCGCAAAGCGGCGGGCCTTGGGCAGGCTCTCTGGGTGGGCTTCCAGCCAGGCACAGATGGACTCGGTGGTCTTCTGCATATGCTGCAGCTCCTCCACAGCCCGCTCATCCTCCATGAGTTCCTGCTCCTTCTCGAGCACCTGCGCAAAGCGGCGGGTCGTCTCGAGGTTCAGGGGGACTTCTCCGGCCTGTTCCGGCGCTTTTTCCGGTTCGGGCTGGGGCTGATTTTCCTGTGCAGCGCGGTAGTCCTCTGCCGTCAGGTAGAGCTTGTCGTTTTTCTCGTCCAGCCAGGCACTGAGCCAGCCCTTGTGGATGAATTTCCGCAGCATCTTGAGAGCCTTGGTCTTCTTTTTATGCGTCAGGTCGGCCAGCATGGAGAGGGACAGGCCCTTGTGCCAGTCGAAGCCCTCGGCGGTATCGGCGTAGAGCTCCAGGGTCTTGGCGGCCTTCATACGGGACGCGCCCGCTGCGGTCAGCCAGCCGAACACAGCGGTCACAGCGGCAGAGCACCACCCCGTCACCGCGATAGCCCCCAGTGCGAGATCTCCGATGGCACTGAGGAACGTATCCGCGGTTTCGGCGGCGGCTGCTCCCAGCGCCAGCTCATCGCCCACCATCACGCCGCCGGACGTGAACGCCCCCGCCGTGCCAAAGCAGGCGATGGCCGTGATGCCGAAGATGACGGCGAAGGTGATGCCGGTCGCCAGCATGGCGACGCCTGCGCTGTGGCGCTTTTTCGCGCTGGTGCGGATATTCTCGATGGCCGTCGGTTCCGGCTTCTTTGCAAAGAAATTGCGCGCCCAGTCGGTCATCCCGCTGGCGCTGGCGCTGCTTCTGGCCTCTTCGGCCCGCTTCTGGTACTCCTGTTTTCCGGCCTGAAAGGCCCGGCCTGCCTCCGAGATGCCATAACCGGCGGCGTTCACCGCAGCGCGGCCCACATCCCACACACGGTCGCCGATCTCCTCGCCCCGGCCCTCAAAGCCGTGGCGGAAGGAGTCGGACATGGTGTCGCCCAGCTCGCGGAGCTGGCGTTCCAGCTCCCGCTGCACCTGACGGCCCTCGCTGTCCTTCGCCGTGCGGTTAAAATCGTTTTCACGATCAGTCATTCAACTTCTCACCCTTCTGCCGGGCTGTACCGGCTGATGATGGCGCGGGCCACCCGCAGGCCATCGACGGCGGCACTCATGATGCCGCCCGCATATCCGGCACCCTCGCCGCAGGGATACAATCCTGCCAGCTGGGCGCATTCAAAATTTTCTTCCCGTTTCAGCCGCACCGGGCTGCTGGTACGGGTCTCGAGGCCGGTCAGAATGGCCTCGGGGGCGGTGTAACCCGCAATTTTCCGCTCGTAAGCCCGCAGACCGGCCCGCAGGGTGTCGGCCAGTTCGGTCGGCAGCAACGCGCCGAGGTCCGCAGCGACGACGCCCCGGTCATAGGTGGGCTGGACGCGGCCAATGTTCAGTCGGCCCCTGCCCTCCAAAAAGCTCTGGATGTTCTCCGCCGGGGCGGCATACTCTCCGCCGGGACGGCCTGCCGCATAGGCCCGGGCTTCCAGCTCCCGCTGGAAGGCGATGGCCTTCCGGGGGTCATTGCCGAAGTCTTCACCGCCCACGCTGACCACCACGGCCGCGTTGGCATTCCTGCCGCTGCGGGCGTGGTAGCTCATGCCGTTGGTCACGACGCGTCCCTTTTCGCTGGCCGAAGCCACCACCTGGCCGCCCGGACACATACAGAACGTATAAACGCACCGTTTTTCAACGTGCTGCGAAAGCTGATATTCGCCGCGCGGCAGGGCCGGATGGCCCGCCGCCTCGTGGTAGAGGCTCTTTTCGATCTCCGATTGGAGATGCTCTGCCCGGAAGCCGACGCTGAAGGGCTTGCACTCCAGCACGAGGCCGCTGTCCATCAGCATCCCGAAGGTGTCGCGGGCCGAGTGGCCCACCGCGAACACCAGCGCCTCACAGGGGAACGCACCGTCCGTGGTCTGGATGCCGACGAGCTGGCCATCCCGCCGCTCGAAGCCGGTGAGGGCTGTGTTGAAGTGGACTTCGCCGCCCAGCGACTCGATCTCTTTTCGGATCGAAGTGATGACGCCCCGCAGCAGGTCGGTGCCGACATGGGGCTTCTGCTGCCAGGCAATTTCCTTTGGCGCGCCGTGCTCGAGGAACACTTCGGTCACGAAGCCGCAGAGCTCGTCGCCGATGCGGGTGGTGAGCTTACCGTCCGAGAAGGTTCCGGCGCCGCCCTCGCCGAACTGGATGTTGGCGTTTTCGTCCAGCTCACCGGTGGTGGAGAAATGCTCCACGGCCTTGACGCGCTCGTTCAGCGCCGGGCCGCGTTCCAGCACGATGGGCCGGTAGCCCTGACGGGCCAGCAGCAGCGCCGCAAAGAGGCCTGCCGGGCCGAGGCCGCAGACCACTGGCCGGTGCGTCAGCGGCAGAGTGCCGTTCTGCACCAAGAGATCAGTCTTGCCCCGGACGGTGACGCTGCGGGAAGCACCCGCACAGGCGGCCTCTTCCCCCTCCTCTTTCAGAGTCACGGCCACGGTGTACACCAGCTTGGGCTGGCCGTGGCGGGCGTCCACCGAGAGCCGGGCGATGCCCAGATGGCTCACCTTTCCCCGGGGGACGCGGGCGAGGCGGAGGGCTTTTTCGTAGGCCTGCGGCTCCCCGGCGGAGAGGGGCAGGCGAATATCATGGATCAGGATCATATACTCAGTTACTTTCTATCTTGCACTGCACCACATAGCTGCCCAGCGCAAAAATTTTGTCGTTGGCCGGCACATAGAGGCGGCAGGCGATGTTCTGCTGGCCGATGGCGACATAGAAGTCGTCGGCGTCGATCTCAATGACCACCTGTTCCGGATTCAGTGCTTCCAGCGAACCGGCCGGGCCGCAGAGGGTGACGTTCATCAGCCGCTCCGTCTCCACGGTCAGGGTGTAGGTGGAGGGCAGGTTGATGACCTGCACACAGCTGGCGGGCAGGTTCATGGTCTTGGTTTCCAGACGGGAGCTGTCGAAGCTGACCGTGATGCTGGAGATGTTGTCCAGCAGACGGATGCCGCTGGGCAGTTCGATGGGCATTTCGTACACCTTATCCAGTGCAAAGGTGGAAAGGTCGATGGTACCCACCGACAGGGTGGACAGACGGTCGATCTGGGACTCCGGACCGGCCACATTGAGGGTCTTTTTGCTCAGGGAGTAGACCAGCACCGAGGGGTCAAAGTCGCGGGGCGCGTTGATAAAGCTGACTTCCACCGGCAGGGTGGCCAGCTTATACACCTGCAGCGTGACCTCGACGCTGTCCGTTTCCAGAGTAGTATACTCAAATTTCACCTCTCCGCCGCTGCGGGTGTAAAAACGCAGGCTGGTGTCCAGAGTGACGGGGCTGGTCAGCTCGCCGTTATAGGTCACCTCGGCAGTGCAGGTCTCCACCTTGCTCAGCTCGGTGCTGGGTCCGGAGAGAGTCACCGTCTCCTTCGAGATGTCGGTGCCGTAGAGGATATAGCCGTCTGCTATCTTCAGGTAATTCGTCGTCACCTGGATGGGCAGGGTCTTTTCTTCCACTACATCGAACACCACGTCCACGGTGTTGTCGCCGTCGATGGAGACGGACACACCGGTGAGCAGGGTGCTCTGGCTCCGCACCTGAAGGCGCAGGCTCTTTTCGCCGCTGTCGCGGACGCTGGACCAGTCGGGGTAGACGACAAAGTCGTTGGCCGACAGGCTGCCGATGGTGTAGCCGTCGCCGGAAAGCTTCAGGTTGACCGTTTTTTCCTCTGCATTGACGATGCTCAGGCCCCGGGAAGTGTAGGCAGCCGAATCATAGGTAAAGTCCACCGGAACATTATAGATGGTGGTGGTGGTGCCGGGCTGCACGACGATGGTGACAGCCATCCACGCGATGACTGCACCCAGCAAAGAAAGCAGGAGCCGGATGCGGCGGTCGTTCAGCAGATTGCGCTTGGGGGGTACGGCAGGCTTGCCGTTGTTCTGCTCAGTGCTCATTGCTGCTCATCCTCCTCCTTGTTGTTCACCCAGTTCAGCAGGCGCTTACCCCGGGCCTTCCAGCCCTCGGCAGCGCTCTTCTCGCTGGCGGTCTCCTTGGGTATCATCTCATCTACCAGCCGGGTGTAAAGGGTCTGACGGTCAAAGTGGCGCATGAGTACACCGTTTTTCGCCATCGAGATGATGCCTGTCTCCTCGCTGACCACGATGGCGATGGCGTCGGAGTTCTCGGCGATGCCGAGGCAGGCGCGGTGGCGGGTACCCATGTCCTTGCCCAGGTCCAGGTTGTTGGAAAGGGGCAGCACACAGCCTGCGGCCTTGATGCGGCCATTCTCGATGATGGCTGCGCCGTCGTGGAGGGGGGTACCCTCGTAGAAGATGGTACCCAGCACCTCGAGGTTGACTGCGCTGTTCACGGGCGTGCCGGTGCGGACGATCTCAGAAAGGTTGGTGTTCCGTTCCAGCACGATGAGCGCGCCGGTCTTGGTCTCCGAAAAGCGCTCTGCCGCGTCGCAGATGGCGATGATGGCGCTGCGCCACGCGCCCTTGAGGCTGGTGTCGTTGTAGCGGTTTTTATTGAAGAAGCGATAGGCCCACTGGTCGGTCTGGCCCATCCGCTCCAGCGCACGCCGTATCTCGGGCTGGAACAGCACCACCAGCGTCAGCAGACCGACTTGCAGCAGCGAGTTGAGCAGCCAGGTGACGGTGCGCATATTCAGGATGTTTGCCACCAGATAGACCGCCATGACGATGAGTGCGCCCTTAGCCAGCTGGCCGGCGCGGGTGCGGTTGACGAAGCCCAGCAGCTGGTAGATGAGGAACGCGATGATGAGGATGTCCAGCAGGTCTACCAGCTTGAAGGTCTGGAAGTTTGCTACGATAGAGTTCAGAGTCATGGGTCACATTCTCCCGTTCACACTGCTTCGATGAGGGCGACGGCGTGGGCCGCGATGCCCAGCCCCTCGCCGGTAAAGCCCAGATGCTCCTCGGTGGTGGCTTTGACGCTCACGGCGTCCACCGGCATCCCGAAAGCCTCGGCCAGCTTTGCCCGCATGGCCGGGATGTGGGGGGCCAGCTTCGGGCGCTGGCAGAGGATGGTGGCGTCGATGTTCTCGATGCGCCAGCCGTGCTCGGTCATGATTTCTGCCACACGGCGGGCCAGCATGAGGCTGTCGGCACCGGCGTACTCTTCCGCCGTATCGGGGAAGTGCTGGCCGATGTCTCCCAGCGCCGCTGCGCCCAGCACGGCGTCCATGACCGCGTGGGCCAGCACGTCGGCGTCCGAGTGGCCCAGCAGGCCCTTCTCATACGGCACTTCCACGCCGCCCAGGATGAGCTTGCGGCCCTCCACCAGACGGTGGACGTCGTAACCATGACCAATGCGCATTTTCTTTCCTCCGTTCTCTGCCCGGGGCAGGTCCTCCCGGGTGGTTATCTTGATGTTTGCGTAGTCGCCCTGTACCAGCTCCACCGGACGGCCCGTCAGCTCGAACAGGCTGCAGTCGTCGGTGACGAGGCGGGCGCTGGCCTCGTCCAGTTCATCCAGCGCCGCCAGATAGGCGGCCCGGTCGAAGCACTGGGGCGTCTGCACCGCATAAAGGGTGCTGCGGTCGGGGGTGTTCTCCACCATGCAGCCTTCCGGCACAGTCTTGCCGTTTCCGCCCTTCGCCTGCTTGATGGTGTCCTTCACCGGCACCGCAGGGGCGGCGGCACCGCAGCGGGCAGCGGCCGCTATCGTATCGGCGATAACGCTCTGGCTCACGAAGGGCCGGGCCGCGTCGTGGACGGCCACCAGTTTGCCGTGGGCAGCAGCCACGCCGCTGCGGGCGCTCTCGGCGCGGGTCGAGCCGCCCTTCACCAGCCGCACCGGCTTTTTGCAGCGGGCAACGGCCCGCTGGGCATTCTCACTGGACGCGCCGGTCACGATCACCAGTTCGTCCACCTCCGGACACTCGTCAAAGGCCCGGACGCTCCGCTCCAAGACGGTCTCACCACCCAAATCGAAGCTCAGTTTATCAAATCCCATCCGGGTGGAAGAACCCGCCGCCACCAGGACTGCCGTTACACGATGTTCCAATTTCTTACACCTGCCCCATTTTATTCCTGCCCTGCGCCGCACTGCACAGAGCATATTATTATTCATTGAATATTATAGCGTATCCACCCACAAACTGCAACTGCCCGCGCCCATCAAAAATGCCCCCGTGCAGCACTTTTGGCGCTGTACGGGGGCATAAATTTTCTATGAAATTTCTGCGTTATGCGAGGATGGGCTCGATGGCAGCTGCCAAAGCATCCTTCTGAGCCTGAGCCTCGGCCAGGTCCTTGCCCAGAGTGGTGAAGTAGGTCTTGATCTTCGGCTCAGTGCCGGAGGGACGGACGACCACGGTAGCGCCGTTGTCCAGAGTGTAGATGAGGACGTTTGCGGCGGGCAGGCCGGTCTCTTCGGGCTTCTTGTAGTCGGTGACCTTGACCACCTTGTGGCCGGCCAGCTCGGTGAGAGGCTCGTCACGCAGCTTCTGCATGATGGAGGCCATCTTCTCCATGCCGGTCAGGCCGGGGAACTCGAAGCTGTCCACCTTGTTCAGGTAGCGGCCATATTCCTTGTAGATCTCTTCCAGACGCTCCTTGATGGAGGAACCGATGCTGCGGTAGTAAGCGGCCATCTCGCAGATGAGCATGGAGCCGATGACGGCATCCTTGTCACGGACATAAGGACCGGCCAGATAGCCGTAGCTCTCCTCGAAGCCGAAGATGAAGCGGTCCACTTCACCGGCAGCTTCCAGATTTGCGATCTGGTCGCCGATCCACTTGAAGCCGGTCAGCACGCTGCGCATCTCAACGCCGTAGTGGGCGGCGATGGCATCGGCCAGCGGGGTGGAGACGATGGACTTGACGGCGACGGGGTCCTTGGGCATGGTACCCTTCTCGATGCGGCCAGCGCAGATGTAATCCAGCAGCAGAGCGCCCATCTCGTTGCCGGAGACCAGCTCATAGCTGCCGTCCGGACACTTCATGGCGATACCCACGCGGTCGGCGTCGGGGTCGGTGGCCAGCATCAGGTCGGCGCCGGTCTTGGTGGCGAGGTCGAGGCCCAGCTTCAGAGCCTCGAAGATCTCAGGGTTGGGGTAGGAGCAGGTGGTGAAGTAGCCGTTGGGGTACTCCTGCTCCGGCACGATGGTGATGTCGGTGATGCCCATGTCGTTCAGAACGTGGGTGACCGGCACCAGACCAGAACCGTTCAGCGGGCTGTAGACCAGCTTCAGGCCGGCGGTCTTGCACAGGCCCGGGCGCACCTGACGTGCCTCGATGGCGGCGTAGAGGGCGTTCTTGCAGTCGTCGCCCACAAAGCGGATGAGGCCCTGCTCGACGCCTTCGGCAAAGGAGATGTACTTTGCGCCGGTCAGGACATCGGTCTTCTGGATCTCGTCATAGACGATGGCGGCGGCGTCATCGGTCATCTGGCAGCCGTCGGGGCCGTAGGCCTTGTAGCCGTTGTACTTGGCGGGGTTATGAGAAGCGGTGACCATGATGCCCGCATTGCATTCATAGTAACGGGTGGCAAAGCTCAGGGCCGGGACAGGCATCAGAGCATCATAAATGCGCACCTTGATGCCGTTTGCGGCCAGAACGCCGGCGGCAGTCTTGGCAAAGATGTCGCTCTTCAGGCGGCTGTCGTAGCTGATGGCCACGGTCTGATTGCCGCCCTGGGTCTTGACCCAGTTTGCCAGACCCTGGGTGGCCTGACGCACGACGTAGATGTTCATGCGGTTGGTGCCAGCGCCCAGCACGCCGCGCAGGCCGGCGGTGCCGAACTTCAGTGCAACGGCAAAGCGGTCCTTGATCTCGTCGTCGTTCCCCTCGACCTTGGCCAGCTCCGGCTTCAGATCTGCGTCCTCCAGATCCGCTGCCAGCCAGCGCTTATACTCATCCTGATACATATTGCACACCTTACCTTTGTAATTTTTGACCATAATGGACAAATTCATCCAAGTCTACTTATAATATAAGCTTTTATATGCTTTGTGTCAATTCAGGATTATGTACCAAGTTTTCCCCCTCAAAACCAGCAAATGCCACAAATCGTGCAGGCTTTCCGCTCTCCTGCTGCCCATTTGCAGCCGTGCAGGGCCAGTACACCTGCCCTGCGTCGTCCAGTACATCCAGCCAGTGGCCCAGCCCTACTCCATTTTCGCACAGATACCGCATCAGGGACATCAGCCGCCCGAAGTCGCCCACCGGGCAGATGACCTGCTCCGTGACACACTCTTCTCCCTGCTGCCGCCGCACTGCCAATACAACTCCCTCTTCCTCTACGCTTGCGCTGTAGTACAGCGTGTGTGCAATTTGAAAGCCTTCGATACTGGAATAGGGCCTGGTGTAACAGCAGTACTCTTTCGCAACCATAAGATTCTCCCTCCAATTACAGATGGTTCGCGTTTCGTTGACATCTCACATGCCCTTTAATATAATAGATTCAAACAGAAAATTGTGTCGAACTTGGGCATCTGCGCCCTGTCTTTACCATTTCTTAGTCAGTTCTTAGCCAACCGTTCCATGTCTTTTGTCTATTATCTCAGCGGAAATTTCGAAGCAACGTAAAAATTTCTTCATCTCCTTTTATGGATGGTCTCTGCCGCCCCATCGGGCAGAAAGGAGCGCCCATGTACGCAGTCCTCAAGAGCTTCGGCCTCAAGGGCCTCAACGGCTTCCCCGTGGAAGTCGAGGCCGACATCTCGGGCGGGATGCCCGCCCTCTCCATCGTCGGCCTGCCGGACTCCGCCGTCCGGGAGAGCGGCGACCGCGTCCACGCAGCCCTGAAAAATCTGGGCTTCAAGTGGCCTGACCGCCGCATCACCATCAACCTCGCTCCCGCCGACGTCCGCAAGACCGGCCCGGTGTATGACCTGCCCCTGCTGCTGGCGGTGCTGGCCGCTTCTGGGCAGCTGGAGCCGCCGCCGAAGGACACGGCCTTTCTGGGGGAGCTGGCGCTGGACGGCAGTCTCCGCCCGGTGTCCGGCGTCCTGCCCATGGCGCTGGAGGCTGCCGCCAGCGGTGTGCGGGCGCTCTATGTCCCTGCCGAGAACGCTGCCGAAGCCGCTGAAGCCTGCGGCAGCGAGATGCAGGTATACCCTGCCGCAACGGCCCGTCAGGTCGTGGATGCGCTGCGGGGCGTCCAGCCCATCCTGCCTACGACGCCTGTCCCTTTCGACCCTGCCGATGCGTGGAACCACGTTCCCGATTTCGCTGACGTCTGCGGCCAGCCGCTGGCCCGCCGGGCGATGGTCATCGCGGCTGCGGGCGGACACAACGTCCTGCTCGTCGGTGCTCCCGGCACCGGCAAATCCATGCTGGCCCGCCGCCTGCCCGGCATCCTGCCGCCCCTGACCCGGGAAGAAGCCGTGGAGACGACGAAAATTTATTCCATCGCCGGGCAGATGCCCGCAGGCCGGGGCCTCGTGACGGCACGGCCTTTCCGCAGCCCCCACCACTCGGCCAGTTCGGCTGCGCTGGCGGGCGGCGGGGCGCAGTTCCGCCCCGGCGAGTGCAGTCTGGCCAACTGCGGCGTCCTCTTCCTCGACGAACTGCCCGAGTTCTCCCGCGAGAGCCTCGAAGTGCTGCGCCAGCCCCTCGAGGACGGCTGCATCACGGTCAGCCGAGCCGCCGGAAGCGCCACTTATCCCAGCCGCTTCCAGCTCGTCGCCGCCATGAACCCCTGCAAATGCGGCTACTACGGCCACCCTACCCGGGCCTGCACCTGTTCGCCCAGCGCGGTGCGGCAGTACCGCAGCCGGGTGTCCGGCCCGCTGCTGGACCGCATCGACCTCTGCATCGAGATGGACCCGGTGGCCTTCGATGAACTGCATAGTGCTGCCCCTTCCGAGAGCAGCGCCGAGCTGCGGAAACAGGTCCTTGCTGCCCGGGCCATCCAGGCCCAGCGGTACGCTGCTCCCGGCTACGAGGATGTGCGCTGCAACGCCCAGCTCACCGCCGGGCAGGTGCGGCGCATCTGCCGGATGACCCCCGCTGCTGAACAGCTCCTGCGGGCCTCCTACGAGACGCTGGGCCTTTCGGCCCGCGCCCACGACCGCATCCTCCGGGTGGCCCGCACCATTGCCGACCTCTCCGGCAAGCGCCTCCTCGACGAGGATTCGCTGCTCGAGGCTCTGCAATACCGTGCGCAGGAAAAGGTCGATCTGACGTTCTGATACAGACAAAAATCCCCCGGCTGGACCGGGGGATTTTTTGCGTTATAAAACTTTTAGAATCTTCTCCACGTATCGGGCAGGAAGAGCACCAGCATCGGGAAAATTTCCAGACGACCGGCCAGCATATCGAAGATGAGCACCAGCTTTGCGAAGTTGGAGTAGGCCCCGAAGTTCATCATGGGACCCACCTGATTGAGGCCGGGGCCGATGTTGTTCAGGGTAGCGGCGATGGAGGTGAAGTTCGTCACCATGTCAAAGCCGTCCAGACTGACGAGCATGAAACTCGCCGCAAAGATGAAGATGTAGGCCGCCACAAAGACGTTGGTGGTGCGGATGGTCTCATGATTGACCAGCTTGCCGTCCATCCGGACAGGGGCTACCACCTGCGGGTGGAGGGCCTGTTTCAGCTCCTTGCCCAGCGTCTTGCCCAGCAGGAGGAATCGGCTGACTTTGATGCCGCCGCCAGTGCTGCCCGCGCAGGCACCCACGAACATCAGCAGCACCAGTACCTCTTTTGCCAGCGTGGGCCAAAGGTCGAAATCACAGCTGGAAAAGCCGGTGGTGGTAATGATGGAGCCGACCTGGAAGGCCGCATGGCGCAGCGCCTCGCCGAAGGTGCCGTAGAGGCTGCGGATGTTCACCGTGATGACGGCCACCGCCGCCAGAATGATGGCGAGATAGGCGCGGACTTCCTCGCTGGACGCTGCGCGGCGGAACCGGCGCAGCAGCAGCAGGAAATACGCGTTGAAGTTGACGCCGAAGAGGATCATAAAGATGGTCACGACCCACTGGATGTAGGGCGAGAAGCTGGCAAAGCTGTCGTTCTTGAAGCCGAAGCCGCCAGTACCCGCCGTGCCAAAGGCCGTGAGCAGAGAGTTGAACACATTCATTCCGCCCGCCAGCAGGAAGCAGAACTCCACCACCGTGAGCGCGAAATAGATGCCGTACAGGATCTTGGCCGTAGACTGCACCTTCGGCACCAGCTTGTCCACCTGCGGGCCGGGGCTTTCCGCCTTCATCAGGTTGACGTGGGAGCCGCCGGTCAGGGGCAGCAGGGAGAGCAGGAACACCAGAACGCCCATGCCGCCGATCCAATGGGTGAAGCTGCGCCAGAACAGGATGCCGTTGGGCAGGCCCTCCACACCGGGCAGGATGCTGGCACCGGTGGTGGTGAAGCCCGAAACGGTCTCAAACATGGCGTCCACGGGATTCGGGATGCAGCCGGTGAGGACGAACGGCACTGCACCCATGATACTGATGGTGATCCAGCTCAGGGCGGTGGCCGTAAAACCCTCCCGCATATAGAACACCTTGCTGCGGGGCTTGATGGTCCGCAGGGCAAAGCCCAGCGCCGCACTGATGGCCGCCGTCAGCAGGAACACGCCCATGACGGCCCACTCAGCGTAGATGAGGCTCGTCACCGCCGGGAGCAGCAGCAGTGTCCCCTCTATCATCAGGATGTAGCCCAGCAGACGAAAGACGATCGCATAATTCATACGTCCTGTCCCCCGTTACTCTTCCACGATGTCCCGCAGGTCATGCAGGCCGTGTTCCAGCGTGACGACGATGACGTTGTCGCCCACCTGGATCTGGTCGCCGCCGCGGGGGATGAGGATATGGTTGCCGCGGGTGATGCAGCAGAGCAGCAGATTCTTTTTCAGATGCAGCTGGCTCAGCGGCACGCCTGTGGCCCGGCTCTCCTCATGGACAGTGAATTCCAGCGCTTCCACGCGGTCGTCGAGGATGCGGTAAAGGGTCTTGATGTTGTTGCCGGCCTCGTTCTGCAGGGCGCGGACGTACTGCACGATGTAATCGCAGGTCATGTACTTGGGGTAGACGATGCTGCCCAAATCGAGCCCGGCCAGAATATCGTCGAACTCGAGGCGGTTGATCTTCGTAACCAGCTTGCCCCTGGAGTGCTTTTTCGCAAACAGGGTCAGCAGCACGTTTTCTTCGTCGATGTTGGTCAGAGCCACGAAGGCTTCGGTGGATTCCAGACCTTCCGAGAGCAGGAAGTCGCGGTTGGAGCCGTCCTCGTTCAGTATCTGTGCCTCAGGCAGGGACTCGGCCAGAACATTGCAGCGGGCCGGGTCCCGCTCGACGATGCGGACGCGGACGTGATTTTCCAGCAGCTCCTGGCTCAGGTAATAGGCAATGGCACCGCCGCCCACGATGAGGGCGTTGCGCACCGGCCGCACCGGCATATTGATACGCTGGAAGAACTCGTGGGCCTTCTCCTGCGTGGCGAGGAAGGTGACCTGGTCGCCGTTCTGCAGCACAAAGTTACCGTTGGGGATGATGACCCCGCCGTCACGCTCCACCGCGCAGACCAGAATGTCGCTCTTGAGGCGGGCGGGGATCTCACGGATGGCCACGCCGTCCAGCCCCTGCTGTTCGGTCAGCGCAAACTTGATGAGCCGCACACGTCCACCCGCGAAGGTATCGATCTTGCTTGCGCCCGGGAACCGCAGCAGGTGGGAAATTTCCTTTGCCGCTGCCATTTCAGGGTTGATGATGGCCGAGATGCCGATCTGCTTTTTGATAAAGTCCAGCTCATGGCTGTAAGACGGGTTGCGCACGCGGGCGATGGCGTGGCAGTGGCCCGCCTTTTTGGCGAACATGCAGCACAGCAGGTTCAGCTCGTCCGAGCCGGTGACTGCGATGAACACGTCCGCTTCCTCCACGCCCGCCTCGGACAGGGTGGTGATGGACGAGCCGTTGCCGAGAATGCTCATCACATCGTAGGACTCCCCGATATGCTCCACACGTGCCTTGTTCGTATCGATAACGGTCACGTTGTGACCCTCTTCACTGAGCTGCCGCGCCAGCGCTGTGCCGACCTTGCCGCCGCCCACCAAAACGATCTTCATAGAATAACCCTTTCTCTTCTCCTGCGCCGTCTGGGCGCTATTGAGTAGATTATACCACATCTCGGGCAAAACATCTACTGAATCACAGGTCATCCGTCGAAACGTGCTTTTTCGTTGTTAATTATCCGTGCTTTACGGCTTTACCTCCGTGTCAGGGTGGTAGGTGGCCACATCTTCCAGCCCACAGTCCAGAATGCGGCACAGCTGGTCGAGGGTGTAGGTGCTGACATTCCCGTTTTTGCGCAGTCTGTCCAACTGACCTGTGCTGATTTTGTATTCTTTGATGAGTTTATACTGCGAGATACCTTTTTTCTTCATCGTCTTCCAAAGCGGCTCAAACGAAATCATACGAAATACCATCCAATCTTTCCATTCTGTAATTGAATGGTAAGGGAGGACTCGCATATTGACAATTGCCCGTAAGCGGGCTATAATTTTGTCAAAAAAGGCTTTGGAAAGAGGATTTTATGAAGCTTTCAAAAATTATCAGTCTACTGCTGGTGCCGCTGCTCCTGTTTACGCTGGCACTGCCTGCCTATGCGGACGGCGGCAGCGAATCCTATCTCATCTATTTTGAGACGGGCGGCGGCACCGGCGTCCCCATCATCGCCAGCACCAACCTCGACGGCAAGCTCACCTCCCTGCCCAGCCCCGTCATGGACGGCTACACTTTCGAGGGCTGGTACACCGACGAGCTGGACGGCGACCGCATCACGACCAGCACCGAGTTCACCTCGGATGGCACCATCTACGCCCACTGGCGTCCCATCGCAAAAGGCGGCTCTTCCGCCGCGTCAAAGCCCTCGCCGAACACGCCTACGGCGGACGAAGGTTTCTCCTTCCGAGCACACGCCGGGACATTTCTTGTCGCCGGGACGATGTTTTTCACACTTGTGGCACTCTACGCCAGATAAGGATGGTTTTCTATGACTCTGACCCACTCGCTCACTTTGCCCGCCGCCTGCCGCCCGCTCTCCCCTGCTGAGGCAGACGCCGTCCTCGGCGGCGCGGACACCGCCACCGACGAGGGCAGCTTTACCACCGTGCTGTCCAACATCGAAAAAGTCAGCAAGGTCTTCAACTATATGGCTCGCATCTTTTCCTCCACCAGCGCGATGCTTAACAACTTCATCACGATCTATAACACCGTGAAGCAGCTGAACGAGTTCATCTCAAACAATTTTTAATGCTTTGGTTCGCTCCGGCGCAAGGCCGGTCCACATAGGGCAAAAGGGCAGAAATGCCGTTTGCCCGCCGTCAAGCCAGAAGAAAGGAATCCTATACCATGAAAAGGCTACTTGCGGCTTTGCTGACCCTCTCCATGCTGGTCGGCATCGTACCTTTCAGCGCCTTTGCAGAGAGTCCGGGTGCAGTCCCGGAAACTTTTGCTGCAGCACAAGAATCCCCGGGGCTGGACGATGAGACCGTTCAGTCCATCGTCTCCGACCCACTGCTACAGGGCCAGTATTGACAATGCCGGAACCCTGACCATTCGAGGCACCGGTGAGATCACTGACACTCCTTGGAGTGATCCTATGATTCTTCCTTACTCTGTTCACATCAAAAATGTTGTTCTTGAAGATGGTATCACCGGGATTTGCTCTTATGCATTTGACTACACTGATATAGTCAGCGTTACCCTCCCGGCCACCTTGACCCATATTGATTATTCTGCATTTGATGGCTGCAGCGACCTCACCACGGTCAACTATGCCGGTTCGCCTGAGCAGTGGAATAATATCAAAATCGCTAATCACAACGACGAACTCCTAAATGCCACCAGGCATTACTACTCCAGCAATGCCTCCACCGTCTCCTCCGAAGAAAACAGCATCTTCCCCTCCACCGCCACCGGTAACGACCACAGCTTCGCCGCCTCGTTCAGCGATTTGACGCCAGGCGTGAGCTATGCCGTTATCGTGAGCCGGTCGGAGATCGACCTGCTTGCCCCGGAAAATCTCATCTATATCAACCAGTTCCGCGCCACCTCTTCGGGCTACCAGCAGAGCTTCCAGACTCCGCGCAGCTCTGCTCTGAACGCAGATGATATGACTTATGTCATCGCTTCCGGCATCTATTCCTTCGATGAGGCTCCGACTCCTACCCCCACCCCCGGCGGCGGCTCGTCCTCGGGCGGCGGTGGCGGTGGCGGCGGTGGTGCCGCTGTCCTCATCGGCGTGGGCGCGGCTGCGGCCATCACGGCAGGCGTCATTATGATGTCCCCGGTCGAGATAAAGGGCCGCGTCGTGCTGGCCGACCAGGCCGCCGTGCCGGGCGCAAAGATCTCGCTCCTGCGCGAAGGCAAGGTCGTGGCGCAGACCACCGCCGACGAGAACGGCAGCTTCTCCCTCAAAGCAAAGCGCGGCAGCTATGAGCTGACAGCCGCCTACACCACCGCAGACGGGCAGCTCATCTACAAGACCATCGACATCAAAGCTCCCGCAAAAGACCTCACAGTGACCTTCTAAGGCCCCACAAACGGCAAAAGCCCCGCAGGACATAAAAATCCTGCGGGGCTTTTCTGCGTTATCTCAGGGCTTCTCAGTACCGCTCCACGCCGTCCTTGGTGACGAGGGCATAGACCAGCGGGGCTTCCTCGGGCTTTTCGGAGCCGTAGACGAGGCCGCTGCGGTACTCGGCGGCGGCAGCGTCGAACTTATCCGCCGCGCCGTAGAAGGTGGCGAGGCTCTCGCCCTTGTGGACGTAGTCGCCGCGCTTCTTGTGGAGGATGATGCCGGCGGCGAAGTCCAGCGGGTCGCCCTTCTTCTGACGGCCTGCGCCCAGCAGAACGCTGGCAGAGCCGATCTTCTCGGCGTCGTTGGCGACGATGTAGCCGTCTTCCTCGGCCAGCAGCTCATAGCTGGCGGCGGGCTTCTCGAAGAGGCTGTAGTCGTCCAGAACGCGGGTGTCGCCGCCCTGAGCCGCGAACATCTCCTTGCACTTTGCATAGGCAGAACCGTCTGCGATAACTGCTTCGGCCATGGCGCGGCACTCGGCGGGGGACCCCTTATCGGCCAGCACCAGCATATTCGCAGCCAGCTGCAGGCAGACCTCGGTCAGGTCGGCGGGGCCGTGGCCCTTGAGCACGTCCATGCTCTCCATGACCTCGAGGCTGTTGCCAATGTTGTGGCCCAGCGGGGTGTCCATATCAGTGATCATAGCAGCGACGCGGCGGCCATGATGGGTGCCGATGGAGACCATCAGCTTGGCCAGTTCGATGCTCTGGTTCACGGTCTTCATGAACGCACCGGTGCCGGTGGTGACGTCCAGCAGGATAGCGTCCGAGCCGGAGGCCAGCTTCTTGGACATGATGCTGGACGCGATGAGGGGGATGCAGCTGACGGTTGCGGTGACGTCGCGGAGGGCGTACATCTTCTTATCTGCCACGGCGATGCCCTCGCTCTGGCCAATGACCGACAGGCCGATCTTATTCACCTGTGCAAAGAACTCCTCCTGCGAGAGGGCAGTCTTTGTGCCGGGGACGCTCTCCATCTTGTCGATGGTGCCGCCGGTATGGCCGAGGCCGCGGCCGCTCATCTTGGCAATTTTGACGCCGCAGGCCGCGACGATGGGCGCGATGACCAGCGTGGTCTTGTCGCCCACGCCGCCGGTGGAGTGCTTGTCCACCTTGATGCCCGGGATGGGCGAAAGGTCCACCATGACGCCGCTGTGGGCCATCACGTCGGTCAGCTCGGCAGTCTCCTCGTCGGTCATGCCGCGCAGGTAGACAGCCATCATCCAGGCCGCCATCTGGTAATCGGCCACCTCGCCGCTGACGAAGCCGTTGACGATGGCTTCCAGCTCCTCGCGGCTGTGGGTGCCGCCGTCCCGCTTCTTGGCGATCAAATCGTAAATGCGCATAAGGTCACGCTCCTAAATCGTATTCTTCGCCGACGGCCCGGGCCGCACTGCCCCGCCTCCGGCAATAGTATGACATTGTAATTCAAGTATAGCAAATTTTTCCGCAAAAGCAAGCACCGTTTTGTGGAATCTGTTGAAAAAGAAGCAAAAAGGGCGCAGCCGCCCGGAAAAGCAGCTGCGCCCGGAAAATACGCTCGAATCAGCGGGAACCCTTGTCGTAGGGGATACCCTCGGCCTTGGGAGCCATGCTGTTCTTGGAGGTGAAGGCCAGAATGACCATGGATGCCACGAAGGGCATCATGTTGTAGATGTTGCTGGACCAGTGGAGCTGTGCGAGGAAGGTGGAGTCGGCGATGTTGGCCAGACTCTTGAACACGGCAAAGAACATGGCTGCGCCGCAGATGTTGAAGGGCTTCCACTGACCGAAGATCATAACGGCCATGGCAAGGAAGCCTGCACCGGCCACGCCGACCTCGAAGTTCCAGGTCTGGACGGGAGGCACGATATAGGCCAGACCGCCGATAGCACCCAGAGCGCCCGAGATGACAACACCGGCATAACGCATCTTGTAGACGTTGATGCCCACAGAGTCCGCAGCCTGAGGATGCTCGCCGCAGGCGCGCAGACGCAGACCGAAGCGGGTCTTGTACAGCACGATGTAGCTGATGATGAGCAGTGCGATGCCCAGCGGGACAAAGATGCTCAGCTCCAGGCCGCCGATGCTGAACAGGAAAGGCTTGTTGGAGTAGTTCAGCTTGGCGCTGCCGCTGTCGCTGAAGTTCTTGGAGATGACCACAGCCACCGCCGTCGCCAGCAGGTTCAGCGCCGTGCCGCCGATGGTCTGGTCCGCTTTCAGATTGATGGACGCGAAGGCCAGCAGCAGGCTGTAGACCATGCCGGCGATAGCCGCCGCCAGCACCGCGATGATCACGGTGGCGAAAGCCGGCAGGTCCGCGGGCAGCATGGTGAGGGTGAGGACACCCGCCACACCGCCGATGACCATGATGCCTTCCAGTGCGATGTTGATGATGCCGGAGTGCTCACTGAACATACCGCCCAGAGCGACCAGCATCAGCACGATGCCATACAGCAGAGTATACTTGATGAGAAGCAGCATATCACTTGCCCTCCTTCTTGGTTTCGGTCTTAGCAGGGGCAGGCTCTGCATTCACGTTGGTCTTGTCCGCATTCTTGAACAGCATGGAGTGGATCTTGCCACGGAACAGCATGGAGAATGCGCACAGGTAGATGATGATACCGCTGATCAGGTCGGAGATCTCGGTGGGGTAATACTTGGTGGACAGGAAGGAGCCGCCGACCGAGATGTGGGAGATGAAGAGAGCTGAGAAGATGGTGCCGATGGGGTTGGAGCTTGCCAGCAGGGCCACAGAGATGCCGTTGAAGCCCATGGCCGGCAGGCTGGTGGAGTTCAGCGGGTTCCACTGAGAGACATTGGACAGGTAGTAGAGTCCGGCACCGAAGCCTGCCAGAGCGCCTGCAATGGCCATGGAGAGGATGATGTTCTTCTTCTCGTTGATGCCGGCGTAGCGGGCGGCGCTCTTGTTCAGGCCGACGGCCTTCAGCTCATAGCCAAAGGTGGTCTTGTTCAGGATGACCCAGATCAGAATGGCGACTGCCGCAGCGAGGAAGATCGCGATGGTGGTGCTGTTGGTCTGGAACATCTTGTTCAGGCCAAAGTCCGGGATGAGGGACTTGGACAGTTCGGCGCTCTTTCCGAGGTTCAGGGTACGGGTGTTGCGCACGTCGTACATGGGGCCGGTGCCATTCTGGTAGATAAGCTCATTGACCAGATACAAACCGATCCAGTTGAACATAATAGAGGTGATGACCTCGTTGATGTTGAAGTAAGCCTTGAAGAAGCCGGGGATAGCGCCCCAGATGCCGCCGAGGATGGTGGCAACGATCAGGCAGACATACCAGGGCATCTTGAGCATGATGGCGCAGTAGAGAGCGCCGTAAGCGCCCAGCGTGTACTGACCGGCAGCGCCGATGTTGAACAGGCCGGTCTTGAAGGCGAAGGCCACGGACAGACCGGTCATGATGAGGGGTGCCGCGTTGGCCAGCTCCTTGCCTACGCCGTAGGGCGCATCATGGAAGCCGCCCTTGACGATGCGGACAAAGCCGTCGCCCCATGCGTGGGCCGGGTTGATAGCCAGCAGCACGAGGAAGCCCACAGCCATGCCGATGACGATGCACAGCAGCGCGGCCAGCACACTGGTGATGGAGCTGTTGAGGTTGCTGTGGGAAAGTTTTTTCTTGTTCATTTATTTGCTCTCCTTTCCCTGCTTGCGTGCGCCGGCCATGTAGAGGCCCAGCTCCTGCACAGTGGTGGTCTTGGGGTCGAACTCGCCCACGATCTCGCCCTCGTACATGACGAGGATGCGGTCGGACAGGTTCATGACCTCATCCAGCTCGAGGCTGACCAGCAGGACAGCTTTGCCCTTGTCGCGCTCGGCGACGATCTGGCGGTGGATGTATTCGATCGCGCCGACATCCAGGCCGCGGGTGGGCTGAACAGCCACCAGCAGCTTGGGGTCTTTGTCGATCTCGCGGGCGATGATGGCCTTCTGCTGGTTGCCGCCGGACATGCTGCGCACGATGGTGGAGCTGCCCTGACCGCTGCGGACGTCGTACTGAGCGATGAGCTTATCGGAGTACTCGCGGACTTTATCGGACTGGATGAAGCCGCCCTTCTGGAACTCGGGCTGCCAGTAGCGCTGGAGCACCATGTTGTTCTCGAGGCTGTAATCCAGCACCAGACCGTGCTTGTGGCGGTCTTCGGGGATGTGGCTCATGCCGTCCTTCGAGCGCTGACGGATGCTCTCGCGGGTGATGTCCTTGCCGTCCAGCGTGATCTTGCCGCCCGACAGTTTTTCGAGACCGGTGAGTCCATAGACGAGCTCAGTCTGGCCGTTGCCCTCGATGCCCGCCAGACAGACGATCTCGCCTGCGTGGACCTGGAAGGTGACGTCCTTGACGGAGTCCTTCTTGCGCTGGTCGTTGTGGATAGTGACGCCCTCCACGTCCAGCACGACATCGCCCGGGTGAGCGGGCTTTTTATCAACCTGAAGCTGGACGTCACGGCCGACCATCATGCGGGAAAGCTCTTCCTTGGTGGTGTCCTTGATGTCCACGGTACCCATATACTTGCCCTTGCGCAGGACGGTGCAGCGGTCGGCGACCGCCATGATCTCGTTGAGCTTGTGGGTAATAAAGAGGATGGACTTGCCCTCCTTCTTGAACCCGCGCATGATCTCCATCAGCTCGTCGATCTCCTGCGGGGTCAGCACAGCGGTGGGTTCGTCGAAGATGAGGATCTCATTGTCGCGGTAGAGCATCTTCAAAATCTCCACGCGCTGCTGCATACCGACCGAAATATCACTGATAAGCGCATCGGGGTCAACACGCAGGCCGTACTTCTCGCTCAGGGCCACGACCTTCTTGCGGGCCTCGGCCTTCTGCAAAAAGCCCAGCTTGTTGGGCTCCACGCCCAGAATGATGTTGTCCAGCACGCTGAAGCACTCCACCAGCTTGAAGTGCTGGTGGACCATACCGATGCCCAGTGCATTTGCATCGTTGGGGTTGCGGATGGCGACCTCCTTGCCGTTTTTGAGGATCTTACCCTCCTCCGGCTGATACAGGCCGAACAGCACGCTCATCAGGGTGCTTTTGCCTGCGCCGTTCTCGCCCAGCAGGGCATGGACCTCACCTTTGCGCAGCTGCAGGGTAATGTCGTCGTTTGCCTTGATGCCCGGGAACTCCTTGGTGATATGGAGCATCTCGATCACAAAATCCTCTGCCAATCTGCTCACTCTCCTTTCGTGTCCAAGCGACACTTATACTACTGTAATGACCATTATACCGTATTTTTGCTGTTTTGCACACTTCTTTTTGAAAATTTAGTGTTTTGCTATATCATGAGTATTACTTTTGTGCATTTCGACGGACATTCCTTCATCGTCTTGAAAAAGCATACAAAAAAGGCGGGACGCCCTTTGCAGAGCGCCCCGCCCGGGAAAGCCTTGATTACTGGATGTAGTTGACGGTGGTGAACTCGCTGACGGTGGGCTTGGTGCTGTCGTCGGAGCTGTTATCCACAACGATCTCGCCGCTCTTGATCTTGCTCTTCAGAGCCTCATACTCGTCGGTGGTGAAGGTCTCGAAGTTCCAGCTGTCAGCATCGGTGGGCAGGCCGATGTAGTCGCCGTCCTCCAGACCGAAGTTGCCGTTGGAAGCAGCGATGTCGCTCCAATCGCCTGCCTCGATGTCGGACAGAGCAGTGTTGACAGCCTCGGTCAGGCCCTTCATTGCAGAGGTGATGAAGGGGTTGTAAGCGAAGGAGCCGTCTGCCACGCCGTTGACACCGATGTAGTTCTGGTCAACGTCAACGCCGACGACATAGCCGTTGTTCTTCAGAGCAGCCTCAACAGCGGAGGTGTAGATGCCGCCGCCGCAGGCGAAGACGACCTGCGTGCCGTTGGAGTACCAGCCCTCCATACGGGAGGTGATGTTTGCATCGCCGTAGAACTGGCCGCCGTAGAAGTAGTTGATGTCGATGTTGGTGCCAAGCTCCTTAGCAGCAGCGTCAGCGCCCTGCACGTAGCCGTAGCCGTAACGGATGACAGCGGGGACAGCCATGCCGCCGAGGAAGCCCAGCTTGGTCTTGCCGTCCTTAACGACAGCGTAGCCAGCCAGATAACCTGCCTGCTCCTCCTTGAAGGTGATGCAGTAGCAGTTTGCGGGGATGGCGTCGGTACCAATGTCGCCCTGGGTGACATCGATAGCGATGAACTTGACATCGGGGTACTGGTCAGCAGCCCATGCCAGGGAAGCGCCATACAGGTAGCCGACGCAGACGATGACGTCAGCGCCATCGTTGACAGCCTGACGGATCATGGTCTCGCGATCCTCATCGGAAGCGTCAGCCTCGGGGATGTAGTACTGGCAGTCATCGCCCATGTAGCCGGAAACAGCAGTCCAGCAGGCCTGGTTGAAGCTCTCATCGTCGATGGTGCCGGTGTCGCAGGTCAGAGCGACCTTCACGATCTTCTCGCCGCCCTCAGCGGTGGAAGCGGCTGCGCTGGTGGAGGCAGCTGCAGAGGAAGCAGTGGAAGAAGAAGAACCGCCGCAGGCAGTCAGAGCAGCGGCAGCAGCAGCGGCGCCAGCCACTGCCAGGAAGTTACGACGAGAAATCATCATAATGAAAACTCTCCTTTTATTTTAATATAATCGCGTTTTGTTGACGAAATGTGCGCACTTGCACATTTACTGGCTCAAGTATAGCGGGAAGAAGTGACAGATGCAAGCCTTTTCCGATTACAAAACATTTACAATTATTTTATCAAAATTGTATAAAAATCACACTTATCCCGGAAGATCCGCTCCGCCCGGCCTTTTTCGCGCAGCTGCGTTCAGCCTTCCACAGCCTTGTTGCCTGCCACGTTGGAGGGGCCGAAGCCGAAGGGCAGCAGCTCGTCCATGCTGCGCTCGATGAAATCGTCCGGGCTTTTTGCCATAATGACATTCAGCTCCGGGCCGCCGAACTCGAACAGTGCCTGACGGCAGACGCCGCAGGGCGAGGTGATCTGCTTGTTGACTTCGCCTCGGCGCGCACCCACCACGGCGATGTCGGTGAACCTGGTCACGCCCTCGGCCACAGCCTTGAACAGGGCCGTCCGCTCGGCGCAGCTGGTGGGGGTAAAGGCGGCGTTCTCCACGTTGCAGCCGGTGAAGATGCGGCCATCCTCGGCGCGCAGGGCCGCACCCACCATAAAGTCGCTGTAAGGCGTGTAAGCTCTCTCCCTGGCCGCAAGGGCCATCCGGATGAGCTCCTGCTTTTCTTCCAGAGTCAGTTTTGTCATGGTCGGTTCTCCTTTTTGCAATTTGTAGATATAGCGTTCTTCGTCCTGTGGGACGAAGCCAATGGATTCAAACATTTTCTGCGACTGGGTATTGAAGGAATAGATGTGCGCGAAGCACTCCGCCAAGCCCCTTTCCCGAGCCAGCTCCAGCATTTTTTCGATGACCTTCCGCCCGATGTGTTTATTCTGGTACTCTTTGCAGATGACGATGGCCAGCTCGCCGGTCGTCCGCAGGCTGACGTCACCACAAAGCACACCCCGATACTCGATATAAAACAGTTCCCCGTGTGTGTCCAGATAATGATACATCCGCTTCAGCAGTGGCAAATCATAAACGAAGTCCCTGTTATCTACCTGTTTGCAGAGCTGTGCATCCTGATACCACGCAAGTGCTGTATCGTAGGCCGGATAATACGGAACAAGCCGGATGTTCCCCTCCACAGAAATCGGACTGCGCACCATGTTCACCGTTTCTCTGTTCATCGGCCTCATTCCCTTCTGTGTCGTACATTCTTCTGTGTCGTGTATTTAAGTATAAATCATTCTTTTAGGAAGTGCAAGCGGCGATAATTACGCAGCATTATGCAATGACAGCTCTTGCATTTGTCATTACAAATGAATATAATAGAATTACAAAGGAGGCGCATCAGAATGGCAAATGCAGTCAACGTGAATTTTCGGATGGACCCCGACCTCAAGCGGAGCATGGAGGAGGTCTGTGCCGAGATGGGGCTTTCGATGACGACAGCCTTCACGATTTTTGCAAAGAAAGTGTCGCGCGAGCATCGGATTCCCTTTGAAGTCTCCGCCGACCCCTTCTATTCCGAAAGCAACATCAACCATCTCCGTCAAATCGTCTATGATATTGACACCGGCAAAGCCAAGCTCACCGAACATGAACTGATCGAGGTGGACTGATGAGGCTGCTGTGGGAAGAGGAAGCGTGGGAAGATTATTGTCTTTGGCAGACGCGGGACAAAAAGCTGCTGAAGCGAATCAACTCCCTCATAAAAGACATTCAGCGGAACACCTATGAGGGCATCGGCAAGCCCGAGCCTTTGAAGGGAGATTTGAGCGGATGGTGGAGTCGGCGTATCGACGACACCCACCGCATCGTCTACCGGGAACAGGATGGAAACATCATCATTGCGTCCTGTTACGGTCATTACACGGATACCTGAGAAACAAAAAGACTGCTGTCGGCCGACAGCAGTCTTTTTGTATTATGGTTAAATCAATACTCCGCGCCCAGTGCGACCTTCATCATATCGGTGAAGCTCTTCTGGCGCTGCTCTGCGGTGGTGATTTCCGGGGAAACAAAGCTGTCGGAGATGGTCAGCAGGCAGGCAGCGTTCTTGCCCAGAGTCTCGGCGTTGGCGAACAAAGCAAAGCTCTCCATCTCCACGCAGAGGCAGCCGCGCTCGTCGCGCAGCAGCTCCCAGTAGGTGGGCTTTGCGTCGGAAGGCTGACGGTAGAAAACGTCGGAGGAGTGGATGTTGCCCTCGATGAGCTTGATGCCCTGCTTCTTGGCGGAGGCGCGCAGCTTATCATTCAGAGTCTCGCTGGGGAAGGTGATGTCGTGGTCGTTGCCGCTCTGGACGCGGGCATAGTTGGACTCACTGACCGCACCGGTAGCCAGCACGGTGTCGAACAGCTTGGCGTCGGCAGTGTAGCTGCCGGCGGAGCCGATGCGGATGATGTTGTCCACATCGTAGAACTTGAACAGCTCGTAGGAATAGATGCCGATGGAGGGCATACCCATGCCGCTGCCCATCACGCTGATGGGACGGCCTTCATAGGTGCCGGTAAAGCCCAGCATCCCGCGGACATCCGTCACCTGACGGACATCCTTCAGGAAGGTGTCAGCAATGAACTTTGCGCGCAGGGGGTCGCCCGGCATCAGGACAGTCTTTGCGAAATCGCCCTTTTCGGCGCTGATGTGAGGAGTAGCCATAATAATTATCTCCTTTTTATAAAATTATTTCTTCCCCGGGAATACGTTCTGCGGGGGAATGTACGAACCATTGAGACGTATCTCGAAGTGGCAGTGGTTGCCGGTGGAACGGCCCGTGCTGCCCAGATAGCCGATGAGCTGGCCCTGCTTGACGGTCTGGCCCGCGCTGACGGTCAGGGACAGGCAGTGTGCATACACAGAGCTGTATCCGCCGCCGTGGTTGATGATGACCGAGTAACCATAGCCCGTACCTGCACCGGCCTTGTTGTAACCCGCCTTGGTGACGGTGCCGCCTGCAGAGGCGTAGATGGGCGTACCGGCCGGGGCGCAGATGTCCACGCCCCTGTGGCGTCCGCCGTACCAGCGCGAGCAGTAGCGGTAGTTCGGCACAGGCCAGATGAACCGGCCGCTGCCGGTGATGTACTTGGTGCTGGAAGTCACCTTCTTGGTGCCTTCGACCACCTTCTTGTTCACCGGCTCCTTGATGACCTCGGTGGAAAGCACGCTCTGGTCCACAAGGATATTCTTGGTGTCGTAGACGTTCTGGAGGGTCACACGGCGCAGACCGTTCTCGCCCTCCTGGAGCACCTTGGTGGTTCCCTTCGTATATTCGTTGGATTTTGTCGTCTCCGTAGAGAATGCGATTTCTTCCTCATGGGTCTCGATGCGGGTGATGCGCACCTCAAGGCCAGCTTCCTCTTTGGTGATGACGAGGTGGTCGCCCTCAAGGATGCTGGACGTCTCGCTCAGCGGCTCACCCTTGAACGCCGGGTTGAGGGCGCACAGCTCACGGAAGGTCAGGTCATTGTTATGTGCGATGGACCAGAGGGTGTCGCCTGCCTTGACGGTGTAGACCTTCTGAGCCTGCTTCACGCCCACCAGTTCCTGCCGGACGGTCTCAAAATCCTGCAAGCCTTCCTTGAAGTAGAGGCCGTCTTCCAGCGTGACCTGCTTGTTGAAGCCCACGCTCACATTGGGGTCGTCCTCTTCTTCCTCGTAGGGGTCGAGCATGGCGGCGAGGTAATCCCGCAGCGCGCTGCCGTCGCTGCACACCGCCGTCAACTCGCCGTCCAGATAAAGAGCCGTGCCTTCGCTGATCTGGTCGCCGGCGCTCTGGATGATGGCGTTTGCCATCTCGTTTTCGTCCATCATGTGGTGGGCAATGGCAAGGGTGTAGCTCGGCTCGATGGTCCACTCGGTCTTGTCGGTGCCGGCGTAGCTGATACGCTCCATCACGTCCTCGCGGGCCGTGTTGAAGACGTCCTCATTCGCCACATAGCCCACGGTTTCGCCGTTGACCCGGACGGCCAGTGCATAAGGCTGGTGGATGACATATTGGAACACTGCTGCGCCCAGCGCCAGTGCGCAGATGGGCAGGGCATACATCGCCATGCGGGGCAGCAGACTGAGGTTGCGGCGGACGCCGTTTTTGAAGTAGTGGACGCTGGCCTCAAATGCTACACCGAAGCCCTGCTCCCTGCGGATGCGGTGGGCATGGATGAGAAGGGACACGATGCCCTTTGCAAACAGCACGATGGGACCAAACAGGTCTTTGGCCACCTGTGCTGCGCCGGGGAACGCCGTCTCCGCCAGAGCCTTTGCAAAGCGGCGGATGCCTCCAGCAACCCAGAGAGCGGCGTACTTGATGGCACGTCCCACCCGCACGGCAGCATACTCCGCGCCAAAGCCCAGCGCGTAGAGCACTGCGCCAACGCGCAATACCAGCTTCGACGAGCGCAGCTTCCGGGAGGCATTGTCCAGCCGGTGTCTGCGGCGGCGATACCGCCGGTGGCGGCGCAGCAGATGGACGCACTGGAGCTGCGCCCAAAGCGAGCGCAGCTTTGCGCGGAAGCCGGTGTGCCGCGGCGCAGCGGCTGGCTCGTCCTGCCGCGTTTCAGTTGTTTTATCTTCCAGCAAAAAGGATGCTCCTTCCTGTATCTTCAGGAGATTCTGATTTGTCTCTTTTCTCTGTTATCGACACGCTGCCGCATAAGGACAGCTTTTTTGACAAGAATAACTCTATTTATTATACACCCTGCCAGCGCCGAAACAAGCATTGACACAAAATTTGGGCTTAGCTTTCACTTACTTTTCACGAAATACACAAATTTAGACAAAAAGCTTTGTCATATCCTCCGGCAGCGGGCTTTCCACCGTCACCGGCCTCAGGGTCGTCTCGTCCACCGGCACTTCGATGCCGATGCCGTCCGGCATCCGCTCGCAGCGCGGCACCCAGAACGTCTGTTTTGCGCAGTGGAGCGCCTGCCGCCCGATGCGCGCCCGGCTCCCGCCGTAGAGGTCATCGCCTGCCAGCGGGTGGCCGATGGATGCAAAATGTACCCGTATCTGGTGGGTCCGGCCCGTCACCGGGACACAGGCCGCGAGGCTCAGGCCGTTTTCGGCTTTCAATATGGTATATTCCGTCCGGCTGGGTTTGCCATCGGGGGTGACGCACCGCCCGATGATGCTCTCCCCCTGCCGCCCGATGGGGGCGTCGATGACGCCCGGCCCGAGGGGAAGTTCTCCTTCTGCAACGGCGTAGTAGAGCTTCTCCACCCTCCGAGCCAGCAGCGGGGCGGCGTAACCATTCTGGGCCGCCAGCACGAGGCCGCTGGTGTCCTTGTCGATGCGGTTCACCGGGCGGAAGACGGAGCTTCTGCCCTGACGCAGCGCCCAGGCGGCATAGCCGTTCGCCAGCGTATCCAGCGGGTAATTCAGGGTTGGATGCACCGCGAGATGGGGCGGCTTTTCCACCACGAGGGCAAAAGCGTCCTCGTAGACCACATCCACCGGGATGTCGTCCTGCGGCGCAACGCCCTCCCCCTCCGGCGGCAGTTCAAAGGAGATAACCTGCCCGGCCTCCACCCGGCGGTTGGCCAGGATGGGGGTGCCGTCGGCAAAAAAGCCGCTGCCCCGGAATTTCACGGCCCGGGACAGGTCGGTGGAGACACTGCACTTGCGCAGAAAACCGCGCAGCAGCATCCCATCCGCCTCGGGCGGGACTTTGAAATAAAGCTTCATCTTCCCACCTCCAGCGCGGGCAACATATAAGATAAGTATAGCAAAATTCTCTTTCTCTTGCAAATCTTGTTTTTTTATGGTATCATGAGGAGCGGAAAACGAGTGGAACATACGGCGGCGGGGCGGCTTTGACCGCTCTGAGGAAAGTCCGGGCCTCACAGAGCACGGTAACTGCTAACGGCAGCCGAGGGTGACCTCAGGGAAAGTGCAACAGAAAGGAAACCGCCGCAGCAATGCGGTAAGGATGAAAGGGCGAGGTAAGAGCTCACCAGCGCATGGGTGACTATGCGGCTTTGTAAACCCTACCGGAAGCAACGCCTATATGGGACGTACAGCGCTGCTCGCGTGTCCCGAAGGCGGCACGAACCTGTCAGCAATGGCAGGTCTAGACAGATCGTCGTTTAATACAGAACCCGGCTTACGGTCTATCTCGTTTTCCATCTTTTGTTTTCAGCGCTGTCTGCGGTGTGCAGGCAGCGTTTTTTGTTTCTTTAACCACACTGTCACTTTTCGTTTGGGCCGGTTTGTGGTATACTGAACAAAACCCCGCAGAGCACGTCTTCGCCGGGGCCTTAATTCAACAGACAGGATGTGAAATCCTCCGATGAAAGATGGTTTTTTGAAAGCAGCTGCCCTCTCGCCCTCACTGCGGGTGGCCGACTGCAACTATAACGCTTCCCAAATCGTATCTCAGTTACAGGACGCTGCCGCCCGCGGCGTCAAGCTGGCGGTGTTCCCCGAGTTCTGCCTCACCGGTTACACCTGCGGCGATCTATTCTTGCAGCGCACGTTGCAGCAGGGCGCGCTGGACGCCTTGCAGACCGTGCTGGACGCCAGCCGGGAGCTGGATGTCGTGGCCCTCGTGGGCCTGCCGCTGCTGGTGCGGGGCAAACTGTACAACTGCGCCGCCGTCCTCTGCGGCGGGCGTCTGCTGGGCCTTGTCCCCAAGACCTACCTGCCCAACTACGGCGAGTTTTACGAAAAGCGCCAGTTCACCCCGGGCAGCACCGAGGTAGAGACGGTAACAGTCTGCGGGCAGGAGGTGCCTTTCGGTACATCCCTGCTCTTCCGTTGCCGCCAGATGCCCAGCTTCGTTCTGGGCGTGGAGATCTGCGAAGACCTGTGGAGCGCTCTGCCCCCCTCCACCTTCCATGCGCTGGCCGGTGCCACCGTCATTGCGAACCTTTCGGCCAGCGATGAGACGGTCGGCAAGGCCGAGTACCGCCGGGCGCTGGTGTCGAACCAGTCCGCCCGCCTGCTCTGCGGCTACCTGTACGCTTCTGCCGGCCACGGCGAGAGCACCCAGGACATGGTCTTCGCCGGCCACGACCTCATCGCCGAGAACGGAACCATCCTCGCCGAGACATCTCCCTTCGAGGGCGGCTGGGCTGAGACGGAGCTGGACTGCCAGCGGATGGAGTCGGAGCGGGCGCGCAACACCAGCTTCGAGCCCAGCGCTGAGGGGTATCTGACCGTCGATTTCGACCTTGCCCTCACCGAGACGAAGCTCTCCCGCTGGGTAGACCCCACGCCTTTCATCCCCCACGACGAGCGCCGCCGGGCCGAGCGCTGTGAGCTGATTTTGAAAATGCAGGCCGACGGCCTCGCCAAGCGGCTCGAGCACGCCCACGCCAAGACGGCGGTCATCGGCATCTCGGGCGGTCTGGACAGCTGCCTCGCTCTGCTGGTGGCCGTCCGCGCCATGAAACAGCTGGGCCGCCCCACCAGCGATGTGCTGGCCGTGACCATGCCCTGCTTCGGCACCACCCACCGCACCCGCAGCAATGCAGAAATCTTATGCGACGAGCTGGCCGTCAGCTTTACCGAGATCGACATCGCCAACACCGTCCACAGCCACTTCAAGGACATCGGTCAGGACGAGAGCGTGCTGGACGTCACCTTTGAGAACGGACAGGCCCGTGTGCGCACCCTCGAGCTGATGGACACTGCCAACCGCACCGGCGGCCTCGTCGTCGGCACCGGCGACCTCTCCGAGCTGGCGCTGGGCTGGGCCACCTACAACGGCGACCACATGAGCATGTACGGCGTCAACGCCGGTGTCCCCAAGACGCTGGTGCGCCACCTCGTCCAGTATGAGGCCGATATTGCCGCCTCCGCCGAACTGCGCCGGGTGCTGCTGGACATCCTCGACACCCCCGTCTCCCCGGAGCTGCTGCCTGCCAAGGACGGCGAGATCTCTCAGAAGACGGAAGACCTCGTGGGTCCCTATGAGCTGCACGACTTCTACCTTTATTATGTTCTCCGCTTCGGCTTCGGCCCGTCGAAGATATTCCGGCTGGCGAAAGCGGCCTTCGCAGGCCGGGCCGAGTACCCGGACGAAGTGCTCTACAAGTGGCTGCGCAACTTCTACTGGCGGTTCTTCGCCCAGCAGTTCAAACGCAGCTGCCTGCCCGACGGCCCCAAGGTGGGCAGCGTCACCCTCTCGCCCCGGGGCGACTGGCGGATGCCCAGCGACGCAGCCGCCGCGCTCTGGCTGGCCGAGCTGGAACAGATCCCGCTCAAAGGATAATTTTTTATGAAACAACACAAAAAACTGCTGATAAATCTGGTCTTTGCTGCCGTCATTCTGGCAGCAGCCGCCGTGCTGCTGCTGGTGCGGAAAGCAAACCAGACCGGTGCGCCTCTCTGCGCAGAGCTCATCTACGGCGACAGTAACACCAGGCTGACCTTTCCCCTCGAAAAAGACGCCGACTATGACGTGGACACCGGCTATCTCACCGTCCACATCAAGATCCAGGACGGCGCGGCCCGCTTTGTGGATTCGCCCTGCCCTGACCACATCTGCGAGTCCTTCGGCTGGCTCAGCGAGGAAGACCAGACGGCCACCTGCCTGCCCGCCCGGGCTGTGCTGAGCATCATCCCCACCACATGATGGCATACACATCCAAAGGAGTGAACGCCTATGTTTGACGAAAACGAGCATACCCATCCCCAGAATAACGACGAAGGCCCCCGGCACATCCACCGGGGCATCAAGCGCAGCGAACCCGACGAAGTGGAGGTAGACAGCGCCGATTTCTTCTCGCCGGAGCCTCCCCGCCCCAAAGCACCGACGCCTCCGTCTGAGCCGCCGAAATCTCCGGTGCCGCCCCGCAAACAGTGGGAGCCGCTGCAACCCAGCGAGCCCGCCCCCGCTGACGACAAACTTCCGAAAGGAGGAATGGTCTTGCTGGTACTGCAGGCCATCCTGAGCCTTGCCGCGCTGGTGCAGCTCTGGCGCACCCAGATGCTGCCGGTGCTCTACCTCGTTATCATCACTGCGCTTCTGGTGCTGCTCTGGCTGCTGGTGCGCAAGTGCCTCGCCTCCCACAGCGGTGCCGTCGTGGCCCGGGTGCTGTCCGTCCTGCTCTGCGCCGCGCTGGCCGTGGGCTGTGTCTGGGCGCAGCAGGGTCTGACCGCACTGGACAGCATGACTTCCGGCCTGCTCACCGGTGCAGAGGCGAACAAGATCACGAAAGAGCCGTTCGTTGTCTATCTCAGCGGCGTGGACAACCGCGGTGACCTGACCGAAAAGGCCCGCAGCGACGTGAACATCCTCGCCGTGGTCAACCCCACCACCAAGCAGGTGGCCCTCATCAACACCCCGCGCGACTACTATGTTGACCTCGCAGGCACCGACAGCAAGGACAAGCTGACCCACGCCGGCCTCTACGGCGTCGAGACCAGCATGGCCACGCTGGGCAACCTCTACGGCGTGAATGTGGAGCACTACCTCCGCATCAACTTTGCGGGCTTCATCAACATCATCGACGCCATCGGCGGCGTGGACGTCTACTCCGACCAGGCCTTCACCTCGGTGGGCAGCCCCGGCTACTACGACCCCACCACCTTCGCCGAGGGCTGGAACCATCTGGACGGCAAGTCCGCTCTGGCTTTTGCCCGTGAGCGCCACGCCTTTAAGACCGGCGACATCCAGCGCGGCATCAACCAGATGAAAGTCATCGACGCGATGGTCAACAAGCTCAAGTCTCCCGCCCTGCTCATGGGCTTCTCCAAGCTGATGGACGCCGCCGCCGACTGCTTCGTCACCAGCCTCTCGCAGGAACAGATCTCTGCGCTGGTCCGGATGCAGCTGGGCGACCTTGCCAACTGGGACATCCAGAGCTACACCGTCACCGGCTCGGGCGCGAAGAGCACCAAGTGCTACTCCGCCAAGGGCCAGAGCCTCTACGTCATGAAGCCGGATGAGAACTCGGTCAACGAAGCCAAGGCCCTCATCGCAGCGGTTCTGGGCGGCGAGGACAAGCTCACCAGCACCAGCCAGACCCCCGAGAAGACCGATGTCTTCACGCCGACCGCCGACCCCAACGCCGGTGCATCCATCCCGGAGGAATCTCCCGACAGCGTTATCGCAGAAGAGCCCGCCGAGAGCGAAGTCCCGGCGGAAGAGGCCCCCGCTGACAGCCAGCCCGCCGAGGGTGACGCCTCCGGTGAGCCCAGCGCTTCCACCGAGGTCCCTGCAGACGGCAGCGAAGAAGCCCCGGCAGACTCCACCGAGTCGCCGTCCTTCAGTATGCCGACCCAGGAGCAGGTGGAGCAGGCGGCTTCCTCCCTGCATCAGGCCGCTTCCACCGTGCTGGACGCCCTGTTCGGCTCCGGCAGCGGCGACGCTTCCAGCGCTGAAAATGATGCAGCATAATTTATAGACAGAAAGATCCCGCAAAGCAGCTGCTTTGCGGGATCTTTGCGTTTATGCTTATTTCAGGATGTCGCTCAGCACGCTCTGGCCGTCCAGCGTGGAAGCATCCACGCCCAGATAGTCGCAGATGGTCTGTGCGATGGTTCCGAAGCAGAGCCTGGTGCCGAGGTCAACGCCCGGTTTGACGCTCTTGCCGCAGATGAGATACGGCACATACTCGCGGGTATGGTCGGTGGTCTTGGTGTAGGAGGGGTCACAGCCGTGGTCGGCCGTGACCATCAGGATGTCGCCCTCCCGCATCCCGGGGATGAAGTCGGCAACGAACTTGTCGAACTCGGTGGCGGCGGCGGCGTAGCCTGCCACGTCGCGGCGGTGGCCGTAGAGCATATCGAAATCGACGAGGTTCACGAAGGCCAGACCCTCGAAGTCGCGGGTCTGCAAAGCCTTGGTGAAGGCGATGCCATTGGTGTTGCCGGTGGTCTTGATCTTTTCCGTCACGCCCTCGCCGTCGAAGATGTCGAAAATTTTGCCCACGGCGATGACGTCCCTGCCTGCGTCCTTGAGCAAATCAAGCATGGTCTTGCGGGGCGGCTTGAGGCTCAGGTCGTGGCGGTTGGTGGTGCGGTAGAAGGTGTCTGCGGTATGGCCGAGGAAGGGGCGGGCGATGACGCGGCCCACGCCGTACTCGCCCTTCAGCATCTCGCGGGCGATCTCGCAGTAACGGTACAGCTCGTGCACCGGCACAAGCTCCTCGTTGGCGGCGACCTGAAACACGCTGTCGGCGCTGGTGTAGACGATGAGGGCATCCTCCTTCATGGCCTGCTCGCCGTAGTCCTTCAGCACCTGTGTGCCGGAGTAGGGCTTATTGCAGAGGACTTTGTGGCCGGTCTTTTCCTCGAACTCGTGGATGAGGCTGTCCGGGAAGCCGTCCGGGAAGGTGGGCAGCGGCTTGGGGCTGACGACACCGGCAATCTCCCAGTGGCCGATGGTGGTATCCTTGCCCATGCTCTGCTCCTGCAGGCGGGCGAAGGAGCCGATGGGAGCGGCTTCCTTTTCACCGGCGGTCACGCCGTCGATGTTGAACAGTCCGAGTTTTTTCAGGTTGGGGCAGTTGAAGTTGGGGTGGTTGGCGATGGCACCGAGGGTGTTGGTCCCCTCATCGCCAAAGGCAGCGGCATCCGGCTCTGCGCCGATGCCGAAGCTGTCCAGAACGATCAGAAAAACGCGCTTTTCCATTACGCTTTCACTCCGTTTCTATCATTTTGCGCTCACCTGTGTCCCTTCGGGGCAGAAGTGAGACTTTTGCTTAGCCCTATTATAGGCGATGGACGCATTTTTCGCAAGCGTTTTATCGCTCCGGCATCTATCACGAAAATTTAAGGTTTTCTTTGCCGAATTTTTTCTTGCTCTCTTGTACACAAGCGGTTATAATATAGAATGGTATGGTTTTCAAACACACCTGACCGGGCCGATGTCCGGCCAGCGGCCGCAGGGCATATCTGGCACCTGCGCGCCCATCATAGAGGAAAAAAAGAGACTGTTAGAGGTATATTTATGAGAAAAACGAAGATCATCTGCACCCTTGGCCCTTCTACCGATAAGGACGGCGTCCTGCGCGAGCTGGTCGCCAACGGCATGAACGTGGCCCGCTTCAACTTTTCCCACGGCTCCTATGAGGAGCACAAGGGCCGTCTGGATATGCTGAAGGCTGTCCGCGCTGAGCTGAACAAGCCCGTTGCTGCCCTGCTGGACACCAAAGGCCCCGAGATCCGCCTGAAGGAGTTCAAGAACGGCGTTGAGATGCTGGAAGCCGGTCAGACCTTCACCCTGACCACCCGCGAGGTGGAGGGCACCAAGGAGATCTGCTCCATCACCTACAAGGACCTGCCCCAGGACGTCCATGAGGGCGGCACCATCATGCTGGACGACGGCCTTATCAAGCTGGCCATCAAGAGCGTCACGGACACCGACATCGTCTGCGAAGTGCTCAACAGCGGCAAGATCAAGACCAAGAAGGGCGTCAATGTCCCCGGCGTCCACCTGTCCATGCCCTACCTGAGCCAGCGCGACCGGGATGACATCATCTTCGGTGTCCAGCAGGGCTTCGACTTCATCGCCGCTTCCTTCGTGCGCACCGCACAGGACGTCTACGACATCCGCAACCTGCTGAACGAGTACGACTCCAACATCCGCATCATCGCCAAGATCGAGAACCGCGAGGGCGTCGATAACATCGACAGCATCCTGTCCGCTGCCGACGCCGTCATGGTCGCCCGCGGTGACCTGGGCGTCGAGATCGACTTCACCGAGCTGCCCGGCATCCAGAAGAGCGTCATCGACCGCTCCTTCTCCTTCGGCAAGCCCATCGTCACTGCCACCCAGATGCTGGACAGCATGATGGTCAACCCCCGCCCCACCCGCGCCGAGATCTCCGACGTGGCAAACGCCATCTACGACGGCACTTCCGCTATCATGCTCTCCGGCGAGACCGCTGCGGGCGCATACCCTGTTGAGGCCCTCAAGACCATGTCCGCCATCGCAGAGCGCACCGAGAACGAGGTCCACTACCGCGACAACCGCCTGACCGATACCACCGGCCAGATCAGCGTCAGCGACGCTACCGCACATGCTGCCTGCCTGACCGCAAAGGACGTCAACGCTTCTGCCATCGTCACCGTGTCCGAGTCCGGCAACACTGCCCGCCTGCTGAGCAAGTACCGCCCCTCTCAGCCCATCATCGCCTGCGTCATGGACGAACAGGTCCAGCGCCAGCTGTCCATCTCCTGGGGCATCACCCCGCTCATGATGGACCTTGCCACCAGCACTGATGAGCTCATCGAGAAGTCCACCACTCTGGCCAAAGAGCACGGCTACCTGCACGACGGTGAGCTGGCTGTCGTGACCGCCGGCGTCCCCGTGGGCGTCTCCGGCACCACCAATATGATCAAGATCCACATGATCGGCAACTGCCTGGCTACCGGCGTCGGCGTCGGCCCCGAGGGCGCTGCTCTGGCCAACGCCACCGGCAAGGCCTGCGTCTGCCGCACCATCGAGGAGATCCGCGCAAAGTTCAAGCCTGGCATGGTCCTGGTCGTCCCCTCCACCTCCAACGAGATGCTGAGCTACGTCCGTGACGCCGCCGCTCTGGTGGTCGAGGAAGCCGGCCTGAACAGCCACGCCGCCATCGCCGGCAAGGCCCTGCTCAAGCCCACCATCGTGGGTGCCGTCGGCGCTACCGCCCACATCCGCGACGGTCTGATGGTTGCTGTGGACTGCGCACATGGCAGCGTCCAGCGCCTGCAGGCCTGATTTCGGGAGGCACAGCATGGAGCGCATTGCAAGTTTCTGCGTAGACCACACCAAGCTCGACCGCGGCATGTACCTGAGCCGTCAGGACGGCGATGTTCTGACCTGGGACATCCGGATGAAGAAGCCGAACCACGGCGATTATCTCTCCACCGGCGCAGCCCACACGCTGGAGCACCTCTTCGCCACCTACGCCCGCAACAGCGAGTATAAGGACGGCGTCATCTACGTCGGCCCCATGGGCTGCCGCACCGGCTTTTACCTGCTGACCCGGGGCCTGACCCCCGCCGAGGCGCTGAGCCTGACGGTGGAGTCCTTCCGCTTCATGGCTGCGTTTGAGGGCGATGTCCCCGGCGCAAGCGAGGTGGAGTGCGGTAACTACCGCGACATGGACCTGCCCGCCGCAAAGGCTGAGGCCGCTGCCATGCTGCCCGTGCTCGAGGCACTAACCGCTGACGAGCTGCACTACTAAGCTATAACACACAAAGAGGCTGTTGCACTGCTGGGTATCCGTAAAACAGTTTTCGAAAAATGACACGGCAACTGCCTGTCAGGATTGGTTACGGAGTACCCGGCTAGGCCGAGGAAGCATCAAGTCCCATGTCCGCACCGTTAAGGTG
>OOBW01000158.1_pt1 | contig 67500 bp, 103 predicted proteins | sample 1671701 | NCBI WGS metagenome assembly OOBW01 (sample SAMN06348183, study PRJEB24527) | human gut metagenome | biome: human gut; feature: ankylosing spondylitis patient; material: feces | host: Homo sapiens | place: China | collected 2015-10 | reverse complement strand
TCAGTAAATGCCCTTAAAAAGCAAGATGGCATATGAAGATAATAGAGCATAACCAGGGTCAATGTAAAAACCTGAGGGGTAATATTTGTAAAAATCCTATCTTTGCATAAAACTAACTCAGAAATCTTATGGACAACAACGGCTACCGTCTCCTTCTTCCTGAAGGGACATTGGATTATTTCATCATCTCGGACGTAAAGGAAAGCGCATCGGAAATAGTGATTTATTTAGAAGAAAAGAATGAAGTTCCTAAAGAATACGCAGGAATGAAAGTTGAGAGCAAGGGCTTTTACGAACCTGTTGTGGTTCAGGATTTCCCCATACGCGGCAAGAAGCTTTTTCTGAACGTGCGCCGGCGCAGGTGGGTTGTCAAGGATGAGAACCGTTACGTGAGCCGTGACTGGAAACTGATTGCCGGTGGTAGCCGTATGACGCATGAATTTGCGTCTTTTTTAAAAGAATTATATTGATAAGCTGCCGGTGGGCTGCAGGCTGTTGGGAACGCTGTTCGGGGTCGACGGGGAACTGCTCGAGCGGCAATACCGGAATCACCTGAGCGGTTATCTCTGTTGGGAGCAGCTTCCTCATGCCGAAGAATGGCTTCTTTTCGAGAAGAACATCGGTGCTTATGTGGGACTGGATGAAGTCTGCCTTTCCCGCGGAGAATTATATACCGTGTTGATAAACAAGGAGAGAAAAGGCCGTTCGGGCAGTCTTATCGCCGTTGTGAAAGGAACAGATGTAAAGACCGTGACCTCCGTACTGCTCCGTCTTTCCCGCCGCACGCCGCGTCACAGACCGTTTCCATGTGCAGAAACTCGCTTATGAGGCGGTTCAGGATATGCGCGTTAAAGCACGTTGGGAGGCTTTGGACGAAGAATCCGTTCAGATCGCCCATGCCAAAGCCTGCGGGAAGATATATCATGCGCCGGTCTTTGAAAACGGTGATTCACGCAAACAGCTTCTTTCGAGAAGCATTTACCTGTTATATAAGAAGGAATCCTTGTGGACGGAATCACAGCGCGTACGCGCCGGCATCCTGTTCCGGGAGTATCCCGATATTAAGAAAGCATACTACCTCTCCATGAGGCTCGGACTGATATACCACCAATGCAGGTACAAGGATGCGGCATTGACGCGTCTTGCCCGCTGGTATGACGAGGTGGAAAAATCAGGGTTTCTTGCTTTCGGAAGAGTGGCACGTTCCGTACAGATGCATTACCGGGAAATAATCAACTTCTTTGATAGAGGTTCAACAAACGCTGCTTCCGAATCGTTCAATGCAAAAATAAAGGAGTTCCGCACACAATTCAGAGGAGTAAAGGACAGAGCTTTCTTCCTGTTCAGACTGGCGAAAATTTATGCATAAGCTATGAATCCCTCAGGTTTTTACGTTGACCCCATAACCACTTCATATGCCATTATTAACTGAACCATGTAAACCAGCGCATTTAAGGCATAAAAAAAGAGAGTTACTTTAGTGTAACTCTCTGATTTTCAAGTGATCCGCCTGGGATTGTGTTATAAAACTTATTTATTTGATTATCACATTGTTATATAGGTTTATTACTGCATGGTATCACAATAGTATCTTTTTTATTTTGCTAATCTGTTCTTCGTATTTCCAGGCATCATCTATCATATTGCCTTTCCCAGAACATAGCCACTTAACATTAAGCATAGGGAATGCTTCGGAAATCCGGGATATTATATCACTTCCTATCGTTCCTCTGCCTTTTCCACTTTTATCCGAATTACTGATATATCCATTTCCTATATTACAGTATACTTCAAAGGAGCTATATCCTTTTACAATTTTCAGTTCATACCTTGCATAGTGAGCAAATGCCTTTAGCCTGTCTATCGCCCTTTCGTTTTGTTCTGTATTTTTTTTCATTAAATATTTAGTAATAATTTTATTTCACAAAAACATGCTTAATAACATATGAATATTCAAAACATTTATTGAACAATGATGTTATATGTTATACAAACTATCATTTTTAATAAACAAAGTAATATCATGGAAGAAGTTAACCTTTCTGCGCTCTGTATGATGAAGCAAATTAAAATTCTTACGCAACAATTACTACGACTATCCGAGGACCTTGAATTGGCCCACGAAAGAATTTCCGTATTGGAAAAAGACTTTGAAACGCATAAATCTGAACTGTACCATAAACATCCGGTTTATAAAATGAATATATTACATTCAAAAGTTACCGGATTTTAAAAATAAGTAAGAACCGCCCCTACAAAATAGGGGTTGTTCTTAAGCTGTCTTTTTTTCTTCCAATACATTTTTTACGTCTAAAAGCGCTTGTTCAAGTTCGTCTCTTGCTTTCGCAATAGTCTGTTCAAGCTCGTTAAACTGTTTTTTCAGTTTACCAAAAAGCCTTTCGTATCTTGAAACGGTTGTTTCATACAGCCTTGACAGCTCATCGTAAGAGAGAGACACGGAATCTGTGTCCTGCTGACTCGAACCGCTATCTTCATCTTCTATGAACATAGGTCCTTTGCCAGTGAGGATGTAGTTGGCGTTGACATTTGAATATATTTCACAAAAATTAGACACCATGTCAATGCTGGCTTCTGTTAGATTATTCTCTATATTTGATATTTTCTGCTTAGTTATAGAAGGACAATTTTTCCCCATTCTATATCCAGTAAGCCCCATTTCTTTATAGGTTTCTATAAACCTTCTTGTCACATCGTTCATAAAAAATCTCCTATTTTCTTTTGTAGTCCTAAAAATAGGACTATCTTTGCACACGTAACAAGTAGCAGTTGTTCGATTGACATTGTTTATACTTACCCCTTTCCGGGCTAATTATATGAGATGAATCCTGTGATAGCTGCTACCTATTACGGGATTCATTCTTTATATAAAATACAATCGGTCAATGGACATACTTAATATACCAATAGATATAATCAAAAGATACAAGGCAAGCAAGGCTGAAAAAGAATTGCTTGCCTTTGCTATTGGTATCAAGTGTCTGTATTCAAATTCTGTACTTACCGATGTAACCCCTTATAAAGTGATGAAACTGTTTCATGTTTCTCACGATAAAGCCAAACGCCTTATTAACGGAGCGTTAAACGACAGTTTTCTGTTTTCCGTAAAAGGAGGCAGCTTTCTTGCAAACACTTTTAAAAGCAAGGAAATCAAAAGGTCAATAGGGCGTACACCTTTTAATTACACCTCTGATTATTGCTATAAACTGAATAAGAAGGAATATTCAATTCGCATGCTCGTGCATGAGCTGAACTGTATTATGCTTCTTTGTGCAGTCAATTCTATTGATAGGGACAACTTTCCGCAGAGTAACGGGAAACCGAAACAAAAGCGTTGTGCCCTTACCAAGGATTTGACTTTGCGCAAACTTGGAAATATATCCGGTTCAAGCAAAAGTACCGCACACAGACTGATGAATGAAATGTTCCGAAACGGAGTAATCTCCAAGACAAGGGCGCACGGGGAAATGGTTATCCATACCGTGAATGCCAACACCGTTGAGGAGTGGCGCAAAAGAACGGGAAGGAAACATTTTATCTATAACCCCAAAGACGGAAGCGGATGGATTGTCATTCCTTGTTCTTACTCTATATGCGACAGAGGGACTACCGAGAAATATAAGCACGTTATTTATAATCACAAGAAGCGTGTAGAATCATCAAATCTCAAAGTGTCCAATCATCCTGTTTATGAAAATCCGTTTGATAATCCCATTAACGCTGCTTATTTATGATATTTCTATTTTGGGAACATATATTATTTACAGAGAGAATGGGATTACACAGCGTATATAAACACATACGTGCGTGATAATTTAATATATAAAATATCAAGACAATGAGTAGATATTATACATTGAATTTGAATAATAACCGATTGTAAACATTTCAAAGAGCGAATTATGAAAAATATGCCAAAACAGAAAAACCGTATAACTAAACAGACCAGCAATTTCCTCTCTCATAGAGCGGTAAGATATACTCCAAAAGAATTGGAAGAGCTGAGGGAGTGCGCTATGATACTCCACAAGGTAGAGGATGCCGAACTTCGGGAACTATACAAGAAACGAGATGAACTACATCCTGAAAACCATCTATCAAACGGTGATTCTTTATGTCAAGAATCAGAGAAACTAGCTCTTCTTTTTGCTGTTTCGTTATCTCTATTGTCTTTAATTCTTGCATGCTTAGTTTTATGTTTTTCACGATAGCATTGCATGCTTCAATATTATCTGTTTCTGATAGATATTTAAGGCAGAGCAATCCGCTTCTGATAAGTTCATAATCAAGACCTAATGGAGACTTTCCGGTGGATAGATAGTGATAAATCATAAACGCGCTATTGAACCCCAATGCAAGATTGGTGTTAGAGTCCGTATGTAATTTCCTCTTCAATGCTTCAACCTCTTTGGTGGCTCTTTTGAAATCTACAAGGGTATAAATGTTCAAACCGATGACAGCCGTAACCAGCAACGCTAATATCCCCACTATCACCCCTTGATAGTCCATTCCCAAATCAGAGGTATGCGGATATGTTCTACATAGAGCCGCCACAGATACCATGATAGATATTGCAGACAATATTAGCGTTATTGTATTTCCATACTTACTCATAACAATATATTAATCAAAACTTTACATAAAATATGTTTTATAACATGTATAATAGTTCTAAAAATAGGACTATTTATTTTGTGTGTCCCAAAAATAGGACTATCTTTGCATTGTTGTTAGAACGAAAGAACGACAACAACAAGACATAAAAAATAGAAGCAACCATAAAAGCCGCTTGTATTTGTTTTTATGTCGGCGAATATAGCTATTTTCTATGAAAAAACAAATAAAGTGAGAAAATTTATATAATAAATGATATGAAAATAACAAGAGAAGATATTTTGAAGATTAAACCAGGAACTTCGCTTACTGTACGTCTAAGTGATTACAGAGCTTGTGATTCAGCGAGAGCTGTTGCTTATAGAGCCGCGTTAGCAGACCCAAGACCAGATGTAGAGAGATATAAGGTGTCTATTAATACGAAAACATGGGAAATTACAATTACAGCTATTAAAAAGTTATGACTCGCACAGAAGCAAGAATATTAGCAGAAGAACTGTACAAACTTATGCGCAAGGACGTGAAAAGGATTGTAGAGGAAACAGTGATTGAATGTTCGGATGAATGGGTTGGGGTAGGAGAGGCTGCTAATATTCTTGGGTGCAGTGTTGGTACTTTGTATAACAATATATCTAATATTCCTCATACAAAAAACGGCAGACTCCTTCGATTTAAGAAATCGGCATTGATTAAATATTTGGAAAGATGAAACCCTACAACTTAAATAGAATCACTTCCCTGCTTCTTCGGATTGCTCTAATAATAGCAATCATGGCGGGATGTATATACAGCAGTCGTGTAGAATACAACGATGATGTATTATCCGGCATGAGTTCCGATAAGTATGACTTCATCAGAAGCCGGATAAACGACAGCTCACGGTCGGCGGTAGTATCCGAGTATATGAGCAACAAGCAGTATTACGACAGTCTTGACTATTAAAACCGCGTTGTGTGAACAACGCTCCTTCCTCTTAGCTCAGCCAGGCAGAGCATCGCTATGGTTACTTGTTCGAAGGTTTAGTATCCGGTAATTTCCGGTTAGCGAAGGTCGCACGTTCGAGTCGTGCAGAGGGAGCAAAATACATAGTTCTTTGACGTATTGAATGTGAAATAAGGTTTAAGTATCTGATATTTAGACTTATTTCAATATAACCAAAGATTACGGATAGCGGAAACGCGGGGACTCCGTATAGGCTTGGTTATCGTGATTGTCTCTTCGCACCGAAATGTCCTACGGTAGAGAGTATGCGGTTTGGGCGCCCGTATCGCAAGAGACAAAGGTCATAAAGACGACATAAGCGTCCGATACAGTCTTAAATCGGTATAAAGTATGCGGTGGTAATGAAAGGCGCCCGTACACGCTTATTATATATAATCCCGTGGCTCTCAATAGATGTTTGAGAGTAGTAAGGCAACCATCGGAACGCTCACGGGAACAATAATAACCAAATAATCAGAATTATGAATAAGTACATCAAATTAATAGCACTTTTGATTATCGGAATTGCTATTGGGAACAGGATTTTTAATCACCTACACGCTTGGCTAGGCGTAGCAGTAATATCAGCCACTATAATTTATTTTTTTTATAAACTAATTAAAAACTTAAAAAATGAAGAGATTGATTAATCTGACATTGGTCTGTATGACCTTATTGGTATTCGCTTCTTGCGAAAGAGTAGCCCCTAACTATGCTGGGGTTCTGATGGAGAACTACGGTAAGCAAGGGAAAGAGGATTTCAAGGTGGTATCGGGTAGAGTTTCCACTTGGGAATGGGGTACAGAGTTGTTTCAAGTCCCATTATTTGACCAAAGAGGTGAATTTGCCAAACCTGTCACTTTGAAAGCTGCCGATAACACAGAATTTAATGCACGTCCCACCTATTCATATAAAGTTATAAAAAATAGGGCTGTTGATGTTGTATTCGATAATAAACATATAGATAAAGCCGATACGGAATCCGGGAAAGATGGTTTTATGCAAAGCCTTGAAGACAACATACTTGAACCGCGTATTTATGACTTGATAAAAGAAGAAAGCCGGAAACATAAGACAGACAGTTTGATGGCTGATGGCGGTTCTCTTCTTTTTGAAAAACGGCTGGAACAGATAGTAGATAAAGAATTTGAGAAAAGAGGGCTTCAATTGTTGACTTTTTCCGCGCAGCTTGAATTTTCAAGAGCAGTACGTGAAAAGATTGATAGCCGTAATGAGGTTAATACCAATATCTCAGTGTTAGACCAGCAAATAGCAGAACAGAGAAAACGAAATGAGCTTGAACAGTTAAAGACAGAACAGGCTCTAATTACGTCAAGAGGATTGACGAAAGAAATCTTATACAAACAATTTATTGATAAATGGGATGGCAAAACGCCCTTATATGGGATTTCTCCTGATTTCTTAAAAATTACTCAATAAGCCCGTGAGGGTGAATAATTCATGATATATTTTAATATAAACAGTCCCGTCCACGTGCTGGTCGGGAAACACTGCGACATGGTGGAATGGTAGACGCAGCACTCTATGATAGGAATGTCAAACCTTAGATGTGTGGAGCTTGACAACTCGTCCCGGTTCGAGTCCGGGTGTCGCAACATCTTCACTACAGATGAAGTATTTGTTTAGTCGTAGCCGGGCGGTCTGTGAAGATAGTCCGGTTTTTCTTGAAACCAATTAATAACAATCATATGAAAACATTTGAAAAATTAAAAGAAGAACTCTTGATCCGCGCCAAAAATGCTGGCGCATGCCAATCCGGCTACGCAATGGGTCTAAGAAGCAATACGAAAGCCGACCTGCTAAAAGCCATTACTGAAAATTGGTTTTGGGTTTTGGTGGAAGCAAAAATTGTCGATGCTGAATATTTGGAAGATAACTTCACAGAAGAAGAATTATCGCAAGCCGGTATTTATACCAAGAATACCCATAAGGTTAGAACAGCCTCATTTGCCTGCGGCAGTGCAACGGTGGAAGCCTACGACGGTGCAACGGTGAAAGCCTGCGGCAGTGCAACGGTGAAAGCCTACGACGGTGCAACGGTGAAAGCCTGCGGCAGTGCAACGGTGAAAGCCTGCGGCAGTGCAACGGTGAATGCCTACGGCAGTGCAACGGTGAATGCCTGCGGCAGTGCAACGGTGAATGCCTGCGGCAGTGCAACGGTGGAAGCCTACGACGGTGCAACGGTGGAAGCCTACGGCAGTGCAACGGTGGAAGCCTACGACAGTGCAACGGTGAAAGCCTACGGCAGTGCAACGGTGGAAGCCTACGACAGTGCAACGGTGGAAGCCTATGAAAACTCCTATGTAGAAGATTGTACAGGTAATATAAGACCGGAATCTGATTACGCAATAGTCAAAGATTACTACAGCCATAAGATATATATCAAAAAAGGGAAATTTAAGATTATAGAGGTTTGACCTATGCCGCATCAAAGGTAGTGCTATTACCGTACTAAAAGCCGTGAGAGAAGCGAAGTGCGCACCGCTTCCCTTTAACCTTGTACGGGCGGTTTAAAAACACAATACAATGGAAAATGAACTTGAAGAACTGTACAAGGAGCTGAACGAAGTCAAAGCTTGTGATTTGGAATATCTTCCCAAATACGGCTATTCTTCAAAAGAAGAAATCATTCAGCTTATAGAGGAAGACATTGAGGAGTTGCGCGCAGAACTCGAATGTAATCAATATGATTATACACCTGACGAATTCGAAGACGAAAGGATGTTTCTTTGCGTTAGTCAAGGGCTACCAAGATATTGTTAAACTAAAAAAACATTTATAATGAGTACAATAACGACAATCCCGCAGCTTAAATCAATGCTTGCGAATGACAATGTGAAAGCACGTTTCAAAGAAATTCTCGGAAAGAAAGCGCCGGGATTTATCAGTTCGATAGTAGCGGTTGCCAATAGCAATACATTGCTTCAAAAGGCAGAACCACAGTCTATCATGAATGCCGCTGTGGTAGCAGCTACTTTAGATTTACCTATCAATCCCAATCTTGGATTTGCTTACGTTGTTCCTTACGGCAATCAAGCGCAATTTCAAATGGGCTGGAGAGGTTTTGTTCAACTTGCTATGCGTAGCGGTCAATATAAGACAATAAACGTAAATGAAATATATGAGGGGGAGATAAAGAAGTCGAACCGATTTACCGGAGAATATGAATTTGGAGAACGCGCTTCTGATAAGATAGTAGGCTATATGGCTTATTTCAGTCTCATCAACGGTTTTGAGAAGTTTCTCTATATGAGCAAGGAAGATTGCGAAAAACACGGAAGGAAGTTTTCACAAACGTATAAACGCGGCACAGGCATATGGTCTACCGACTTTGACTCTATGGCAAAGAAGACAGTTTTAAAAATGCTACTTTCTAAGTTTGGTATCTTAAGTATTGAAATGCAACGTGCCCAAACATTCGACCAGGCTATTATAAAGGATAACCTGGCAGAAACCGACATAGACGAAGCCGAAGTGTCGTACAATGACAATCCCGACAATGAGGAAGCCAGACGCAATGCAATGAAAGAGGCTTTGCAGGAAGCGGAAGTTGTCGATGAAAATACAGGCGAATTATTTAATACTGAGACAAAATGATTGAACAGGGTAGTTTTGGATGGCTTCGCCAACGCCTGGGGAACTTTACGGGAAGTCGCATCGGGGACTTAATGACAAGCGGAAAGAAAGGGGAGCTGTTTGGGAAGACAGCCCTTTCATACATGTATGAAGTCGCAGCAGAAAGAAACCTACTCCCTAAGTATATTGAAGATGATTATCTGTTTGAGATATACCAAAACCAGGTAAGCATCAACAACAAGTTTATAGAGTTCGGACACGAAAATGAAGATTTTGCCGCCGAACGTTACCAGCTTGTCACAAGATGCGAACTTGAAGAGTGCGAAAGTATACAGCACCCTACAATACCTTACTTCTCCGCTTCTCCCGACCGCATAGCGATTAAAGACAGCTTAAGAAAGGTGGTGGAAATAAAATGCCCAACTCCTAAAAAGTTCATGGAGTATATGAATGAGGTTAAGGATAACGATACGCTTAAATCAGTAAATCCTCTATACTTCTACCAAGTACAAGCGGAGATGTCCTGTACAGGATTGAGCAAAGCTGATTTTGTCGTTTTCTGCCCTTTCCTGAAACATAACATTCACATTGTAGAGATAACAAGGGACGATGCCGTAATCGCTGAATTTGAGAGACGGATAACCGAAGCAAACAAAATCATTAATCAAATACTGAATAAAAAATGAATTTAACCGGAAGCGTAAATTTGCTAAAGCTCGAAAAAGCAGGCATAGCAACAATCAAGAATAAGAAATGCGTTGTCATTCCGATAGAAGAAAACGACCTTTATGTAAGTATGGACGAGAACCTGAAAGCAAAAGCCGTCTATCTTAACGTTAATATTAATGAGCGTAGAGAGCCGAGCCAATACGGCAATACCCATTACAGCAAACAATACTTATCAAAGCAGTATAAGGATGCGAACAAGACAGAAGCAGAAGCCAAGTCAAAGGTTTACCTGGGAGACTTCAAGCCTTATGAGTTTGAGGGTTCCGGGAATGCTGCGGCTACGGTGGAAGCGCCAACCTTACAGACCGACGGGGAAGACGACCTCCCGTTCTGATGTGTAACCTATAAACATATAATATCATGCTGTACGAATTTAAGCTAAAAGTAAACAAGGTTAACGAGAAAGGCGATGAAAAGGAAGTCACCGAACATTACATAACCGATGATGAGCTTTTCGGTCATGTGGAATTGAAAGGCAATGAGCTATACAACGGTGAGTGTGATGTTTTCGCAATCAGCCGAAGTAAGATACGTGAGATTGTCAATGAGAAGCAGGAAGATGAGTTCTTTTATAAGGTTACTCTTGTTGAGATTTTCGTAGACGAAAACGGGAAAGAAAAAGAGAACAAGTATTATGTTCTAATAGCCGCAAAAGACATGGACGATGCCAACAGAAAGGCGGCGGAATACATGAAACAGGGGCTTCAAGACATGAAGCTGGACGCTATTGCAAAGACAAAGATTTTAGACTTGATATAATTAACCGAAAGCCCTCTGCTCACGCAGAAGTCCCGTGAAAGGTTCGGGTTAAGTGATTTAATTTCAGCTAACAGTTAACTATCCCGGTGTGGCTTGACTGCCTATCCGGGAGCGATAGCCTGTGAAGGTGTTTTTGGAAAATAATTTTATCCATACAATCTCGCCAAGCCCAACCAGGATTACGCCAATGGCACTGTATACGGGGACTGACAAGAAAATGGGGAATATGGTAGCGTTGAACGTATTGGGCGGTTATTCTTTTTGATTGCCAATTATTTTGTTTTAAAATTAGTATTAGTTATTCATTAGTTTATTATCCTTTACCATCCAGCAAAATAACGTGTTCTGTTCGATTCGGAACTTCCCCACTAATACAATCCATTATGAAACTTACAATAACCAAATCCGAAGGTGCAATCATTCAGAAGCTTATCGCAGACCGAAAGTCAGACATTCATAATTTTGGAGGTGACAGCAAGCAGGCAGAGCGTCTAAGTAAGCTGAACAAGAAGATTGCAAGGCAGATAAAGAAACAATACAAGACATGAGTCCTTACGTAATAACTTCTGCGGTTCTTATTACTTATGACGGAAAGAAGATACCGTTGGAAAACATAGAGAGTGAAATAATGACCCGACCTATCCAATTGACTAAGGAGAGGATACTTGATGCTTTCTCCATGATGAAAGATAAACCGGTGGATGTGGAACTTAAAGTTAGATATATCTAATATGGAATATAAAGCTACTATAAAAGGGAACGATACTATTATATATGATAACCCCAAAATAAGTTCAGAACTACAAATGAAAATAGTTGAATCTTATAAACGACTATCAAATGTTTGGAAAGTTGGAGAAGAATTAGGAATTCGAGGTCAATATGTTCACAAGATTTTAACGAAGTTGGGTGTAGTACATAAAATGAACTATTTTACAGACAATGATAGGCTAATCCTTTGTGAATTATACCCTAAATATCGTCAAGAAAGAAAACTTGACGAATTAGCCTCAATTATGGGAAGAACAAAACAGTTTATTTGCAGGCAAGCAAAATATTTGGGATTAACAGACAGGGAAAATATTCCTAAGTTGAGTAAAGAAGAAAGGGAAAGAATATCTAAAATGCGCAAAACTTATTATTTATCACATGAACATCCGAGAGGTTATTTGGGCCATAAACACGACAAGAATGCAAGAAATAAAATATCAGAATCATCTAAAAGAACATGGCTCGACCCTAATAGCAAGTTTAATTCAGAATCATTCAGACAAAATGTTTCTGACAGGATGTTTAAGTATAGAACAAATGGAGTGATTAAGAGCAAGTCTAATCGCAAAGAGGTTTCTACGGTTATTGATTGGACTAAATATGTTTTTAAGTCAAGTTGGGAATATGAGGTTGCTATTAGACTTCAAAAATTGAAAACAAATGGGGATATTATATCATGGGAATATGAGCCTGATAGGTTTATTTTCAATGATATAAAGAAAGGAATTAGGAGTTATTGCCCAGATTTCAAAGTTACAACACCTAATTGCGTGTTTTATATTGAAGTAAAAGGATGGAAATCAGAAATAGGAATGAAGCGGTTATCTATGTTTAAGGAACGCTATCCAAATATAAAATTATATCTAATAGACGAAACTGAATATAAAAATGTTATATCAAAAACAAATTATTTACGGCTCTATACCAAGCAAATCTAATTCATACAAAATCGTTTCTTTATGCGGTCATGGTACACTTGCAAAACAAAAAGTATTGAAAGAGTACGAACAGAACTTTTACAAGCAATGCTCGCTTCGGGATAAGAAAATAGGCGGCTTTTTCAAAATAGATGTTGATGTCTATTTTGGAAATAACCGAAAAGACCTTGATGGGAGTTTTAAAATATTGCTTGACTGTTTGCAATCATGCAAGGCTATTATAAATGATAGGCAATGCGTAGAAATTCATGCACGGAAGTTGATAGACAAAATAAACCCAAGAGTTGAATTTGTAATTGAAGAAGTTGAATTGTAAAGTGTATCAAGAACGATAACAACTGCTGCCTTATCCATGCACGCAAATTCGTTGATAAGGACAATCCTCGTGTTGAGATTACTATCAAGACTTTGGATTAAAAAAATATAGTTTTCCTTTGGCATTTTGATTTGAGTGTGTATCTTTGCGGCGAACACGCCAAGTTCATGTATTAGACATAATTTGTAGTAGCTATTTTTTTTGTGGCTGCGCATTGCGTTTATATTGCAAAGATATAGAGGCTATCACTCACATGGGTTACTACGATTATGTAATAACTTGGACTTGGCGGTTCGTGAGGCGATAGCCTTTCTTATTTTAATAACTCAAATTTCATAACATGCCAAGTCCAATGAAATTGAGCAGCAATCGAAGTATAGTAAATTGTGGACTCACGTCTGCACACGACACGTGCACCCTTTCATCATCTTCTTCAACCGAAGAAATCAAACGCTATTTCAAAGCTATTTTAGAACTTTCAAAACTGAATGTTCCCTACCCTGTTAACCTTGATAGTTGCTGGATGCTTGCCTATTCAAGAAAAGATAATGCGACTAAAGAATTAACTAAAAACTTCATCCAAGACGTTGATTATCAAGTTTTGCGCCAAAAAGCGGAAAACCCAAAAGGCGGCAGACCAACAATAGAATACCACCTCTCCGTCTCCTGCTTAGAATACTTCATTGCCCGCAAAGTTCGCCCCGTATTTGACGTGTACCGTGAAGTCTTTCACAAGGTGAACGAGATTGCGCCAAAGGTTGTAAAATCAAGCGCAGCCGACAAGCGGAAAATCGCAAAGCTCGAAAAGGAACTGGAGTTTACGAAAAAACTTCTCGAATGGACAAGATGGAGCGAACGCAGGGAGATTGAATTAAAATGCTCGTGCTTCTCTTTCCTCGTAAAGACGAAGCAGTACGATAAGTGGGCGGAATACAGAAGAACGGGGATAGTCAAGAAGTAACAACCATGATTGAAATACTTATCGTGTTTGGTAGTCTTTTATCGGGCTACCTCACTTTCCGAAAAAAGGGAGAGAAACTTTTCTATTGAGCAAAATCTAAAAATAAACAATAATATTTATGAATGAATTAGTTTTTAAAGGCCAGAACGACCAAGTATTAACCAACAGCTTATTGATAGCTGAAAAGTTTGGGAAAGAACATCAACATGTTTTGCGTGATATAAGAACTCTTATAGAGGGTATGTCCGAAATTGGTGATACCCCCATGTTTGTAGAGAGCACTTATATTAATGAGCAAAACAAGCAAGAATATCCGATATTTATAATGAATCGGGATGGGTTTACCCTTTTGACAATGGGTTTTAATGGCAAGAAGGCTCTTAAATTCAAATTAGAATATATCGCGGCTTTCAACGCAATGGAGAAAGCATTGAAAGAACAACAAAACAAAAAACTTTCTGGTGCAGAATTTCTTCTTGAGCAAGCAAAGTTAATGGTTGAGCAAGAACGCAGACTTTCAAATGTAGAGAATGAAATTGCGGCAATGAAGAAAGAGCGGGAAGAAAATGGGAAGCTGCTTTTATCTTTATCGTTATCACCGGAAGTAATACCTCAATTGTCGATACGAGACAATATCCGACAATTGGTAAATATATACGCAGAGGCGACAAATACTTCTACTCGGGATGTGTATCACAAGATATATAACCAATTGTATTACCTATATCACATATCAATAAACAACTATAAGAAAGTAAGGCGTGACGAATCAAAGCTTGAAATTGCAGAAAGAAACCATTTCCTTGACAAAGTATTCAATATTGCGTCAAACTTAGTTCGTGAGGCTAATATATCATGCTAACATTAATCAATTATACTAAAAATGAAAACAGACGTAAGAACAGTGTACCATTGCGAACACTGCAATAAAATATCACTCAATAAAGGAGCTATGACGTTACATGAGGATAAATGTAAGAGAAACCCCGTTAATAGGTCTTATTGTATAGGATGCAAGCATCTCACAGTAGAGGATATAGAATATAACGATAAACCTGATGAATGTGATTATGATGAGTTCGCTCCAAGTGTAAGACCTCGCCGCAGATTTATATGCGATATAGACAACAAGGTAATGTATCATCCAAAAGTCAGAACATTCAGTAAAAAGAAAAGAGAGCTGATATTTAGCATATCCCAAAAGCCTATGCCTAATGAGGTTGAAGAGTGCGATAATTTTGAAGATAAAATACCGGATTTCACTTTTTAATATGAAAACAATAAAGCAGCAATCAGAAGAGTATGCGTTGAAATATCCTTCCGAAATCCGAAATGAAATAGCGAAAGCATGGATAGACGGGAGAAACTCAATAAGGAAGAAAGAGGTACTTGACCTCTATTTCGTAGAGGAAGAATACAAGGATATATTCATATACTGGCTCAACTACAAAAAAGAGAGGGGGCAGCCATACAAGCAGACAGGAGCAGAGTCATGTTACCGGAAGCTATTAACTCTTTCGGGAGGTGACAAGCAGATGATGATTGCAATAATAGAGCAAAGCATGAGTAATAATTACCAAGGGTTATTTCCACTAAAAGACAATGGGAACAGAAATCACACTAACAAGCAAGGAAATAGCGGTTCTATCTTCCAGGCAGCTGATTGCTATCTGCAAGAACATCAGTAATGAGATAACTTCCATAAGCCAAGCGATAAACGCACCTCCCATACAATTATCACAATGGAGGAAAGATAACGAAACCTGCATAAAGGCGGTTCTTGTAAAGTTCATAGAAGGCACTCTGTTGTTTTACGGCCGTAGCCGCGAGGATATGAATGACTATCAAGTAGCATCCATTGTAAACTCTATCCTTGACAAGTATTATTATTTCAGAATTGAGGACGTTTGCCTTTGTTTTAAACGGGCAAGGGAAAACTCATCATACGGTGGATTTTATGGCAAAATAGACGGTTCTGTCATTATGAGCTGGTTTGCCACTTACGATAAGGAGCGGGATGAAGTGATACACTCAATGCCGGAAGAAAAAATTAATGTTTTTACAGGAGAAGAGTATAGCCGAGAAGAGTACATTGAGATGTTGAAAGCTAAGATAGCCGGTGGAGACCTGTACGCAAACGAAGCATTGCGGCGTGTTGGTACATTCGAGCGTATAATGTTTGATAGACGTGGAGAGTATGCCAGTTATAAGTATTGGCGAAAGCATAAATTTGACAATAAAGTATGAGACTTACAATATGTTGGACGACAAGAGGCAGGCAAAGACGCTTTTACTATGATATATGCAAAAAGTTTGGCATATCGGATTACATGAGTGTTAATCATGAGACGCCATGCGATATAAGGGATGAAGATATGGAACTGTTGAGGGAATGCGAAAAACGAGGGTTTATCCAAATAAGAAACAAACGGTAAATAATTATGGACATAGAGATTGAAAAGAAAATCGAACAATTGGAATGGCAGCGTGACAATGCAATGCGCATACGTTGCCCGTTGGTGGCAAGGAAGTATCAGCGCATGATTGATGAGCTTGCAACAGAGAGCAGAAACAAGAATATGAACAAGGCAGAACAGGCAAGGCAATGACTACCGACACGGCAAATCAGATAATCAGCAAATATGAGAGCCTTGTAGTTCTGTGCACCTACAACATACTGCTCACGAACGACATCTGTTGCGGGCAGGTTATCGAGTGTCTGCATGCGATGAAGAGAACGCCTTATTACAAACAGGCATTCAAGCGGTATTTGAATGATGCCGGTAAGGCAAGAAAGGAATACGAGCGTACTGTAAACAGCGTTATCGGTTCAGACCGGAGCGAGTTTTTCGCCGACTGCAACGACAAGTATACGGAAGAAGTGAACAAGCACGTGGATATGCTGTATTGGCAGTTCAAGCAGGTTCTCGACGATAACGGCATATCCCATTCCGCAGAGATTGCAAGGTTCGAACTTGCAAGAACATTGTGTGATTACGCCTGCATCCAGTTTGACGAAAGGATTAAAGAACTTCGGAAGAAAGACGCACGGTTCAACGGGTTTACGTTGGAATACCTGAAGCTTTCAAATGTGGCAAGGATGATGAACCTTGCTTCCAACTGTTTGAAAATCGGGAAAACGGTCAATATGAACACAGAGCGGTGCACAGCAGCGTTTGATGTGCTGGTAAGAAAGCTGTCGGATGCGGATAATATTGCCAACGCGATAAAAGTTTAGTGAGATGAAACCTATTTATAACCTTATAACCCTCCTCATGGACTGGCTTTCGGTAGAGGTTGGAGCGAATGAAGAGTGGTTCTGAACAAAGACATCATGGTGCAAGATGTGTGTTTCGGAAGACAATCGGGAACGGAATAAAAGGAAGGAAAACAAATGAATATAAAGAAAATAAAGGAACATAACCCTCAATCCTTTTTAGACGATTTGAAACGGGTAAGGGAAATCATGGTCTATACAGAACATACCAACTCCTACTATAAGATTCTTAAACATGAATTATTGAGAGATGCGGAAGAGAAAGCCATCACGTACTATATAACGGATTCTATATTCGCCAGAAAACGTGATGTCATGGTAATAATTTAATCGAGAAAAATATGAAACAGACAACTATTCCAGCTTTTAAATATTGGCTTCGGATACACGGCTTTCGCTTAGAACGGTTCGGTGCCGGAACAAAAAACAATCCAATCAAGATTAAATCAAGAAAAAGAAATAAGATATGAAACAGACAATAAAAGAAGCAGCAAGGGAAGCAATTCATAAGCATTATAATTGTAATGGGACCTATCCATGTTCAGAACGTGAATATTGCGAACATTGTAACGGTCATAATACAGCATTCGATTGTTGCGAATGTGGTGCAGATGAATTTAAAGAAGGATTTATTGCCGGTGCGAACTGGCGAATCAACAGCGTATGGCATAGTAACAATCGAACGTATAAAGCACAAAAAACAGCTTTGGTTATATTCAAAAACGGCAAATCCAAGGTATATGATAACCTCACTGACCTGACAATCGAAAGTCTTTGGGGGGAGGTAGATAGATTTGCTTACATCGAAGATTTACTACCTAATATGGAGGATTAAATCATGAAACCAATTTTGCTTCAAGCAAGTTGGAAAAGATTGTGAACTACATAAATCAGAACATTCAATAAGGATAAGATATGAAACAGACAGCAGAAGAAGCAGCCCGCACTCATTGGAGTGAAAGTATATATAATAAAGATGCAGAGCTTGCCTATGATGAAAGAGACAGTATAGCTATCAAGGCATTGGCAAAATCGGTTGCATTACGGGCTTTTAAGAAAGGTGCAGACTGGCAGGCAAAGCAATCTCCGTGGATAAGCGTTGAGGAACGGTTGCCAGAAGAAAATGAGAATATCATTATCATGTGCAAGCATGGCGCAATATTTAATGGCACATACTGTAATGGAGTATGGTTCTGTATGGACGGTTATATCAATGATATATACAAAGACAGTCCTATTTACACTTCAATGAGCAGTATACCTCCATTATGGGAGCCTGTGGCCTGGATGCCCATCCCCTCTTTCGATGAGATACTCGAAGCCAACAAGGATGTACTGGAACGGATTAAAGAGAAAGGAGATTAAATATGAGAAAGATTGTACAGTTAGACGAATATGAGTATAGCAAGCTTGCGGACCTTGCCAAGCTCAATGAGAAAGAAATTGAAAAACGCGCCATTGACCTATGGAAAGAAAAAGGCGTGGCAGAAATAACAATCAATATAGATACTAAAAAGGACTATAATGACTACTGTCGTATTGATTGTTCTACATATTTCTTCTATAAAGATGACAGATTCTACATTCCAGAGAATGTACGGGAGAGATTCAGGAAAATTGTCAAAGAAGATGTGATGTGGAACATTGAAGAACGGTTCGGAGACTTAAAAGGAGCAATAAATAAATTCAATCGAGAAGCTAAATGGATTGGTTATACAAAATTCATATTTTACATGATGGCTTTGTCCGGTTGGGCTGTAGCTGCTGTGTTGTTTCTTATGCGTTAAAGGAGAAAGGAGATTGAATATGAAGATATATGGAATAATTAGAACAGTCTGGAACGGAAATAGTTATTCTTCCAATCCAGACGAAGATATATTTCTTTATTTGAGTAAGGAAGAACGGGATAAGAACATGCCCAAATGCGTTAGTAATGCTGATATTGAATACAACACTTTTGAAACAGAAACGGAGGACTAAACTATGAAATCAAAACAAGTATTATCAGTCGAACAGATGAAACATTTGCAGGAGCTTGGGTTGGATACAAGCGATGGAAGCATGTGTTGGTGTTACGCTCTTTCTTATAAAAATGCAAAATGGGAACTTGAAATATATGAAGATGTAATTAATCAAAAACGAGATAGTGCATTTTGGGAAATAATTCCCACTTACACTTTGCAGGACATTCTCGACAAGCTGCCGACACTTATAATTATAAGTTCCGATTTTTATAAGATTTGCATTGAACCGTCTTGTGGATATTGGGATATATATTACTATAAATCTGATGCTACAGAACTTATCTCGAAAAAGTCTGAAAATATTATTGATGCGGCTTACGATATGTTGTGCTGGTGTATTGAAAACGGATATGTTGAAAAGGAGGGTAAATAATGAAAGCGAGAATAAAAGAGACTGGAGAGATTGTAGAGGTTGAAGGCTTATTCGACGTTGGGACTGCCTTAGTGAATGGTAGGTATTTCAAAGTGTCAGAACTCGACTTCTTTGATAATTTTGAAACTATTGATTGGGAGCAAAGGCGTTATGAATTGGCGAAAGCTGCTATGCAAGGGTATTGTATTGCTTTAGGAATAAACGATGACAGTGAAACTTATGATGATATTGCAATAGGTTCCTTGAGAGCAGCCGATGCACTAATAAAGAAATTGAAAGGGAAATAACCATGGATATAGAAGAAGCAAAAAACAAGAAAGCGAAAGCCGAAATGGAGATAGCTCATATTTTGGAAAAACTTGAAGCCGAAACGGGTTTAAAAGTCAGCAACATGTTTTATATATGCAGAGAAGAGGAAAAATCTGCGTTAGCAGCTTCCCCCATAGAGCATATAAAAACCAATATAATCTTAACGTTATAACCATGGAAATAAAGAATGTAGGACAACTTAGGAAAATCATTGAGAACCTTTCCGATGATTACGAAATTGAGATGAGAATCAGACGCAAATTAACGGAGGAAGAATTGAAACATTGCAGATACCCTTATCCTTATGATACGAAATATCTTACTTTGGAATTTGACGATATAGGCGTTTCTAGCAAGGTGTTATGTTTGGGTGTAACTTCTAATGATTGATGATATGGAAGTAACCGATTTTCTTGAAGTAGTAATACTTTGCTTGTCATTATTAATAGTCATTCCTATACTTATGATTATTTGGATTGATTGTGATAGAATTGAGAAAAAAAGAAGAAACAGATGGAAATAAAGAACGGAATAATAATAGACGGAGTGCTGCATGAAGCGGTACAATATAAAATTAACTGTAAAAGATGTTCACTGCTATCTGTGTGTTATGAGTTTAATGCTGTTTGTGCCGTTATTGGTTGCGAAGCATTTGTTGAGCGTGGCAAAGTGACAGATATTAAGATAGATAAGGAGGAATAACTATGGGATTTACAACACCGTGCTTCATACGCAAAAACACACAGGAACTTAGAAAGAAACTGGAAGAGTTGGGATATGAAATCCTTAATTCTGGTGATACAACTTTAGACGCACATAATTATGACGGCAAGGGAAGTCATAAAAGTATCGAAGAGGGAAAGGCTATCATAACGTCTTATGGTAATTTATATGGAGTGGTATATGATGTAGATACTGTCACCAAGAAAGGAAGAATTGATTGCGGAACCAACGAGGAACTTTTCTTGGCTATCGCTGCATTAAGGGATGATACAAATTATATGCAATGGTTTGTCTGTACGAGTGATTATAAAGAATCTGATGGTAAAGAGTGGAAAGTTGGAGACTTTGATTTAAATACATGTCCGGATGATTTTGACAACATACTTCCTCATTGGCGTAAGGCTACCGTAAACGAACTGATTGAACACTTTAAAGATAAGAAAGAACAATTATGTGTAGAATAGCATATTTTGGGACAGATGGTTGTCTCGGACATCATTTTAAAGCTATTTCTGGAAGATTTTCTCCTCAAGAGAAAGAAGACCTTAGCAAAATAGATGAAGACTTTCAATTATTCGGTTTTTCCGGCTTTAATTTTTTCACGTACAAGGGGTATGGGTGTCTTTCTTTCTCTGCAAGTCCGGATGATAATCGTTATGGCAGTAAGACTGTGTTTTTTGTTGAGGGAACCTATTTAAAAACAGAAGTATTAGAGGCTTTGGAAGAAGCTCCGTTTGTGAAAAAACAATTCCAGAAGTTAGCCGATATGTATGGTGTAGAAATACCTAAAATAAAAGATTATGAATGATATAAAACTATCACTCCGGCAAATAGAAAAAATGGAACATGCTATCGGATTTAGCCGTGAGAAAATAAAAAGAAATAGATATGAGGCTTATCGTAATAGATTTGTAGTAAATAACTCCGATAAGGACTGGGAGGAATTGGTATCTATCGGATATGCAGAAAAGCGAGAGTTTGAGATTGAAAAACAAATCGTGTACTATGTTTCCGAACTTGGGATAAAATATTTAGGGGTGTTATTGGGGTGTATAATAATAGAAGGTAAATAGCCATGACCGAAGAACTTGTAACATTAGAAACAGCAAAGATGCTGAGAGAGAAAGGCTTTAATGAGCCATGTATGATTGCTATTAATATTGAAGATAGTAGACAATATGGTACCAATAGAACAAATAGCGAGTTACCAATAAAAGTATGTTCCCATCCTACTCAATCCGTTACACAAAAGTGGCTGCGTGAAACCAAGAACCTGCACATTTCCATCTTTAAATACGCATGTGGATATGACTATGATATATGCAAGGCTGATAATGGAACTCATATAACTGATGGGGTATTAAAGGGTCCTAATGATGGTGGACAGTGGAATACCTACGAGGAAGCACTGGAAGCCGGAATACAAGAAACTTTAAAACTTATATAACCATTATGAGCAAAGGAATTTACACAAAAGAAAATGTAGGTAATGGTGTATTCATCTTTACCGCCAACAAGAGTTTTGTAGAACCTAAATTTTGGGGACTGCATGAGGAAAACGAACAGGCACAATGTGTAGCTATCGTCCATGATGGCAATGCTTTATTCTTCTATCCGGAAGATATGGATAATGATACCCATATTCTTCTTGATTGGAAGAAAGAGCAAACAGGGAAGATATATCCAACCGCAGAAGAAGGTATGAAGGATACTGATGGAATAGGCAATACCAAAGCATTGGCTGCATCCGGAAGCGAAATTGCTGAGAAAGTCATAGCATTGGATTTATGTGGATTAAGTTGGCACATTCCTACACTACAAGAGAGTATCTTAGGGTACGAACATAAGGTTATGCTGAATGCAGCCTTAGCTATCTGCGGAAAACAACCAATGAAAGATGACTGGTATTGGTGCTCTACGAGAAAAGAAGATGAACGTAATTTTTCTCTTCATTGGCTCAGAGGTTATTATTACAGCACTTATCAAGACTTTAAATATTGGGTTCGCCCCGTGTCCGCTGCCTCTCTTAATTCACTTTAACCTTATAAATGATTATAACTATGGCAAAAGTATTTATAACAAAGTATGCCTTAACAGAAGGTATTAAAGAGATAGAAGCAGATATTATTATAAGTAGATTTGAAGATGGAGAATATGTAATGGATGGTTTATGTTCTTACTTCTGTATAGGGGAAAACGCATTCACCGATAAATCCGAAGCGTTGAAAAAGGCGGAAGAAATGAGGATTAGGAAAATCGCTTCTCTTCGTAAGCAGATTGAGAAACTTGAGAAATTATCTTTTAAAGTAGAGGAGATTTGATTATGGAACAAGAAAGAAAAATCGGAGAGGTATTTGAATATAATGGAGAAAAAATTATCGTGAAAAAAGATAGCGATTTTATATACGAATGTGATAGATGCGTCTTTAATGGTAAACCGGAATGCAGTGATTGTCGTTGCATTTCTTATAAGAGACAAGATAAACAAGATGTGCACTTTGAAAAAGTGGAGGATTGATTATGAAAGCAAACCTAATATTTTTTCTTGCGATATTCATCATATCAGCATTATTCATCGGTCATTTCCGACTGACATTCTCACCGTTCAGTGTATCCTTTCTCTATTGGCATAGGACTGTAGGAGTTATTCTTATCGTTGCAGGATGCTTGGTTTACAACATAGGTGAGCATATATCAGGCTACAAGAAAGGACTGGATGAAGGTATGGAGATTGTTTTGAAAGAGTTAAAAAAAAGATACAATGAAGAAGATAATGTTCAATGATAAATACAGTCTAACCCAGGCTGTATTGGATGGTCGGAAGACTATGACGAGAAGAATAATCAAATGTCCAAGAACTTTTAAAGGAGAATGGGTTGCCGGATTCAATATACACAGACGCCATTCTGATAAAAAGATTGTTGGTTGGCCTTATATGTATGATGCAGATGAAAGAGAGTTTGATATGGGCGAGATATTGCCAAAATACAAAGTAGGTGAAGTCGTTGCCGTTGCACAGAGATACAAAGATGTAGTAGAAAAAAGGAACGAAGCCCAAGAAACATTATGTCTATATAAAATAGGTGAAGAATATCTTACAATGGAAGAAATGGGAGCAGGATGGAGTAATACTATGTTTACAAAGGCTGACCTCATGCCCCATCATATCCGCATTACCGACATCAAGATAGAACGGTTGCAAGACATTTCCGATGAAGATTGCTTTAAGGAAGGAATTTTTAAATGGGATGCTGGACAAAAGGATATTCCTTTTTATTCATTCCATTACGCAGATATACCCGACTACAATGATCCTCGTGACGCATTCGCAGAACTGATAGATAAAGTCTCCGGCAAAGGTACATGGGAATCCAATCCTTATGTATTCGTTTATGAATTTGAACTGATTGATTAAAAACGAGAAAAGATATTGATTATGAAACGTGAAATAAAATTCAGAGGAAAAAGCACTGATACGGGGAAATGGATATATGGATTTCTCTCTTTTTTCTATACTGCCGGAAGGGACGAAAACGGACTTATCCTCACAGACAAGGCAAAGATATATTCTCCGGAAGACTGCCGGTGCGATGACGTATGGGCTGAAACTGTTGGTCAGTTCACCGGCTTATGTGATAAGAACGGTGAAGAAATATACGAAGGTGATATTGTTGAATGCAACGGAGATATATGCAAGGTTATGTACAGTAATCATTATGCCGGATTTGCGCTTGATAAAAAAGATTGGCTATATCTCCACTTCTTTGGAGAAGCATTTAGTAATAAAGATTGTCTTGTTATTGGCAACATACACGATAACATTGAGTTATTGAAATAAAACAACCATGAGTAAATTAGAGCAAATCGCCACAATTGATTACTGCTACTGGCGATTGGAAAAGTTGAATGAGGCTCTTTCCAAGCCTAAATCGACTATGGAGCGGTTGGTTGATAAAGCCTGCGGTTATAATGAAGTAGAAGAAGTGAAAAAGGAAGCTATAGCCCTTTTGGAACAGATTGTTGAAAGTAAAAAGGCTATCGGTGCGGATTATTCGAGAGATAGTGAGTTTCTTGATAAATTGAAGAGTAAATAATGTTATGAGTAAAAAGAAAGTATATATCAGTCTGCCTATCACTGGGTATGACATAAAAGATGTTGAGAAAAGATGCAAATCTGCTTCCGAGTTGATAGAACAACTTGGTTTTGAAGCTGTATCTCCCTTAGAGGTATCTTCAAATCCGGACGCGAGTTACGAAGAGCATATAGGCAGGGATATTACTGCCCTGCTCCAATGTGATGCTGTAATATTCCTCGAAGGGTGGCATTATTCCAATGGATGTAGTCTTGAACATAGTGCAGCCGGGATTTACGAGAAAGAGAGATTGTTTTCCATTGGAGAATTGAAACGCTACGCAAAAGAAATAGGCATATGAGCAAACTATACAAAGTAACCCTCTTCGGTAAATCATTCATTATAGGATGGTTCAGTTATGCAGATAAATGGTATCATAAATTTAGTATAATACATTGAACATGAAAATTATATTTCTTGATATAGACGGAGTAATTTCCACGGAAAAGTCACATTATACACTTGATAAGGATGCGTGTGATTTACTTGGTAAGATTATAGATGCTACAGATGCCAATATTGTCATTTCTTCGTCTTGGAGAAGAAACACGGTAGAAGATACAAAAAGGGAATTAACAACCATAAGACATTCAGTCCCGTTTCCATTTCCATACGCTGATAGAATTGTAGGAGTAACTATAAGAGCGTATGCCTACATTATGCAAGGTATTCATCTTAGCATTCCTCGTGGAGTTGAGATAAAACAATGGATTGACACTCATATCCACTCTGAAAATGGAAAAAATTGGAACTATAAAGAGATTGGATCTGATTTTAATTACGTGATACTGGATGATGATAGCGATATGCTTCTTGAACAAGCTGAACACTTTGTAAAGACTGATACTCTATTGGGATTGTCGGAAGATGATGTTGAGCGAGCTATTAAAATATTGAACCAATGAGAAAAGCAGACAGAATAATCAGAGACAAGTGTAAGGACGATATATCTAAGGTTGGCTAAGTATGGACTTACAAAAGTTAAATGCAGATAACATGAAAGAGAATAATATTTTAAACAAAGAGATTTATACAGAGGCTATGATAGCAGCCTCTAAGGTTGATTTCCTTGAGAGCAAGGAAGAGGTTAAGATGTATGCCACTTCGCTGTATAACGCAGTAATGTGGGGCAGAAATCATACGGTTAAAGCAAAAGAATTAGAGACACCAAGCTAATACCCTCACCAAAACGGCAAGCGGTATAACCCAATGGAGAACCCGTTCAAAGCGTTCTAAACGTTCCATTGGATAACCCGGAAAAGGCGGCAATAGTCCATGTAAAGGACATTGTCCGCCAATTCAAGCAGTTCATCTATGTAATCCCTTTTTCGCATCACGTTCAAGTTTTCTACGTTGTTGGCGGTTTATACCATTTGCTATGGCAAGGCTGTTCAGTGTCTCTTTCTGTTCGGGAGAAAGCATGTTATATACTTCTTCCCGTGATTTGCCTGATAAAATGGCTTGTACTATTTTCCACATAAGCTACGTCTGCAATGTTCACACAAAAATTTCTTCGCTACCGGGAACATCTTCTGTCCCACATATCCGCTAAGGTACTGCGCCTCTTCCCCGTATGGGTCGATGCCGAACGCCCGTGAGATATGCCGGCATAGATGTCCCTTTTCATGGTCGAAAGAGTTTTGAAACTCTGCCGGGGAAGAAGTAAGGGCTATAACCATTACGGTCTGCCTGTTTCGGATATTGGAGTAAGTGATACCCGTATTCAGATTGCAGGAGCGCATGTTCTTATAGGCATTCGCCAAATCCATCCCCCTGCATCCTACCCGCTGAAGGTCGGCGATGATACGGTCGGTATAATAGCAGTCCACCGCATAATATACACGCACTTCCCAATCATAATCCGGTATGTAAAATTCCTGTATTATCATAGGCTACATCATCTGTTCCCACATGATAGGATTGCCGGAGCCTATGCAGTCGGCATAGAACCGCGTGAAAGGCATTCCATTGTAAGCGTCCACATCATCTATGTAATCCTTAATGAACAATGCGAGATGGGCTTCGTCAGTGATAGAACTTTTGTAGTAATCCGACTTCGCCATGTTTGCCACGTAACGCTGTCGTACCCTGCATCCTTCTCCAGGTTTATACTGTACTTTTTAAGAAGTTCCTCTACCTGTTCTTTGCTGATTGGTTCAAGTTTTTCCTCCTTGCCCGTAGATTTGTTTTCCATCTTCATGCGGGAAACAGCCCATAGGCACATCTTCTTGCTGAAATGCCATCCGTACTGGCTGAGATAGTCAGCCATTGCAGGCGGTATTCTGTCGTATGTATCTAATCTTTGTTTCATATTTTCCTGATTTTAAGTGATTGGCAAAAGAGGGGAATAATCCCCTCTCCATTACATGAACTCTCCGTTGGCGCGTCTGCGTCTGCGTTCGCCCATATCATCACCGTAAGGCTGTGAACCGCGGCGTTCGCTGTAAACCGGATATTCCGGGAAGTAACCCGGCATACGGCGTTCGCCCATATCTGAGCCGCCGCTATAGTTTCCACCGCGTGAACCACCGCTGTTACGATAGCCCATTTCACCGCCCTGCATCTCACGCATGGCTTTTTCGTAACCATAACGGCAACCCTCTCTATAGGCTTCTTCCATAGGATTACCGCCTCTCATACCGAAGTCACGGTCATATTCTCCGCGTCCTTCTTCCAATATTTCCCACATTCCCATATTATTTCTTTGTTTTAGATGTTTCAGAAACTCCGAGCTGTTCCATAAGCCGTTTGTTCAAATCCATAAGGTCGGACATGTTCTTGCTCATTTCCGCCATTTGCCCTTTCAGAGAGGATATTTCCTGTTCCTGACGTTGTTTCTCTGCAAATTCGGGGTTCAAGAGCGTCAGCATCTTGTCACATCCCGCAATGACGGAATTGTGGAAGTCCATGCTATTGATAATGTCTATGCTTTTCTGCTTCATAGAAGCGACCTCGTTGTTCATCGCATCACGAGAGCATGACACTACGATATTGCCGTTCTGTCCGAAGTCGGCTATATCCATGCCGGCAGGTAGATTTTGGAAAGTCGTGTTCTGCCCGTTGATACAGACAACGACATCCACAACCATTTCCATTTGGGGTAACTGTCCCATAGGGGATGCCATAGGATATTTCGGCTTGGGAGCGGAAACGCTGACTACCGGACCGTATTCGATAAACGGATTAGCATCCTTATGAAGTATATACAACTGGTTATTGGTACGAAGTGATTGAAACATATTGGTTTGATTTTAAAGGGGTGTGGCTATTCCCATTTTGGAAATAACCACAAAGCCCCATGTTAACTACTTGCTCTTTTGAGCGGTTGCTTCTGCTGTCGGAGTCGGTGTCGATGCGGTTGTCGGACGATACCCACCGTTAACAAGGAACAGTTCGTTGGTGTACTTGTTATAGTGAATTTCGTAGATACCCGTTCCGGCAAGGTTGCCGACAGTCACCGGCTCATTGTTGTAAGCCAGTAACGGTCTTGTATCCCCGTTAGTCCCTATCAGTATCGGGAGTGTAGCAGTCGTGCCGGCTGGTATTGCCTGGCGGAGACTGACATAGAAACCGCCTACATAGCTTCTGTTACGAAACGCATGGTTAGGAAGTTCCAAAGTTACGTTCTCCGTGCCGACCGTTACGGCTACCGTAGGAAGGGTATTGAAATTAGCCCTTCCAATAGTAGGGAACAAAAAAGGAAATCCTGTAAAAAAGTTAGGCCACATAATTACCCCCTTTCTTACCGGAATTAACCCCAGTAGTTGTTACAACCACAACCGCCACGTCCATACATTGCATCACCGGCGTAAGCACCGAAAGCCGCAGCACGGAAACAGTCTGTGTTGATGGCTTGAATATTAGGGTAAACAACCGGAACGGTGTTAGGCATCTTGCATTTTATTCCATCGACATCGGACCGCAATGCCTGCAAGCCTGCTGCCAAAGGAGCAATCTGTTGTCCTACTGAACTCAGGATAGTAGCATTCTGGTTACGTTGGGAGATTTCAGCAGTCAAAGTGGCTTTTTCTGCTGTAAGAGCCGCAATCTTGTCCTGCAATGCCTGGTTCTGCATGGCGTCCAACTTCGCAAGGATAGCATTGGTATTGGCAGTCGCACCGTCACGCAATGAAAGGGCATTCTGATTGGCTGTGTTGACAAGCGCGTTAGTCTGATTGCACATCGCAAGCTGGTTCTCATAGCCCATTGTGGTAATGGCGTTCTGAGTCTTGCAGCAACAATCTGCAATCTGAGTAAGAACAGCCTGATTTCCGGACTGGAATGCGTTGATGATTTGCTGGCTTGACATGCCCACCTGATTGCCCACATTGGCGATAAGTCCCTGGATGTTGCACAGGGCGCTCTGTAACTGTTGGGTAGAGCAGTTCAAAGAAGAAGCAAGCTGGTTGATGGCATTGCCATTGCCCTGAATGGCTGACATCAGGTATTCACGACCGACATCACCGTTAAGCTCGGCAGGCAGACCTCCACCATTGCCAAAGCGGTTGCCAAAGCCGTTGCCGCCCCAACAGAACCACAAAAGGATAATCCAGATGAACCACCACGAGCCGCCCCATTGGTCTTGGCTGCCACGTCCCTGGTTCAGTAAAGCGAGAAGTCCGGGGTCTACACCCTTGCTTCCCATCAAGTTGGGCAACATAGCCATGATGTCGAATTTGCTTCCGCCACCATTTCCGTTGTTCCCGTCTTGGTTGAAGACATACGTTCTTTCCATAGAGATTTATATTTTGTATTACGGTCAAAATCAACCGCATCACAAAAGTATAAATACGCAATCTGCCATGAAATCAGTTGTTTCCCAACGCTTTCCTAATGTTTTCCCAATATATTCTCAACATTTTCCCGCCTTCCATACGTTCTTGAAAATTGGAAATCATGTAGTTTATCGCACGTTTGGTCTTGTGGATTTTAGGAGCTATCTGTGAAGGATACATTCCCCTTTCGACAAGTAACTGTACAAGCAAATAGCGGGCGTCTACGGTTTCCGTATCCTTATCCGAAGATAGTATTCGGCTGGCGGGTATTTCGGTCTCCTGCGCCACTAGATTGATTGTTTCGGCAAAGATTTCTGACTTACACATAGTTTTTCTGAATTTTATATTTATCTTTGCCCTGCCACATAAAATATTTGATTATATACGAACAAAGCATAAGATACCGTGTTGAAGATATTAAAGCCTCCAACGGAAAGGGTCTTATGCTTTATCATGTTTTTATGTGGCAATATCAACGTGATTTCGTTGGGGGCTTTCTTTATACTCTAAGCCCCGAAAGAGCGTCAGCTACAAGCCAACTTCTACATCGTTAATTTCTTTCTTATCTTTATGGTGAGCCAAACAATTACGAACAAAACACATGTCAGATTTATCGAAATGCTGACACCACCGTAATTGATTTTAAATTTTTCCCACCATGACAGTTCCCTCTCTACCGGATAAGGTTTGGGCACTTCAATCCTTCTTATCTTTTCGATAAAATACGGCATTTTGACCGTTACCGTAGCATGAGGATAAATACCCAATGAATGGTTCAATATCCCGTTGCTAAATGAAGCATAGCTGTAGGCATACGGATTGCGAAGGAATGACGTTGTATCGGCAACAGATACGCTGTCCTTGTACGGTATCAGCTTCTCTTGAAATGTAGTATCATGGAAAACCACACTGTCAAGAACCTTTGTCTCAACCGGCATATAAACAGTCCTCGTCCTACAGGAATACACCGTCAACGCAAGAAATACTATATACACTAACTTCTTCATAACTTCAACAGATAATGATTAACAACCATGCCTGCACATATTGCAGCAACTCCACACAGCAAGTCTATTTTGCTCCACTTGCCGTTATAGTAGTGGCAACGGTCGCTGTTCTCCTTGATGAAGAGCATCAGCAGTGCAGTACTGCTACCGAATACTATGGCGGTGGATAGATAGACCACCGCACCTAAGATGTTATTTCTCATAACAATTAGTATATATTTATGATATTAATTTCATCCCGGCACTTCACAGTCCGGGATGAATACTGTTCAGGATATTCCTCAATCATTTTTACTCTTCGTCAGAAACGGATTGAATGGGACTGCAACTTGTGGATAGGCTATAAATCCAATGATGTTGTATCTCATTCTTTTACATTATTGAATTGCACAACAATCGCATTAGCGAATACATTATCTTCCTTATGGCTGTTATTCGTGAATAGAACATTGCATTTCGTAACATCAGAATCGAAAGAGAATCTATAGTTAAAACGGTTACCCGTTATTGTAAATTTACAATTTGCATTATCAACAAAATGCCAACTGACATCGGATACATTTTCTTTGCCATTTTTAAAAATACAATTCTTTATAATAATATCCATGTGTAAATTACTGCCACAGCCTAAAGGCTTGGAAAGATATTGTGTATGCTCGCTTTGAATATATTCTACAATCAAATTGTCATACACGTGTTTATAATAAGAATCTGCACCTGAACCTTCATCGTGAATAGCATAAATATTATCATATTGAATAAGATGTCCATCATGTAACTCATAGTTAGAATTGAAACCAATTCTTTGAGTCCCGAATAAAGATTGGTTATTATATACTATTTCAGAAGCACTATCACATTTAGAAATAAGAGTAGAATGATTGAAGAAATATCTACAATTACCGCCAATAGGTAATTCAATAGCGGTTGCAAATTTATATTTAGTATTCATCAACTCAAATATCTTTATAAAAGTATATTCACCGGTTTCAAAATAGACATCGCAATCCTGAGTAATATAAGCGGAAGCTAATTTAAGAAAAATCTCTTCCTCACTATCACTAAGATTGATATTGACAACAGGTCGAGTTCCTTTCTTTTTAAGAATAGTGGACTGACATAGTATCAAATTATAATTATTCTTAGCAGAAGCAAAGAATTTATCAGTAATTACACTGTCTCTATAATATGTAAATGCAACTAATTCGGCGTTTTCAGGAAAATTTTCTTTAAGAACCGGATTTTTATTATAAAAATTAAGGGTAGAAATATATTTACCATTTTTATCAAAGAAAACAACGTCAGCATTTCCATTTGTATTTGTATAAATATTATTATTTCTATCAAGAGGAACAATAGATGTACAATTTCTTTGTAGTATATTATCATGTACAATTACACCATTTTGCCAAACTTTATTTTCGTAAATGTCAAACAATAAATTGTAATCTGTGATTTCTATATCATTTTCAACCATAGCAAACACAGTTTTGTTTAGCCATCTACCGACATCAGTAAATGTTCCGCCCTGGAACTCCCACGTTTCTACCTTGCCGTCCGAATTTATGAACAATACCTTCAGCCCGATATTTCTAAGTTCCTGCGGAACTTGGGCAATGGCGCCTTTCAGACTGTACTTGTTACTCCCGTCAATTCCCGAAGTAGAATGCTGGACGGAAACATTATACTCGGTGATGTAGTTCATATAGTCAGTGCTGCCACCAGTGCCACCACCAGTGCCGATGTATTCCTTCAATGTAGCGGTACTCATTGAGCCATTGCTACTACCTTGCTGAAAAGGTATCAGCTCGTTTCCTGTTAAGTTCTCCTTTTGAGGGAGTTGTCCTATTTGTAATCCTTCTGCCATATCTTTTTATTTTTTATCATTTTATTTTTTGTTATCTGCAAGTAATATCGGCTCTTCGTTAGCCAACAATAACGGAGTGCCATCCGACAATAATAAATACTTTCCGTCAGGGGATGGGTTTGGTCCCGGTTTATTATCCTTGATATATGAATACCCTATAGTAAGTATCCCAATAGTAGGAATACCGATTGTCGGAATGCTGATGTTGGGGATAGTGATTGGTTTCATAGGCTATCCCTCTTTAATCATTTTGGCTTCCAATACTTCGGTAGCGCTCTTGATTGTGACGTTTATGCCATTCGCTATCCCTGCGATGCGGAAAATCGTATTGGACGCACCGTTATATTGGGATGCGTTGGGATAAAGAGGGACGGGCTCCAAATCATCAATTCCTGCGAAAGCGGTCACATATCCGCCCTTGTTCTTTATCTGTATGGTAACGGGATTACCGTCACTGACAAACGTTGCGTAATACGCTGTTTTGCCTTCTTCTTGTTGAAATGATAAAACTTCTGCTGCCATGATGTTTACTTTTTAGAGTTTCAATACTTGGTTTCTGTTGCCCTCTCTTCGGTGGCTGACGTGTACCCATGAGAAGTTTTTCTCATCAATAACCTGGTCAAAGGGAAGCTTCAATTCTTGTATAAGATTAAACAGTCTTTTGTTCTCTTTCGGGGTATTCGGAGTGCCGACAATATCGGCAGCACACCCGTTCATGTGGTCGCTCGTTTTAGAGCCGCCTACCGCTTTATTCAGAACAGGGCAACGGTATCCGCTTGTCACTGTGATAGGTTTTCCGTAAGCCTCTCTTAACGGGTCGAGGACATTGTCAACCAACGCTTGTGCATTGGGAAGCAGTTCTTGCGGTAATCTGTTATCTATAGCTTTCTTATCAGCCGTTTCGCTTTTAACCAGTTCTGCAATTGTAAAGTATCTCATGTTATTTCTCCTTTCTAAAATATTTGTCATAAACTAAACGAGCCACCCATCCGGCAACAACACCGACACCGAATGATACAACAGTAGTCAGGTTCACCCAAAACGGGGTGTAGTGCATGTAAAGCATAACTCCCACGATGATAGCGATAACAATCGCTGCGATAATCAGTTTCTTTTTCATTTTGTTACTCCTTATCTTTAGTTATTATTTCATTCATATCTTCTTTCTCTACATCGAGCACTTTCTTTCCGAACAATCCCAACGCTTTCAGTAAGTTGAAATTATATCCCTTTGGCTTCAAGATATTGCTTATGATAGAGCAGAACTCTATGAAGCAGACAAACAAGCATGAATACACATCAATATTCCATTTATTGCCGGAAGCAATGTTTATCATCACCACCATACAAACAAAGGCAAAGTATGTCACCATTTTACCCATAGTACGGCGCACGGCACTTGAAAACCGAAATTCTTCACCCAATAGCAGGCATTTCCTTATCCCGAACATCAAATCGCATACAACGACTGAAAATGTTACTATCAGCCACGGTATCATGTGTTCCAATGACTGTGCAATAAAACTGCTTGCTATTACCGAGAAACCACCCGGTATGCTTTGGGTAATAATGTTATTCTTCATCTTATCGTTATTTGTCAATTATTCATATCTTTGTGTCTCTTATCAAATAAGCGAACTACTGTCATTCCGTTTTGCTCGTGAGAGTAGGACGGGATTTTCATATCTTACCGTAATAGTGGAACCATGCTCCCCATTTACGTTCTTTCAAGTAGTTCGGGTTGTCTTGGTTGAGTTTGGCTTCCATCTCAAATGCGCTCGCACGGTAAGCGTTTTTATTGACCTCTCCGTCCCCAATCTTGTTGTCTGTAAACAGGTGGTACACGAAGCTCACAAACCATTCTGCCAAATAAAGAATGTAGTAGAATATCGGGACAAGTAACAACCAGCATGCACTGACATGGAACGCCAGCAATACAGACGGGATAGTCGCTATCTCCATGCACTCGAAGAACTGTTTCTGATGTGTACGTTCATGGCGTATGGTTGTTTCGGACAGTTCTTTCAGCTTCGTAAGGATGAAGCCGAAGAGCATGATTGTTGTGTAGCTGCCAAATAGGATAAGTTTCGCAAACCAGTTTTCATAAAATACTTTTACTCTCATAATCAAAAAAGTTAAATTCAATTCTTATAATTACTTTCTTATATAATTATAGCTGTATAATTTACCATCAATTTTAAATTCAGTAAGCACCGTTGGAGCGGTCGTTTCGTTGGCAATATAACGAGGAGCACACATACCTAATAGAACAGCATAATTACCGTAATTCGTGACAGAACCGTAAACATCAGGAATTACTTGCTCATTAAGAGGACAAACTTTAAAACCGCTATCTATTCCAGCAAATACAATTCTATATTCAAAACTTTCTATATATTTTGAAAAATATAGTGCTACTTGAAAATTTTGCGGGTCTCCAAAATAAGGCAACTCAATGTATTGTTGAAGAGTAATGGGTGTTAAATCATTCTCACCAACACAAGGATAAGGATAGCCAGCATAAATAATCTTATTACCGATATTAAGCAAATCAATATTTTTATTTCCAACAGCAAGATTACTAATAGATGTAGCTCCAATTTTAACCATATCTAACTATCTCCATTTTTTAATATCAGGGTTTATATTTCCGCTCTAAATTCTTATCTCTCATATCAAGCATCTGTTGTAGCATACATTGTATATTCGTTTTTAGTACCGATACTATCATATTCAGATTTAGTACGTTTAACAACTCTTTGTAGATTATCGGATGTAAGAATATCTTCAATAAAAAGTTTATCCTCACTTTTATCGTCATCAAATAAGTTTAATGCTATTGCTATTCGTTTAGAAACAGGTCCCTGAGAAGTATAATAACTAATATTAAATTCTATTTCATATCTTTCTTCATCAGTATAATAAGTATAAACAGAAGAAAGTTCTATACAATTTCTATAGCTTGAGTAACTATGTATATAATATTTAGTATGGTTATTGCAAATATCTATAATCATATTCTTAATAACATCAGTAGAACCAAATATTTTAACAACATGGTCATAAGCTTCTGTACCCCATATATTTTTATTGATAGTTAACAAAGAACCATCGGCAACATCAATAACTTTGCCATAACCGATATTATCCGCATACTCCTTCGTTGCTATATTCGCCACTATTTCCGCAGGGGGGTCAGTAGTTGGACTAACACTTTGGTCGCCTGCTATATATGTACCGGTATGAAGAATAACTTTTGCTTCATGAGAAGCATAAAAGTGATATTTACCACCACCTCGTACAAAAACATAGCATATATCAAAGTGGCTCAAATTACCTAAACCCCTCACAGGGTCTATATCTGCATGAATAAAATCTGATAAGTATATAGTAGTCTTGCTATCACGATTAACGCCCCAAGCATTCGGAGCAAATTCCCAAATTTTACGAGTAGAAAAACCTCTCTCATGTGTAGACCATGACGGTTTTGTACCGCTATCTAATGATACAAGCACTTCTACTCGTATATTCATTCTTTCTCCAGCAGCAATTGTAACCGGATACCACGTATTTTCATCCAACCCGGAGGCGTCAATCTCTGTAAGCCCCATCATGTAGCCAAAACTACGAGCGCTTGAAAAGCTGTCATCGACATACTTCTTATCAGAGACTTCCGCCCAATTCCCATTCTTACGACCGTATGCCTTGCCATCAGTTGGTGCCTCGTCTATACCGCCTATCTTCCCCTGGCTTACCCATTCACCATTACTTGCAACCCGTTCTCCGTTATCTGCAAGTAATATCGGCTCTTCGTTAGCCAACAATAACGGAGTGCCATCCGATAATAATAAATACCTTCTATCAGGGGATGGGTCCGGGTTATTTCCGCCAGCAGAACTTACCCATGCGTAGTAATCATAAGGGGCTTCCGTACCTACAGCCATGAACCCGTCAACTGCCGAACCATCGGGAACGGCAGATTTCAAGGCTTCAAGGGTGGCGTATTCGCCGGCTACACGGAAAGAGCTTCCCGGTTCGCCTTGTATACCTGGCTCGCCTTTTTCTCCTTTCAAAAATTCTAAAGGATAATTGACCACAGAAGCTTCACTGTTGCTTCCTGAAGGTTTAAATGCAGGCAATGACGTTACATCATCCGCTTTGTCCGCATTCGGTACTTCATTAACCCCTATGGAGTTAGCCATAAGACGGGCAACTATTTCTTGATAATCCTGTTCTGTCCAAGCCATAATTATTCCTGTTTATCGGTTACTTCTTCCGGTTGATTGTTGATAGCACGATTGAGCGCGTCAATGAAGAAAGGTTTGCAAAAAGCATTTGCATGCTCTTGTATCAAGGATACTTCTTCATCGGTATACTCTGTCTCTTCATTGGAGTTGTATATCTTCAAAGCGAGTGCATGCGATGCGATACCGTTACCGTTCCGGTATAATACATTCGCAAAATTCTCTCTACAATCTATATTTTCACAATGCTTACGGGTAATGTCCGTAGCAATCAGTAATTGTTTAAAATTTATCTTTTTCATGAGCTTGGGTATGATTTAGTTAATCTTCCATCTTTATAAAAAGAAAGTCCGCTGATGCCAAGAGACACTTGGTATCTTGAACCACTTAAATTTGAAATCATTGACAATGACCCTGCAAAAAGGGTGGTAGACGCAGTTAAGTTGCCATCACTTGCTATATTGTCCAATTTTAATCTTGGGTAAGTAACAGAAGTACCTCCGCCTCCACTATCAAGGAATGAAATTCCACCCACATCATATCCTTTTGAATTATAAAATTTTAGGCTGTTTGAATTTGGGTTTATTTCTATTTTTGTACCTGACGAAGCGGTTGATATTTTGCCAACAATGCTAACATTCCCATTTTCGTCTATCACCAAAGAGTTGTTAGGAGTTCTTACATTTTTAAACACTCCGCTGTTTGCATTTATCTCTCCTTCAAAATATCCACCAATAGCCTTTATTGTCCCGTCTGCCTGAATAGACACATTCCCGTTGGCGGATATATCTCCGGTAAAGTATATGTTTTTGGAAACCACGGAAATGTTATCAAGTGCCACATTGATTTCTGAACCTAATCCGTCTTTTTTAACATATAATTTAAGTTCATCGGTAACCCCATTGATGTCCAGCCCCAACTGCGTTACATCTTCCTCTATTTTTGTAACAGACAATTTGAGGTTTTCCGCTGTCTGCTCAATCTGCGAGAACTTCTGATTATTACTTTCCGAGAGTTCCTTTACTTCTAACCTGATACTTTCTGCTGTCTGCTTTATTTCGGAACTCAATTTTGTATATAAATCCTCGAATGCGTTTTCGGCAAGAGCCAACGAGTGTATGTATATATCCCCCGTAAACTTCAATTCGAAATCACCCGTTCCGTCCCATGTGCCGGAATACTCCTTCATTGCGTATTCCTCACCCGGTTCAAGACGTTCGGTGAAATGCAGGTTCTGACCGGGAAAGCCTATCGTAAGTGTTCCGGCTGTAGCTACCTTATACCGGAAAGAGATAAAGAACTTCTTCGGTTCTTCCCCTTCCTCATAGGTAGGCTTATTGGCTAAATCAGCATTGGACTGTTTAATTCCGGAAGAAAGAATCCGAAGCACGTTTCTGTCTCCGTCTCTGATAATGGCAGCCATAGCATCCTTACGGGAATAGAACTTGTCGTTAACCAATAAGAACTTTCCGTTTACAGTAAAGAAACGAACATCGTTCTTTGTCTCCCAACCGTTCGTATTGCTTGCAAATGATGCGTTATACAGATAATTATCCTTTGCCTGCACCTCGTCAAGCACTTTGGAGATTTCAGAGTAAATCAAGTCTTCCAATATCTTGAACTGGGTAAGGATATTCACACCCGTTTTCAGGATAAAGTCTCCCATGAACTTGTTGCCTTGCGGACTGATAACCGTCACTTCCTTGCCTGCTAAAGAATAGGAATCTATCCCGGCATACTGATGGATACTCGGTGCATCATCGCCATACACAGACAATGTTATTGCATTCTGACGCTTCTTGTCCGTTCTGTTTCCGAGTTGTACAAAACTATCACCTTCCTGCGGTATGTCGCTGTTTGCGTCGCAGTCCGTCTTGCTAAGGTCTATGTAATCCTCGCCAACACCTACACATAAGCGCCAATAATAACGGTTGGATACATTCTCGTAGACACCCGGTTTGATATTAAAGTCTTGGAAACGTATCTGGTCGCCTTCCTTGAACGGGTTCTCGATAGCCGTTTCTCCATCATCCACCAAAAGATAGCAACGCCAAAAATCCTCGTGTTCTTCCACCTTTCCGCATTTCATTCCGGCAGCGGTGAACATGTAGTTCCCGCCTGCATAAGAGAGCTTCTTTATCTCCAACTCGGAGAACATCGCTTTGATACGCACAAAGAGTTCGTCCACTTCAATGTAGGATTTACCCGTCTTGCTGTCTACTTTAATGACAAAGCCTTCACCGAGAGCACCGGAAGAAAAGTTCATGGACTGGATGTAGTCTGAAAACAATCCACCTAAGAACTTTATTAAATAGCTGGTTTGGTCAGGTTTGGTTTTATTCAAAAACAGCTTTTCTCCAAAGGCTTTAATGATTGATTCCACTTGTTGGGTAGTTAATCCTCCACTGCCTTGCCCGCCTACTATTGAATCTATCTGATTCTGTATCTTTTCTAAAGTTCCTATCGCTTTGTCATTGCGAAGGGTAATATCATACGTTGGAATGAGAGCGTCTCCTTCCTTTATTGTAAGGCTGTCAATAATAATGCTCCCGTTGATGTTTAAGTCTTCATCCTCGAACAACATTAAATCACCTTCCTTTATACTGTCATGTAGTTCCGGGTGACGCGCCATAAATATTTCATCTACTTTAGGCTCGTAAGTATATCTTACATAATCATTTTTTGCAAGATATTCTTTGGAAGCTGTTAGCAATCTTTGGGAAGCAGCTTTTATATACACATCCGGCATATCAATACCCAAAAGCACAAATTTATCTCCGGCTTTGATAGTAAAATCCTTATATGGGAAATAAAGATTCAAACCTTCATCATAGATTCTGTTGCATGTCAAGACCCACATATCACCTTGTTTTACGGGCTTGTCTGCATCTCTAAGTATTTCAAATTCACGTCCACCACACATTCCGCTTTTCATGGATATGGTGGGAGTTTCATCGGTAAAGTAATCGTTTATGTCAAATCCAATGTCTTTGAGATATATTTTGAACGGTGGGATGGTTTCTCCTTCTTCAAAGTAACCATCATCTGCAATTGGCGTATTATCTTTGTTCACTGAATCGGAAGCGATTTCATCCAACGCTCCGGTAGCATTTACGATTATTCCCGCGTCTTTCAACTGCTGTGCTGTCATTCCTTCCATAGACGGATATATTTCCGGCAAAGAAGTATCGCTCCCGTCAAAGAAAACCGAACCTTCCCGAACTCCGATAATATCTATGTTTTTACTATCAAGGTATGGGTCAAGTGTCTTTTCCGGAAAATCAGGAAGCATCAAATTTTTAACAGCCATATTATTGGGAACTAATGCTCCAGAAGGTCTTTTGTACTTTCTTGGAACATTGTCCGTCTCAATGCCTTTTTCTATCCGCATCTTTGCACCTATGCGGACGTTGTCCTTGTCGGCTTCGCTATTCAACAAAACGTAGCATTTCCCAAGAAAGCTACCTCTTCTCATTTTATAAGAGTGCCCATTGATTGTCACATCATACAATGCTGTGTCAGATAGGAATTTCATGTAAAAAGGAAGCGTCACAACAGCACCGTCTATCAAATGTGTATTAGGGTCATATCCATAAGATACATCCTCGATGGGAGCTTCGACAATAGGACTACCATATGTTGTATAATAGTTGTACGGCAAGTTTTTGGTACCACCATATGCTCTTAGGCGGGTAATTATCTTCTGTGATGAATCCGCGGTTTTTTGTATGGAGTACAATCCCTTGCCCTTTCCATAGCCGAACATGTTTCCTACTGCAATTCCGGCAGTACCTATTGTTATCGTTCGTCCCCTTATGATAAAGTTTGCCTTAAACTCGCTATTTACCAAAGCAAGTGCGTCCCAAACGTTTATACTGCTTATTGATATGGATTTGTTAGTCTCATTAACATATTCGGGGTGTACTGTAACCGTCCATTTTTGCTCTCCTTTATAGATACGGTCAAGGTTCACCTGTATTCTTTCTGCGAGAGCATTTATGCTTTCAGCGTAAAAACTGAATGTAGGCAGGGAAGAGTAGTGAATTAAGTTATCCTCTTTTACATAGTCCAGGAATTCGCATCTTGTTAGTTCATCTGCGAGAGAGTTGAAAACTACGTTCTCATATTTGAAAGCCTCTCCGTATGTATTTTTGGAGGCTTGCTTCAATTCAGTAGGGTCGTAGTTTATTTCAAATCTTTCTCCGCGGTATATCAGATAGTCCCCGACTGTAAAATCAATCGGAGTGGGGGACGTAACGGTAATGTTAACGGAACAAGCTCCCATGAACTCTCCGTTATACTCTAACTTGTTAGCGACACATCGTTGCGTCTGCCCGTCTTTGCTGTATATTATAAACCGTCCCATTATGCCGTAAGAATAATTTGTGTTTTAGGGTCGGTTACCCGAAATGTAATGTTGAAAGTTACGACATCTCCCTCATCTGTCTTGCGGACAAAAAGGTCGGATTTTATAGATTTAAAATAAACCCCCTGCCTGCCTATTTGGGTATAGGTGTCATAAACCTTTAATTCTGTTCCGTAACCGTCTTTTCCTATCAGATAGTCCAGGAAGGCGACAATTTTTTCATTGGCTGTTCCCATATCACCTTTATAGGCGAACTCTACTTCTATATCATAGGCTTGCACGTAGAGTTCTTCGGGGAAAAAGGTGTCTTCTCCGTCTTGGTCTATCCAGTCCCTTTTGGGCAAATCCTTAATATCTCCATATACAGTAAAAGGGAAGTCCTTGCACACAATCCCCCATTGGGATTTGGTGTCAATAACAGGACTCCCCAGCTTACTTTTCTGAAAATAGATACTGTAAGGCTTTGCCATGTGTTATTTTGAGTTTGTGTTGTAAAAACAAAAAGAGCCAATCAACGGCATATCCGTTAATCAGCTCTTTGGCTTGTATTATCAATACTGCAAATATATGGTGTATTTTCTAAATAATCAAGTAAAATATTAGAAAATTACCCGTTATTTTGTATCCTCTATATCTAAATAATGCTCTTTTGTTTTTCGATAAGATGTTTATTTAACATCTTTAGGTCTAAAGGTGTTTGGGGAATAATAGAGTTTGTTTTGATGATTGTCATATTTTCTCTTCCTACCAATTTCATTATTTCGATTTTTTCACGCTGTATGTCATTAACAATCCCGAATAGTCTTTTTCTAATAGTATTTATATTCATAGTCTAATTTTTTTCAAGGTAAGGCATAGGAAAATGTCGCCTGATGTGGCGGTTAACGACAACACTATGCCTGTTTAATCTTGTTCCAGTGCAACCGCCACGGAGCAATGGTAAGACAACGTTGTTTACAAAACAAACTTACGCATTTTTAGCTGTTGTCCCAAACATAACCTTGCTATTATTTGATTTTTTCTATTGATTGATAGAGCTATTCAAAAACTTGTTTACGAAGTAGACCTGCCCTTTTCCTGTAAGTTTTGTCGTAATTGTAGTATGTAATACTCCGCCGCTACCTGAGCGTACGCCTTTCTTTATCTCGAATAATCCCTGTTCTACATATTGTTGATTCGGAATGTTGTATCGCTCTCCATGCTTACCTAAATACCCGTTTTCACGCATCCATGCAAATAACCTCTTTTCGCCGATAGGGTATCCATTCTGTGTGATAATCTTTGCTAATTCTCCGATTAAGCAAGAACTATTCGCTGATTGTACGGCATTGGTAAAAGCTATGGCGGGAGTGGCTTCGGCAACTTTCTGTTCTGCTTCAACTCTCTTTTGGCGTTCCTCTTTCAAATTCTGTAATGCTTGTATAGCGAAATCCGGATTAGCAAGTAGTTTCTCTATGGTAATATCTGTAGCATAGATTCCATACTTGCGGATTGCTGGTAGAACTTCATGTGTAATCCATCTTCTATACGGTTTTACCTTGTTACTACTACTGAATAGGAGGACTTCATAGAAACCCGTCTCGTTGATAAATGTAGCCATTGAATTTCCGATAATCTCGAAATCGGGATTTAGGGCGTGTAAATCAATAACTTGTACATCTTCCTTGTCTAATCTTTGTTTCACAGATGATGGATTTGTCAGTTCCACAACCTTGCATACATCTGCCAAGCAAAACAAAGGTTCATTGTTTTCGTTCATTATAATTCTTACTTCTCCGAATTGTTCGTTTTTGAAAATTTGAATATTGCTTTTCATAACTTTATATCTTTATATAAATGAAAAGGGGAGCACCAGCCTAACCGTATAAAGTGGAAGTTTACGAGTTAGACCGATGTCCCCAAATATCTTTATCTATGCAGAACTTCCACAAACTGCAACTATGATAGCTATCTTGTGGAAGCAAAGTTATTAAGCATTTGAATATCAGTCAAATGTTAATAATGTCACTTTCTATTTTATTTTGGAATGAATGAAATAGAATGAAATGGCGTGAAATGGAATGAAAATCAATTCCAATAAAAAAAACTTATTATTTTGCTGCAATTTAGATGCTATCCAAACAACAAGCTAATAATTGTTTATCGCCGTTAATTTCATGGGCTTTGTACCGTAATGTGTTAACCAATGATAATGCCTGTGATACCCATAACTTTATGTTATTACGTAATACTTTGAAATATAGTTTACTGCTGTTTGGGTGTTAATCCCATACTTGCCATGTCAAACAACCTTCGCAAACAATTAGCCGAAAGGAAAAACTTTCTTCTTGATAGGGTATAGTCTTTCCCCTCTGCAAACCATTCTTTTATAAAAGTCCTTGCTTCTTTTTCATTAGTGAAAAACAATTGACTTATTTCATTCAGGCTGCACGGATATTTAGTTCCGGCATTATGCTTGGTTACGATATTGCGTACATATTCTTTTATTTTAGGGACAGGGGTGGAGTAGGTGAGTTTATTTGTTTTCATATTCTTTTCTTTAAATTATAATTTATATATTGCCAACCCGCCAGCCGTATTACTGGCGGGGCATCATAACGTGAACGTTGGTCGAACCTCAACGTGCATCTATGCTAACATGTGGCAATATTTCCTTATTAAGGCTTCTAAGGTCAAAATCTGACTTAGAGGCGCTCGGGTTGTATTTTGATATAGACATAGGGGCAAGAAGCGCCATTATTTCCAGCCTCTCCTGCTGTATATCGAGTATTACTTCATCCAGTAGCTTTCTTAATTCTTCCATTTTCGTTTTGGATATAGTTGTGGCTGTCGGGCATTGGAACCGACTGCCGGATGATTAAAATAGCGTGATTAGTATTTTTTCATGCAGCTAACGAATAAGGCTATGATAGATATAAGGACGCCTACAATGGCAAGTATTAAATTCCAATTGATAGGATTGTGCAAGTTGGGGTTAACGGCAAGATAGTGCTTGCCCTCTTCGGCGAGTTTAGCACTCCATACATAACCGCCAATTAAATAATTGGCTTTCACCAATCCTTTCCTCTCAATGGAACGGATGGAAGCAGTAAATACATGCTTCGGGTATGTCGCCGGGCATTCTCCGCCAAACTCTGCAACAATCCGAAATGCTTGTTTCTCTTCCTTTGACAACCTTATCCGTTCCATAACCTACTCGTTTTCTGCAAATTTACTAAATACTACGCAAATATGTGTTGTTGTGCTATACTATTTTATAGGCGAAATCTTTCTGCCAGAAGGCTTTCCGCCAAATAGATGGTTGATGTAGGCAAGACCTTTTGGTTTGCAAAACACCTTTTGGCATAATATGTCTGGGTGGTTGTCTCTGCGTATTGGCGGCAACAGCGTCATTTCAAAGTAGCCTGCGTCAATATACTTTTGTTTCGGTTCGTTCCTGTCTTTGAAGAATATGCCCGCATCCCTTAGCTTCCCGAAAAGGGTGTTTCTCCCAAAACCGAGATTGAGTATCTTTGCGGCTTGACCTATGTCTACTTTGCCCTCTGCTTTGAAGGCGGCTTGGGCGAAGTCGGCTTTGGGTTGGAGTTTGGCGTTCTTTTCTTCAAGCTGCTTTAGCCGCTCTTCTTTTCTTTTGATTGTTTCCTGTGCCACTATGAGTGCACGTGCCATGATTTCTTCGGGAGTGTCGTCCTGTTTAGTTGCGATGTAGCCGCCGGTCTTACGGATGGTCTTTAAGATTTCCTTTACGCCTTTCTTAAATTCTTTGGCAATTGGTTTACGGCTCTGCATGAGGACTTCGTATAAGCCATCTTCGGTTAAGAACCACATTTCGTAATTTCTACCATCTACGAAGATTGTTCGTAGATGCTTTTCTTCCTCATCTACAGTGCCTACCATTCTTGATACATCATAATAACCTTGCGATGTTTTCGCATAATCAATGCACTCTGCCACTTCTTTAGCAAGAAACAACGGATTTTCGGCAGTTCCGTAAACCGTGAATTTGTGCCCCAGCAACTCTGTTTCGCTTAGGACTTGAATCGAGTTTGTTAGCATAACAAAAAAAAGCGCACGTTCACGGCTGCTAACAAACTCATAGGAATTTAGTTTGGGGACATTTCTGTTACCCCACCGTTCGTGCGCAATATCTTAATTTATGATACTACTTGATATGTATTGGCAAAAAAATAACTCCAATGATGAAGCCATAGGAGTTTGCCGCTCCTATAAGTTGTTAGCACCGCAAAGATAGCCCTTATCTTTGAAATAGCAAACTTATAATCATAAAATCAATTACTTTCGTCTATTTTCTAAGTTATTGTGCAAATATATAGAAAATTGACCGATTTGTCTAATTTAGTACATTATAAAAACAATAAACATGTTATATAACATGCTATATATAACGACAATGGATGTTAATAAAGGCGTATCTTTGCCATCCAAAGATTAAAGTATGGGTGTTTTCGATTTTTTGAAGAAGAAAGAATTAGAAAAAATTCAGAAGTTAGAAACTCTTAATCAAGAGCTTCGGGGGCAATTGATGACTAAAGAGTGGGATTATGATAGACTTCAAGAAAAGCTACAATTGAAAGAGAATGATTGTGAACAGCTTCGGGAAGAAAATCTTTTGTTAAATGAAAAAAAAGCTTTATTTTCTAATTATGAAAATTTAGCTGATATAGAAAAAGAGAAAAATAAAATTTTATCTGATATACAAAGGAATAAAGAAATCTTCTATTCACATAAATTAAATTTAGAAGGTGAAATAGAAAAACTTAAAGAGGAAAGTGACTTGTTATCAAACGAAATATCCTCAAAAAAGTCAGAAATATTACAGTTGAATGATGTAATACTTTTGCAAGAATTTGGGCTATATGAACCCATATACGATTTTGCAACATCAGATGAATATAAGGAAAGACTTAAACTTGTTAGGGAGAAACAAAAAGAGTGTATTTGGAATGAAAGTGCTGCATTATGTAGCAAGGAATGGGCAATCAATGGAAGCTATTCCAAAGGAGATGTGTTCATTAAAAAAAGTATTAAACAAATTGTTAGAAGTTTCAACAATGAATGTGATGTGCTTATTAGTAAAGTCAAGTTTAATAATGCGGAAGCATACATTCACAAAATTATAAAATCCTACGACGATTTAAATAAGTTGCATGAACCAATGTGCGTACATATAACGCAATCATATTTAAATTTAAAAATAAAAGAATTGAGGCTTGCTTATGAATATGCTTTGAAGCGACAAGCGGAGAAGGAAGAACAACGTTCTATTAGAGAACAAATGAGGGAAGAAGCCAAGCTCATGGAAGAAATAGAAATGCGTAGGAAGGAAGTGGCTAAAGAATTGTCCCATTATAATAGGCAGGCTATACAAGTAGAAGAGTTATTGTTAAAGGCTCCAGAAGAAGATAAGCAACATTTAATAGAAAGGAAATCGTTTATTACAGATAGGTTGAATGAATTAGACCGAGAAATAAAAGAGATGGATTACAGAGAAGCAAATAAAAGGGCTGGATATGTGTATGTAATTTCTAATATTGGTTCATTTGGGGAGGATGTATATAAGATAGGTATGACTCGAAGACTTGAGCCTATGGATAGAGTTGATGAACTTGGTAGCGCATCTGTGCCTTTTAAATTTGACGTGCATGCTATGATATTTTCAGAAGATGCTCCTAAATTAGAGGCTGCACTTCATCGTGCTTTCGACTCTAAAAAAGTAAACATGGTGAATAATAGAAAGGAATTCTTTAAAGTCACTTTAGAAGAAATAGAAAAAGTAGTAAAAGATAACTTTGAAAGAGCTGTTGAATTTATTTCAATTCCCAATGCGGAGCAATATAGGGAAACCTTGAAGATTATGTCATTAGATAAAAATAATTAATATTATGAATTTAGGTTGTTTGCTTTGGGTAATTGTAGGTCTGATTATCTTGTGGAATATTAGTCCGGGATTGGTTGTTGTATCCGTTTTAGGTGGCATAGTTGCTGCAATTGTGAAAATAAAAGGAAGCGATATTGATGAAGATAAAAAAAACTCAAAAGAAGATGATGACTATTTCCAGCCACAAGCAGGTTCATTCCCGAAATACAAAAGCGAGGAAAAATATGATAAAAGATTATATGAGGAAATTGAAGAAATTAAAGAAGTCCCACAAACAGAAAATGAAGGAGAAATACAAGAAAGTGTTTATTCGGAAGAAAAGTATGAACCAAAATACAAGTATTGTAATAATTTGACTTCAAGTACGGACAATATAGATTTAGAGGAGTGGGATAACCTGCCTTTATCAATGGATGAAATTTGTGGAACATGGAAATATAAAGATGTAAAACCTATTCGAACTGTTATTATAAATTCTAATATGACCTATTCAGACTCTATAACAACAAAGAAAAAGAGTTATCCCTTTATTGTAGAAGGGAACCATATCTGTTTTTATGGAGAAGATGGGAAACTACTTTCATCATGGAAAATCATAGAACTATCAAAAAACAATGTTTTACATGTTATATTAAAGCATTATTTTTCCGGTGATATGTTCAAATCTTTAAATCGCCCATTTGATATATATTTAGAAAAAATGGGAGATAGTCTTTTGTGATAAGTCGATTACTATACCATCAAGTCAAGCGGAGTTTCTCCGCTTTTCTTGTTTTGTGGCATATGAATTATAATTAATCGGATTTGTTAAAAAGCTGATTTATCGGATATTTATTTGTTTATTTGTTTGTTCTTTCGTTCGTTCTTTCTATATTTGTGCATTAATATAATACAAATGGGTAATTGGAGCGAAAGACAAGAAGTAAAGAAAGAGGGCAAGGAAAAGGATAAGGTAAGACGTGAAAAACTTGCAGGATATTTCTTTGATTTATCTAAACTAATATTTGCGGCACTTGTTTTAGGAGGTATAACTCCTTTGTTTACCAATGTGACAAACGGAATAAACTGGAGTACTATTACATTAGGAACTATATCTACATATATGTTTGCTAACTTTGCTAATAGGATTTTAAAATGAATATAATATGGATACGCTAACGGCAATATTTTTAATAACGGCTATTGTGAGTGTTACATTAGTTGTTTGGTCTCACACCAAATCGGGCAAGAAGTGGCTTGCAAGCTTGTAAGCAGAAGGATAAAAAAGGGAACAGATAAATTCAATATCAAAACAATATGGAGAGTGTAATGGAAAGCAAGAAAGCAAAGTGTTCTTCAAAGCATCCACACCGTATAAAGTCTAAAGGCGATAGACTGGGATGGACGTTGAGAAGCGAAGTCAAGCACTCTTCCTTGCGTGAAATTATCGGAGAGGGAAGAATCGTTAGTAACTCTTGCTGTTTCATTTCAGCCAATACAAAAAGAATTATGCAATAAAGCCAGACATTAAGCCTGGCTTTTTCTTTGCATGACATCCCCAGCGGTTTCCACAATACAATCTTCTCCATGAATGTAAACATATACCGATGCTATATTCTTTTGGATAACATTTACTTTTGCCCGGTCGTACACGTTAATGAATACCTTGCAATACTGTGAACAGTCAATGGTTACTTCGCTGTCATGGCGCACGTAAATATCACATACAGAAAAGCCATCAAATAGGAGAGTACCTTTACAATTTCCGTTCAGAACGGCTATGTGCTTCATGTTCCTTGCTTGCACATCCTCATCGACAAAGATATTGTTTCTGTGAAGGATGTCCTTGTCGAAGTGCTCCTTTATGAAAGTGTTGGTAGGGTATCCTTTCTTTATACAGAAATCAATCCCGTGCAAATACTTGTCAATCAATCCTTGTTGGTCAGGTTCTCCCCATTGTTCAGTCCATTCTGTGCATAGCCCCAATGATACGGCTTGGTTGAGCAATGTCCTGCTTAGTTCTTCCTTTTTCATATCCTTATATTTAAATTCTTATTTTTCTTTCTCCCTTATTTATTACCATGTTGAACATGTCTCTAACCTCTTGCAGTACAGCAACATTAGCTTCTGTGTTTTGAGCACTTCTAAGCGTATTATTGGCTATTGCCCTCAATTGAGTAAGTTGTTGCTCGGCTATAACATTATATTTCGGAAGAATCTCGTTTCCCCACTTTTCAAGCAAAGCGCGTTTTACACTTACATCTGCGCGAATACCGTTTATGTAAGAAGCTAAAATATTGGCGGTTTCTTCTGTAATGTTTTCTTGTATCCCTTTGGAAAGAGTGTTTGAAGCGCTTGTCTCTTCAAGGCTTATTCCCATTTTTTTTGCAGCAGCATTTAGATAATCCCATATTTTCTTTGAGTCTGATATTGTCCCTCGAAGGCTTCCAAGTTGCTGCATTAGTCCGGCTGCCTCTTGTTCCGTCAGATTTGTACCCCCGGCGGAACTGTCTGTAAATATACCTTTATCTCCAAACAGATAATCTCTTAGCTTATTCATGGCAGGTTTTATGACATTCAGAGAAATCATCTCCTTTATGACATTGCGCATAATATCAGCTACCGTATCATCAAAAGCCTTTGCTGCATCTTCTCCGTTGGCGAACGCATTGACTAACGCTTCTGATATTTGGTCTGACCATCCCTTTAAGTCTATACCGAATTGTTCGCTTGCCAAATCTTCATAGAAATACTTGATTTGCTCGCCTAACTCGATATACTGCTGCTTGTAGTCCTCTATTTTAGAAGCATCCGAATCTTTCTTGTCTTGTTCCGCCTCCATTTGCTTTTGCACCTCTTCTTGTTGCTTTTGAAGATTTGCAATCATCTCTTTGGATTGACTTTGGGTAACAGCACCCAATTGCCGTTCTATGACAGATTGAAGATTCTTATAGTCATTGGAAAGCTTTTTCACTTCCAGTTGCGAACGTTGGATTGCTTTATCCAGCTTCTTATCATGGGCTTTGGCTATGCTTCCTATTATTCCGGTAATACCGCTGACTACACCCGTAGCCCCTTGCATGATAGCCATCGGATTGCCGGAAGATATACCAGCGAAAAGGGTAGCTCCGCTTTGAGCTGTATTCAATAATCCACCCGCAACTTCTTGTACAGCGCTTAGAGTGTCTCCCATACTATCATTCCCTAAGGCATCAAATGCTGACCCTAAATCTCCCAAAGTGCCGATAAGAAGATTAGCCATGTCGACAATATCTCCAAAGCCTACTTGAACTTTGTCGGAAGCCTCATTTTGTTCATCCTGCGCATCAGTGACTTCTTTTTCCGCATCTGCCAACGTTTTTAATTCTGGAGTTAATTTATCGACGACTTTAGTCTGATAAGATAAGCCGCCATCCGTTTTCTTGGTTTCTGTATGGCTCGTTTCAGAAACGCCAGTAGTTACCTTGCCCCCATCCTGGATAAACCCAAGTTCTTTTTGAGCCTTTTTCAGCTTTTTGGTAGCTTCTACATACTCTTTTATTCCGTCTGATAATGTCTTGAAAGGGTTTCTGCTTTCACTTTCGTCACGTAGCTTTTTTAAAACATTGACAAGCTCTTTGAACTCGTTTACTTTTAAGCTTTGTCCGGTCGTGTTTTTAAACTCTTCCAGGTTCTTGATTAGCCTATCAAGAGTTGCAGAAGAAAGTCTGTCAAGGTCGTCAAAGGTCTTAGCCCAGTCTTCCGAACTCTTGAATTGTTCAAATTTGGTTGATGCAGCATCTTCGCTCGCTTTCTTTTTCCTTTGTGCTATAAGCCTGTCGGTCGCTTCTTCGCCTAATTGACCTCTTTGGCTTTCAATATCGGCCAAGTCCTTTTGAAGATTGCGCTCAATATCCTTTATTTTTTGGGCATAATCTTTATAATCCTCTATCATGCCTAAAAGGTTTTCGAGGCTTTCTGAACGCATTTTCTTACTTTCCTCGTTGATTGATTGGTATAGTTTCAGAATTACTCCTTCCCCAAACTGCTTCTTTACATCATCCTCTTTCATGGCAAGGACATCTGTAACGGAGAATTTACTTCCCGTATTTTCAAGCGCTTTGGAAAGTTGGTTGCGCAAATCATCTACTACACTTTTGAATGAAACCTCCCCACCGAAAGCAATATTCATGGAAAGAGATTTGTTTCCGGAAGCATTAAACAGCTTCTTGTATAAATCCCACTTTTCTCCGGTTTGGGAAACGTACTTTTCTATCTCCTTTAAGGCATTATCAACTTCCTTCTTCGCATTGTCAATTCCCGCCTTGTCAATCTTGACGCCAAGAGAAATGTATAAATCTTCTTGCTTCTCTTTACTGCGGTCTAACTGCCCTTGAATGTATTTGTAAGCCTTGCTTGGGTCTTTTAAGTCCAAATTGACCCCGTTCTTATCAAAGATAGGGGCAAATTCAGAAATACCCTTCACCCTTTGAGATGCGGCTTCTTCTCCTTCTATCTTTCTCCATTTCTCATAGCTGGAAACGGCTTTGTCTATGAGGTCGGCACGATTCTTCCATTGCTCGGCAATAGGGTCTTTTTCACTTCCGGATGATTTGCCTAATACACCAAGAGTATCCATTATCTTTTTTGACACATCAAATACTTTTTGTGCATTACGTATAGTGACTTCGGAATACGGATTCCCCTTTTTGAAACTATTTAAGACCTTATCTGCGTTTTCTCTTTCCTCTTTTACTCGCTTGGCGTATTCTTCATATGCTTCATCATCTTTAGGTATAAGACTATTTATACCCTCCGACATACTTTTCGCCACAGTAAACCATGAGGATTTAGTATTTTCTTCTACTTCATTGGTAATAGACAATATGGTTGAAAAATCCTCTTTTGCTTCTTTTACAAGTGAACGGGCTATTTCTAATTGGGCTTTTGCATCTTTAAGCATTTGGGTATTCATGATGTGCCCGTCGCTTGCCACAGAATAAAGTTCTGCATCTTTAACTCCTCTTTCTGCATCAATTAGTCCCTGGTAAGCTCTTTCTAAATTTATTCTTGATGTTTCTCGCGCAGTAGTTCTTGCTGCTCTATTAGACATATTTAATAGCTCAATTTGCCCTTTTAGCAAAGCTTGTTCATAAGACATGCTCTTAAAAATAGAAGGATATATCCCTTGAAGCTTTTCGTAAGCCATTCGTCTCGCATCCACTGCTTTGGATGTATCAAACATTGTGGATATATAGCTGTTAGCTTTATTTTTGGCTTCTGATATTTTTTCGTTTTGTTCTTGGACTTGAACATTAAATTCACGTATTGTTTCTGCGGCACTTTTAGTCTTTTCTCTTAAAGTGAAATATAGTCCAGCCAATGCACCGACACCAGTAATTGCTATCATCCAAGGATTGGCTTTCATTGCTGCATTTAGCGCCCATTGAGCTACAGCTTGTGCTCTTGTAACAGCAGTCAATCCTTGTCGTGCTCGGGTTAAATTGGTTATGAAAGTAATTGTTCTCATTGCAGTTTCAGCTTTATGAGCAGCATTTACAGCTATTACAGCAGTTTTGTAAAATCCATAAGCCCCTACAAGGGAGCCAAGGATAGCTGCAACAGCTTCCCAATGATTCATTAAATCAGTAAGCAACTCCAAGCTATCTGAAAGTACACCGCTATTGCTTTCCGCAATGTCAGCCATCATCACATCCCAAGCGTCCTGCAAGTTGCTCCACTTGCCTGCAAGGCTTTCCGCAAGAGCCTCCTGCATGTTGTAGAACTTACCTCCCTCGTTGGTCAAATCCCAGAGGACATCCTTCACCATCCCGAAGCTTACTTCCTTCCGGCTGATTTTGTCAAATACATCTCCGGCAGATGTCACTACTCCCGTAAGCTTAGTAAACCGTTTCGCCAACTCGTCCACCAACGGAATACCAGCCTCGGTAAACTGCCTCAATTCCTGCCCACGGAGAAAAGCTGCACTGCGCACCTGCCCGTACGCCAATATGATACGTCCCATATCGACACCCACACCTGCGGAAATGTCGGCAAGTCGTTTGGTCGTATCGTAAAGCTCTTCATACGGAATGCTGTATGCGGACAATTGTTTGGTGTATGAAGCCAGTTCTTTGAACTGAAACGGAGAGACAACCGCCAAATCCTTAATGCGATTGAATATGGTTTCCGCCTTCATACTGTCTCCAAGAATGGAGGTAAGGGCAATGCGTTGTTTCTGAAACTCTCCGCCAATGGTATATAATCCCCTTACAAAACGCTCTAAAGTGTATATGGAATACACATTGGCGATTTGATTTTTCAGTTCTCCGGCTATCCGTGATTGAGAAGACATTGTAGTGTTTGTCCTCTTCATTGCCGCATTGTGCGTATCGGAAGCCTTTGCAGCCTGCATTCGGGCAATCCTAAGCTGTTCAAGGGCTTTTTGTGAGTTAACGTAAGCATCTGCACGGATTATCTGCGAAACTCCCCTCATGGCTCTTAGTTCGCTTGCATCAACGCCATGTCCTTTAAAAGCTTCCTTGAGTTTTTTAATACTTTCGCTATCTACATCCAGCTTTACCTTGTAGGTCTTGTTTTTCAGCAAGGCTTCTACCTTGTCTTCAATCTCCTTTATATCTACTTTTAATCCAACCTTTGCACTGGTCGTGACGTGCATATTCACAAGTTTTTTCTTGATAGCTTCGTACTCTTGTTCTGTATAATCTTTCAAGTGAACGCCAAAATTCAAATTTCCGAGGTCTGCCATATTTATTCTTGTTTTGTATCTTGGGGGATAGCGTTAATACCGTTTACTATAAAATCATTGAGGGAAAGTCTTTGCCTTTTCATTTCCCGCTCTTTTCTCTTTTCTTCCCACTTCCTTTTTAAATCTTCCATTTCTTTCGCTGTGTGCGTTTTTTGTTCTGTGTCTGCTTTGTCATACACTACAATCGGAGCATCGCACATCAGAAGTTCGTATTGAGCACAGGTCAATACCCAGTCCATATACCAATTAGGGATATTAATCATTCCCCAAAGAAGAATTAACGGTCGTGTCAGCTCTGGGTGTTTTTCTCCGTTTGCAAATGCTGCTCCTGCCGAAGTTCTTGAAGGATACGTTCTGCTTCCTTTCTCGTCATCGTCATTATCGTGTCTCTCATTCCGGTCAAGAACATGGTAGCATTCAAGTATTCCAGTTTCTGCAATTCCACTTTTTTTTTACCGATAACAACAATATCGGTTAACTCTGTGTCTGTGTATTTTTTCCATAGCATACGCCAGTATATCCAATGGAAAAGTCTTATCTTCCACCAATTATTCAGAATAATGAGAGAGGCACATTTGGCAGTAACTTCATCCTCACTTTTGCAGGAATGTAAGACATGGGTTAATTTTCGTATTGTTCCACGGTGCAGCCATTTTATACCGAACTTTTTTCCTCTTATCGTAATATAATCTATGCTGTTCTCCAGCACGTCGTCAAGCGTTTTCTGCTCTGCTGTGGTAGGTTGATTTATTGTTTTATCGTTCATGCTGTGTTATTGTAATGTGTGAAAAAGGAGAAGGCGGCGGCAATAACGCACACCGCCATATTTTTAAATCAAAGAACCGTCCTGGGTAACTTCCACCGCACTGAACTCATTGGCGGTGAATACGCTGACCGTAGCAGTCCTTTTTGCTCCGCTATTCTCGTCGACTTTGACCGTCACCACTTTCCCGCTAACCGAGGTTTTGCACCATGTTTCCGTTGATGAAGCAGAGACAGAGCTTTCCTTGGTTGTTGCGGTAATGGTTTTCCCTGTATTATCTGCCGCGCTGGTAAAAGACAGGGACGCTGGAGCTACGGTCAGTCGGCTTTTTTTGTCAAGAAAGCGATATTATCTTCGGAAGAGGAGCCGGACGAAGCACCATCTTCAAGTTCAATAGTTCCGCTAAGCGCAAAAGCGAATGGGGTAGTGGACGCATTCTCAAACAAGGGGCGTGCGTAAACGGCCATTCTTTTTACAAGCAGACATTTTTCTCCGTCGTCACTTATAAGCGCAAATCCTACGTTCAGTTTCTTGCTGTTTAGCACAGCAGAGAATCCCTTGAATTGCTGGTTGTTGATAGTCGCTTGCGCAATTTCAGTGGTTTTCCCAAGAAAATATTCTACCAATTCCTTGCTTACACTTGGAACGGTAGCAGCGAAAGTAATATCTCCTGCTGTACTGGTGACAGCCCAATCTGCTTGCAGACCGTGCACCTTTGTACGGTTTAATGTCGGTTCTGCTTGGGACAAGGAAAGGGTATCTACGGTAACGGGCAAATCAAAATCCGGAGTTACCGTGGCAAAATTTGCAATGCCACCCTTTACCAACATAATGGATGAAAGACCGCTAAATACATCTTTCAATTCCTGCTTTGTTTTCATTGCCATAATAAATAGTTTTAATCGTTTTATTTTATGTTTATTTTATCACAAGGTCAGTCCTTATCAATGTTGCGCTGAACCCTAATCCGTCATTTCCTTTCAAGGTCAATTTGGGGTTTGAGGCACTTATGAAATTGTCGCTGATAGGGAATAGGGAAAGAATATCTCCTACAACAGTGTCCATTTGTTCCAAGTCTTCCGCACTTCCCTTTTTCTGTCTGACATACACTTCAATGGTGCAATAGGTACGGATATTTCCAAATCCGCTGCCATAGGTCATGGAAGACAACAAGCCGGGCAATGACACCACAATGAAATTATCCATTTGCTTAGGCACAGCAGCGGGACGGTCATTTGTGAACACATTCTCACTTACCGTCTTTGCTGCGTCAAACAATGATTTAAGCGCGTCTTTGTATTTAAAATCCTGTTCGTACCCCATATCATTTCATTGGTTTAAAGGTCATTTTAGCAATGCTTTCCGCGTAATCAAATGTATCTGACAGTACATTTAACCCCTTCTTTGACTCCAAGTAGTTAGAATATTCCGTACCTGTACACATCACTAATCCTATGCCATCATTTGGAGTTTTATATGCTTTGAGGAAATTTACAGAAGTGGTTAAACCGTACTCCCCGTTGGTGCCAATCAAGTTGTATTTTTTTATGGGAATAAACTTACCACTTTCATAACTTTGGACCATTATCACGCCAATACCGTCTCCTCTGCTAAGCTTGGGGCGGGTAGGATTTTTTAATCCTTGTGTCACAACGGCGGTAATTATACGAGATAATTTACCTCTATAATAAATTCCAACAGCTAATGAAGTTAGAGTATTTCCGGTTACATTATGGTACTTGGCTGATACTACTCCGTCTTGCAGAAGTCTGATTCCGATTTCTGTTATTCTATCCAGCAAATATTCATCAATGATATTTCTCATCTTTTTTTTGCCTTCTTCCAAGACTTTAGCATTATCTCCCATTTCCCTAATTCTTAGCCAGATTGAAATACAGCGTTGTTCCCATTTCCGTAGGATAACAATCCGTTACTACGCATGATTCAAAACTTCCTCCGTAATCGGTAACATCCACAAGGTCTCCCGCAATGATACCCTTCACAAGTCCAGGAATGTCTATTGCATAATCACTCTTTATGACATTACTTTTTGTAAATGTCCTAAGACTTGTGCTTCCGTACTTGTTGCATTTCCCTACATACAATACGGTCTCGTTCCCTTCGTCAAAAGATGTTTCTCCGGAAATACGATACACTTTGCATGTATGCGGAAAACGTGGATTATTTACTTTCATAGCGGATACCTTTTATTCATGTTCATACCCAAGTTGACAATTCTGACAGATGATTTACGGACGTTCTCTCCATACAATGCGTATATGTCATTTGCCATTTGCCGAAGGTTACGTTTGTCATAGGCAGAGCTTTGTGTACCACCCTCCTTGTGCTTCCATACACCATTGGCATCCTCTACGCTTCCAGTTACGCTCGGTGTACTTGCGCACCACATATAAAGGTCTGCCCGGCACAAGTCTTTCTGGCGTTTTTCCAACGTGCTGACATCCGTCCCCGGTGCAATTCCCCTGTCAATCAGTATGGTGGAAATAGCACTGTCCGTAACTTCAAAACCGACACAACCACGGAGATATTCCTCTATGGTAGTGCCAGTATTTGTATTTTGAGAATCCTTCATGGTTATTTACCTTTAATGTTCAAGTAGTAGAACCAGCGAACCTTATTAGGAACAACCAATCCGGTCACTTCTGATTTGATTACCTGCGTCATGGTTTCATCATTGAATACCTGACGTATCAGAGTGCGGCCGCCGTCATACAATGCCGTACGGGCACCCGGTGTTTCCATGAAAATAGGACGTCCACATTGTACATCACCCAGGTCTTCATTTGGAACATATGCCAATACTCCCTCTTCAAAGCTTTGCAAATTCTTGTATTGTATAGCTTTGGAAGATTTGTCATATTTCTCCACTACGGATATTGAATCGACAATTCTGATTTCAGCACCGATACGCGTTTCAATGAAAGTTTTGATTGTTTCATCGGGGACAAGATTAGCAAATGCCAACTGCATGCCTTTATCGGAAATATCCGGGCGTGTCGCAACTGTGTACATTTGGCGGAAATACGGAAGGTTAATCAAATCCTCAAAGGTCGTCTTGGAGCATTCCCAGTGACCAGCAGGGGCAAAATCCTTTTCTTGGGAATCGCGTCTTACCTGCCTCATGACTTTTATCGGGTCTATTGTAGTACCCAAAGCTTCTTTCTGCACCGCTTCGCTTTCCGGCTTCTTATACCAGATAGAATCCTTGATATTCTTTTTAGGCACACCGAAATCTATAGTCAATGCAATGCCAAGCGGGTTGTTAGCTGCGTCAATGATTAGCTTACCTTTGTTGGATACAACTTGATTTCGTTGGTATAGGAATGTATTGTAGTTACCACCAAGTAAGCTGTCCACTCCATTAAACAGAAGCTCCATTATTGTAGACTCAATTTCCGGAGTGGTACTGCCGATGGCATCCATCAGCATCATTTTTTCTCTTAGGATTTTGCGGCTCAGTACAATCTCATGCTTGAAGGTTGGCAATCCACCCATTTGCAGGGACATTCCGTCTGTAGATTTGGTTGCGCCATCACTGTCAATATCCACATAGGTAGCCAGCGTGTATGCACGGACTGTTGCTTCTATCTGCTCATATGTGGGATTCAGAGGAATATTAGGATTTAACGGGAACCCCATTTGGGAGAACGTTTGTTCCGCATTGTATTTTTCGGCAAACATGTCATTAATCCATGCTTCCAGCGGTTTATTCCCTGTATATCCCAATGCTGCAAGACCTTTTCCTACAATGTCGTAAAATTCTTTGTTTCTTGTGTACATATTATTCTCCTTTCTTTATTCGTCAGATTCACGCACAAATTCAATCATAGGCAGCTGTGCTTCTACCGATTTGGGAATGCCGCCACCGAACACCCTGTCTGCGTAAATTCTGCCTGCGCGCACAACAGCGCATGTTGCAAGGATACAGCCTTCGGGGATACATACGTCTTCAAATACAAGACCGTTGACATCGGTTAGCTTTCCGCCGGCGGGAGCTCCTTTGACGGTTTCCTCAATATCTCCCGTTACTCCGGTATCTCCTGGAATAAACATGTATGCGTAAAGTTGCGCAGCGGTTTTTTGTGTGAAAGTCACAGTAGCCCCACTACGTTTTACATCCCATTCTGCAAAAGAAGATTTTGCTCCTTCGATTTTGGTAGCTACCAGTTCTGGGGTACTTTCTGATGCGCTTGTTACGGCAACCGAATAGCTTTTTCCGCCTAACACAATAGACAAATCCCCGTTTTCGGATGCCTTTTTAGTGATAGTAAGCGTCACTACTGCCTTTACACCAGTCACTCCATCTGCTGTAATTACCTCTACCTGTTTGCCTGCTCCATTGAATTTTACCATTGTGCCGGCATGTATAATATCACCAGGCTTTAATCCCATTCCGGCGACATCAATCATACCACCACCCTGATATAATTCTCTTACTCTTGACCAAACAGGAAAATTTCCGCCAAATCCCGACTGGGATTGACTGATAGTGTTGAAAGTTCCTAATTGTCTCATTCTTTGTCTGTTTTAATGTGTTTATTGTTTTCGAGGAAGTTTTCCTTGCGCTCTTAGCCGGTCTTTGAATGCTTCACGGCGGCTTTTTGCCTGTTCTTCTCCGGTTTCTGCATATTGGTTGATACTTGGGGAAGCGCCATTCCCGAAAATTGCCTTGTATCTTTTTTCATAATTGCGTTTGGCGCAACTGACAATTTCTTCCACTTCCATATCTTTGGTAATTTTCACGTCAGATATGGCGATATTCAGGATTTCATCGTTACAGATATTTTTGCCCCCGTTTTCAATTTGAGATTTCAACAAGTCCATAGACTGGATTTTTAAGTCATGGATTGACGCGGCGTTTTTCTCCGCCTCTCTCTCTTCCTTCAAAAGCAAAATCTCATTTTCCATTTCCTTTAGCTTGTTGGCAAGGACGTTATCTCCTGCTCCTTCTCTTGAGTCAGGAGAACTCTGTTGAGGTTTGTAGTTTTTCTTAAAACTCTCAACTTGGGTTGCGACATCGTGATTGTACTGCCCTTGCATTCCTTGAAGAAAAGATGTCGCCTTGCTATAATAAGCGTCATCAGGCTCCATTCCTTCTGCTACCGGATTCAATTCTATGTACTTCATTAATGTCTGTGACGAAAGACTGGTTTGTCCTAATCTAGTCGTCAGTTCGGATAAGATTTGTTCTTTCTCCATCGTGTTTATTTAGTTTGTGTTATAAAAAAAAAGAGCCTATCAGTGCTTTGTGCACTAATAAGCTCTTAGGCTTGCATATGTAAAATTGCTATTCTTCTATTCTGACGCTGATAAAATTACGACATCTTCGGCATACAGTCCTAAACAATACGCTACCGTGTATTATTTTTACATCGGTCAACTTTTGCCCGCACACCGGACATGTTACAAAATTCCCTTTTTCGCTGGTCTGTTTTTCATCCAGCTTAGCGTCTATCTTTATCATATCACATGATTTAGTATTGCAAATATATAGTATATTTTCTAAAATGCAATGCTTTATATGTATTTTTATATGAGAAATATTAGAAAATTTATAATAAATCGTATATTTGCATTATATATAACTCATAGAGCTGTGATTCAAGCCGGAGTGTGCGGATTTATACTGCATACGCCGGCTTATTTTTTTTATGGAACACGACAAGATTGTATATACGAAAAAGGGGGAGGGTGTATTCAGTTATGAATACATAGACAGGTTGCGTAATTTGAAAAATGATTTCAATGTTATAGCTCAATCCGGCGGGCAGGAGAACTCATTAGCTTCCGATGCCGACATTGTTATTATGGGAGGAAATCGTGGCGGTTCAAAAACATTTACTTTATTAATGGAATCCTTGCCAGACATTAAAAATCCACGTTTTAATGCCGTTCTTCTGCGTAACGAGAAAGATGACCTTAGAGATATGATTAACACGTCGTATCTTATTTACTCCCAATTTGGAACTTATAACCGTTCTATATCGGATATGACTTGGAATTTTGGAGAAAACGCGGGAAAACTGTGGTTTTCTTATTTTGCTGATAATTTTGAGGATTTCAAGAAGCGCTTTCAAGGTAAACAGTTCTGTTATATCGGTATAGACGAAATAACCCATTGTTCTTATGACAAGTTTAAATACCTTATCACTTGCAACCGTAACGCTTATGGTATTAAAAACCGTTTTTGGGGTACTTGTAATCCGGACCCGGATAGCTGGGTGCGCGTTTTTATAGATTGGTGGATAGGAGAGGATGGGAATCCTATGCCAGAACGCGATGGAAAGAAAAGATATTGTTTTATGGATGGAGATTCTCCCAATAATATATTTTGGGGAGACACGCCAGAAGAGGTATATGAACAATGTAAATCCATCATAGACCCTCTTTGGAATGATTCTTACAAAAAATTGGGATTTAATAAGAAAACAATGTTTGTCAAGTCAGTCGTCTTTATACGGGCACGTTTGGAGGATAATATCAAATTGATTGAGGCTGACTCAAATTATGCGGCTAATCTTGCCCAGCAGGATGAAGAATCCCGCGCTCGCGACCTCGAAGGAAATTGGAATTTTAAAGCGGCTGGAGACGATATTCTTAAAATCGAACACATGGAGCGTTTCTTCAACAACTCCGCCCAATATGGAGATAATAAGCGAAGGGTATCATGTGATATTGCGTATGAAGGCGGAGACAATCTTGTTCTATGGTTTTGGATTGGGAACCATATCGAGGACGTATATGTAAGCCGGGATAACTCCAAGCGGACGGAAGAGTGCGTTGCATATAAGTTGCGTGAATGGGGAGTCCTGGAGAAAGACTTTGTTTTTGACTTGAATGGACCTGGACAGGATTTTAAGGGCAAATTCCCAGACGCGGTCAAGTTTAATAATATGGCAGCTCCAATTCCGATGGCAAAGGCTGATGAAAAGTCAATCAAATATATTTATTCTTCCTTGAAATCACAATGCGCTGATATTCTCGTTAAGAAGATTAAGAATGATGAAATTTCGATTAACCCCGATTTGTTGTCGCGTAAGTTTTCAGGAAACGGATATTCAGATATGACACTTTATAATATCCTGATGAAAGAACGCAAAGCCATCCGGGATGCAGACACAGATAAAGGCTTCTCTTTAATTAAAAAGGAAGTGATGAAAAAGTACGTCGGCCATTCTCCCGACTTTATAGAGGCTATGATTTACAGACAGATTTTTGATATAAGAAAACAACACACTAAACCAAAAGGATTATGGAGAATATAAGTACACGACAGATTATGGTACGCCGCCCGTTTCGGAGAATATTGCCAAATGGATACAAACAAGCAGTAGGGGTTATATCTGGCAGCTTGTCCGTTAATGAGCCTTTAGACAATCCGACATATCAGATAATAACTCAAATGGATTTTTTGAGGGAATTTGAGCCTTCCGGACATGCTATAAATGACCCATTGGTATATCCGGACAGATTAAGACAAGACCCTGAAACAAAAGAGTGGTTTAGAGAGTCCGTTATCAGATGTGCTTTTGCGTTTCAGAGGATTATAACAATCAAACACCTGGTTCATCTTTGTGGAAACGACATTCAATTTGAGTTGGAAGGGGATACCGAAAATGAAAAAGTAAAGGATACATTTTTTAAGTTTCGAACCGGATGGGCTGTAAAGGACATGGAGATAGCATGGTATGAAGCGGCAAAATCCGTAAAGATAACGGGGGACACAGCATTTGTAGGTTATCTCCGAAAAGGAATTTTCTATTGGAAAGTCCTTTCTTTTGAGAAAGGAGATACGTTATATCCTCATTTCGATAATGTTACAGGAAAACTTACATTGTTTGCCCGTTCCTATTCCGATTTTGACAATAACGGAAATACAGTTACAGACTGGCTTGAAGTTTGGGATGAGAAATATCTCCGTCGCTTTAGAAAAGGAAAAGGGGCGTACAGCAAAATAAAGCAAGTGATAAAGAACTTGTTTGGATTAAGCGGATACGAACTTGTATCTTCTCAGGAACATGGCTTTACATTTATCCCTGTGGCTTATCACAGAAATGAAGCCGGCGCTTGTTGGTCTCCTTCACAAGACAGCATAGAGCAATATGAACTTGCTTTCTCGCAATTGTCACAAAACAATACAGCTTACGCTTTCCCGATTATGTATTTCAAAGGCGAGGGAGATAGTATTAATATAGAGGGCGGGATTGATGGCACTATAAAGTGTATATCAATGGGACCGGATGATGAAGCCGGTTATCTTAACAAGCAAGATGTTTCCACTGCCTTTACCAAGCAGCTTGATACTTTATACAAGTTAATTTATGAGCAGTCTTTTGCGGTAATTCCACCGGAAGTAAGAAGCGGAGACCTTCCAGGTGTAGCCATAAAGCTGCTTTATTCTCCTGCTTTTGAAAATGCCATGAAGGATGCCCAAGAATATAACCATCTCATTGACGATATGGTAAAGATATTCACTTATGGCTATGGGGTGGAAACTGAAAATCTTATCGACTTGCAAAATTTGAATGTATATGCTTGGATAAAGCCGTATATACATCTAAATGAATCTGAACTTGTACAAAATCTTGCAGTTGCTGTTCAAAACGGGTTCTTGTCCCGACAGACCGCAAATGAGCAAATTCAGATGTACAGCAATCCTCGTGACTGGGATAGGATTATGAAAGAAAAGAAAGAAGAACAGCAGGCTGATATTCTTTATGAATTGAAATCCCAGCAGGTATCCGCCACAGATAATGAAGTTGAACATAATCCGGCAGGAGACGACAAGCTATGAAGCAACCTACAAAAAAACAGATACAGGATGCCAAGGATTTCATAAAATTACGTTTGCAGGCTGAAATATCTATGCAAAGTCATTTGGAGGAGCTTCTTGTACAAGCGGCAAAAGAGATTATAGATATATCATTCAAGTATGATATTCAGCCTGCAATGTTCCGGTTCTCTGCAAATGAGAACTTAAAGCGGGACGTAAGCGAAGTACTCCGTAAGTTGCGTGAGTTAATTTACGATTACACGGAAACTCTTTCTGTATATGACAGAAAGGAGGAAAGAGATACAATTGTAGATTTTATAAACAGGGAAGACCACGGGAAGACATTATCAGAGCGTATCAGCATTTATTGCAACCGATTTCTGTATGAAGTGGAAGCTGCCATTGCAGCCGGTCTGATAGCCGGAATCGGGAAAGATAAAATAAAGGGTAGTGTAAAGTCTTATCTTAATTCACCTTATACCAATCCTTATTTTAAGCGGGCGGTCTATAATGGCGGGGCTGCTGCCATACGTATTAAAACAGATGGTGTGAGTTATGGGGTAGGGAAGTCTAATTCCGCTTACAACTCGTTAAATACCCTTACCCGCTTCGCCGTAGGTTCTGCATGGATGTTGTTTTGGGGGCTTGAACATAAGGATAAAGGATATACGGGCTTTTATTCGTACCGTGGGAGCAGTTACCCATGCTCTTATTGCGACAGCATGGTTGGCTATCATCCCATATCCGACTATCAGAACCAGTGGCATATAAGATGCTGCTGCTATTTTGTGTTTGTATAATTAAAAATCATAATAATATGTTGAGAGGGAAGGAAGAAAAAATAACATTCAGCAAAGGATTGGGTTCTGAATGCAGAAAAGCGGGAATCAGTATAAAAGAGAAGGCTTTTGCCGACCTTTTAGCGTTAGGATGGAAAGACAAGGACGCCTATCTTATTTCCGGTCTTTACAATCCGGTATATAACCTGGAGATAAACAAGAAGAACATGAATACCCTTTTGTCCGACGATAAAGACTTCATGGACTATTTGACCTCTGCAAGCAGAAAGATTAAACGCAGGCAAAAAGAGAGCGAGAAAGAGGATGATATATTGGTAGATGGTATTAGTGAGGAAGATATTGCTTCCGAGCTATCAAAAGAAAATCAACTTCGTAAACTTATTGCAGCCCGTAAGAAATATGACGGGAAAGAGGGATGCAAGGAATGGATTGACCTTACTAAAATGATAGCAGACATTACGCAAATCAAAAAGGACGAAATAAAGGAAGAGGACACCACTGTGCATTTCTATCTGCCACTTTCATGCAATAATTGTTCCTTATACCTTGCCGCTAAAAAGAAAGCCGGGAAGTGATACCCGGCTTAAGAAGTGTATTTCTGTTAGACCAATTCGTGTAAGTATTTACTGCCGCATTTTGCGATAAAATATGTTCTTCCCGAACTCATTTCCCATAGCTAAATTCTTATTCCCAAAGAAACTGCAAACATCGGGGATTTTTTACCTGTCTCCGCATCGGCTGTTTCATACTCCTTGATGGAAGAATCTATATGAATTCCGCCATACTGATATGAGAAGGACAAAAGCATTGATTCTATTTTCCTTTCCAACTCCTCTTTGTCTTTTCTTATCTGATAGCAAAAGTCTCTTTCATTTATCTGCTTACCTTTATCTAACGGTAGTACTGAAGCTATATCCGAGGGATAGTAATATTTTCCGTTTTCTCCTAAATATCTAACATTGTATCCGTTCTTGTCACATAACGCATCCTCTATCGCTTTCAATTTTCCCCCATTTTTAAGAGTTATTAGTATTGGCTCATTCATGATTATCCTCCATTTCCTTTTTCATCTCATACATCTTCCTTTCCTCCTCAATAATTTGGGCGTCCTCCTCGTCGGATATGGGCTTGGCATCCGCACGGTCAAGGGCGCTCCCTATTGCCTTTAATACATCCACCTGCAACTCCGCGTCAATGCAGTTTGCCACATACTGCGTATTGCGTATTATAAGCATCGGCAGATTGTCTACCTTATCTTCTATTGGGGCATTGTCGAGCAGCATGAACATCACGCTCCCTGCCCCATATTCAACGGAGAAATCTCCGCTTACGGTTGATACCTTAATGAAGGGCAAATCGCCTTTCTTGTACTTGAGAATAACCATATTCCCGATTTGCGTCTTTCCGAAATCCATAGTTTTGATATTTAATTAAGTAAATCTGTCAATCTTCATTCAAAAAATCATCGTCCGAGTACTCCCAACCTTCAAACAGATTGGTCTTCGCCTCTTCCGCAATATTGGGAACGTGTCTCATGAAGTTATTCACAATATCTTCGTTGCCACACCACAGCGTATAGACATTGCTGTATCCCTTATCTGCACGTTTTTCCCGTGCGTATCCGAGTGAAAGCATGTCAAGACCCAACTTCCTTTGCGAAACCGGGATGACCCCGTTCTTTTTACAGAACCGTTCATAGTTCTTGTATATATCCGAGGATGTCAGCTCTATGGAACCGCTTCCTTCAAATTCTTCCGGTTGGCACTCTTTGTATTTGAAATATTCCGAAATGCTCCCGTCCACGAGTTTTCCATCCTTTCCCGTAACACTCGACCGTATCCGCTCCAGTTTCAAATCAATCTTCCCGCCCAAGTTCTCAGGCATCCGCCAATTGTTCTTTTTAAGTTCGCACAGCCCTTTCACAATCCAAGCCATTATACCGGCATGTTCCGCTTTCATTCTTTCTGCAAGCATGGTGTCTCTCTTTTCCACCGGTATTGTCTTGTCAAAGTTCAGCACCAGGGCGCGGCGCTGCATACTCTCGTCGTCAGGGTCGTCACGGTTCAGGAAATCTTTCGGCTGCCAGCGGTAGTTGGAATTACACAGCATAATAGGAGGTCTCTGCATCATTGTGATATTTCCACCTATTCCCCGACAGGCAATCGGCTCTCCACTGGATATTGCCTTGATGATGCTCATGTCCTTGAAATCACCACGGTTGCTTTCCGTGCAGTACATAAGCCTTTTCCTTGACATAGAGTAGGCGGCGCGTAACTGCTCATCCCCACCTCTTGCAAACTGGCTCATCTTTATGTTTAGTATTTCATCCTCTCCAAACATATCCTTTAGAACCCGGTAAATAACACTTTTACCGTTCGCACCAGTACCTTGCAATATAAGGAAATATTCAAAGCTTATATTTTTCCTATTGACAAGGCAAGCACCGAGGAACATCTGCAATATCCTGCGCTTGTGCTTTTCCGGCAATACGCCATCCAGCTCTTCCGTAGGTATCCAGCTTTCTCCAAGAAAGCTTCTCCAGGTAGGACAGTTGAAAATCTCCTTTCGGTCATACTTGAACGGATACATCTTTACGCAGTCAAACTTCGGAGAGTGCGGGTAAGTCTTTAAAGTATTCATGTCAACCACGCAATTAGTAAAGCACATAATGCTAAGGTCGGGTTGCAGCTCATGGTCTCTAATGACATTTATTATCCGGTTCATGTAAGAATACATAATCTTATTAGTTCGGTCACGGGCGGCAACACCCATTTTCTCAAGCCACCTGTCTACGGCATCATAGAGCACATTGTAGTCCATGTACTCGTATATCTTTCCCGTAAAAACATACAACGGAACACGGTAATCGGCAATGTCTTTTGTTACAACACCATACCCCTCCCGGAACAATCCTTCAAGACGCCTGCCGTATCTGTCTGTACGTTCCGGATTGCTTGTAACCAAAGATATATCCCTAAATGTAGAGGCGTATTCGTCGCAATGTTGCGACAGCAGACCGAGCACATAATCCTTTAATTCCCTTCTATTCATTGTAAGTCGCTCATTTTGTGTTTAAAAGAACATAACGCATGCTCCTATAGGCGCATTTTATGAAAATAACCTTTTTTCTTTTATCTGTAAAGGCTAAATACATATATCTATGTTCTTTATCTTCATTATGCAAATATACAACTATCTGATTATAAAACAAGTAAATTTTCTAATTAATATGCGTTAAAACATAGAAAATTACCCAATAATCATCCATATAGTGCAAAAATGTAAAAATACAATGGTTGACTTGTTGTAAAATATCATTACAAATTGGTAGAAAATGGAGAAAATAAAAAATTTTTAGGCGAGGTGACTACGCCGATTTCCTTACAAAAAATAAAGGGGGGGGGTGGCTCTTTGCAGGGTGTTTGCAATGTATTTTGTTGTATAATAGCGGTTTGTGGTTTACATTATACATATAATATAAAGTTTGTGTTTGTTTACATTGTTGTCGCTCGTCAGTCCTGGACATAAAGTAAAGGCTATCACGGCGCAGCCAAAGACACCCAATCCGGTAAATAAATAAAATCAATATCACATGTATGTATTATAGATAATATCTATTAATCATTGTGCTTTGTTAGCGTCCTATGCTTATTCGTGTTGTCTATATATATATCTTGTAATATAGATTAAATCTATTACGGCAGACACTCCGTCAAGAACCTGCATATATTTATA